>ERZ808037.958-NODE-958-length-21989-cov-7.134447_pt1 | contig 21989 bp, 14 predicted proteins | sample MGYA00380190_ERZ808037 | MGnify/ENA primary metagenome ERZ808037 (study PRJEB31490, sample SAMN06133399) | mouse gut metagenome | isolation source: J9 | host: mice | place: China: Chengdu | collected 2015-05 ... | reverse complement strand
TAAGTGATGTAATTCTGCTCTTGCAGGAAGTCGAGAATGGAGACTGCCTGATGCTGGAAGCGTGTGCGGAACCATTCTGACAGCTCCGAAGTTTTGCAGATCCACTCGCCCGGACCCACCAGATAGGAGATACCTTCTATCCGGCGGTAAGAGGAGCGGAAGTTGGCATAGGAGCAGAGCGTCATGTAATAAAAAAGATAGGAACTTCCGTTTGTACGGATGTCCCTATCTTCCATAAGGCTGCGAATAAACTCGCGGTAAATGCGGCACCGTGGGTAGTCCACAATTTGTTTAATTTCTAATTGATAGTCCAAAATAAAGTCCTCCTTTGATAAAAACAGACACCCACAAAGGGGTGCCTGCGGATATTGTGTTTCGACAATGAGAATGGATTGCATTCATTGCATTAAAATTGCATTTTTTCAGTTTCTAATATTTGTTTATATTGCTTTATATCTCTTGAAATCGCCGCAAATTCGTTGTATTCTCTTAATATATGGTACTGTCTGTATGGAGTTCGAATAGTAGCTACAAGTCTGGGAAGCCTTATAAACAGGGCGTTCCCGGGCTTTTCTTTTTACTGTGCTACTATTTTGCTACTAAACGCAACTACTCTGTTTCGCATCGTTTTTAAGTTTGCATTTTCCAAATAGTGTCTGGAAAATCAGATAACTTTTCTTTGGGGCATAGGGATAACTTTTCCCGGTGCTGTTTCCTTTGGCAGTGGCGCCGGTCCGTATGGAAGCCCTGTATTGGAGTATGCTGTATCCGAAGTAGCTGAACTGTCAGCCGTGCCATCATCATAGAAAATTCCCATAGTTTCAAGTAACGGATTACTCGTTGGTGGCTCTGGTGTCGGTGTAACACTAACGGTTGCTGCAAGCTGCTCCAGATTGCTGACAAGTTCCTGCTGTTTGTGTGGAAACAGATGCGAGTAGGTATTCAGTGTTGTGGATACCTTTTCGTGTCCGAGTCTGTCAGCGAGGATAAGTGCATCACAGCCCTGATTGATAAGTAAACTGGCATGTGAGTGGCGGATGTCATGAATCCGTATCCGTTTAACGCCTGTTTTCTTACAGCCCCGCTCCATCTCATGGGAGAGAAAGTGCTTGGTAGCCGGGAACAGTCTTTCTTTAGTGTCAAGCATATATCTGGTATTGATAAAGTCCTGCAGCTCCTGGCACAGAAAATCGGGGATTGGAACTTTCCGCTTGCTTTTCTTTGTCTTCGGCGGAGTGGTGATATCCTTTCCATTCAGACGCTGATAGGTTTTGCTGATATCAATCTGTTTTGCTACAAGATTGATATCGGCAGCGGTAAGCGCCAGCAGTTCTCCTTCACGCATTCCTGTCCAGTAGAGTACCTGAAAGCAGATATAGGATAACGGCTTGTCTTTGATACCTTCACGAAATGCGGTATACTCATCATAAGTCCAATAATCCATTTCCTCAGCTTTTGCCTGTCCCATACTTCCAGCCTGACCACAGGGATTCGTATTCAAATCGTAGAAGCGTTTTGCGTAGTTGATGATACAGGTAAGCTGATTGTTGATGGTCTTTAGATAAGTTTTGGAATAACCATTTGAGGAATTCATCAGCTGATTCTGCCATCTGCGTACATCCGAAGCCTTAATCTCATTGATTGGCTTGCTGCCAAAGAATGGGAGAATGTGCGTCTCGTAAATATGCTTCTTGGTCAGAATGGTTGACTGCTTGAGCCTTGCAGCCATATCTTCCATATAAAGTTCGTAGAGGTTCTGAAAACTCATATCCGGGTTAGCGGACTGTCTTTCAAGAAAATCCCTTTCGTATGCCAGGGCTTCCTTTTTGGTGGCGAAACCTCGTTTCCACTTCTGTCGGTTGCTGCCCTGCCAGTCCGTATAGTAGAACTTGCAGAACCATTTACCAGTCTTATTATCTTTGTAAGCCGGCATAAAAATCATCTCCTTTGCTAAATTGTGATATGTATTGCACCTGCTTAGAAAATTGAAATTTCAGGTGCATTTATCCAAAGGCTATGATATAATCTACTTGTCTAGGGTGATTACAAAGCCTTTTGGGTAAAATCACTTATAAAATTTCGGTATCATTCCTTTTACCAAAGGTGTGGTGCCGATTTTTTCTTATATTTTGTTATTCGTTATTGTTTGGTTCTTCATGGGTGGAAACAATCTGAATGGCTGAATAATCCACTTTCTTTTGCTTTCCCTTTGCTTTTCTGTTTTTGGCTCTCTGGGAGATGAAATCAGAAAAGTAACTGTCAGAATAGTATTCTAAAGTTTCTCTTTTCCATGTTTCAAACTGTTCCTGATTTATGGAGCTGCTTTGCAGGGCTGCAAGCTTATCCATCCAGTTTTCCATAAAGAGACAGAAGTCTGCGTTATAGGTTCCACTTCCTTTGCCATCAACCATAAGAGCAGAGGTCCAATCAGGACTTTCCGGTGGTTTGGCACAGGTGAGCTGGAACGCAATATCTTTAATCTCTGTTATGGTAAATAAAGCGTTGATAACATCTGACAGGGTGTGAAAACGACAGGCAGGAAACTCGTTTTCTGAGGATACAATACCTATCTCGTCTGTCTTGGCTTCCAAAAGCTCCTGCCATGGAATTTCCAGTTCATCTGCCACAAGTTTAATTAAATCTATTTTCATGGTAATTTCACCGGATTCATATTTCTGAATAGTACGCTCTGATTTTCCTAACCTTTCGGCAAATTCTTTTTGTGTAATCTTTAACTGTCTGCGGCGTTTCTTGATTGCATTACCGATCTCATCGGCAGTATACATGGCAAAACGCTGGTCATCTGATAAAGCCATGACGTCACCTTCCTTATATCAATGTTCGTAACAGTTTGTCTGATTCGTATTTTGCGTAAAAAATCAAAATACGAACTAAAAATTAAATGATTTATAATGATATAAATACTATAGCACATATTAAAACGAACTTCAAGTGCGTATTTTTGAAAAATTCAATTGACATTTTTTGAAAGATATATTATGATTAAATACGAATTATAAATACGGATATTAAGTGATAAAAGGTTTGAATCCGTATCAATAATAGTAATTTTGCAGGAAAGGAGGGGATTTGTGATAAGCACTAAGGAAGCATTTATTGATGCAAAAGAAATCAGCCGGATTCTGGGTGTTGGTATGACAAAGGCATATGCGGTCATTAAGGTATACAATGCCGAGTTGGATGCGCAGGGCTATTACACTATGCGTGGGAAATGCCCGCGTAAATACTTCGAACAGAAGATTTACGGATATGCGGATTATTACAATCCAGATGATGGACTGACAAGAAAAGTCGGTATGTCGGCGGAGAAATGCCATTGTCGGGCAAAAGAAAAAGTCCAATCCGGTTAGGAAAGGACCTTGGTTGCAAAGCCAAAGCTTCGCTATGTATCTCGCAAATACATTATAGCAAAAGGTTTTGACTCCTGCAATCAAAAGTACCATAAAAATGAAATGTCGAAAATGAAATGTTTTGGTAGTAAGGCAGCGAGATAAAAGTCTCTGCTCGCCTGAAGACCTGCATTTTGATTGGCAAAAAAGGAGGATTTGTATGTATTTGGAAGAACAGAAACTTTTGTTATGCGGTATCGACCATGGATTTTCTACCATGAAAACCGCTCATTTTGTATTTGAAAACGGTGTAAAGGAGCTGGGCGGTGAGGCTTCGCTTTTGACCAATACCATGTTTTTTAATGAGAGGTATTTCAAGGTTGGCGAGGGCAGGCTTCTCCTGAAGGATACCAAGGTTGAGGATGGAGATTATTTCTTATTAACACTGGCAGCTATTGCCAGAGAGATGGATTATCATGGATTAAGTGATACAGAAGTCTGCATTGCAGCTGGATTGCCATTTACAAGGTTCGGGCAGGAAAAAGCAGAATTTAAGGATTACCTGCATCCGGGCAGCAGGGAATTTAAGTACAATGGTAAAGAGTATCATATCAAATGCAGTGATGTTTTTCTGTATCCGCAATGTTATGCCGCCGTTGCGGACAGACTCGGAAAGCTTCCGGCAGAGCTTCTGATCGTGGATATTGGCAGCAAGACAGTGGATATCATTCATACCAGAAAGCATATCCCTGTGGAAAGTGACTGTATTACCATTCCCTCAGCGCTGATTCAGTGTATGGCAAATATCAATAACGTGGTTTATCGAAAAACCAACCGCACTCTTACCGAGGAACAGATACAGCAGGTGATGATGTATGGGAATGCGCCATATTCAGATAAGATGGTGCAGATTGTCAAAGAGGAACTGGCGGTATTTGCAAAGGGAATTGAAGCAGCCTTGAAAGAGCATGGTTTTGATCCGGAGATGACACCTGTTGTATATGTCGGCGGAGGGGCAGGCGTGATGAAGCGTTTCGGTTCTGTTACAGGCAGACACATCATGCATATCGAAGATGTCAAGGCAAATGCCCTTGGATATGAATATTTGGCACACCAGCAATTAAAGCGAAAGCGGCTATAGGCGTCGGGGAGGAGGCAGTATGGCATATGATGACAGTATGACAGTCAGCTTTCGTCTGAGCTTTAATAAGGAAGAGGACAAAGAAATTTTAAGGTTCTTTTCCAGTGAGACTTTGAAAATTTGCTACGGCGATAAGAGCAAGTTTATAAAAAGTGCGTTGATAAGGGTTGTTCAAGATATAAAACGGAACGAACATGACAACCGCCTTATTTGTGAAATGAATATCCAGAGGACTGTGATACAGGAAACGATGACTGGTGAAGCAGACAGGGTTATCAATGCAATAAAGCTGATTGTCAAAGATGAAATGGAAAGGATTATAAGGCTACAGATGCCTAAAGGAAAGCAGGCAGCTTCTAAAATGACGGAGTCTGTAGCGGAGGGAAGCATAGAAGTTGCTCCATGTTTTGGAGAAGTTCCGGAAAGCTCTTGTGAAGATGTGTCAGAGGATGTGATGGCTTTTTTGGCGGATTTGTAGTAAGGCAATCAGGAGAAGCTAATACGCTTGGTATTACAAAGGACAGAAAAGTAATACCGGATGTTATACAGATTATTATACGGTAATACCAGCAGTAATGCGGACAGGCGTTGGCAGTACACAGGGTATTACAGATACTCGCCCCGAAAGGGGCATATATAGAGGGTTTTAGGGGGATTAAATCCCCCTAACCGGATTGTGAAACGCATGGCGTTTTACGTATCTGGCAAATTCTCTCCGCACAGGTTTTGAATTTGAGGCAAATAAAGATTTGATGATGGCAGATAAAGAAATTAGATATACGGAAGGGATGTTTATAGGAAAACAGCTAATAGAACCAAGAAAGAATTTTACGATTCGGTTGTCGGAGGAGGAACGCAGGCAGGCTGAGCATGATGCCAGAGCCAGCAATATGAAAGCATCTGATTATGTAAGATATCTGATTACTCATGCAGGTAAGGCAGATGCTTCGTTTGCATATGACAGGCGGGATTTGATTCGCCAGATTTCAGGTCTTTGCAATAATTACAACCAGATGACGAAAACAGCTAATGGGTGCGGTTATGTATTTGACAGTACCATGAAAGATGCAAACCATCTGATGGAACAGATAAAAGAAAAAATGAAGGAGTTAGCGGACAAATGGCGATAACCAAGACAATGCATATGAAGGCGAGCGGCAAAGGAAGGATTGACATTCATCTGGAACATGCCATCAATTATATTCTGCAGCCGAAAAAGCTTGGGGATGACAATTTGGCAGGCGGTATTAACTGTCTGCCGGATTCTGCCTATGAGCAGATGAAGGCAACCAAGCAGATGTTTGGAAAAGCAGGAGGCAGACAGGGGTATCATTTCGTCATATCGTTAAAACCGGACGAAGGGACACCAGAGATTATGTATGATATAGCCATGCGTTTTGCGGAAGAGGCATTTGGCGGAGAGTATGAGACTGTGGTGGCTGTTCACGCAGATAGAAATCATCTTCATGCCCATATTATAATAAACAGTGTAAATATAGTAACAGGATATAAGTTCCAGTATCACGAGGGTGACTGGAAATATAAATTCCAACCCATTACCAATAAACTCTGTGAAGAATACGGACTGCATATCACTCCGGCAGAATACAGCAAAGAGCCTAAAAATATGGCAAGACCGCAATGGGAGCGAGGACAGGTATTTTCCAAGTGGATTGAACAGGATGCAAGATTCTGTGCTCTTAATGCAGAAAATATGGAACACTTTATTTTCCTGCTGGAGAAGCAGGGATTTGAGGTAAAACAGGGAGAGCATATTGCTGTAAAGATTCCAGGAATGAAGCGGTTTAAAAGACTGGATACCATTTCAAAGGATTTTGGCAGGGAGAACTTGGAGGCTATGTTTCAATACGGAGATGCAAGTCAGGCATTTCCTATAAATCATACGATGCCTCTAATACCGATAAGAAAAACAATTCTTACACCATACCAGAGAAAATGCTATGCAAGAATCTATCGTTTGCGGCTGGCAGAGAAAAAGCGTTTTACGTATAAATCAGCTTATCTGTATGAACAGATACGGAAAATGCATGAGCTGCAGGAAGAGTATTTGGTGGTGGTTAAGTATGATGTGAAATCATTTGTGGAATTGGTTCATTTGAAGGTTCGTTTACAGAGGGTGGACGAGGAACTGTGTAAGATACAGAAAGAAATGTATCGGGACAGAGCTTCGCAGAAAAGAGACTGTAAGACAGCAGAAGATTTGGCGCTTTTTGAAGCATCGGCGAACGATTATCGGGAACGACTGGAGAAGGTAAAGCTTCAAAAGAAAGATAATCATAAGAAACTGAAAGCGGTGGAACGGTGTCTTGAGAGAGATGGAAGTACGCTGGATGCGGAACTGGAGTATCGGATACCTGTTGGGAATATGGATGAGCTAACAGAAGCTGCAAGGGATGAAGTGCCGAGGAATCCGCATCGGCAGATGGAGGATTCGGTAGTTTCACAAGTGATTTCAGAAGATATTACTGATGAAATTACGGCAGATGTTGGAGATAGAGATGCGGCTGATATGAAGTTACCCGCAAACAAAGCTGATTATATGAGAATGAGTGTGGCTGAAAAAGTGTTCTGTTATCCGTTTGATACAAAGGGAACAGAATCGGCATTTGAGATGGTTCGGGCGTGTTTTGAAAAGATCGATATGGACACGGGTTTTCATTCCGTATATGAGGAGGCAAAACTTCTGTTAGATTACTATGAGAAGAAGAAAGCGGAAGAATTTATTGGAGAGATAGCAGAACGGGTAATAGAGACAATGAAACTTCTGGGAATTGATGCAGGCAGATTGGCTGAGTATTCAACAGATTTATTGTCTGAAGTGTTTAGCTTTGGGGATATGGAGTATTTTGCTGGAATTAAATTGTTTAATAGAGTAATGGATAGATTGGAAATTAATATGGAACAGCACAAACGATATGAAGTGTTTGACCGGATTTATACGAAAAGTATGCAAGAGAAGAAGAACGAGCGAGATAGAAGTAGGTGATAGGGGTAATGATTTGGGTGCTATGGCTTTGGCTGTAGCATCTGAATTGTTTTATGGAGAGATGTTGGGGAATATGGATAAGGAATAATAGCCCTTTATATGAATGAAATCTTTAAAAGAATGAGGATTTTATAGATTATTTGTTCTTTAAGTGCTATAATTGAAAATGGATTTTTATAGCATTTCACAAATAAAAGTGAGATATGTAAATATAGAAGAAGTAGTGAAAAATGATTGAGGTGCGTTATGAGTGTATGCGATTTTATCATTGAATTAAATAGATTAAGAAAATCATCAAGCGAATCTATTGATAGTACTAATAAATTTGATGAATTTAAAGAATATATCCATGTTGAGAGAACTGCGGAAAGAGATTTAAAGGATATTTTAAAGAAAGTAAATGCAACTGGCAAGAAAACATTATTTATGCTCTGTGGTAGTGCAGGCGATGGTAAATCACATTTGATATCATATCTAAAAAATAGTGAACCTGAAAAACTTATTGAGGGTTATCAGGTTTATAATGATGCAACAGAAGTAAGTTCGCAATGCAAAAAGCCGAATGAAACATTAAATGAATTGCTGGATAGATTTTCGGATGAAAAATGTGATGAGTCTGGACAAAATCTTATATTAGCCATAAATTTAGGCGTATTAAGTAATTTTGTTGAATCAGAATATGCTAAAAGGAGATTTAATAGGCTCAGAACATATGTTGAAAAGTGTAATATTCTAACTTCTATGGTTAATGATAATAACTACGATGCTAGTAGCCCATTTCAGCACATTAGTTTTGCGGATTACAATCTGTTTTCGTTGGGTGAAAAAGGAGTGGTTTCAGATTATATAGAAAGACTGCTTGATAAAATCTTTGCAGAAAATGAAGGAAATATATTTTTTAAAGCTTATAAGAAAAAGTCTGTAGAGTGTCCTTTGTCAAGGACGTGTCCAATAAAAAATAATTTTGAAATGTTTATGGATAAAAACAACAGAAAATATATTTCACAGTTATTGGTTAAGGGAATAGTAAAAGATAAAGAAATTATCACGACAAGAGAAATATTTAATTATGTATACGATGTGTTAGTTTCTCCAGAGTTCAGTTTTGATAAGATGTGTTCGGTATCATCGAATTCATTAACTATGCTGAAAGAGTATGTGAAAAATATAACGCCAACATTGATGTTTGACAATATAGATGTAACACCTTTGATGAATCAGTTGCAAAAACATGATCCTGTATTGAAACGTACAGAAGTAGCAGATGCATTTGCTATTCATTATAATGTTTCAGCAGGAATTGAAGATGAAATCAGAGCATATTTAAAGGGCTCTAGTTATGAGAGTGTACTGGCTAATAATAAAGTGATTAGTCAAATAAATTCTGATAAAGTATTAAAACTCCAGTTTTTCAAGGCACTGATTAGAATAAATGAAATTATGAATTATAATGACAACGAAGAGGTGTATATTTCATTTTTGAAAGATTTGTATCATTATAACGCAGGTCACTCTATGGAATTAGCTTCACTTTATAATAAGGTGCAGAAAGCAGTTATACAGTGGTGTGGTTCTGAATCGGATGAAAATGTATGTTTAGATGATAGCATTATGGGATTTAGTGTTTATGAAGATTTAGATTTTAAAGAATATTTGGGTAATATGCCAAGGAAAGTAGATGAAAGGGATTTACAACGTTTTTTGCCTAATATCGTGATCGAATTTAAAAATAAACATACATCAGAAATTATAAAATTAACAATTGATTATTCGTTATATGAGTTAATATCAAAATTAAATGAAGGATATATTCAAACCGCTGACGACAGGAACAATCATGCAGATTTCATAATTTTTGTAGAAAAAATGCAATATGCGGGTTCATTCGGTGAAAATATATTGATTGTTTCTGATGGAGGCGAAAAGGCAGTAGTTAAAAAGACAGGTTTTGGTTATGAGTTTAAGGTGGTGAAGTAGGATGGATTACATATTTAATGAAATGATATTTAAGGATACGTTTAATGTTCAAAAGCCTGATACAAAAAGCCAAGACGTATATAGGTTGAGACATAACCCCAATAAAAAATTCAAGTTATTTCCATATAAAGCAAATGGAAAAGTACATATTGTATATGAATTGGAAGAATTAATTAGTGTTTTTATAAAATTAACCCTTGGAATAGAGACCGAAGATGTTTTATATGAAGACTTATGTCAGAAAATGAAAAATAAGTTAGTTATTTCCAAGGAAGATGAACCTGTTTTTGAAAAAACAGTAAAGAAAATGTTTTTTCAAGATGGTAAGTTTATAGCTAAAAATATTGGGTTATATATCTGCCAATCTAAAACGGAAAATAAAAGTGCAGAGGATTTGGCATTCTTTTTATTCTGTGTTTTGGGATTAGATGATACTGATTGTCACTTTATACAGGAAGCAAGAAAAAAATATCCATACAATGTAATGGAAGCTTTGGTTGTGGATTCGGTAACTTCAATTCAAAAAGAATATCATATAAATGAGAAGAAGTATTTCGTAGTCCTTAAAGGAATTCAAGAGAAATTTAAATGTGATTTTCATTATATGTTAGCAAGTGGTATGACAGAACCGGAAGACATCTCCAATTTATTGGATTTGTATTATTTCTATTATGTTACGCAAACATGTGTGACATTAGATAATTTTGGGAATGGAAATAGAGATAAAAGAGTTGATTTCTATTATGCGTTAGATTGGGAAAAAGTAAGTGGAAACAGAAAATGTTGTGTGAATGGATGGGAGCAGCTACAACAAAAAATCAATCATTTATTTTGCCATTCAATTACATTGGAATTAATAAATCAGCATAGAGATGAAAATCTTATGTATGATTATATAATGATTCAAGAGTATATTGGCGAAGACGTGGAAAGGGATCTGCTAGTTGCGGAGGAAATCAAAAAAGTAGAAAAGGCGTATACTGACTGCATTGGAGATTACAAGAAATTTGATGAAATCGCAGAACAGAGCGGGGTTAATGATACGGACAGAGCGATAAAGCATTTGTTTAAATGCGTTGAAGAGCAATTCCTGAATACAGAAAGAAAGAGAGCAAATCGCTTTTATATAGAGAAATTTGAGGAATATGCAAAAAAACGGTGGCTCAAGAATCGGAGAAAATCTGGAATAGTACTCAATTTAACAGAACGAGATATTATTTTTTTGACAAAAATATCCTTAAGAGATGCAGAGAAAATAAGATTAAATGATTTGTTTAAGGAGTATGAGGCAAGAGGTATTTTTCTAGATCAGACATCGAGAAAATATTTGCAAGAATTTTTTGCAAAGTTGAACCTTATTGATAAGAAAAGTGATAGTGGAGATGCGCAATATGTTAAGAGAATTTTATAACTTTATAGCAAAAAAAATAAATGCATATTTTCAGATGTCTTCTAATAGTGGCTTGCTTCATAAAGGAGATACATTAAGCTTAAAATTAGATGACGATAATATGGTAAAAGAAGTATATGGCACATTAAAAGAATATCTTCAAGAAAGCGGAATAGCAGGGGCGTTTGAGTATAGGTGCCCGGATGGTTCTTGGTATTATACATATACATTAAAGTGTGTTAATAACGAGGTGGTAATTGCTGCCCAGATTGATGGAATGTCTACGGAATTTTTGTGCGCAAATTTAAGAAATGCGGCTAATGAAGCCTATAAACCTATATTATTAATATCATCAGATCCAATTGATAGCGCTATAAGTGGTTCAAGAGATATGGCATCTAGCGGAATGCCGTTTTATGCAGATAATCTGATACTAGATATAAAAGAGATGATAGAGAACAGTACTCAATTAACGGGGGTTGAAAAGAGTGTTCTTCAATTTGAATTACATAGAAAAAATATTGATGTTTTTAGTGATAAAAACTCGTTGTTTGAATATCGTGATTTATTATCCATTATGAGTAGTGGGAAAGTTAATAAAGAAAATTATCCGGGATTTAGATTGTTTGCAATAGATGGAAAAGCTGACTATCAGACAAATAATAAAAACGAAGTAGGAAAATTTTTGAAACAAAATAATGAATTATTTGAACGGATTGATAGAAGTATTCGTATTGGAAATTTGGATACAGATTTATCTGATGATTTTGATGAAAAATTCATTCAAAGAATAGAAAATGCTAAAAATGCTGATGGTGAAAAGTGGAGCAGAATGTTTACATATTCCGATATGCTTACTGCTATGGCAAAAAAGCAAGAGAAGAAACAGAATCCATTACAAATTGATAAAAGCCATATTACGGTGTATGGTTCGATTCCGTTTGAGCAAATTTCTTATGGAGAAAAATTGTTTATTAGAGATGAAGGATCAATGACTGCAAAAAAAAGAACTCGTAGTCTGCTGATTTTTAACTCGGAAAAATATACTTGTGTGTCAATAAGAATAAATTGCAATATTAAAACACCAAACAGCGGTATTAGCGCTGATGATACAACACTTTCGAGAGACGGTAAAGATCTGATATTTGTATTTTCTCGCAAAGATATTTCGTTTCATAAAATCGAGTTAAGGGATGAAACGAATGCAATTACCTATGTATTTAAAATTTGCATATTAGATTTGCCAGCACAATATATGATTTCGACAATAAAAACTAATTTTTCCGTTGATTATAAGAAGAAAGCAGCAAAGAGTAAGTTAAAGCTATCAGGAGTTTCGGCAGATTTGGTGTTTAATAAAAATGCAACGAATGCTGTTTCAGAAAAATTAGAAGAGAATAAGCAGTATAGGTGTAATTACGAAGATAGACTACATATATTTTCAACGGAAGAAGAGCTTTCAAATATTGGAAGTGGAATAAAGATTGAAATTAATTTTGCTGGTATAGTTGTTCCGTTTGCATTATTTCCTGATGAAACAAAGAGTTTTGAAATTATCGGTCGAGGAATATTAAGAGGCAAGTTTGCTGAGAAGAAAAGTTTTGAATTTGTCGATATGAAGCAAATATTAATGGATTCTCAAGAGTATTTTGCAAAAGAGAATTTGTTAAAGGAGCTTCGGATTGAAAGAGAATTTTTGGAAAAAGCATTTCTTTCGGTGCGTTGTGATTCATATCATGATATGAGGGAGCCGCAGGTAGATGCGGTAGAGATAAGTATAAGTGAAGAACTGAAAGAAGCATACTACGGATATACGAGAACTTTGCTAAAAGAAAATACTGTTCCTACTTTAGCATATTTATCTGGAGATTTATTAGAAGCAGCAAATGAGTATGTAGATGCTTTTTGGAAGCAATTTGATACTTTGGTAGATGGTCAGCCGCTAACTGTAGAGCAAGAGTCGGCATTGAAGTTAGGAACAATAACGGTTGGAGTGAATGAGGAGATATTATTTACACCATTGCATCCACTGAATGTCGTATACCAAATCATGTTGTTAAATGAAGAAAGCATGAAAGATGTATCGGATATTGTAATAGAACGATTGAATTCGGTTAACTTATTGCCATATATACGTAGGGGCAGGAAGGTTTTTAAAGTATCTGATCAGCTTTTTTCATTAGAGTGGAAGCATTATGCACCTGTTGAAAATAAAAAGTTTATGGGTGGAAGACGATATGTGCCAAGACTAATTGAAGAAAAGATAACAGAATTTGTATCGCATTTTAGATATATATTCGAAGATATAAATAATAAAGTAATAAAAATAAATCTCATCAATATGGGTGATTGTGCAGAAGTGTTTGCAGGTATAGCTCAGTTTTTTATTCATTCTATAAATAGAAATGCAGATGTAGATAAGTTGATGCGATTTGAGGTGCGTGTTTATACGGACGCATTGGTGGATAATGCCTTTTTGAATCTTAAAAGCTATTCTAGATTAAAGAAATATCTTTCAGAGCTGAAATTGACTTTTGGAAGTGGTGTTGCGATGAGCGATTTAGAAGGTGTTTTTTCTAAGAATGTGGATTGTTATTTTCATAATGATTATGGCAAAGATTATAAATATGCACATATTTCATTTTATGAGATGGAATCAGAAATAACATCAGAAATGGCGACTATGGATCAAATTGAAACGGGAATCTCGCTGGGGGGTATTTTATCTGGAATACCATCAAGTAGATATGGTCAAAAGTATAGAACTGGTTTTGGAACACACTATGCAAAGAAAACAGATGTTGTAAAAATGGCGGAGTTATATAATTCTTTAATACAGGTTGACGAAACTGGAAATCCATATAACCCTGATATTAGTATATCAACCCAAATAGATCCCAAAGCTGAGGTAAAGATGAATTATATATATGATGCATCTAACTGGGTGGTGTTTGTAGAACCCAAAGTTGACTTGGATTTTTTCAGCGAAAAAGAGGCCAATGGAGATTTGCTAATAATTCATTATAGCGACCAATACACATCAAGTAGCGGGTATGATGCAATTACTGTAACGCGTAAATCAGAACAATATTCAAAAGTAATTCAGGAATATTTGAATGAAAAGGCAGTGGCGGCAGATATCGAAGATGTGAAAAAAATAATCAACCTCTTTAATGCAGTTAATGGTGATTGGTTGTTGAGACTGATTTCATCAAAACGCACGATAGGGGCGAATAAGGACTCGATATTTTCAAGAGAAAAGATTAGTATTGTTGCTGCAATCAAATTTATGTTAGCATATCTGAAACATCCGGACATTATATGGGTACCTATTTCTATGGAAGAAATGTTGCGAGTATCTGGTGGCGCAGGGCTTTCACAGAAGGAGGGGATATTATCGTACAAAAATTTAGGATTTGAAGCAGGACCAACGAGTGATGATTTGTTGTTCGTGGGTTTGCACCAAGAGAATGAAAAATTAGAGATATATTTCTATCCTACAGAAGTTAAAACCGGAAATAATGATAGCACAGTTATGAAGAAAGCTATTGAGCAGGCGAAGGCGGCTGCGTATGGATTTGCTAATGCATTTTGCCCTGAGGAAGGGCTTGGAAAAACAATTATGTATAAAGTGAATCGTAATTTTATGATGCAACTCATAATAACGAGTTGCAAAAAAATGAAGGTTTATCATGTAGATGATTCACAAGATTGGGATGTTGTTCTTGATAAGTTTAGACAGGCGCTCCTTAATGAAGAGTATAATATTTCAAAGAATATACAAGGGGTTCTAGGGATAGGAGCAGTTTTGTCATTCAAAAAAGGACAAGTTATTAGAAAAAATGCGTTTACAGAGGATAAAATTAATATAATCGAAATGCCGGAAGCGGATGAGTTTGGACTGATTTTAAAAACTGTGCAAGAAATTGCAGAAAATATTCAGGCGAAAACAGATGCGTTATCATTGATTTATGAAACTAATGTTTCTCTTATGGCTGGAGATGCTGCAAGTATTTCTTCGGCGGATGTAATGGTGAATAATAATGAAAAAAGCGGAACAAATACAGGAGAGGATTATGATGAACAAGGTATGAATGCAGATCAAGATAATACGATGCAAAAAAACAATGAAGAGGTGTCAAATGAGGATGATATAGTTGATACAAAAGGAATGAGGATTCTTTTTGGTGTTAATCAGCAAAATGGACAGGGTGTTATTTGGGAGCCTAATAACACAGATAAGATATTTCATACCAATACAGGAATAATTGGCACTATGGGCACTGGTAAAACTCAGTTTACTCAATCTGTAATAGCGCAATTGTATCAAAACAGGGGCTGTAATATTTTATCTAATGATATTGGAATTCTTATATTTGACTACAAGGGTGATTATAATGAAAATAAGACGGATTTCATGAAGTTTACAGATGCAAAAATATATAAGCCGTTTCATTTGCCATTCAATCCATTAGCATTAACATGGACAGGAACTCCAAAGCCGCTGTTACCGGTTCATATAGCCAATACTTTTGTAGATACACTTGCTAAGGTTTTTACGAACATGGGACCTAAACAAAAGAATGTGTTGCTTGATTGTATTGATAGTGCATATACAAGATCAGATATAAGCAAAGTCGACTCTTCTACATGGAATAATGAGGCACCGACAGTTTCAACATTATATCAGATTTATGAAAACGATGAAGATATTAAAAAAGGAGATGTTTTAGCATCAGCATTATCTAAAATAAATAGGTTTGAAATATTTGAGCCAATAGCATCTAAAACGAAGGGATTATTTGAATTGCTAAATGGGGTTGTAGTTATAGATTTGTCAGGATATGATTCGGATATTCAAAATTTAGTAGTGGCAATCACGTTGGATTTGTTTTATTCGCAAATGCAAGCAGCAGGGCATAGCAAGCTTGAAGAAAATATGCGACAAATAAGTAAGTTGATTTTGGTTGACGAAGCGGATAATTTTTTGCGTGAAGGATATCCTTCTCTGCGGAAGATATTAAAAGAAGGTAGGGAATTTGGAGTAGGAACGATATTGTCTACACAGTTTTTGAAGCATTTTGTTACAAAAGAAGAGGATTACTCGAAGTACATACTTACTTGGGTGGTTCACAATGTAGCGGATTTGGCGCCGGGAGATATTAGATTTGTATTTAACACTCAAAATGGGAGCTTGACGGAGAATCAGCTGTGCAGTGATATTAAAAATCTAAAGAAACATGAAAGCATTTTGAAAATAGGTAATAATGAAACACCTATATATATGAGAGATAAGGCTTTTTGGGAATATGTAGAGGAACATTCCTAATGTAAAAAAATAGAGGTGTTGGTTGACAAAAAGGCTATACTTAAGTATACTACTTACGTATAGCCTTTTTAAAGTGAGGAAGTCAAATGAAGTATACAGCTATCAAAGGAATTCAAGCAGGAAAAGAATATTTTATCGTCATGATAAAGCTTAAAGAATTGGAAACGTTGTTTCCTAAATTAGAGGAAGAGGTTTTGCCTGAAAGAAGAGCGCAAAGAAAATTGAATCAGAAAAGAATACCGGCGATTAAGAGGTATATTGTTGAAAATTTAGATACATATGTTTTTTCTGCATTGGCAGGTTCTGTAGATGGAGAAATAGACTTTACATCATTTTCAGATGAATATCCAGAAGTAGGTATTCTCGAAATATCTGAAAGGGCTACTTTTTTAATAAATGATGGGCAACACAGAAAAACTGCAATTATTGATGCATTAAAGGAATGTCCGGCATTAGCAGACGAAACCATTCCGGTAGTATTATTTAAGGATATGGGATTAAAGAGAAGTCAGCAGATGTTTACAGACTTGAATAAACATGCTGTAAAAACATCCAATTCTCTTTCGGAGTTATATGATTCTACTGATAAAGTTGCGGCGGTCACTAGAAACTTGCTTGAGCAAAATGAATTTATTGGAAAATATACTGATAAGGAAAAAGATAATTTATCAATGAATTCGGCAACCTTGTTTACATTTAATACTTTTTATAAAGCGAATAAAAGAATTATAGGTGACAGCAAAAATGATGAAATTAAAGAAACGCTTATTATAGAATTCTGGAGAATGGTTGTGGAAAACATTGAACAGTGGACTATGCTGGAAAATGGAGAATTGCCAAAGTCAAGATTGCGTTCTGAATACTTAGTGTGTCAATCGGTTGTAATTGAGGCATTGGGACAAGTGGGAAATCATTTTTATGTGAATGGGCTTGATGAAGCAGCTTTGATTGGGCTGAAAAAAATTGATTGGCATAGGAGTTCAAAATTGTGGAAGAAGCGTTGCGTTAAGGAAAAAGAGAAAATGGTTAAAAATAATGCTGCTGTATATTTAACGGCTAATGCGATTAAGAGTAGTTTGGGACTCCGGTTGAATGATGAAGAAGAAAAACAAGAAAATAAGTTTAAAAGAAGGTAAGATTGATGAATAATGAAGAATTTCCAGAATGTAGAGATATAATCGAAGAAATGGAATTAGTATATAAGCATGATAATAGACCATGGATGATTGGATTTAGTGGCGGAAAGGATTCTACATTATTATGCTGCCTTGTGTTTGAAATGCTTATGCAATTAGAACCAAATGAGATAAATAAAAAAGTGTATATTGTTTCGTCCGATACTATGGTTGAAAATCCTATTGTTAGGGATTATATGCATGATATATCCAAAAGAATAGGTGATGCAGGGGAAAAATATAAGATTGAAACAAGAATTATTAAACCAGAAGTGGAGAAAACATTTTGGTCTTGTGTTATAGGTTTAGGATATCCAACTCCGGAAGCACCAGGGTTTAGATGGTGCACGGATAAGTTGAAGATTAGACCAATTAATAAATTTGTTACAGAGACTATTGATAACGATGGTGAAATTGTAATGCTGCTGGGAGTTAGAAAAGCGGAGAGTAGTTATAGGGCACGTGGAATAAAATCAAGAGAAATAGAAGGCAAATTACTGACTCCGCATACGGATATAAAAAATGCATATGTGTATAATCCTTTGACGGAAATTCCAAATGAGCGTATATGGAATTATTTATTGAGTGGAGATGCAGTTACTCCGTGGGGGTCTAATAACAAATATTTATTCTCTTTGTATCAGGGCGAGAATTTATCAGAAGAGCAAAGTGCACTAGGTGAGATTGATGAAAACAAAGTAGTAGTAACAGGCAATTCGCGTTTTGGATGTTGGATTTGTACAATGGTAAAAGAGGACAAATCATTAAAAACATTTATTGAAAAAGGAGAAAATTGGTTAGAACCATTACGAGAATATAGAGATTGGTTATTGTCTATAAGAGAAAACCCGGAATATAGAGAAAAAAGAAGACGTAATGGTTCTGTTTATGAAAAAGAAAATGGTCAATTAGGCTTTGGATCTTTTAATATGAATGGTAGAAAAAAGATACTTGAAGAGCTGCTTGTTTTGGAAGAAAGAACACATTTAGAATTGATAACAATTGACGAATTAAGAACAATTGATAGAATGTGGGAAAAAGAAGGGGACTTGACTAAAAGGACGCTTGTGGATTTATACTTTAATATAAAAGGGAAAAGACTGCCGTGGGATGAGTATAGAGTACCGTTATTTTCAGCAGACGCATTAGATATTGTAAAACAAACATGTGAAGAGTTTGATATTGAATATGATATGTTAGCAAAATTAGTAGTTGCAATTGAAAATAATAAGCACTATACAAGAGGTCAAAAGGTTAATAAGGCGTTTGATAAAGTGGTTAATGAAGGTTGGCTGCATTATGAAAATATCAAAAAGGCGAAAGAAGATATAAATAATGAGAATTAAGAAAATTGAACTTTGCAATTTTGGTTCATATGCCGGAGTGTGTGAATTTGATTTGCAAGCAAATAAAAAAGGGAATATTGTGCTTATTGGAGGGAAAAATGGAGCAGGTAAAACCACCCTGTTTTCAGGGATTAAGCTTTGTTTGTATGGCAATAAAGCAGCCGGTTTTGAAAATATAAATGCACATTACCGTAAAGAAGTTAAAAAATATATAAATGATGTTTCGAGGTTTGATATATCTTCAAAATGCTATGTCAAATTGGATATGCTTTTTTCGAATGGTCAAGAAGATGATGATTATGTGATGACTAGAGTTTGGAAGAATAATTCTAATACTTTGGATGATTTTGAAGAACTTATAGTGAAAAAAAATGGAATATTGCTTAATAGTGAAGAATTGGCTGATTTTGATAACTATGTTATGAATATTATTCCGCCAGAGTTATTTGATTTGTTTTTCTTTGACGGAGAGCAAATTGCAGATTATTTTTTGGGGGGAAATGGAAACGAAAGAGTTAAAAATGCATTTATGATATTATGTGGATATGACACATTTGATATAATGCAGAAAAATTTTAAGCGACTTGTTTTTGGGAAAAAAGTTACTGGGGGATATGATATCAACTACATTGAAGTAAAACAACAGGTGGAACAGGCTGAAAAAGAGTATGATGACAGCATAATTGAATTAAAGAATATCAAAGCTGAAATAGACTACGCTAGTGGAGAAATTAAGGATTTGGATAAAAAGTATAAACTATCTGGTGGCGTAACTTATGACGAATGGAATGAGAAATTATTGCAGATAAAGGAGGAAGAAAGAATTAGAGAAGAGAAGAACTTACAATTAAAGAAAATGGCTAATGAAGTTGTTCCGTATATTATAGTAAAAGAGTTGCTAGAGAAATTATCTGTTCAATTATTAAAGGAACATGATAAGCAACAGCATGAATTATTGCAGGAGTCCCTAAAGAGTATTTTACCGGGGGTTATGCATAAGGTATGTAGCAGGTTAAACTGGCAGGACAATATAGAACTTACAGATCTTATAATAGAGGAAATTAATAATGAGATGGAGTTAGAAGAAGTGTCTGAAGTTCCTGATATTATTGGTCTGTCTGGTGAGGAGTATATTGTTGTGCAAAATGCTATTGTAAGATATATGGCAATGGATAAAGAATGTGTTATTGCAGCAGAAAGGGAAGTAAAGGATTCAATCGAAAGAACTCAGAAGCTGCGACAAGAGATTGAAAGCTGCAATGTGGAAGGGGCTCATGAATACCTGCAAAACAAGACAAAATTAGTTGAAAAAATAAATGAACTAAACCAAAAAATGCAAGATTGTATAGAAAAAATACAAATTTATAAAACGGCATTAGAAGAAAAAAAGATTATTCTTAAGCGCGAAGAAAAGAAGTTTGATGAGGTGTCTAAGAACATTTCAATAACTGAGTTGTCCGAAAAATCAGTTGCATTTTTGGATGTGCTCCAAAACCGATTATACAGTAATGAAATTAAAAAGGTTGAAGAATTCTTTATGAAAAAAATTAAGGAGTTAGCCAGAAAGAATAATTTTATTGATGGTATTATGATTGATACTAATTTTAATGTCCATATATATAAGAATATAACTTTTGATACAAAGCGTGTATGTAACAGGATAAAAAAACTTGGTGTAGAGTCATACTGGGCAGAATATGGAACGGTACATTGTCAGGGGTTATTAACAAGTGCGAATGTTAAAGACTTGAATGAATTTGTAAGTTTTTATTATATGAAAAATGAAAAAATAAGCATTTTGCAAGAGATTGAGAAATCAAGATTATCAAAAGGTGAAAAACAGGTATTTATTATGGCCTTATATTGGTCTTTCATGAAACTTAATAAACAAGAAGTGCCGTTTGTAATAGACACGCCATTTGCAAGAATTGATACAGAGCATAGAGCTAATATTACAAAAAGATTTTTTATGGATTTGTCAGGGCAGGTATTTATATTTTCTACAAATGAAGAGATTGTGGGTGAGAACTATGAAAAAATGAAGAATCGTATTCAGGCTGAATTTTTGCTGGAAAATAGCGATAACCTTCAAACAATCGTATATGCAAATGAATATTTTGGAGGTTAAGTATGCAGTTTAGATTGAAAACATCAAAAAAAACACAGGAAATATATGAGGGTATATATGTGAGGGAACATTTACAACCGTTTGCTTTGGCTAAAATTTCGATTGCATTAGCATTGAAAGAGGGATTTTGCTCGAAGGAGAATACGGATGACGATACAAATGGTCTTGATTTGAATAGACAAACAATAACTGGTGAAAATGATGCATTATTTAAAGCATTGATAGAATTGAATGAACAAAGGCATATTTATGAAGAGGAATACTTTCCAAATGTAGTGAAGCAGTATATAGATTACGGAGCAGTTTTGCTGGAACAGGAGTATAGATATGGACATGATTTTTATGCACATCTCGTTAGCTTAGAGAAGGGTATCTGATGTTTTGGATAGAGGAATGTTGATAAGAAACTTCTTTCATATATTCGGGGAAATGAAGAATAGGGGATGCTGTTTTTGTCAGAATATTATAAGAAACAAGATTACTGTGAATAATTCATAACAGAAAGAGAGGCGTTTGAATGATACCATTAAAGATAGAAACTTTACTAGAGGGACGTGTCGTTGAACATGACCGTGTAGAGTATAAAACAGGCTGGAATCCAAATGATATTATTCATTCTATTTGTGCGTTTGCAAATGATTATGATAATACCAATGGCGGATATATCGTCATAGGGGTAAAAGAGAGTAATGGCATGCCGGTATTTCCGTTAGAAGGCGTTCTGAAGGAAAAGTTAGATTCCATACAGCAGGAAATATTTCAGTACTGTAATCAGATTATTCCAAGGTACATTCCAAGAATAGAAGTGGTTGATTATAAGAATGAAGGAATTTATTTGATATATCTATGGTGTTCAGCAGGTGACAGCGGTCCTTATCAGGCACCGAAATCAGTGTATGTGGAAAATGGTGAAAAAGCTGACAAAAGTATGAAATATTGGATTAGACCGGCATCGCTTACGACAGATGCCAAGCAGGACGAAATATCTGAACTATTTGATAAATTTAATTCCGTGCCATTTGATGATCGTGTCAATAGAAAGGCAAAAATTGATGATATCATGAGAGGCTATCTTGAAGATTTTATTAGGAAGAGCAACAGTAGTCTGGTGATGGAATTGAATAGCAGTTCATTAGAGGAACTGCT
>ERZ808037.957-NODE-957-length-22039-cov-26.306575_pt1 | contig 22039 bp, 17 predicted proteins | sample MGYA00380190_ERZ808037 | MGnify/ENA primary metagenome ERZ808037 (study PRJEB31490, sample SAMN06133399) | mouse gut metagenome | isolation source: J9 | host: mice | place: China: Chengdu | collected 2015-05 ... | reverse complement strand
CGGGGGCTTGCTCAGCCCCCTCGGCGCGCGGCCTTCCCCTGAGGGAGAGTGAGGAGAATGCCGTTGCACTTCTTATTTGAATCTTTCCTGATTGTTTTTCTGATTGTTTTTCAGCAGGAAATTTGCAGTTTTCAGGAAAATGTGGTAAATTTGCACTCTGAATTGTGGAAATAAAATAAAATACATCATAGCGCAATGAAAAGAACGTTCCAACCTTCAAACAGAAAGAGAGTTAACAAACACGGTTTCCGTGAAAGAATGTCTACCGCTGATGGCCGCAAGGTGCTTGCACGTCGCCGCGCCAAAGGTCGTCTGCGTCTGACGGTCTCTTCTTCGATTGCCGGCAAATAATCGTTGCCTGAAGCAATCTCCGGGGTAGAAGGCCTTGCGCCACTCCCGTATAAAAGTATTTCACCCTCGGCCACCGCATGCACGGCCGAGGGTGAACTGTTTTTAGAGCCGGTTCGACACTATCTGTTAACGGCTCTTAGGGAGCTAAGGAGGCCGCCGGATTAGATGTTAGGCAAATGTGACTTCGAGGGCCTACGAACCGGAGGTGTGGCTGCGGCTTCAGATTTTCGAGGGGGAGAAGGATTGGAATGAGTTGTCGGAATAGAACACCACAATGTTTGTAATCGTCTTATTAGGGAGCGTAGGCAGCGAAATACTGTTTTGTTCGTTCTTTTTAGCTGCTGCCTCTTTTGCCTGGATCTCTTTGGCGGCTTCGGCTGTCATGGCCGACGGTGATGCCGATGCGGAGGCCGGAGTGGATGGTGGTGTCTGAGATGCTGCAGAGGTTTTGGGGTAATTGATCTGTCCCGATGGGGAAGTTCCATTCTCCGGCAACCGATCATCGTCGAATTCGATAATTTCGTGGGTACTTACATAAAATCTTTGTGGATCGTTGGCTTGATCGGCACGGGCGGTGGAGTCGGGTTCGTTTTCAGCGAATGAAAAGAGGCCTCCGTCGCCGGAAAATTTTTCTGACTCGTTTTTGCTGTAGGGATTTTGTTGGTCGGCATCGTCGCTAACAGGGTCGTTATTAGGCGATTCTGAATTAAAATACCCCTCAGAAGGACCATTTTGAGCCTCTGAGAATCGCGTATTTGAATCCGCCTCCATCTCTCCCTCGCCAAACATGAGCCAGAGCACGGAAAGCGCCGGATATGCGTTGTGGATTTTGGAAATCAGTTCGTCCGACACTTTCTTGTTTCGCCCGCTCAACAGTTGCGACATGGTGGGGCGGGGAATTCCGCAGGTGTCAGCAAATTGCGAGATGGCTATACCGTTTTTATCCATGTATAATTTTAGGCGAGATACCAAATCCATACTGTTGTATTTTGAAAATTTTCGTTTTTGTTGGTGTCTTTTGGTGATGCAAATGTAACTAATAGTTTTGTAAAGTGCAAATTTTCTTTTGATGGTGTGTTTGAGTTTGTGATTTTAATTTTGTAAATAGCAATCTGGTGTATGGTTGTGTTTGTGAATTGCGCCCGGGTTTGTGTTTGCAAATCCAATCGGAGGTGGGTGTTAATAATTTAAGTTTTACTTTGATTTATTATGGTAATTATCGTTAATACAGAAGTTTATGGTGTTGAATATCCCGAAAATGAGATGTTTAACGCTATTGTAGGGTTAAACATTAAAGTGAAGGTGTTAAAAATCTGTGTAATATGTATGAATACCAATTGTTTAACAGGATATGAAATGATTGTTAAAACCGGTTTTAGGGGTGTCTTGATGGTTTTGCAAACAGTTCGTTGGAGTGGTACTTTCCCAAACTTTTTGTGAATTTTGCATATTGATCTCACGATTGTTTGCAAATTTGATGTTGTAAATCCGACTTCTATTTGTAAATTTTGGCGATTTGCATTTGTTTTGTGTTCAGTTTGCAAATCTCAAATTTACGTATTTTGTCAAATTATGTTAATGTAAAATCTGAGTTTGGATTTACGAATAAATCTGAGTGTTTGGTTTTGGTGATTTGAATTTGCAAATTCGGTTTCTGTTTTATCGGTATTAATTTGCAAACCGATATTTTCTACCGAAAATTTTATGCGATTTGTCGGTGAAATTTGCATTTCGCTAAACCTTTGGATTTCATCTGTTTTTGGATTCTATATTCAATGTTCTTGTTTACTTTTCTAACAAATGGGGTTGATTTTGGGTTGAAATATTAACTTAGATTAACTAAAATTTATTTGCGGTGACAAATTGTTTTGCTATTGCTTCTGACTCGATGAAATTTTTTTCGATTTTATCACCTTTTTTATCGTTTTTCGTCTCAGATTGACGACTGACTACCCTATTTAGGGGAAATTTAGACTATCTTTGTTAATACTCGAATATTTCCGACCGATGGTCGGGTTGTTTTCAAATATTCAATTCTCGGGCGGTTGAGCGACATCGGGAGTTTCAGGTGGATTTCCAGGGCTTTTTGTGAGCTTTACAAGGACTTTCCGAGGGTTTTCGAAGGTTCTTTAGTGTTTCTGGGTGTTCGCAGTTCGCAGTTCGCAGTTTATGATTTACGAATTCTGAGAAAAATTTGCGAGAAAGAAAGATTTATCGTACCTTTGTTGTCCGAAAGCCAAACGGCCGCCAGCATGATGGTCAGTAACGAGATCGGTACGACATCCATCGCAGCGGCGCAATCAGGAGTGATGCTCGAGTGGCTGAAGAGGCAAACCTGGAAAGTTTGTATACCCCGAAAGGGTATCGGGAGTTCGAATCTCCCTCACTCCGCTCTAATTTCCCTATGGCCGCCAAGGCAGCCTCGGTCCTATAGCTCAGTTGGTTAGAGCAACAGACTCATAATCTGTGGGTCCTAGGTTCAAGCCCTAGTGGGACCACGATAAAAATTCGCAAGTCATTGATTATCAATGCTTGCGGATTTTTTTCTATTCCCAAAATGCCAATAGATTGCGGTGGAAGTTTCTTATTTAGGAAACATTTTTTGGTCAAGCCGATTCCGGCATATTTCCGAAAATCCGGCATATTTAAATATGTAGGGATTTGCCGGGGATTTGCGGGAAAGTTCTGAAAATTAAAAAAATAATTGAGAAAATGTCGGTGGACAGTATGTGGAAAGATAAAAAATGCTTAACTTTACAAACCTCATACTATACCCATCAAAATCTTTAAAATAATCAATCAAAATGACAAAAGCTGAAATCGTTCTTGAGATCGCAAAAACCACCGGTATCGATCGTGCCGCAGTGCTTGAAGTAGTAGAATCTTTCATGGAAGTAGTTAAAGACTCGCTGGCCAATGGTGAGAATGTTTATCTCCGTGGCTTCGGTTCGTTCATCATCAAGACCCGTGCCGAGAAGAAGGCCCGCAATATCACGCGCAATGTATCTGTAGTGGTTCCCGCACATAATATCCCCGCATTCAAACCTGCCCCCGGATTTAAGGAAGTTGTGAGCAAATAATCTTTTCCGACCTTTCGGCGTATTCCCAAATAACAGCATCAGCGCTATCCTGAAGTAACATGCAGGATAGCGCTGATGCTGTTTAAGACTGGAATTGACAACATATATTGCCGAACCGGCTCTTAGACCCGGGGCGACCACAGTGGCCACTCGCGCGGCGCGATTATAGTTCGATAGTTTCGGCCTTGACCGGTTCACCGAGAAACATTGAGGCAAGATTGCCAAATTTAGAGGCGTTCTCCGTGGTAAGATATGTGCATTGGCCTCCGCACGACAGTTGGCGCTCCAGGTCGGAGTGGCGCACCAGATAATCGGCCAGCGAACGGGCCACGATATCTCCCTGACTTATCAGTCGTATCCCTTCGGGCAGATATTTACGTATCTTATCGTAGAGGATGGGGTAGTGGGTACACCCTAATATAATAGTGTCGATCTCTGGATCTTTGGCCAGCAGCCTTTCCACATCCTGACGTATGAAATAGTCGGCGCCGTCGGAGTGGGCTTCGCCATTTTCGATGAGCGGTACCCACATGGGGCAGGCGTGGCCCACGGTATGGAACGAAGGGTATAGTTTGCTGATCTCCATATTATAGCTTTCGCTCTGGATGGTGCCGGGGGTGGCAAACACGCCTATATGCCCTGTAGATGAGAGGTGCCCCAACTGTTCCACCGTCGGGCGTATCACTCCCAGCACCCTCCGCGTGGGGTCGATAGCCGGAAGGTCGAGTTGCTGGATGCTGCGCAGAGCTTTGGCCGAGGCGGTGTTGCATGCGAGTATCACCAGGCGGCATCCGCGCGAAAAGAGGTATTTGACCGATTCGAGAGTGAAGCGATAGACCACGTCAAACGAGCGTGTGCCGTATGGCGCACGTGCGTTGTCGCCCAGAAACAGATAGTTGTAGTCGGGCAACTGTTTGCGGATTTCGTTGAGTATGGTGAGGCCTCCGTATCCGGAGTCGAACACTCCGATGGGGCAATTCTGAAGATTTGGCATCCGTGATAAATTTTGACGTGCAAATTTAAGACATTTCTTTTTATAATTTAGCCGAAAAATAATTATCTTTGCCGCATCAAACAAATTTATCATTGATTTCCTAATGGGTGGTTTTTTCTCAGTTGTGAAACGCAACAATCAGAGTTGCGTCAACGAGTTGTTTTATGGTGTGGACTACAATTCCCATATGGGTACCCGTCGCGGCGGCATGGCTACGTTCGGCGACGGAAAGTTCGAACGGTCTATCCATAATATTGAGAACACGTATTTCCGTAACAAATTTGAAGGCGACCTCGACTCATTTTCGGGTTCCTGGGGCATAGGTGTCATCAGCGACACTGACGCCCAGCCGATAATGATCCGCTGTCATCTCGGTCGTTTTGCAATCGTCACGGTGGCCCGCATCAACAACCTGTCTGCACTGCAGCAGGAACTGCTTGAGCGAGGCCATCATTTTTTTGAGCATTGTGGCGAGACGGCAAACCCTACCGAACTGGTAGCTACGCTCATCTCCGAAGGAAAATCGTTTGTCGACGGTATCAACCGGGTGTTCGAAAAGGTGGAGGGTTCATGCTCGATGCTCCTGCTTACCGAGCATGGTGTGATAGCGGCGCGCGACCGGCTGGGACGCACCACCATCGCTCTCGGTTCAAACGACCAGGGATGGGCGCTGACCTCCGAAACCTGCGCGTTCCCAAATCTGGGCTATCAGCTCGACCGTCAGCTCGGCCCGGGCGAGATAGTTGAGGTTACTCCTGACAAGGGTGCGGTCACTCTTCAGGCCCCGGGCGATCAGATGCAGGTGTGCGCCTTCCTCTGGACCTACTATGGATACCCGCCTTGCCAGTATGAGGGACGCAACGTGGACGATATGCGCTATGACAACGGTTATCTCATGGGCCGTGACGAGAACGCCGACATCGACTTCGTAAGTCCTATCCCCGACTCGGGTACGGGCATGGCTCTGGGGTTCTCGCAGTCGATAGGGCGTTCCTACAAGCGCGGTATAATGAAGTATACTCCCACATGGCCTCGCAGCTTCACTCCTTCTACTCAGGAGCGCCGCGAACTGGTGGCCAAGATGAAACTCATCCCCAACAAGGCGCTGCTTTATGGCAAGAAGGTGGCTTTCTGCGACGATTCGATAGTGCGTGGCACTCAGCTCCGCGACAATGTGGCAGACCTTCGTCAGGCCGGAGTCGAGAAGGTGCATGTGCGCATCTCATGCCCGCCGCTCATCTATCCTTGTGAATTCCTGAATTTCACATCGTCAAAAAGTGAGATGGAACTGCTTGCCCGCCGCGTGATCCTCGAACTGGAGGGGCCCGAAGGGGAGAAGCATCTCGATGAATATGCCGACTGCCATACCGACCGACATAAACGTATGGTAGACCATATGCGTGAGCATCTTGGCATTGACTCTCTGCGTTTCAATTCGCTGGAGAATCTTGTGGCCTCCATCGGTCTGCCTAAATGCAAGATCTGCACTCACTGCTTCGACGGCAGTTCGCATTTCTGATTTCCGTAAGTCAAAAAAATATCAGGCTGCGTCCCTGCGGGGCGCAGCCTGATTGTTTGTGGCATTCACCGGGGCATTAGAGCCTGGCCGTTAGCACATATTGTCGAACCGGCTCTTACATGATGCCGCGTTCGCGCAGTTTGCACTGCCAAGCCCATGCCGATTTCATGGTGTCGGCGATGGGTGTCTCAGCCTTCCAGCCGAGCACGGTGTTGGCGTAAGTCGGGTTGGCCCATACCTTCTCGATATCGCCGGCGCGGCGGCCTACGATCTTATGGGGCACCTTCACACCGGTGGCTGTCTCGAACGTGCTGATGAGTTCGAGCACTGACACGCCGTTGCCCGTACCGAGGTTGAAGATTTCAATCTTATCGTCGCTCTTGTCGTTGAGCATGCGCTCGATGGCAAGCACGTGAGCCTTGGCCAGGTCGACTACATCAATGTAGTCGCGGATGCACGACCCGTCGGGAGTGTTGTAGTCGTCGCCGAATACACTCAGTTCCTTGCGGATGCCCATAGCTGTCTGGGTAAGATAGGGTACGAGGTTCTGGGGCACTCCGTTGGGGAGTTCTCCGATCTCAGCCGAGGGATGAGCGCCTACGGGGTTGAAATAGCGCAGCAGGACGCTCTTGAACGGAGCGCCGGCATTGATCACGTCGGTGATAATCTCCTCGGAGATCTGCTTGGTGTTGCCGTAGGGCGAGGTAGCCTTCTTGATGGGCGACTGCTCGGTGACGGGGTTCACGTCGGGTTCGCCATAGACGGTACATGACGACGAGAATACGATCCCCTTCACGTCGTGCTGCTGCATCTCGTCCAGCAGGTTCATCAGAGTGTTGAGGTTGTTGCGGTAATAGAGCAAAGGTTTCTGCATCGACTCGCCCACAGCCTTGCTGGCTGCGAAGTTGATGATGCCTTTTATGTCGGTATATTTGGCAAACAGGGCGTCGAGGGCCTTGATGTCGGTGCAGTCGGCCTCCACGAAGTCGGGCATGATGCCGGTGATCTTCTCGATCCCTTTGAGCACATCCTTATTGGAGTTGGAAAGGTTGTCGATGATCACCACGGGATAGCCTGCCTGCTGCAGTTCGACCACGGTATGCGAACCGATATAGCCCGTACCGCCGGTCACTAATATGCGCGGTTTCATATATGTTGATTAATCAGTTGGAATGTTTTGGTTTTTGCGGTTTTTCTACTGAAAGAATCAGAAGAGTTTGGCGGGGTATGTGCCGTTCTGATGCAGTTCGGCGAATTTTGCAACCACACCGGGACGGTCGGCTGCGTAGGTTACGCCAAACCATTTCGAATCCGTATCGAGCACTTTCACTGTGGCTTCGCCTGAGTTGATGAGTGTGTCGATGCAAAGCGGGATGAAGAATTCAGCCTTAGGGGTGTTGATGTCCTTGTCAAGGAATTTGCGGAATTCGCGCTCTGAATAGTCGAAATAGTCGGGAGTGAAGCCCCAGAGGTTCATCGATACGGGAGTGGTGGGTTCAAGTGTCTGCACCTTGCCGTTTTCATCGGTGAACACGATATTGTGCTTGTCGTCGTAGCTGATGGCTGTGCGTTCTACTACAGAGGTCAGCAGTCCGTTTTTGTTTTCGCATACGCCGCGGGCCACAGATCCGTTCTCTGTCATGGTGTTGCCCACGCGGAAGCCTACCATGCAGTAGTCGCCCTTGCGGTCGTGGGGTTTCTGAAGTTCTGCGGCGATCACTTCGAATGCGTTGCGGCCGTAGAAGTCGTCGGCGTTGATTACGGCAAACGGTTCTTTGATCACATCCTTGCCCATCAGTACGGCATGGTTGGTACCCCAGGGTTTGGTGCGGTCGGCCGGGCAGGTATACCCTTCGGGAAGTTTGTCAGTGCTCTGGAACACTACTTCCACGGGCACATGGCCTTCATATTTCGACAGCACTTTGTCGCGGAAATCCTGCTCGAAGTCTTTGCGGATCACGAACACCACCTTGCCGAATCCGGCCTGAAGAGCGTCGTAGATTGAGTAGTCCATGATTGTTTCGCCGTTGGGGCCGAGCGAGTCGAGCTGCTTCAGACCGCCGTAGCGGCTGCCCATACCGGCTGCAAGAACAAAAAGTGAAGGTTTCATATAGTTTCTTTTTGATAGAATTGGTTGCTTTGGTGGGATTGTGCATAAGGCTGCAGGCCCGGATCGGCCGACAGCCTTATGGTTTGTGCGGACGGGGAGCGCATCGGCTCCCCGCGGGGAGATCAGAGTTTACGTGCGCCGTCGGAGATGATTACGGGATAAACTACGGGTTCGTGGCCGTATTTCTCGTTGAATTTCTTCTTGGCAGTGGCGATGAAGTTGTCGTAGAGGTCATTCTTCACCAGATTGATGGTGCAGCCGCCGAAGCCGCCGCCCATGATGCGCGAACCGGTCACGCCGCATTCCTTGGCGATGTCGTTGAGGTAGTCGAGCTCTTCGCACGATACTTCATAGTCTTTCGACAGGCCATGGTGGGTCTCATACATCTTCTGACCTACGGTCTCGCAGTCGCCTTTCTGGAGGGCGTCGCAAACGTCGAGCACTCGCTGCTTCTCTTCAATCACGTATTTTGCACGCGAGTAGTCCTCGGCCGAGATTTCGTCTTTCACCTTGTTGAGCATGTCGAGGTCGGCATCGCGGAGAGTCTCAACGCCAAGTTTGGCAGCCACGCGTTCGCACGACTGGCGGCGCTTGTTGTAGGGGGAATCAACCAGCGCATGTTTTACCTTCGAATCGAGGAGCACCAGTGTGTAGCCGTCGATGTTGAAGGGGTAGTATTCATATTCCATCGAGCGGCAGTCGAGACGCATCAGATGGTCTTTCTTTCCGAATACGGAAGCGAACTGGTCCATGATGCCGCAGTTGACACCGCAGTAATTGTGCTCGGTCGACTGGCCGATCTTGGCGAGTTCGAAATTATCAATCTTATTGTCGTTGAACAGGTCGTTCAGGGCATAGGCGAAGCAGCTTTCCAGTGCGGCCGACGAGCTCAGACCGGCACCCAGAGGTACATTGCCGGCGAACACGGCGTCGAAACCTTTCACTACGCCGCCGCGTTTGATGATTTCACGGCAGATACCGAAGATATAGCGGGCCCACTGCTGTTTGGGAGCGTCTTCTTCTTTGAGACCGAATTCGCAGTATTCGTTGATATCGATTGAAAATACTTTCACCGTGTCGGTGCCGTTCGGACGGATTTCAGCCATGATGACTTTGTCGATGGCGCCGGGGAATACGAAGCCGCCGTTGTAGTCGGTGTGCTCACCGATGAGGTTGATACGACCGGCGGAAGCATACATCACGCCTTTTTCGCCGAATTTCTCTGCGAAAACGGCTTGAATTTTCTTTTCCATTTCTGCCATTGTGGGAGGATATTAATGATTTAAAGTAGGTTGATTTTCGGGTTAGTCTGTTTTTTCGGTTCCCTGCGTCTGCCCCAAGCTTAGCGGGGGCTTCGAGTTTAGGGAGCCGTTGGCCATAGGCCGTCTCTGTATCGCAAATTTACAGAAAATCATCGGAACGGAATATACAATTCCAGCCAAAATTCGCAAAAATTTCTTCAATGGGTCTAAATGTTGCGTTTTTCGCCCGGTAAAAACGGCTCCCGAAAGTTCTCATCCCCGATATATTGTCGAACCGGCTCTTAAAAAAGCCGGACAGGCTGCTCGGGTTGGGGGCAGCCTGTCCGGATATGAGGATATTCCCGGGAAGATACAGGGGAATTATTTCACGTCGATGGTGAGGGTAGCGGCTTTGACGCCGGGAGCTGTGACTGTCAGAGTGGCTTTGCCGGCTGTGGTGCCGGCACGCAGTATGGCGGTGGCGGCGCCGCTGAAGAGGTTCATCTTAGGTTGGTCGAAGCTGAGCAGGCAGGTAGGGTCGCCGTTGGCTGTAGCCAGGAATTCGGCATCCCCGCTGACGGTGAATTTCACCATCCGCGCGTCGTCGGGCACGATGTTCCCGTTCTTATCGGCCACCTGCACCGTGACATACACCAGGTCGTTGCCGTCGGCTTTGATCTCGGTGCGGTTGGGAGTGAGCACCAGGTGATGTGCCTTTCCGGCGGTGGCTACGGTGGATTCAGCCACGGGCTGTCCTTTCTCATCATAAGCTACCACATGCAGCTCTCCGGGCTGGAACACAACATCATCCCATATCAGGCGGTAGCGGTCCATGGCGATGGAGTCGTTGTGCAGACGCGAAGCCTGAGCTTTATCGCGTTCCCAGTAGGGGAGAGCAGCCAGTTCAGAATAGTCTACCTTGGCGCCTGTAGCCTTTGTCTTGCGTCCCATCGATTTGCCGTTGACAAACAGTTCGGCTGAGGGATAGGAGGTGTAGACCATCACCGGAGTCACCTTCCCTTCGCGTCCTTTCCAGTTCCAGTGGGGGAGGATATGCAGGGTGGCGTCATCCTTGTTCCATTGCGAGCGGTAGAGATAGTAGCGGTCTTTGGGGATAGAAGCCAGGTCGATGATGCCGAACACGCTCGAATGGTTGGGCCATGCGTCGGTATCGTAGGGCGAGGGTTCGCCAAGATAGTCGAATCCGGTCCAGACAAACTGGCCTATCATCCAGGGGTAGTCGTCGTCCATAGCGAAGTCGATGTCGGGGATATTGCTCCAGTAGCAGTATTCGGTGTCGTAACTGCTCGACTGATGGTTGTCGTGGACGGCGTTAGCCTCCAGACGTGCGGGAAATGCATAGCATCCGCGTGACGATACAGTGGAGGCGGTCTCAGTGCCGAGGATCAGACGCTGGGGGAGCACTTCATACGCCTTGCGGTAGTATTGCGGTTTGTAGTTGAAACCGGGGATGTCGAGGGCTGCGGCAAATCCATTGTCAAGCACAGCGCCGATCTGATCCATACCGCAGGTGACGGGGCGAGTGGGATCTTCACGGTGGGCGATATCAAGTAGCATCTGCAGCTCCTGCACGCCGTCGGGCCCCCACTGGCTGGGCACCTCGTTGCCGATGCTCCACATCACCACCGAAGGAGCGTTGCGGTAATGGCGGATCATGTTGACCATATCCTTTTCAGCCCACTCGCCGAAGATTGACCCGTAGCCATTGGGGCTTTTGGGACGGAATCCCCAGTCGTCGAAGGGCTCTACCATCAGCATCATCCCCATCTCGTCGCAAAGCTCCACCAGTTCAGGAGCCGGCATATTGTGGGAGGTGCGGATGGCGTTGGCGCCCATGTCTTTCAGCATCTCAATCTGATGGCGCAGAGCGGAGCGGTTGACGGCTGCTCCGAGCGGACCCAGGTCGTGATGGTTGCAGACCCCTTTGAATTTGGTGTATTCGCCGTTGAGGAAGAATCCCTTTTCGGGGATATATTCCAGCGAGCGGATACCGAAACGTGTATCATACTGATCCACGGCTTCTCCGTCGACGCTCAGAGTGGTACGCGCGGTGTAGAGCCATGGTGTCTCTGTGCTCCAGCGCTGAGGCTTCTCTACGAGGAATTGCTGGGTGTAGGGCTGGCCTTGGCTGTGGTAGATGTTGCTGGAGGTGGCTACCGTCTTTCCGTCGGGATCGAGGATGTCGGTGGTGACGGTTACTGCCTCCCTCTTCTTTGCACCCTCGATCTGCATCTCCAGACGCACCGAAGCCTCATCGGCTGTGACATACGGAGTGGTCAGATATGTGCCCCATACGGGGATATGGACTCTGGAGGTGGTGATCAGATGCACGTTGCGGTAGAGGCCGGCGCCGGGATACCAACGCGACGACTGCGGTTTGTTTTCCACGTCAACCTTCAGAGTGTTCGTGCCGGGACGGACCATACCGGCGGGGAGATTCAGATAGAAGGAGTTGTAGCCGTAAGCCCAGTGACCGGCCGGTTTGCCGTTGACTTCCACTGTGGGATTGCTCATGGCTCCGTCGAAGAGCAGGGTGAAGAATTGACCGGCGGTGTCGGGTACCTCAAAGGTGGTGGTATACTCGCCGCGGCCCATATAGGGCAGACCGCCTGTACGGCCTGTCTTGACTGTTTTCTCTGTCTCGCCGTTCTGCTCTACGGCCACTACCTGAAGGTCATGGGAGCGGTCGAAGGGTTCATGAATGGCCCAGTCGTGAGGCACGCGCACATTCTGAGCGGGGGTGCGATTGCCGAGACTGTCGATTTTGGAAAACTGCCAGTTGTATTCAAGCGTCTGGCTGGTGCGTCGCGCCTGAGCAGGCTGTGTGGCAGCCATGGCCAGAGCGGCGATACCGAGGGGGAGGATCAGAGGATATTTCATGTTGACTGGTTGGGTTGTTAAGGTTTTGGCTGATGCAATACCGGCGTTTTTTTACCGGCTCTCAATTGGCGGGAGTCAGCATATTCTGCACGAAAGCCTCGAGAGCTTCGTTGGGACGTCCGTTGACGAAAGCGCCTTTCTTGTAGCCTTCCTCCTCGGGTGCTTCTGGCTCCCAGTAGAAGATGCCTTCGAGGATGTCGCCTTTGGGATATTTCTCCATAATCTGGCGGATTGCTTTCTTGCCGGCCTTACCGTTGGTGTAGTGGAAACCGATTTCGCAGAGCATCACTTTCTTGCCGTAGCGATTGTGGAGGTATTCGATATTGGAGAGGCAATCGTTGACCGCTTTCTGGTTCAGGCTTACCGACCAGGGATTGCTGGTCTCAGTCTCAGGATAGAGCGACATGCCTATTACGTCGTATTTCACGTTGTTCTTTTTCATCAGGTCAAAGAACCATGTGTAGATGTCGCGGTTCTCCCCCTTGTCGAGGTGTGCTATCACTTCCGCCTTGGGGTATACGGCCTTGGCGGCTTCGTATCCGGCGTTGAAGTAGCGCGGGAATTCGTTGGCGTTCTGGTCTTTCATCAGTCCGTTAAGTTCCTGAAGGAATCCGGCACGGGTCTCGTTGCCGATCTGGACCCATTTTACGTCGATGCCGGCCGATTTCAGTCGGGTGAGAACTGACGTGACATGGTCGCGTATGTTCTGCACGGTCTGCTCGGGAGTTTTCAATTTCCAGGCTTCAGGTGCATGCTGCTGCGAGGGGTCAGCCCAGCTGTCGCTCATATGGAAGTCAATCATGAGGTTCATCCCCTGGGCGTGGGCGCGTTTGGCTTTTGCCAGCACATCTTCCACACCGTTGTATCCGTTGGCGGGGTTCACCCATACGCGCAGGCGGATGGCGGTGACATTACATTCTTCGCGGAGAAGACGGAAGAGATCGGTCTCTTCGTTTTTCTTATTGTAGAATTTGTAGCCCTTGGCTTCGAGTTCGGTCACCCAGCTTACGTCGGCTCCACGTGCGAAATCAGCGGTGACTGCAGGCTTGTCGCCGCCACCCTGATTGTTGTTGTTATTGTTGTTGCCGGGAATGTTGGGCTCCGGTTCGTCGCTGCCGCAAGAGGCCATGGATACGGCCAGCGCGCAGGCGGCAATCCAGAGTGTGAGGTTCTTTAATTTCATATTGTTTTAAGGTTAATTTGTTTTCGTAGTAGTTTCTGGCATAAGATTCCGCGTCGGGTCATAAGCCATTGCTTATATCTTTCAAGGGTTATATCCTGACGCCTCTATATAACGAAGAATCAGCCCGGAAAGTGCTTAAAATCCGTTAAATGATTCGGTTACTCGGCCTTGGGTAGTCAAAAATAGTTGCATGCGGTCTCATTGCAGCCATATACCTTCCAGAAGGGTAGTGGTTGGCGAGGCTGAGGGTAGGGCAGTGACGGTCAGCTGCACCTTCTCTATGTCGGAGGGATTGAGAGTGTGAGCCAGCGGGAAGGTATATGTGCGCGCGAGGAAGGTGGGATAGCGCGCGAGGTCGATGGGATCGTAGGCAAACTGTGTGGCCCACTGGAATCCGTTGCGGGCAAACGTACGGGCCACGGCCGGATACAGATAGCTCTCCAGCATGTCGGCCGGATCAAATTCATATACTATCCGGGCCTTGTCGCCGTAACCTTTCAGATTGTGCCATGGGATATCGTAGCGTTCCACATACGGCAGAAAGTTCCCTTTTCGCTCATGTCCGGCCACGAGTCCGATGGGATACCATTGGTAGGTGGTGCCGTCGATATCCGCATCGTAATACCCGCTGACCATGTCGCGGTTGTGACTGACGTTGTAGACCACAGGTCTCTTCCATCCTGCTTTGCGTATGGTGCGGGCCATATCGTTGATGTAGTCTTTCACCTGTCGTGGCGTCGACGTATGGCACGGCTCATTGTTGATTTCGATGGCGATTATCATCTTGTCGGCGGCATACGATCGGCCGGTATATGGGTTGACGTGGCGCACCAGTTGGTCGAGATAGCGCCTTTGGGCTGCTATGGCGCCGGGGGCTTCGTGCACCTTGCATTTCTCGTAGCGGTAGGAATATGCTCCGGTGTCGACGTTATGCTCCGGATAGCCGTTGCCGAAGTTGGTCTGGGCAGTCAGGATTACCCTGATGCCGCGGCGCTCCATCTGAGAGATCAGATAGTCAAGCAGATCCAGATGGTCGTTGTTCAGCAGATTGCCGACGCTGTCGGAGAGCTTCACATCCCACAGGTGAAGCCGGAAGGCGTTGGCTCCCATGCGCGCTATATGATATGTGTCGCGGTCGATGGCGTCTTTGCGGTCGATGCCCTGTGCTCCCACTGCGCGGTAGGCATGAGCGAAGGGGAGTGTATAGTTGGTGCCGTAATAGCGCACTTCCTGGCGGTTGTCGTCGCGGCGCATGCGGCCGTGATTGTCCACATAGACGCCATAGCTGTCGGATGGGTCTGTAGCCGGGCTGTCGGCGGCGGAGATGCCTGCGGCGCATAGGGCGGCAAGGGCCGGAACGGCCAGATGCTTAATTGAAATCGGAAAATTTTTCATGGCTCGTGTCAAGTAGGATATAATCTTTAAGAATGCAAATTTAATAATAAACGTTAATTTGAGCACAGAGTTCTGTCTATTTTGTTATTTTTGTAAACAACTCTGATATGTTTATCACGTAAAACCTCTTCTCTTTATTACGATATGAAATATTCTTCTTTACTCAATCGCCGGGCATCGGCGTTTGCATCGACACTGGCTTCAGTGGCGTTGCTTTCTGTTTCATTGAGCTCATGTTCCGTTCTCGGTGGCTCTAAATCTTATAAGATATCCGGCTCGGGCGAGACTGTCCAGTCTACATCGTCCCCGTCGGCTTCAGCATCGTCGGATAAGGCTCTTCAGCCGCCTAAGGCTACTCCCAAAAAGGCCAAGGCCAAGAAGGATAAGGCCGCCAAGCCCGTGAAGGCTTCGAAAAAGAAAGGGAAAGCTCCCTCAGGGAATAAGGCTTCGGCTTCTGCACGCAAGCCGACGGTGGTGAAAGACGAAACGCGTCAGACGCTGGAGGCCGCAGCGGCCGCAGGGGCCACAGCAGCCGGAGTCAAGGCTGCCGATAAGGCTAAACCCGCTCAGTCGGCTCTGCCTAAGGATTTCACCATCGGTGGCGAATGGACCATCTACAGCGTGCGCAACAATGTGCTCCGCAGCGAGGACCGTCCGTATGTTGCTTTCGATCTCGTAGCCAAACGATTCTACGGCTATAACGGCTGCAACTATCTCAACGGAGATATCGAGAGCGATGGTGGCGAGTCGCTGCGGCTGGTCAACACTATCTCGACAATGCGGATGTGCGACGGCGTGGAGTTTGAATACCTCATCAACCTCGCTCTGGCTGATGTGACGCAATATCGGGCTTATCAGGATGGCCGAATCACATTCCTCGACCTCAAGGGGAAGGATGGTCAGACACTGATGGTGCTCCGCCGCCATAATATGGAGTTCCTCAACGGCATCTGGCATATCGACACTCTTGAGGGGACTGCGATGCCTGCCGACAGTGCTGAAGACGCCGCGCGTATGACGCTCAATACCACCGACCTTCAGGTGCATGGCACTACGGGCTGCAACATCTTCAACGGCGAGATTTTCATCGACCCTGACAAGAAGGATTCCCTGCAGTTTATCAACATCGGCACCACACGCATGGCTTGTCCCGACGGCTCGCGCGAGACCGAGGTCCTGCTGGCTCTCGAATCGGTGGAATCGGCGCGCCTGACTTCGCCTGAACATGTGACGCTCTACTCCGCCGACGGCAAACAACTGATGACTCTGACCAAGCTCCATATGGTCAGAGAATAAGAACCGGCTCTTAGCAACAGACACAAAAAAGAGAGGACGCTTCACAGCGGCCTCTCTTTCCATTCATCACATTATGCTTACAATTAAGTGCTCTTGTGTATAAGAGTTATATATCTTATTGTGGATAAGATCAGAGATTTATTGTCATTGGCGCATTGACAGGGACGGCTTTGAGTCTGCCCTGAGGTTGTGTCAATAGCGGCCTTCTACTATCGGCCAGTCGATGATGTCCCAGAGGGCATTCAAGGCGTCGGCTCGACGGTTCTGGTAGTCCAGATAATAGGCGTGTTCCCAGACGTCGAAGGTCAGGATAGGGGTGAGCCCGCTTGTGATGGGGTTGCCGGCGTTCGATTCCTGGGTAATAAACAGTTTGCCGTCGTTGTCGCGACTGAGCCACACCCAGCCTGATCCGAAGATCTTCACTCCGGCATCTACAAATTCACGTTTGAAGGCCTCGAACGAACCGAAGTCGCGGTCGATGGCTTTGCGAAGTTCGCCCTCGGGTTCTCCGCCGCCGTCGGGCGAGAAGGAGAAGAAATAGAAAATATGATTCCACGCCTGAGAGGCATTGTTGTACAATGCGCCCTTGGCGTCATGAATAATATCTTCGAGAGGGAGATCGGCAAACTCGGTGCCTCCAATCAGATCGTTGAGATTTTTGATATATGCGGTCTCATGTTTGAAGTAGTGGTAGTCGACCGTACGGCGGCTAATTGCCGGTTCCAACGCATCGTTGGCATAAGGCAACTGAGGCTGGGTGTATTTCATCTTTGGTTGGATTAATGTTCGTTTGTATTTTCTAAACGTCATGGGTGGGCCGGTGGTTCGGTTCGATTCATGTTTTAACTTTTTAGAGCCTGGTCGTTAACATATATTGTCGGACCGGCTCTTAATCCATTCGATGCCTTTGTAGTCAAATATGGGTAGATGAAAGCGCGGATACCATTTAATTTGCTTAACAATTTTAAGTCAAATTCACTTAAATTTTTTCCTTCTGAACTAAATAAACTTAACCCTCCGTTCCGAGTGTCATAACTACCGATTTTTTCCGTTTAATTTGCAACTGACAATCTGATTTACTGCCCGGGGGTCAGCGTTTCCGCCCCGGGTCTTTTCTAAAGACTAAAACACAGAAATACATCCCATTATGAAACTGTATTCAAAAATCATTTGCCTTGCAGTATCGGTGGCTGCCGTTAGCTCTACCCTCACTGCCTTCGCGCTTACCAGCGTGATGAACGGCCACAACTTTTCTGATGATTCCCGGACTTCGTCCGATGTCACTACCGATCCCTCAGGGTTCTTCCGTGTGTCCAACGGCGTGACACCTCCCACTGACTTTACCCATGCTGCCGAAAGCACCATCAATGGTGTGGTGAGCATCAAAAACTATGCCAGCCCGCGCATGAGCTCTCAGGGTCAGGGCGGCGGTTACTTTATGGATCCGTTTGAATTTTTCTTCGGCACTCCGCGTCAGCAGCAGCCACAGCAGCGCCGTCAGGAAAAACCGAAGGAGGAGGCCCGAGGTCTCGGCTCTGGTGTGATCCTGAGCGCCGACGGCTATATCGTCACCAATAATCATGTGATTGAGGGAGCCGACCGTCTGGAGGTGACTCTCAACGACAACAGCGTCTATAATGCCAAGGTGGTCGGCACCGATCCCGCCACCGATGTGGCTCTGCTTAAGATTGAGGCTGAAAACCTTCCCGTGATCCCCATCGGCGACAGCGACAAACTGCGCGTGGGCGAATGGGTGCTCGCTGTGGGCAACCCCTTCGGATTTACTTCCACCGTGACCACGGGTATCGTCAGCGCCAAGGCGCGCAGCGTGGGCCATGCAGGCTATGGCCGCCAGATGGGTGTCGAAAGCTATATCCAGACTGATGCCGCCGTCAATCCGGGCAACTCGGGTGGCGCGCTGGTCAACTGCAACGGCGAACTGGTCGGTATCAACACCGCTATCTATTCGCAGACGGGCAACTATGTAGGTTATTCCTTCGCTATCCCGAGCGCTATCGTGACCAAAATCGTATCCGACATCCGTCAGTATGGCGCACCCCAGAGGGCTGTGCTCGGAGTGATGTTCACCGAACTGACTCCCCAGGAGGCCAAAGAGAAGGGGATTACCATCGTCAACGACGGTATCCTCGTAGGCGAAGTGCTGGAGCGCAGTGCGGCTCTGGAAGCCGGTATCAAGGAGGGCGACGTGATTGTGGCCATCAACGATGCTCCTACCCACTCCACGGCTCAGCTTCAGGGCGAAATCAGCAAATACCGTCCGGCCGACAAGATCAAGGTGACTCTGGTTCGCGACAATAAGCGCCGGAATGTGGAGGTAACTCTGCGCAATTCCCAAGGCGATACTTCACTGGCCAAAGCGGGAGATTTCAGCTCGCTGGGTTGCGCCTTCCGCGAGCTTAAGGCCGACCAGCGTCAGCAGCTCGGTATCTCGGGCGGCGTGGAAGTGGCCGGCGTAGACAATGGCGGCAAATTCCATGAGGCCGGTATCAAGAAGGGCTTCATCATCCTTAGCATCAATAATACCCGTGTGGCTTCTTCCGACGACGTGGAGAAGATCTACAAATCGGTGATGAACGGCAGCGAATCCGACCGAGTGCTCTTTATCTCGGGTATCTATCCCACCGGCCGCAAGGTATACTACGCTGTAAACCTCTGATCCATAGCTATCACAACTACAATATTTAAGCTCCAATAAACCAGCAGGGCCCGGTTCACGCCGGGCCCTGCTTGCTTTAGGTTCGGGATTTTTTGCTAAATTTGTCGTGCGAAATTCGAAAATACAATGTTCCGACTTCTCATTTGCGCTTTTCTTGGAAGTGGCCTCGGCGGGGTCTTGCGCTATCTTGTATCGTATTGGTTATCACGGATCAATACTGCTACTGCCGGTTCGTTCGCGGCTCTTTTCCCGTGGGCAACTCTGCTGGTCAATGTGGCCGGATGCTTCGTAATAGGACTGCTTTACGGCCTGATTGATGCAGGCGCAATCCGGCTTTCGGATCAGGCCCGCACATTCCTTACGGTAGGCCTTTGCGGCGGTCTGACTACATTTTCAACGTTTACTCATGAAAATTATCTTCTGTTTCAGTCGCACGCTTTCGGCATTGTTCTGATCTATGCCGCTGTCTCTCTGATTCTTGGCTTTGCATGCGCCTGGGCTGGCCATGCTGTCGCCACACTCTGATTTCCCGATACTTGCTCGAACCCTCTCTTAGTGCCGGCTACGGCGGCGCGGAAACATTTTGCGCACGCGCAGAAGCACGGTGTCGATGCGTGAACTGGCTACTACCATCGTAGTGGCTATAAGTATCAGTACGGCTCCACCAAGCTCTTTGCCTGTGACGGGTTGGCCCAGGGCGAAGATGCTTATTGCCAGAGCCGTCACCGGTTCGAGCGCTCCGAAAATCGCTGTAACGGTTGATCCCACGTTCTTGATGGCTACAGTGGTGCAGGTGAGCGAGAATATTGTGGGGATTATCGCCAGGGCGCATACGTTGCCCCAGTCGGCAGCAGATGATGGGAGAATCAGGGGATTGCCCATGGGAATCATGAAGATGAAGACGCTGCATCCGGTCAGCAGTACGTAAAAAAGTAGCTTCAGCGTCGGAATCCGGCTGATGGTCTTCGACACATTGACCATTACCAGGTAAACGGCATACGTCAGCGATGACAGTATCACCAGCGTCACTCCGAAGATGCTGATGTTTCCGCTGACATCGCCGCGCATCAGCAGTATAAGTCCGCCGGCCATAATCAGCAGGCATAGTCCGATTGAGGGGTGAAACTCTTCGTGGAATATGAAAATCATCATCAGCGCCACCATCACCGGATATACGAACAGCAGGGTAGAGGCGATTCCGGCATTCATATAGTTGTAAGCCTCGAAAAGCGTCAGCGATGAAAACGCCATCAGTATACCAAGTATGGCCACGGAGCCGAACTCGCTCGCCCGCAGGCGCAGACTGTGCCCGCGGGCTATGAGCATCAGCGCCAGCAGGGGCAGCCCCAGAACATATCGGAAGAAGAGCACCGAGTTGGCGTTCATCCCGTTTTCGTAAAGATGTATGGCAAACAGCGGATTAGTGCCGTAAGAGGCTGCTGCCAGCGCCGCCATCAGATATCCTTTTGCTTTCATTTCCCTCTCATTCTTTATTGCAAAGGTAGTCTTTTCCGGCGACATTTGCCATAGAGATTCAATGTCTTTAGGACTGTACGGCTCTGCATCAGCCTGCCAAAATAATGCCTTACGCGCTTACATGTCGCTCACATAGCGATATACGATCTCGGAGATATCGCCTATCAGCTTTGAGGTAGCCTCGGGAGAATAGCCGGAGTCGGCCACAAACACCGCAATGGCGTATCTTTTGCCATCCGGCAGATGCACATACCCGGCATCGTTTAGTGCTGTAACCCGTTGGCGGACCACATCGCCTGTACCGGTCTTGTGTCCTATCACTGCGCCGGTACCGGCCAACGGTCGGGCCAAACGGTCAAGACCCGTGGCGCATCCTTCCACGATCGCTTTGATTCGCAACGATTTTTCATCGCTGAACTCACGGTCATATTTTGCAAAGAGCCGTGCCATGTCCTCGGGGGTTGAATAATTGTCGGTGCAACGGCCTGTATCCCGGTGCATCTCATCTTCATCCCATCTGAAATTGATATCCTCAAACCCGAGACGGGTCATATAACGGTCTACTGCCTGCGTGCCTCCGGCCTGCTGCATCAGTATGTCGCAGGCGTTGTTGTCGCTGTGACTAAGAGAGTATTCCAGCAATTCTCCGACGGATACTGTGCACGGTTTCCCCGGAGGGTATTTTTCTAGCATTGGGCTGTATGTATTGCTGCGCAACATCTCAACCCCAACCATCACTGAATCGCTGAAACTGATGTCTGTGGCAGAAATCGCCATGGCAAGGGGAAACTTCATTACGCTCATCATAGCAAATTTCTCATCGGCGTTGACTCCCACCAGTTTGCCGTCGGGCATTACGACGGCCACACCGATTCGGGCATCTTTGTCGGATACGAACGCCTGCAACTGATCCTCCAGGGAGCTATCCCGAGGGGCGCAACTCGTCAGCGACAGGCTCAGCCCCATCGCCATCCACACGATACTTCGACCCCAATTTCTCATCTGAGGTATACGTCGTAGGGCATGCTGCCTCATTATGGGTGATTGTTGATTATGGTGTCGCGATGGCGCCAGTGGCTGATGCCTGCACGCTTCGAAGAGCACCTTCTTAGCCCGCGCCACTATCTCCCCGCCTATGACGGTGGGCTTGATCGGGTGGCTGCTTCGGTCGAAGATGGTCACATCAAGTTCCTGTTCCAGCTTTTGGACGAGTGCCGACAGGGTCGACTGCGATACGCCGCACGAGTCGGCGGCTTTGGCGAAATGGCGGTATTTGTCTACCGCCACGATATATTCCATTTGTTGTAGTGTCATGCGGATTTCGATTGCCGTTCGATATTTTCGATGCAAAGATAGGAAAATTCTATTTTGTAGAACGGCTTTTGCGCCGTATATTTGCAGTCGAAACTAAGACCCGAATTAATTATGAGCGAATTTAACGACATTATCAATCAGAATAAACCTACTTTGGTAGATTTCTTTGCCACATGGTGCGGCCCGTGCCGCATGCAGGCTCCTATCCTCGAAGATGTGAAAAGCCGTGTAGGCGACAAGGCCAACATACTCAAGATCGACGTTGACAAAAATCAGGAGCTGGCTGCCAAATACCGTGTACAGTCGATTCCGACTCTCATCCTGTTCAAAAACGGTACGCCCGTATGGCATTCTGTCGGCGTGCAGCAGGCCGGCGTTCTCGAAAATGTAATCTCTGAGAATCTATGATACAGGTAGATAGAAATATATTGCTGTCCGATAAAAATTGGAAAAGGCATAAACGCATAGCTCAATCGCAGATTTAATGCGGTTGAGCTTGCTT
>ERZ808037.955-NODE-955-length-22055-cov-3.858085_pt1 | contig 22055 bp, 20 predicted proteins | sample MGYA00380190_ERZ808037 | MGnify/ENA primary metagenome ERZ808037 (study PRJEB31490, sample SAMN06133399) | mouse gut metagenome | isolation source: J9 | host: mice | place: China: Chengdu | collected 2015-05 ... | reverse complement strand
TGCCCAGATAGCTCAGTTGGTAGAGCAGAGGACTGAAAATCCTCGTGTCACTGGTTCGATTCCGGTTCTGGGCATTAAAGGGAAGAAACTCTTATAATTACTACATTCGTGGTGGTTATAAGGGTTCTTATTTTTGTAGGATTTCACTTACTTTCAACCTAATCCTATTGTCGCAAAAAGAGCGCAGAAAGTGAGTTTCCTATGGAAAAAATTACAATGTCAAAAAAGTCCAATCTATCAATTCAAGAAGCGTTTGACTTGTTTATCAGGAAATGCAAAATCAAGAATCTTACTGACCTATCCATTAGTTCCTACGAGAAGAAGATGGTACACTTTTATGAGTTTATTGATAAGAGTGAGCCGATTACAGCCGTTACAAAAGATATAATGGATGATTATATCCTTTGGCTGAGATAGAACACAGAAGCGAATGATATTATTCTTAATTCCTATCTGCGGAGCGTGAGGGCATTTTTATATTTCTGCATGAAAGATAGATATATCTCTACATTCAAGATTCAACTGATAAAGCCAGAGAAGAAAATCAAGGAAACCCATACAGATGATGAACTGGTGTGTCTGTTGGAGAAACCAGATGTGGGTTTGAGGAATTATGGCAGGAATGGTATAATATGAAGCTGTATCTTATTGCAAAAGGTACTTCTTTGATGGGAGGGATATAAGGGTGTATTTGAGAGCCTGTCAAAAGAAAAACAGTCGGAATTTACCGGGCGAAGAGCCGATTTTGCGAAAAAGGCAGGGATAAGTCTGTAATATGTTCCAAGAGAAATAAAACGATATTTGGCAAGTAAAATGAGGATTAGTAAAGCTCTGTCAACAAGAGTTTTTTCTTATAGATAGAAAATCTTTGTTTTGATTAATCAATTAATTCAAAGAATATCTGCCATATGCCTATTGTATTCTTCGAGTATACGAAATATAATGTTTTTATGGAGGTAGTGCAATATGGATTATATTACTCTAAAACAGGCAAGTGAAAAATGGGGTGTCTCTCCCCGCATGATAAATTATTACTGTTCAGAGGGGCGTATCGTTGGTGCGGAAAAAATCGGAACTGTTTGGCTGATACCTCAAAAAGCAGAGAAGCCGATTGATAAGAGAAGAAAGTATGGTGGCAATAATGAGCAATAGCCAGTATACAATTTTAATTGTTGAAGATGATGAGAATGTAGCAAAGTACGTTCAAACCTGTCTAAGTATGGGAGAATATCAAAGTGAAATCTGCAGCAATGGAGATGCGGCAATTGAACGGTTGTCCAAACAGACTTTTGACTTAATTCTATTGGATATTATGCTGCCAGGTATGGATGGTTTTGCAGTGCAGGAGCAGATTAAGACAAAAGGGATTCCCATTATTTTTTTGACAGCAATGCAGGATGTTTCTGAAAAAGTCCGTGGGTTGAAGGCAGGAGCTGAAGATTACATTGTAAAACCCTTTGAAGTAATGGAGTTATTGGCAAGGGTTGAAGTTGTATTACGTCGTTGTAGCAAATCTAATGGAAAGCTCACATATGAAAATATCGAGATTGACACGGAGAAACATACCGTAAAGAAGAATGGGGAGACTGTCGCTGTTTCTCCAAAAGAATTTGAGGTGCTGTGTTATTTCATAAACTATCAGGATATTGTTATATCCAGAGAAAGACTGCTGGTTGACTTGTGGGATATAAATTACATGGGAGAGACTAGAACCGTCGATACCCATGTTCAGCAAGTCCGCCGGAAACTAGAGTTAAAGGACAGATTACTCACTGTTCCAAAATACGGCTATAAATTGGTGCGAGGGTGAGTATATGAAAATATGGCAAAAAATTTTTCTGCCATCCGTAGTATTTACAATGATTGGTGTTTTTGCAATTTCAATGTGGCTTGTGGTTCGCAGCCATACTTTACAGCTGGAAGCCAAAAAGGAGTCTGTCCAATCAAGGAGCAGTGAAGTAGTTGCTGCATTGAGACAGACTGTAGAGGATCAAAAACATGGTTATTTTTTATCTTCATCGTTAATAGAAGAAACCATAACAGAATTGTGTTCTGAAATGAGCAGTGAATACGTGGAAGTGTCTGCCTTTCGGATAGATCAGGCAATGTATTCCGGGGAGAATACTTGTTTCACATTTTCAAAAGAAGATGGAATGCTTCATTTTCAAACGATTATATTTCTTTCTGGGGCTGTTTATCAAGTCATCATTTCTGAAAATATACAGCCGCTTTTAGCTCAATTTGGAGAGGATATCAAAACAGTACAAATATATGGAACCCTTGTATCTATGGTGATTTCTATTGCCTTACTTATTTTGGCAATTGCGATTACAAAACCTATTAAGGATATGGAAAAGGCAACAGAAAGAATTGCGGAGGGTGATTATAAGTATCGGATTATGTATAGGGGAAAAGATGAACTCTCCGAACTGGCACATCATATGAATGACATGGCTTTCCACATTGAAGCGGATACCGCATACATGGAAAACATTTCCGAAAGCAGAAGGATGTTTATTGCGAATATGACGCATGAATTAAAAACACCATTAACCTCTATTTTGGGATTTGCAGATGTGCTTCGGATAAAGCCGGATATTTCAGATGAAGAGAGAAGAAATTATGCCGATATTATTTTTGCTGAGGCAAACCGTCTGAGAATGCTGTCCTCAAGGTTGATGGAGCTGGTCACCATCAATGAAGTGGAACTGCAGATGGTTCCGGTGAATGTAGCAGACCTGCTTGCACAGACAGCAAAAAGTTATCAGCCCATTTGTGAAGAAGCAAAAGTTTCACTGACACTAGAGCTGGAGCCAGCGATTATTCAGGCGGACGAAACACTATTTGCCACTTTGGTAGTAAATTTGATTGATAATGCAAGGAAAGCATCTGAAACGGGGAAAGAAATACAAGTGTGCTGTAAAAAAAGACATAACCGTGTACTGATTCAGGTAAAAGATCAGGGTTCCGGTATTCCGAAAGAACAGATTTGCCATGTGACGGAGGCTTTTTATATGGTAGATAAATCCCGGACAAGAAAAGCTGGCGGAGCAGGAATCGGTCTTGCCTTGTGTAAGGCTATAGCAACAGCGCATCAGGGGGGACTTTTTATCGAGAGTGAGTATACTAAGGGAACTACTATTACCGTTTCGGTGCCATTGAGTAAAGAGGGTTGACTAAATATGAAGTGGAGAGAAATGATTATCACTGCCTTTGCCTGTGTTTTTCTGATTATGGCGGGTGCATTTGGTTTTTCCTTTGTATATCAAATACTATTTCATCCTGACACAATCATTGAGAATGATTCAGAAGGTTCTGCTGAATGGCAGTTTGAACAGGCAGTGTATGAAAGGGATATCTTAAATCCGTTTTCTTTTGTGGAAGAAGAGACTCTTTTACAAATAGATGGAGAGTATCTGCTTTCAGATTTCTACCATATTAACACGGAGCTGTATTCGGACGTTTTTCATTTAGCTGGTCTGGATTGGGCAGACATAGAGAATGCCAACATCACTACATATGAATTTCGCAGTGATACAGTGGAGTACAGGAATTACGGATTGAGATTGCTGTTTGATATCGTGCTAGGTGAAGAAAACGGCAACAACAGCATGATGATTGTTGCTGATAAAGAGGAAACTCCCTTGCTGTTCATGTGTAAGGGCTTAAACGGATCGGAAAGTTTTATCTCCTATTCAGTGGAATATGCTGACCTTCCGTCAAAACTATTCGATTATCTTGCTGAAATTGATGAGATATTTGAATCGTATAGCACGTATCACTTATGCATAAACGCTATTTCGGATGAAGTGCCTATCGGAGAAGTCCGACCGCCGGGAAGTCTTGAAGAATACTGCAGATATGGAGAATGGCAGGTTTATTCCGATTCCTTTGTGGCGGCTTATGTATGCATAATAGGCGATAAAAATTTTATTTTGTATTATGATATAGTAAGCGATATTTTTTGCGGATATAACATTGCGCTTAATGAGTTTTGATAGACATCATGTGAGAAAATGCAGAGAGTGTTCCTTCTTTGCATTTTTTTTGCATTTTTATGGGGATTTCATGGTATCACCTGCCTAAAAATATTATATGGATCAGGCTAAGACGAAAGTCTGATACCAAATAACAAAACTCAATAGGAGGAATATTATGCGTAAATTTTTTCATTTGTTTTGTGCTTTTGTAATTATCGGAATGTCTTTCGTGGGATGTAGTAATAACACGGGTACTCCATCTTCAACGGAAATGGTTGATGGAAACCAAAGCAGTCAGAATGAGGTTTCCGTTGACGAGCCAAAAGATGATTCGATAAGCAGTCAGGATGATATTCCTGACATCTATATTTATACAACGGAGGATCATATTTTTCCGATGTCCGAAAGTACCACAGTGGACGGCATTATTTATCAGGTACTGGATTGCAAAGTGACATCTGAGTTTGGAAACAGGAATATGGAAAACCTAAATTACTTTTTTGGGGACGATGGAATAGATAGCAGTGGCAATCTTATCAATGATGAAAGTTATGTTTTTCTTACAATCCAGTTTACCAATACAACAGATTCTGAGATAGAGATTTTGAGGAATAGTAAAGGGATTTATTTTTTGGATAAGGATTATATTATTCGTGATTATACCTGTGAAAGTGTTTATATTGATGAATATTGGTCTGGCGGAACAGCCAGTGAGGTTTTCCACTATAAGCTGGCATCAGGCGAATCCATTACCAGTGAACTGGGATGGGTAGTTGATAACCAGATGCTGGAAAAATACACTCCATATTATTCTATGAAGCTGGATGACTCCACAACAGATTTCGGAGGGGCAACAGATACAGATGCTGTCTTTATTAAGCTGAAATACTAAATTGATTTAAGTGAGATAACAGATATGAAGCGATATTTAAATATGGAATTGAAGCGGGCTTTTTTGAATAAGCGAATGGTCTTGGCATTGTCCTTTGGGGTGCTTTTAAGTATATGGCATTATTTAGGGTATATTTTCCCATTACGCAACTACATTATTGCAGGAGCGTACCCTTTATCAGCATATAACAAATGGCTTGGCGGTGAATGTTATTCTCTGCAATCTTCCCTATTTTATATGCTGCTTCCTATTCTTTGTGCACTCCCGTATGGAGATAGCTGGGCATATGACTGTTTAAGCAGCATAGGTGGGCAGGCAATCATACGAGGTGGGAAAAGGGCGTTTGTGCTGACCAAGATGCTGGTTGCATTTATGACCGGAGCCGTAATCGCTGTGCTGCCATTATTGTTTGACTTTGTGTTGACGAGCAGTACACTCCCGGCAATTACTCCAAAAGTCGGTCTTGGACTTTCTCCCATCGGCACTGGAGCTTTGCTGGGGGATTTATTTTATACCCATCCATTGATATATGTATTGATTTACATAGGTATCGATGGTCTGTTTTTAGGAGTACTAAATACTTTTTCTATTGCAGCAAGGATATTTACTGCCAACAAATATATGAGTCTTTTATTACCCTTTATCTGCTATATGGCTATTCATAGTGCAGGAACGACCATCTATCATTTTGAAATTTGCCCATCTGGCTTTTTGCGTCCGTGTCAGCAATTTGAAACCACGTGGGAAATTCTGATTATTGAAATCATGTTTATGATGACTGTCAGCTTGTTGGCTGCAAGAAAATACATACGGGAGGAGCAAGGTCTGTTATGAAGCAATCAAGGAGTTTTATGCATCTGATTTTATATGACATCCGTTATTCTTTTAGAAAAAACCGGATAAAGTGGTTCTTTACAGTTTCAATTCAACTCTGGCTGTGTATTCGTTCGTTTCAAGAAGTTTCATTTTATGGTTCTTATGATTATTTGTCTGAACTGTGGCCGGTTATGAGCGGAGCAAGCGAATATATTTTATCTGAGGACAGCGCCTTCCAATTGCCCGCCTACTGGTTTTTATTTCAGATTTTTCAATTTTTCCTCATAGGTTTCTATTCTGAGAGTGAGTTGAATTTTGGAAATGGTCAGGCATTGATCCGCACACATACAAGAGAAATGTGGTTGGCCAGCAAGTTCATCAGTGTGATTGTCAATATCGTTTCATATTATGGATGCTTTTTAGTGGTTCTGCTGATTGGAAACACAATTCATGCTGGAGAAGTCATTCCTGAAAATGGAATGATTGGCCTTGCTGGTATTCCTATTTTTCATAAAAGTATTTGGGAAGTTTGGTCTGCCTTCATTATTCTACCCTTGCTGGTATCAGTCACGTTGGGGGAAATTCAGGTTGTCCTATCGCTGTTCTTAGACCCTGTGATTTCTTTTATGGCTGTTGTGGGTTTTATGGTCATATCCGTCTTTTGGATGCATCCTTTTTTGATTGGGAACTTTTCCATGCTGTATCGGCAGGAATGGGTTTCTGGCAAACCTGAAATGTCGGTAGATATTGGTATTATATTATGTTTTGTTTTGCTGATTGCAACTTTTACTTTTGGTATTATCATGTTTCGGAAAAAGGATATACTGCCTGCAGAATAGCAATAGATAGGAGACGTAAAATGGTAATCAACATAGAAAATTACACAAAAAAGATTCAAGGAGCTACTGTTCTTGACCATGTCAATTTGTATTTGGAGAGTGGCAGTATTTATGGACTTCTTGGGCGGAATGGATCGGGAAAAACGATGCTAATGAGGGCAATTTGTGGACTGATCCATCCCACGGAAGGTGAAATCACCATTGATGGAGCCAAGCAGTGGAAAGACTTTTCTTATCCTGACGATTTGGGTATGCTGATTGAAACACCGGCATTTTTGCCAGACTATACAGGATATGAGAATTTGAAAATGCTGTCATCCATCCGAAAGAGAATTAAAGCTGAAGATATTCGGCGCTCTATTGAAAGAGTCGGATTGAATCCGGACGACAAAAGAAAAACGGGAAAGTATTCTCTTGGAATGCGGCAGCGGTTAGGGATAGCCTGCGCCATTATGGAGAATCCTCGTCTGTTGATACTTGATGAGCCCTTCAACGGCCTTGATGTTGACGGTTATGACCTGATGAAGAATATTATTTTAGAGGAAAAAGAGAAAGGAACACTGATTGTTTTAGCATGTCATGACAGGGGGGAATTGGATAATCTGTCGGATGTGATTTTCAAAGTAGAACAGGGACAAATTTCTTTGTACCACAGAAAGTGTGATGAACAATGAAAAAATATATCACTTTGCTTGATGTCATGATAGTTGCTTTTTTATGGTTTTTTTGTGTTTATAGGGGTATTGTTCTTCGCAGCAATTATCCTGACCCGCCAATCAGCACATATCAATATGGAGAAACAATATCCCTTGACAACTATCTGATAACTTTCAGCGGATGGAGATGGGGAGACGATGCCTTGATTGAGAAAGAAATTCCGGATTATCAATACCACTATGCTGATGTGGCTGGAAATGCGTATGATGTCCGCGTGGGATTTATAGAATTTACTGTTGAAAAAATTTCTGAGGGTGAGGAGATTCTGGATCTTACGAATGTATATTTTTCATCCGGAGCCTGGGGGAATCAATTTGATATGGAGTTGTTTTATCTGTTGAATCCGGGAAAGAATTTTATGACAATAAAATTGGATGCTGGCGAAGAACAACAGGTGATTGTTCCGCTTGTAATGATTGAAGCACAATTTACAGAATCACAGTGGGAGTATATTGATGATAGACAAATTTATATTGATCTTCAGTATTATCCAGAACAATACCAATTTGTTTGTCCTCGGTAATGCTGACTTTTATATCAATGTCGAAGCAGCAGTTTTGAGGTTTTCTAATTTTTTAAGAAAACACGCTGAAACATGAGGTAAAATATTCGTAAACGAAAGCCCAAAATATTGAACGATAGAATAAGTAAATCAAAATATTAAGGATTGTTTTACACATCAAGGTGTATCAAAACGAAGTAAAAAACTTCAATGCGATACACTTTTTTTATGTCGAATTTTGACCGCTTTTAGCTTAACTTTACCGTTTCATGTATGGCTGTTTTGAGAGCATGGATTTTTGTGTCTGCCACACTTGGTTCATCAGTTCCTTTACTTGTTTTACATCGGCGGCATAGACGTTTCCTGTGGGAGATGATTTATGCAAACAGGATATACCGAAAATCTGATTGGAGAATCATTTACACTGACATTCAGTGATCCAAATGGGAAATATACACCTTTCACGATAGAAATAACCGTGATAGAGTAGTCGAAAATCAGATTGAAAAAGTTCTTGATTTGGGATTGACTTTTAGGCGTTCTTATGGTAGTATACAAAGCGTTCGTAAGCGAATCCTACGAGATGAATGAGGATTTTATCCTACGAATGTATGTAATATGTCCAGTATTTATCGGACTTCACGAGGTCTGCCCTATCAGTTGGTAGAGCAGAGGACTGAAAATCCTCGTGTCACTGGTTCGATTCCGGTTCTGGGCATTTTGTTATGCTTATTTTTAAGAATCAGTGCATGTTCAAATGTTATTGATACCACAGAAAGTAAGGGGCTGTATGAAAAAAATTTTAAGCGAAAAAGGATGTTGCTATATTTTTAATATTTTGGCCATTCTTATGTATGCAGTGTTTTTTTATTATGGTCTTGGATTGACGGGACAGAATAATACAAATTTAGGCGATGAATTTATATATTTTAGGACAGAGTCCGTTATTTTAAGTGCTTTTTGGTTTGGTCTGGCTATAAGCTGTCTTTATTTCATTGGGAAAGTTTCTGAAAGATTTAAAAGCTTTAAGAGTAGAAATCTTTTATTGGCAATTGTCTGCATTTTATCTGCAATTATCAGTTTTTTATGGATTTTTAACAGCAAAACGGAACCGTTTTCGGATCAATTATTGATTTGTTATTATGCAAATGATTTCAATCATGGAGATTACTCCGCTTTGCAGAGAGGAGGCTATGTAGCGTTATACCCTCAGCAATTAGGTATGATTACGCTTTTACGTTTCTTATTTTATTTTTTCGGAACAGAAAACTATATGGCATTTAAATGTTTATCTGCAGCGTCGGTTCCTTTGCTTGTTTTCTCCGGCTGTAAAGTAGTCCGAATTCTTTCGGACGATAATGTGAAAGCAGAGATATATTATTTATTAGCAGTTCTTTTTTGCTTTCCGATGTATGTATATACTTCATTTGTCTATGGTGATTTAATTTCTACATCCATATGCATGTTTAGTGTGTGGATGTTTTTGTCCTGTTTAAAAAAGATTCATTGGGGGAAATTGCTATCCTTCGGTATTTCTATAGGGATTGCAGTTCAACTGAGAAAAAATGTATTAATCTTAGTGGCAGCACTAGGTATTGTGGTATTGGTAAAATTATTGTTCGGCAAATGTTGGAAATGCTTTATTGTAGGCGTAACGTTGATTTTGGGAGTTTTGTTTTTTCATTTGGCAGTATGGTGGGGGTATCATGATGTCCGACCGGATGATGCTACGGCAATACCTGCTTCTTTATTTATATCAATGGGGTTGAATGATGATTATGGACATCCGGGATGGTATAATGATTATCATTATGCAACATTTAAAGAACTAGATTATGATACACAGGCAGCAAATGCAAAGGCTTTCGGTGATTTACAACTGTATTTTGATTATTTTATGCGTGAGCCTGATAAAATGGTGGACTTTTTTGTAAGAAAAATGAATTCGCAGTGGAATGTGCCAATGTATCAGTGTATTGTAATGAATTCCAGTATAGTTGACAAGCAGCCTGCTTTAATAGAAAATATATATCAATTTGGCCGAGTGGAGCAGCTGATTGAATTTTACATGAAGGTGTATCAGCTTTTGCTGTATGGAGGTATCCTTTTTCTGCTGGCAGTTGAGAGAAAAAATCATTTCAGAATAGAAAGATATGTATTATTGATAGCCGTTTATGGCGGCTTTCTTTTTTCAATGATATGGGAGGCAAAGACCAGATATGTATTTCCATATCTTTTGATGCAGCTTCCCTATATGGCAATTGGCATTAAGGAAATTGTAAATATGCTGGAGAAGAAGATTAAATTTAGCGGCGGAAATAAAGCAAGATGAAAAATGTGTTTTGCGAATGTGCTTAACAAAATACGAAAATTGAGTATTTTGTATGTAAGAGCAATTATTATAAGAGAATGATTGTGATTTTTTTCCTTTTTGCGGTATTAAATAAATGAGAGATAATGGCATGCAAGCGCGAAATCGCTGTTTTTTCGATTTCTGTGCATCTATTGCTGTAAACGGAGTGAAAAGTAACGATAAAGCACCAAAAAGCTTAAAATTAGTCTTTTTGGTGCTATTTTTTTATTGAAAATCATGCTATAATTTTTTCTGTATAGAGTGGTGAAAGGATATATGGTATTCCATTTGAAATAGAGCATATATTGTGTGCTGGCTGCATTGTTTTCAGCTTCTTATTCTAAATATAAGCAGAAGTTCAATGAACGCGAATTATAAATTGCGGAATGAATTTATAGGTGTATTAAAGAGTCAGCGGATGGAGAAATACAATGGGAATGAATAGAAAGCGTAATTTAGAAAACAAAAATGAAGGAAGCCATCGTAAGAACAAGAAAGCTTATAATAGGAATGAAACGAAAGAAAATGCCGAAAAAGCAGAGAGAAGGTCTAAAGAGCAAAATAATAATTCAGAAAATATAAATATAGACGCGGAGACCAAGGAAGAGATTATAGCTAGTCAAGATAAAAGCATGGAGTATGAAAAAACAAATATAATGAAACGGAAAAACATTGTAGAAACTAAGGAAGAAAAAGCAATAAACAAAGAAGAAATCGCAGAAACTAAAGAAGAAAAAACAGTAAACAAAGAAGAAATCGCGGATACCAAGGGAGAAAAAGCAATAAACAAAGAAGAGATTACAGAAACTAAAGGAGTAAAAACAGTAAACAAAGAAGAAATCATGGAAACTAAAGAAGTAAAAACAGTAACTAAAGAAGAGATTGCAGAAACTAAGGAAGACAAAACAGGAAACAAAGAAGAAAACAAGAGGAAAGAGAAGACGAAAACAGAAGATAATTGTGAAATTACAGAGAGAAAAACAGAAAACGCGGACAATAAAGTTGAAAATCCGCAAAGTAAAAAAGAAATTATAGAAGACAAGGAAATGGGTACGGAAGAAAAACGAAAATCTGCAAAAAAGACGAGAAAGATTCTGATTCCCATTGGTATCTTTTTAGCTTTTTTGGTTTGCTGCTGTACCTATGTGGCAATCGCACTTCCATATCAAAATAAGTTTTTACCGGGAACTTGGATCAACGGAATAGAGTGTTCGGAATTGGAGGAAGCACAAGTTGTAGAACTAATCGAAAACCGATTAAAGACATATTGTTTGGAAGTTACTGGCCGCAACTATTCGGACGGTACAACGGAAACACTGCTTGGCCGGATTACGGCGGAGGACATTCAACTTACTTACAGTGAAAATAGTCAGGAAGCAGTGAATGCTCTTTTGAATGGGCAGAATATCCTCACATGGGCCTATCGAAAATTGTCGGATAATACATATAATTTTCAATTGGCTCAAGACGTATCATATGATGAGGAACTGCTTAAAAAGATTGTGAGCCAGTGGGATGCATGTCAAACCGGTAATATGTCGGCTCCCCAAGATGCATATATCAGTGATTATTCCGAGAAATATGGCGGATATCAGATTATTCCGGAAGTGGAAGGAACGAAATTTGATATAGAACAGCTTTTGGAATTATTGGATGTGGCTATTATTTCTCAAGAAGCATTTTTCGACTTGGAGGAAGAAAATTGCTATGAGGAGCCGTCAGTCAGAAAGGAGGACGAGGTGCTGACCGAACCCGTGGAAACGGTAAATAAGTGGCTTGGTGCCGAGATTACGTATGATTGGAATGACACGGAAATTATTATAGGCAAGGAACTGCTGAGAGAATGGATTTCTATGGAAAAAAGCGGTCCTGTATTGGATGAGGATGCCGTGGCGGCATTTGTGGAGGAACAGGCGAAGGAATTCGATACTTACGGAAAGAGAAGAAACTTTATTACAACATTAGGAGTGGAATTATCTTTGCCCAGCGGTTATTATGGTTGGCTGACGGACAAAGAGGCGGAGACAAAAGAGCTGACGGAGTTGATTTATCAGGGTAAAGTGGTTTCGCGGGAGCCGATCTATGCCAGCACGGCCAGACAGAAGGGGATGAGTGATATCGGCAGCTCTTATGTGGAAGTGGATTTGACACACCAGCATCTTTACCTCTATGAGGGCGGTTCCGTTGTATTTGAGACAGACTTTGTGTCCGGAAGTATGTCGTCTACTCCGGATTGTGTCACTCCGGAGGGTGTGTTTGGAATAAGCTATAAAACTACGAATGCAGTGCTTCGCGGTGCAAACTATGTAACACCGGTAAATTATTGGATGCCGTTTTACGGAAACTTCGGTATGCACGACGCCACATGGAGAAACGAGTTTGGCGGACAGATTTATATAGAAAACGGCTCCCATGGATGCGTAAATCTTCCTTTGGATGCGGCGGCTGCAATCTATGAGCATATGTCTACGGGTTTTCCGGTTATTTGTTATTATTATCAAGTGGATCCCTTAGCCGATCAAAATGCGGATGAGGAATGGGAGGATGAGGATGACGATGATGACGAGGAGTAGGAGAAATGTCAGAGCCAATTAGGAAAAAGCGTACATCAAAACAAGCGGAAAAATGGAAGAGAGAGCTTGAACGCCACCGGGAGATACAGCGGCAGATCAGGGAAAGCGCCGATGATATTTTACAATCCTATAATTTTCGAAGAACCAGACAGCATATTCAACATGGTGATATGACGGTGAATGAGCATGTATTGAATGTGGCAAGATACAGTGTGGAACTCAGCGAGCGGCTTCATATACCATGCCATCGGAAGGACTTGATCAGGGGAGCTTTGCTTCACGATTATTTTCTCTATGATTGGCATGAACCGCATAAAAGTAATCCGTTAAAGCTGCATGGCTTTTTCCATCCGGGAATTGCTTTGCGAAATGCCCTTGAAGAATATAATCTGACAGAAAGAGAGAAGGATATCATTAAAAAGCATATGTGGCCTCTGACGGTGGTGCCACCCATGTGTAGGGAAGCGTGGATTGTGACAACAGCAGATAAGTATTGTTCGCTGATGGAAACCTTGCATTTTCATAAAGGGCACGGTGTGCTGCGGAAAAAATTAAGGGAAAGTTAAATTGGAACATTTATTTGACAAGTTAACGGAATACGGACAGGAAAATGTATATCCTTATCATATGCCCGGACATAAGCGCCGAGGCTGGGGAAGGCTTCCCGAAGATATGTATCTAAGGGACATTACGGAGATAGAAGGTTTTGACAATCTCCATCAGTCGGCGGGCATTTTGAGGGAGCTCCAAAACCACGCCGCCGTTCTGTATGGATCAGAGGAAAGCTTTTATCTGGTAAACGGAAGCACTTCGGGGATCTTAAGTGCGGTAAGTGCGGCGCTTCCTTCCGGCGGGCATATTTTAATGGCACGTAACAGTCATAAAGCGGCCTATCATGCCGCATACTTAAGAAATTTAACCGTATCGTATCTATATCCTCCGATGATGGAAGAATACGATATTTTCGACGGGATACGTCCGGAGCAGATCGGTGAAGCGCTGGAGATGGAGCCGGATATCGGTGCAGTGCTGATTGTCTCTCCCACATATGAAGGACGTATTTCCGATATAAGGGGCATTGCAGAGGCGGTTCATAAGAAAAACATACCGTTGATTGTGGATGAAGCGCATGGTGCACATCTTGGTTTTACGAATGATTTTGCAGAGAACGGCTGTCAGGCCGGCGCCGATTTGGTAATACACAGTGTACACAAAACGCTGCCTTCTTTAACACAAACGGCATTGCTTCATGTAAACGGCAGTCTGATTGATCGGGATCTGCTCCGCCGTTTCCTGCATATTTACCAGTCCAGCAGCCCATCCTATTTGTTAATGGCAAGTATTGACAATGCGCTGCAATATATAGAGGAAACAGGCCGGGATGTGTTTGCTGCATTTGCGGGAAATTATAAAAAGATGCTTTCCGGTTTGAGAGCATGTAAGCATTTACGTTTTTTGCCTTTGGAGCATGGAAAGCAGGATGTGGGAAAACTTTTGATTTCTACAAAAATGTCAAGTATTTCAGGGAAGCAGCTGTATGATATCTTGTTAAAGGAATATTGTCTGCAGCTTGAGATGGCGGCGGATACGTATGCACTTGCTATGTTTACGGTGAACGATGCGGAGGAAGGATATGAGCGTATGGAATCGGCTCTCTTGCAGATTGATGCCACATTGACAAGTGCAGGAACGGAAGAGAAAGGGATTTCCGGTGCAAGACTGCTTACCGATGGGAGAATCTGCTCTGTAGGAAAGCGGTTTCCTGTGGAAACGTCAATTTCTCATGAAGGGCAGCTACTGTCTCGTGCATGGGATGGCAGGAAGCGCTATGTGGAATTATGGGAGAGCGCGGGCTGCCGTGCGGGAGAATTTGTGAACCTTTATCCTCCGGGAATACCTCTGTTGGTTCCGGGGGAAAGGATAACTCCGCAGCTTCTTGCTGTTATCCGGCATTATTTAGACACCGGATTGAATATAGAGGGTCTGCGGGAAGAAAAGCCGGAAACCACGGGAGAAGGGCTGGGGCAATTGCAGGCCGGAGAAGAAGGAAGAGAAAAGCCGGAAACCATGGGAGAAGGGGTTGGGAAATTGGAAGCCGCAGAAGAAAGAATTCAGGGATATCATGTAAAAAGAAAAAGGGCATGGATTTGCATCTTGGATGAATGTAAACCAAGGAGCTGAATTTTTATGATAGCGTTCGGATGTATTGATACAGACAGCGTCACATGACTCACTGTCTGCAACAATAAAGATATATTTATAATGGGGAAAGAGAGAGGATTTATATGAGAAGAACAAAAATTATCTGTACCATAGGGCCTGCCAGTGAAAGTGAGGAGAGATTGCGTGAATTAATGCTTGCCGGAATGAATGTGGCAAGATTTAACTTTTCTCACGGTACACATGAGGAGCAGAAAGTAAAATATCAACGCGTTTTAAAAGTTCGGGAAGAGCTTGGACTTCCGGTGGCAACTCTTTTGGATACCAAGGGACCGGAGATTCGTTTGAGAGATTTCGAAGGCGGAAGAGTGGAATTGAAGGCGGGACAACGTTTTGTTCTGACTACGGAAGAAATGTTAGGCACCTCCGAGAAGGCGGCAATTTCTTATAAAAATTTAAAAGATGATATTTCAGTGGGCACTACAATTTTAATTGATGACGGTCTGATTGAAATGGAAGTGGAAGAAATCTCCGGCGAGGAAATCGTGTGCAAAGTTATCAATGGCGGTTTTGTTTCCAACCATAAAGGTGTAAACGTACCCGGTGCCGTTCTATCCATGCCGTATATCAGTGAAGTGGACAGGGCCGATATTCTCTTCGGTATTGAAATGGGATTCGAATTTCTTGCTGCTTCTTTTGCCAGAACGAAAAACGACATTGAAGAAATTCGTAGTATTTTGAAAGATAACGGCAGTGATATGAAAATCATTGCTAAAATCGAAAATATGCAGGGAATTCAGAATTTGGAGGAAATTCTGGAGGCTTCCGACGGCATTATGGTCGCAAGGGGCGATATGGGTGTGGAAATTCCCCTAGAAGAGGTTCCGGCCTTTCAGAAGAAGATGATTAAAATGGCCAACGCTCAGGGAAAGCACGTAATTACGGCAACCCAGATGCTGGAGTCCATGATCAAGAATCCCAGACCCACCAGAGCGGAAGCTACGGATATCGCCAATGCGATTTATGACGGAACCACTGCAATTATGCTGTCAGGGGAGAGCGCTGCCGGACAGTATCCCGTGGAGGCGGTAAAGACAATGGCGAGAATTGCCGCCAGTACGGAAGAGGATATTGATTACCGTGGCAGAATGAAGCAATACGATACGGTGGATCGAACGGATATCACAATGGCAATCGCTTATTCCACCTGTACAGCCGCTGCCGATTTAAACGCTTCGGTTATCATTACCGTTACTATGTCCGGCTTTACCGCGGAGGCCATTTCCCGCTTTAAGCCTGTGTGTCCTGTTATCGGCTGTACCGTAAATGACAGAGTATGTAAGCAGCTGAACCTATTGTGGGGCGTCAATCCTTTGCTCATAGGACGCAAGGAGACCAGCGACGAATTGTTTGCGGCGGCGCTGGAGGAGGCTAAGAAGGCTGGATATGTAAAGCAAGGTGACACGGTTGTCATTACAGCAGGCGTGCCTCTGGGCATTGCCGGTAAAACAAACATGATTCATGTAGTTGAGGTAGAGTAAGTGTGGGAAAAATAGTATATCTGATGGGGAAAAGCTCTTCGGGAAAGGATACTATTTTTAAAAGGCTGTTGGCAGATGGCACGCTGGATTTAAAAACTGTCGTGCCATATACCACCAGACCCATCCGCAGCGGAGAGCGGAACGGAACGGAATACTTTTTTACGGATGAGGACGGATTTCTGAAGCTGAAGGCGGAAGGCAGGATCATAGAGGAACGTACATACCAGACCTTTCATGGGCTTTGGCGTTATTTTACATTGGATGACGGACAATTTCGATGGGACGGGCAGGATTACATTATGATAGGGACCTTGGAAGCTTATTTGAAGGTGAAGGATTATTTTGGAGAGGACAAATTGCTTCCTGTTATGATAGAATTAGATGACGGGGTTCGGCTGGAGCGTGCGCTAAACAGGGAAAGAAAACAGGCATTTCCTAAGTATGAGGAGATGTGTCGTAGGTTTTTGGCGGACAGTGAGGATTTCTCGGAGGAGAAAATCCTTCAGGCGGGCATTGACCGCCGCTTCCGGAATGACGATTTGGAGAAATGTCTGGCGGAAATTTCCTCATATATTATGCAGGCAAGGGAATCTGATCCGATACGTTAATTCCAAAACACCTCAAATCCGTTTGTTTTTGTTTGAAAACAGCTGCTTTTCGGTGTTATTGCGGGCGCCAAGTTCAATAATCCTCTTGCAAGCGAGCTTGCATCGGACTTTTTAACCTTTTGAAAAGGACATCATAGTATTGTATTACACATGTATTTTATTTCCTGCCGGAGGAATAAGAGTACAGGAATAAAAAATATTTCAGAAACGGGCAGATGTTTGTTTACAGCTGTTAAATCATCCAAGATATGACGATATAAGTAATAGAGAGACAGATAATCGTGGAGTCAAAAACGAAAAGAGAAGCATAATCGAGCACCCAAAACGAAAAGAGAAGTATAATCGGACACCTAAAACGAAAAGAGAAGTATAAACAGGCATCCAAAACAAAAAGAAAAGTATAAACAGGCACCCAAAACAAAAGAGAAGTATAAACAAGAAGAGATATATAATTCATCGCCATAAACAGGAAGGAACGGAGGAGGCAGGCGCATGGAAATTAAGGTAGGACAGGTGAACCAGCCGGCACCGGTGGAGCAGGTGCAGACCAGCCAGCCTGCGGACGGCACATTTAAATTTATGCTGGCCAGCCACGTGGAGGAGGCGGAGCTTCAGGCGAGACTGCAGACGTTGATGGAGGAAATCACCATGCAGGGAGAGAAGCTTTCCAAACGCCGGGACGTAAAAGACATGAAGCACTATAGAGGGCTGGTAAAGGAATTTATGAATGAGGTAGTGACCAGATCCCATTCTTTTTCCAGAGAGAATTTTCTGGACAGGAGAGGACGCCATAGAGTATATGGCATTATCAGGCTGGTAGACGAGAATTTGGATCAACTGGCACAGGAACTGATGAAGGATGAGAAGGACAATATTGCAATTCTCAATAAGATCGGAGAAATAAGAGGATTGCTTTTGGATATATTTACTTGACGAGTTCTTTAACGAACAAAAGAGGGGGATGGCAATGGCGGGTTTTCAGGATATCATCGGACAAGAACAGATTAAGGAGCATATGCGTAATGTCCTTACTACAGGGAAAGTTTCCCATGCGTATATTATAAACGGGGAAAAATCTTCCGGTAAGGAATTTATCGCCAGAGTATTTGTCATGGCGCTGCAATGTGAAAAAGGCGGCGCAGAACCTTGTCAGGAGTGTCGGTCCTGCAAACAGGCGCTTTCCGATAATCACCCCGATATTATAAGGGTGACACATGAGAAGCCAAATACCATTTCCGTGGAGGATATCCGCAGACAGGTGAATAACGATGTGGCAATCAAGCCTTACAGCAGTCCTCACAAAGTATATATCATAAACGAAGCGGAAAAAATGACGGTTCAGGCGCAGAATGCGTTGCTGAAGACATTGGAAGAGCCGCCGGAATATGCGGTGATTCTGCTTTTGACAGCTAATGTAAATTCATTGTTGTCTACGATTTTGAGCCGCTGTGTGGTTTTAAATATGAAGCCGGTGGCGGACGAGCTGGTAAAAAAATTTCTGATGCATGAGATGATGGTTCCGGATTACAAGGCGGAAATCTGTGTCGCATTTGCAAGAGGAAATATCGGAAAAGCCAAGGCTCTGGCGGCCAGTGAAGAGTTCGAAAATGTGAAGTCGGAAGCACTGTCCCTTTTAAAATACATCAATGAGATGGAATTAAACGAAATGATTGCAGCTATAAAGAAAATTACCGAATATAAGCTGGAAATCAATGACTATTTAGACATTATAGCCATCTGGTATCGGGATGTTTTGCTGTTTAAGGCAACCAATGATGTGAATCATCTGGTATTCCGGGAGGAAGTTCAGGCGCTGAGAAAGACGGCACAGCATTGCAGCTATGAGGATATTGAGAATATTATCGAGGCTCTGGAGAAAGCAAAAAAGCGTTTGGATTCCAATGTGAATTTTGAATTGGCAATGGAATTGCTGATGCTGACCATTCAGGAAAACAGCTAAAGTCTGGAACGCTGCGCCGCTCAGGGTGTCTGCCGTATGGTATCCGGATAAATTTTATGACGGATTTAAAGTGTGGCTGCGTCGGCAGCGGTAAGCGTGTATGACGGCGGTGTGGGTGGAAGCAGCGAAACTCGTTTAGGAGCGGGATACAATGGGGAATGAAGAAATCGTGCGGACAACGGCAGGCTGGCAGGAACCGGGAGCGGCAATGGTTCAGGAGTCCCAAAAAAGAGGGCCTAAGCAGGCGTTTATTATTATCGGTCTTATCCTAACAGCAATTATCATTGTGTGTGTAGCGGTATACGGCATTTTGCGCTTACGGGCCGGAGACAGCATGTATACCATACAGATGGAACAGTATGCGGTAAAATATTCGGAACATTATGAATACGAAGAAGTAATCACCGTAGAATATCCCCGATTGGAGGGACTTGACAGTGAAGTGGAGGAACAATTGAATTCCTTGCTGTATCAGACCGCCATGGACCGCGTCAATTATTGGCACTTTCAGCCCGACAGTGCGGTAAGAAAATTTCAGGAGGAATATTTTTCTATCTTTTGCAGTAATGTAGACTGTTATGTGACTTTCCACAGCCAAGAACTATTAAGCGTGGACATGCGTGAAATTTATGATACCTATAACCCTATCTGGGAAGTCAAGTATACGGAGAGAGCTGTTAATGCAAATTTGGACACGGGAGAAGTGTATGAGTTAAAGGATATTCTGACCATCGACAGTGATTTTATGGCGTTGTGGTGTGACGCTTTGAGCGAGAAAACCGGAGAAGAATTTTCAGCAGAAGAAGAGAAGATTTTCCTTGAATGGTTTTTGGGCGGGGATCAGGAGTTGGGACAGTATTATTTGTTCCGTCCATGGTTTTACATTGAGGGAAACGGAGACTTTGTGATAGGCATATCCGTGGATCCGTTGGCGGCAGCAGGTCTTTCCGGAAACAGGACATTGGAAAATTGTACATATAGCGCGGCTATACCCTGGCAGGATTTGGATGCCTTTCGTTTGGAAGGCGGCGGGTTCTGGGAACTGTATGAAAATTCGGAATCTGTGGGGGAGATTTTGGAATGCCCCGACAAGGAGGAGAATCTGTGGTTTGGGGAAAAAGGAAGTGTTTGGAGCTATTGGGAAGATGTACAATAGCGATTGGGATCTGCGCCGCTCTGTTTTTATGTAACAGCGGGGCTGCGGCAGGAGCTTATGCGGCGGTTTCGTATCCTATTGTGTATGGAAGCGCCGAACAGAATGACATAAGCTCTATTCGACTGAGCGCATACGGAGTGGAGTATGAGGTCTTACCGGGTGATTCATTGTGGGCGATTGCGGAAACTTTTTTAGGGAGCGGGAACCGTTATCCCGAGATTGTGGAAGACAATGCGGAAATAATAAGTGATCCGAGTCTGATTTATCCCGGAATGGTATTGCGCACAGTGCAGGAATGCTATATTCCCACAGGGGACGAACCTCATTATCAGGGAATCAATTCACCCCATGGCTGGACGGTGGGATTTGTGGAAGAAGGCGACTTTTGGGCGAATTATACATTGTTTGGCGGCGGGGGAAGATGCATTGTCTGCATGGAGCAAAGCAGACAGGAAAAAACCGTTCTTGCCACAGAGGACTGGGCAGACTGTAAACAAAACATACGGAATTATGTGGAGGAGCAGTATGGGAATACGGTAAATGATTTGGATTTCGAACGGTATCAGTCGGAGCAGGGGGAAAATATTTATATTTATTCTTATGTATATCGTTTTGATTTATCTGACTACGGAGCGGATAACAGTCTGGAGATCTATGTATGCTCCGGGTTGAAACTGACGGAACATAGTCAGGCAGAATTTATTGGTTTTGCCTATGAAGACGGGATACGGGACTATGTGCGCTATGTGACGGCGGCTTATGAAGAGAGAACTTCCGGAGGATTCTCCAATATGGCCATTTCACCTGAAGAAAGCTGGCCGGCGGAGGGATTGTTCAATTCTTTTTCTTGGATTCACGGTTTTCATGACGAGAAACTCAGGGAGGCGCTTGACATTCCTCCGGAAGGGCAGAGTGCCGGAGAGTCACTGCTGGATCGGATGAACGACAGAGAAATACTTAAGGAACAAATTTTGTGAATAGTTCGCGGATGTCTGTAAGGAAGCGAAGGCGAACGGTAATGCATTTTGGTAATTGAAGTAAATTAGCTTGAAACAGGTGGCTTTTTGCAGAAGGATATGATAAAATAGCAGTCGGTAGCGCGAAAAGTACTTGCTGTGATGTACAGCCGATTGGGAAGAGTGAGGCGCAGAGACGCCGATGAGGTGGATAGATGATTAAAGTAATCGGAGTAAGATTTCGTACAGCGGGCAAAATATATTTTTTTGACCCTTTGCAATTTACTATAGAAAGAGGCGACCATGTGATCGTGGAAACCGCCAGAGGTATCGAATACGGTACGGTAGTATCCGGTATAACGGAAGTGGAGGAGGATAAAGTAGTTCAGCCTCTTAAGCCGGTAATCCGTCTGGCTAACCAGCGGGATATGGAGCAAGAAGCCGGAAATAAGGACAAGGAAAAAGAAGCGTTTCAAATCTGTTTGGAAAAGATTCAAAAACATGGTTTGGAGATGAAACTCATCGATGCGGAATATACCTTTGATAACAATAAAGTTCTTTTTTACTTTACCGCGGACGGGCGCATAGATTTTCGTGAGTTGGTAAAGGATTTAGCAAGTGTATTTAAGACCAGAATTGAGCTGCGCCAGATCGGTGTCCGGGATGAAACGAAGATAGTAGGGGGAATCGGTATCTGCGGGCGTCCTTTATGCTGTCATAGTTATTTGTCGGATTTTGTTCCGGTATCTATTAAAATGGCTAAAGAGCAAAATCTTTCTTTGAACCCTACCAAGATATCCGGAGTCTGCGGAAGGCTGATGTGCTGCCTGAAGAATGAGGAAGAGACGTATGAGGAATTGAACCGCAGGCTGCCCGGTATCGGGGACCATGTCACTACCGAGGACGGGTTAAAGGGGGAGGTGCAGAGTGTCAATGTACTTCGCCAGCTGGTAAAGGTAGTGGTGGATATAGGGGATGAAAAGGAAATACGGGAATATGAGG
>ERZ808037.954-NODE-954-length-22062-cov-3.659859_pt1 | contig 22062 bp, 18 predicted proteins | sample MGYA00380190_ERZ808037 | MGnify/ENA primary metagenome ERZ808037 (study PRJEB31490, sample SAMN06133399) | mouse gut metagenome | isolation source: J9 | host: mice | place: China: Chengdu | collected 2015-05 ... | reverse complement strand
TAATCATTATTTCTTCCACATACATTTACAATATCTGCCAAGCACTCACGAACCGTCATAATATCATAGATTGAATAGTCCACGCCTCGGCGTACTCCAAACACAGACGAAAAATCCGTTCCTCCTACCCTCACCTGCAGTACAAGCTCGTGATACTTATCCAGTATTTTCTTAATACCAACAAGCTCCTGCATTCGGGTCTCTTTGTATGCGGCTTCCGGGTCTTCTATAATCGGCATCCCATATAAAATTTCACCAAAACGTTCATTCAAATCAGCCAGATATGCAAAATACTCATATCCATTTTCTGCATTAAATTTTGGAAAATTAATCCCACACAGGGACTTTGCCTGATGTAAGGTCAACGCCTCCCCAAAATGCTTAAACTGCGCAAGATTCCGAATCCGAACAAAAATTAAGGGAACCCTGTCTGCCGACAAAGCGCCCTCCTCCACCGCATTTGTCACAGCGTCTAACAACTTATGAACGTTTTCTTCCGCTTCCAAAACCTGTTCTTCTGGGCATGCATCCTCAAAACAAAGAACAATCGTCGTAAGCCCCGGCATCGCCCCTGACAAAATCTTGGGAGTAAAATCTTTTGTTCCAGGCATATACATGGTTGCCCCAAGACAATATTGGAGTATTTCACGGTCAGTATATTTGTTAAACTCCTCTGGTTCAACAATAAATCTAAAATCAGGATTATATAAATGGTGTCTCATAATCTTCTTACTTTCCTTTCTGTTCACTCAGACTGCCCTTAGGAGACCATACAGCCTCAGGATAGTATGTCTCAATCATCCGCTTCACAAGCAAACACTGTTTTGCCCGCTTACGTGCATCTTCTTCCGTGCTGTCCCAACTATGGGTAGCCGCAACAGAGCCACCCGTCTTAAGATAAAGCGGAGCCGCAATACGAATCATTTCCGGAACTTCATAGTGCCGTATAAATCCACCTGTAGATTTAGGGTTTTCCGTATGAATGTCGATTGGGCAGTCTATCGCCTGACGCATAGCAGCCAACATCTGAAGCTGAATATCCCGTACCGGATTGATAGAGTCAGCCCCAATACTCTCCAAGAGTTTGCCAGAGCAAGGATTTCCATGTCCCGCATGTGCCGACACCTTAAAATGACAATCTGTCGGAATTTCACCTGCTTTTCGAAATTCATTTAATGCCCATAAACACCCCTCATCGTAAACAAGAAACCCCCTGCAGCCCAGTTTTGCCGCCCGCTTAACATCTTCAATAGCCCTGACAATTTGTTCTTGTCCGCGCAGACGATACCCCATGCGGACACCTTCCTCCGTGTGAACAGAGGCTGACGTATCGGTTGTCGCTCTTGGACCAATAGCAAGAATCAAATCCGTCCCCCAATTACAGGCCAACTCCACCATCTCAGATATTTCCCGATCAGTAAGACGCATAATTCCCTGTGTCTGGGTTACCCTGTGAAGATAAATGCCATACTCATCCATTGCCTCAAGCAGGGCTTTCATTACTTTCGGTCCTTGGATTCCCGGCACTTCAAAACGATACTGTCCCCCATCCGCAAACCGTTTTTCTGATGTGGGAAGTTCATATGCATCCCCGCCGGGAACTCCTATTGATTTCAAAAATTTCCTTGTCTTTTCCATACTATTCATTGGTTCTTCCCTTTCTGATGTTTTGTATTGAAAGTACAAAATCACCCATTTAATTCTTGAATCAAAGCGTTGGCAGCCAGTCGATGGGAAAAGTCCAACGGCGGCAATTTACCTTGCAGACCCTTTCGTATGCGGACGTCGATAAATGCTGCCTTGCCACAATCTTGCAACTTCTCAATAGCCGTAACCAGTCCCTTTTTATCTGTAACCGGATTATGTATCGTTTGGTATCCGCAAGCCTCTGCAATCGTTGTAAAATCAATCCTGAATCCGGCCGACGGCTGTCCGCCCACAGATTCATGCACTCCATTATTAAGTACCACATGAAAAAAATTAGGAACATTGAGCTTGCTTACCATAGTCATTGCTCCCATATGCATCATAGCTGCCGAATCGCCATCTAACACAACTACCTTTCTTTCCGGTCTTTCTAAAGCAATACCCAGCGCCACCGAAGAAGCATGTCCCATAGAACCGACATTTAAGAAATCTCTCTTCCTTGTTTCGCCTCTTCTCTCTCTGAGAAAAAAAAGTTCCCTTGTTGCCCGTCCTGTTGTAGCAGCATAAATGGTATCAGCCGGCATACAGTCAAGAATAGTCTCTATTGCATTTTCCCTACTCATCGGATATGTCGTATCTTTATTGTTGCTCTTTTCTCCAGCCATAACACCTTTCGGTGCAATCAATGCATATGGCCTGCGCTCCTTCATCGAACGCCCGACCGCTTCCGCAACGATCTCCCCAAATTTATTCGTGTCATCAGCAAGTATATTGTAAGGTATATGCATGATATCCAGCAGCCCGGGTGTAATTTCCCCTTGCAGTTCATGTTGTGGCCAATCATCGGTTCCCGGCTGTCCACGCCACCCAATCAGAAGCAGCATAGGAACAGAGTAAACATGTTCGTCTACCAGAGAAACCAGCGGATTTATGGCATTTCCCATACCACTGTTCTGCATATAAACCAAAGGCATTTCTTTGCAGGCAAAGTAGTGTCCTGCTGCTATTGCTATGGCATTTCCTTCATTTGCGGCAATGATATTTCTGTCTTGAAAATGATCCAGCGCATAATTACAAAATCCATTCAGATAAGAATCCGGAACACCTGTAAAAAAAGTGACCCCGTTTTTTTCTAATTCCTCAAAGACAATTTTTTGATCCAGCATCCTGCTTTTCCTTTCCCTTAAACAGCGTAAAATATTCCGGACTATCCGGCTTCGATATTTCCCAGGCATTCTCAATCGCTTCCAAAATATCTTGCGGAAGCGGACCCTTTTCAACCACTTCCATATTTTGCTTTAAATGATCATGCCTTGACGCGCCGATTATTATCGCATCACCGCGGGCATTATCCAGCATAGAATGATAAGCAAGCCAGCGATAAGTCACCTCTATTGCTGTAATCCCATGTTTTGCCGCCGCATTTTTAATGACATTCACAGCATCAAAACAGTTCTTTTTCCAATAGCGATTCTGGTAATTCGGACGATGTGTAAATCTGCCGCTATTTGGTATGTCCTCAACCCTTCCATAACGTCCGCTCAATAATCCTCCTGCTAACGGATTATACGCATAAAAACACATCCCAAAATAGTTTAGGCAGGCATTTAGCTCAGTTTCCGCTTTTCTTGTAAGCGGATTATAAATACCCTCATATACTGTGGGCTTTACCCAACCGTTTCTGTCACATATATGCCAGACATCCGCAACCATCCATGCCGGAAAATTTGAAAGCCCTAATCTTTTAAATTTTCCCCTGCTATAGAGTTCTGAACACGCGGCGAGCACAGACTCCACGGGAGTGAAGGGATCTGGGAAATGCAGATAGAATATGTCAATACAATTAAGCCCGAGTCTGTTCAAGGATTCAGATAACTGCATATAGGCAGCAGTCGCATCCAGCTTTCCTGAAATTCTTGGGTTTACCTTAGTGGAAATTTTGTATGGTCTCTCAATTTCCTTTAACGCAGAACCGAGCAGCCTTTCACAGTTCCCATCATTATACACATAGGCGGTATCCAGTTCCTCGTAACCAGCATCAAGAAATGTATTCACAAATTGACCGACATCCGAACCAAATACAGACTCCCCAAATGTCATCGTTCCCAACACAAGTTTCATGATTACTGCCTTTCTTATTACAGTATTTCGGGCTCTTCCATAAAACACTTTTGAATTGAAAAGGAATCGCCACTTCCAAATTCAGATATGATTTCCGTTAATTGCCTTATAACACGTTCACTCACAATATTTTTTGCACAAATCCTTAACTTTATGTCTAAATCTTGATCACTCAAAGAATTTTCAGGGTCGCCTTTGGGGATTAAAACCGTATTGCTTACTTTTCTGCCGCCAGACATAAGAACTTCAATCCTTGCACCCCGGATTCCCTTTTTTAAATTTTCCATACTTGGGTCAGATATCAATTGAATTTTTCCAATCAGTTCTTTAACCTTTGGAAGTATTTCTTTTGTATCCATGTAATCCACTCCATACTCACCATATAACAGAGCAACGGCTACCGTATAAGGGATGGAAAATTTTGTCTCATCCGAATTTTGAGGATATTGGATTTGCCCTGCCAGCTTAATGGCATTGGGATAAGTATAAATATTTATTTGTTGTATTGTATGGATGCTCACTTCCCTTTGGATATTGATAGCAGCCTCTATTCCACAATGAGTATGCCTGCAGGATGGATATAATTTAAAATAGCAGTCATGCATCAACAGATGTCCAAAATCTTTGCTAATCATCGACTCATCTACTGAATCTGCCACTGCATGGAACCATCCATGCGGTCCCTCCAAAAAATGCAGTGGACCTTTTACTCCTGACTGTGCAAGACGCGCCGCAAACACTCCCGTTTCTGCAGCTTTAGCCGGATTAATCGGTTTAATCATTTGTCTGGATTCACTATAAGTAAGCAGTCCGCCTGACATAGTACTTGCCAATGACATCGCGCTTTCTATTTGCGATGCATCCAGATCCAGCAATTTGGCACAAGCCGCTGCACATGCTATTCCACCTGCCATTCCCGTTGAGTGAAAACCACGGTTTACCATACCGGGCTGCGCAGCGGCCGATATTCTGATACACGCCTCATATCCGACCGCGATCGCCAGCATAATTGCCTCTTGCGATTTCATTTCCGCTTCCGCTAAAGCCAGCACCGACGGAATCACATGAACACCGATATGTCCCATTGCAATGCGGCAGCCATCATCCAATTCCGCACCGTGTCCATAAAGCGAATTAATAAATGCAGCGCTTCTTGCCGGCAATTTGCTGTTGGAAAATAGTACTGCGGATTCCGCCTTGCCACCCTGTTCACATACCACCCGCTTTACCGCTTCATTAAATTCACGATTCTGCTTGTATCCCGCATATGCCGCGGCAAAATAATCTGTTAGCAGCCTTCTTATTTGCGCAGTATCTTCATTCGTCAATTCTGCCATTTTATACAATTTTGTACTTAAATCTTTTGATATATTCGCATTCATTTTATTCCATCAAACACTTTTATTTTTAAGATTACAAATTTCAAACGGATATACGATCATTTCCTGATTATCCATATCGATAACTTCCAATGTTTTTTGTACATATTGTACATTCTCTATTACATCCTCAATGCAATTGCCTAAAATAGAAAATTCAGCAAACCGTCTACTTAAATCATTACCATCCGGAACCTGCTCACCCGCCTTATATCTTTGCGCAACATAAATAACTGCCGGATTCTGCCGGATAGATTCAATTCCTTGAATTTTTTTTATTTTTCCTGCTTTTAAAGTTGGATCAAGTTGAATCAAATATTTATTGTTCAGTTTGCTGACAGAATCATCAATCATCTGACTGGAGGCCCGACCGGTTAACGCAAATTCAACCAACAGTTCTATAACATCAATGCCCGTTGCCATATATAGCAGTCTTTCGTACTCCCCCCCTGCAAAGCGCAAACCAGGATCATAAAAACGAATCTTATCGCCATCAATAAATCCCTGCATAAACACTGGCGCATTTTTCAAACCAATTCCTTTCAGCATGGAAATCACATTTTTATGTGCGCCATTTAAATAGGCTTCCGTATATTTCGACGGGCTGCAGGAAGCAATACATAGATTTTCTATCCCAGAACCTACCGGACCCTCAAATCTATCGCCCGTTCTCACTAAAACAGGTACGCCATCTTTCACTAAATAAGCCACTGTGAAATCTGAACATCCCTGCATATATTTTTCTATTATGACATTTCCACTTTTTGATTCCATTTTTGCCTGTCTGATTGCCTGCTCCGCAGAATCCCTGTTTTCACAAATGCGCTGTCCGCGCGAGCCCCTGCTATCTGTGGGCTTTACAAAGACAGGATACTCTATCTCCTCATTGGCAACATCCATTTCTGTATATGAGGGAACGATATCTACCCCATATTCTCTGCAATACTGCTTAAATATCGCCTTATCCGTAAATATTCTGTACTGCTCTTCCGTCCCAAAACATGGATATCCCATTTCTTCACAGAGCTTTTGATAAGGAATCTGACAGGCATCCAGAGAGGTGGCAATTACGCCATCAATCTTATGACTCCTACATAATTCACTCAATTTTTCTGTCGCAAAAACATCAATAGTAAAACTTTCGTCTGCAATTAACTTAGCAGGCGAATTTTCCAGATAATCTGCCACATAAACTTTTATTCCCAGCCTATGTGCCGCTTCTACTACTTTACAATGCTGCGATGCGCCTCCTAGTACCAGCAGTTTTTTCCCTTTATATATGCTCATTTCTCTATTCCTCAAAATATATACTCTAACAGCTAAGCACGGTCTCTATATGCAATACTTTTTTGCATGATTAATTATAGCAGATTGAAGCATAAAATTAAAAGGAATTTTGTAAACTTTTCATTTGAATCACCACTTTACAACTTTTTAAAAGAAACTTCGATATTTTTCTGTTTATTTTTCCACTTTTGCCGCCCCCTTCGGCTGAAAGTCTGTTTTTACTGAAATTAGTCATGCTAAAGAGAAACAGATAAAGCTTACAATTCTATTCTACGATAAGCATTATCCCGATCATCTTGTTCAATTGCCAGATATCTTTTTGTAATTTCCATAGAGGAATGATTATATATATTCATAATAATTGCAGGAGATATTCCGTTCTTCCATGCATGATATCCAAACGTTTTTCGCAAAGAATGACAGCTTACATTACCCTCATATCCCAAATCATTCCACGCCTTCTTTATGAGCATATAAGCGCGATTACGCCCAATATGCTGGTTGTCGCCTACTCTGCTTTGAAATATATAGAAATCTGGCGCTATTTCATCCCGCAAATCATCTTTGAGAAGCAGCAATGCATTAACGCAAGTCAGATTTAGATATACAATCTGGTTTTTCTTTGTCTTACGTTCCGTCAGTGTAATATGCTGCCTAAAACAATTTCTGGAAAAATTCCAAACATCTTTCCATGACAATTCCAATAAATCGCTGATTCTGAGCGCTGTATTTAATCCCATAGTCACCAGCACATAATTGCGTGTTTCTCCCTTATTCAGGAAGTATTCCTTCAATTTCTGAATTTCATCGTTTGTACGGATGGGCTGCGTTGTTCCCATACTACACCTCCTTAATGTTTTTAATCTGTACCGTCCCTAGCCCTTATAGGTTATCACAGGCATTGGCGGCAGGTGAAGATAACATTTTATAGAAAGTGTATCGTTGCATCTTAACTCCCATTTATGTTGCCGGGACAAAAAATCTGAAGGGATATAAAGCACTAATATTTTGAAAGGGGTCGCCACATGGAATCTTCTAATATTATGGAAAGCTTTGCCTCGTATGTCAGCGTCATAGTTCCTGTCTACAACGTAGAAACGTATTTAGTTCCTTGTATTGAAAGTATTCTGTGCCAGATTTACCCCCATTTTGAACTACTCCTCGTAGACGACGGTTCCACAGATGGTTCAGGGGCAATCTGTGACGCGGTGGCGAATACCGACTCGCGAATTAAGGTGATTCATAAGCCAAACGGCGGTTTATCAGATGCCCGAAATCATGGTATGCGTTGTGCACGGGGAAAATATATCACATTTATTGACAGCGATGATACCGTGACAAAGGATTTTCTTTCTATATTGGTCACAAAAGCCGAAGAACAGAATGCCGATATCGTACAGTGTAATTTTGCATTACGGGAAGAAGATTTGCATATGGGTACACAGTCCGAACTTTTGTGCGATGGAAGCGAAGGATTAAGGCGTTTTCTGATTCGTGATACGGTATATGTCGCGGCATGCGGAAAGTTATACAAAAGGGGGCTGTTCCAGGACGTTGCATTTCCGCTCGGCAGGATTAACGAAGATCACTGTACGGTATATAAAACTATTTACAAGGCAAATAAAATCATCTGCATTGACTATGCCTTGTATTGGCACCGAATGCGGGCGGGGAGCATCATGCACACGCCTTTTTCGGGGAAAAATCTGGAGTTGGCAAATGTGGCAGACGAAATTCGGCAATTTCTCGGAAACGAGCAGGACACTTTTCGACAAGAAATAGATTATTACGAATATAAGATAGCCATGATTTTGCTAAATGCCTTGCTGTCATCAGAATCCTGCAAAAGTTATCCTACCGAGAAAAAGCGGCTGATACATACGCTTTTATCGCTCGACGGCAAAAACCCATATTTGTCACTTAAAGATCGATGTATCAATGTGTTTTTGAAAATTAGTCCCTATATGTATGGACAATCTATTAGACATTATAGGAAGGTTACATCTCATGGCGCCTAAATTTGTCAAAAAAGCGGCTTCTTTTTATAGAAGGACAAAGTTTTGCTGCTCGCCACGGTATCGAATGTTTATCAAAGACCGTGACAGGGAAAAAATCATATATCTGTCTGAGACAGATCACAGCAATCTTGGAGATCATGCTATCCTCTATGCGCAGCACAGACTATTAGATGGGGAAATACCGAATCTTTTGAAATATTCATTTACCAGAAGAGAATGCCTGTTTGCCTTTGAACAAATACAAAAAGGAATCTGTAAACAGGATATGATATTAATTCCCGGCGGCGGATGGATCGGGACACTATGGAAAGTCAGCGGAGAATTGTTTCTCAGCTTTCTCGAAACATTTAAGGATAACAGAATTATTGTTTTTCCGCAGACGATTTATTTTGAAAATACCACATATGGAGCCGCGCAGAAAAAAAGATTCTATGATGCGGTAAAAAATTGCAAGGATATCCTTCTGTATGTAAGAGATACCAATTCTTATCGTTTTTTGCAGAATCAGATGCCCGAGCAGAACAGAAGAATTCAATATCGGTTAGCGCCTGACATGGTTTTAAGTTTACAGCCCGGAATACAGATGCCTAAAAAGGAATATATTCTTTTTGTTATGAGGCAGGATTTGGAAAAAGTAACGGATGATGGGCAGATAGAGCAACTGAAAAAAAGGATAACGGACAGTGGCATGGAGATCAGGTATGGCGATACGCATACGTCAAAAGCCGTTGCGCCCCAAAACCGGGAAACTGCGTTGCATAGAAAGTGGGAAGAATTTGCAAAGGCCAGACTTGTTATAACCGACCGGCTCCACGGAATGTTGTTTGCGGTAATAAACGGGACGCCATGCATTGCTTTAGACAATCTGAGCAATAAGGTAAAAGGTGTTTATGATGAATGGCTGACCGACAATCCCGGTGTTTGTTTTCTTAATGCAGAGACTTTAAGCGACGATGCTCTATACAAATGTGTCGAACGGCTTTTGGTCGCCAGTAGTCATCCATATCAAAAAGAGGTATATGCCTCTTATTTTAAAAATATGACGGATGCTGCCATCCGTCCAAAAGAGGTTTCCAATGGAACAGATTAAAAAGATGATATTACTTCATGTGCCGACGTCCATCTGCAATTTCCGCTGCCATTACTGTTATCTGGCACAGCGCAAGGAATGCTATCAAGGCGTTCAGCCTCATATGCATTATACGCCGCAGCAAGTGGCGGCAGCGTTGTCAAGGAAGCGGCTGGCCGGTCTTGCATATGTTAATCTATGCGCGGCTGGGGAGACGCTGTTGACTAAAGACATTGATCTGTATATCAAAGCGATTGCCGAGGAGGGGCACTATATCGAAGTAGTCACGAATCTTGTGATCACGCCCATGCTGGAGAAAATTTTGCAGTTGGATGCCGCGCTCTTAAGAAGGATTGAATTTAAGTGTTCTTTTCATTATCTGGAATTGAAAAAAAGAAAACTGTTGGATGTGTTCGCGGAGAATGTAAAGAAAATCTGGGACGCGGGCGCATCGGCAAATATTGAAATTACGCCAAGCGACGAATTGATTCCTTATATTGACGAGGTAAAAGAATTTTCGATGAGGCATTTCGGTGCGCTGCCGCATATTACGATAGCAAGGGACGACAGGACAAAAGGAATAGACTATCTGACCAAGCTAGATATGGAAGAATACGATAGGGCATGGTCTACATTTGAATCGGATTTTTGGAAATATAAGAAGACGATATTCGGAAAGAAACAGAAAGATTTTTGCTATGCCGGAATGTGGTCGTTGTATGTCAATCTGGCGACAGGAATGGCGAGGCCGTGCTATCACGGGAAAAGTCTAGGAAATATTTTCGAGAATCCTGACGAACCGTTGCCGGAAGCTCCAATCGGGAAATGCAATCGCGCACACTGTTACAACGGTCATATGTTATTGACGCTCGGATTGATTCCGAACGCGACGACAATCAGGTATGGCGATATCCGCAACCGTGTAAGGGAGGATGGCTCTGAATGGCTGCGGTCGGAACTGAAGGCCTTCTTTAATACAAAACTTGTGGATAGCAATTCCGAATATTCTATGCGGCAAAAAAGAAAAGCGATATTGCAAAACAATATTGATTTCTTAAAGCAGCTGCCCACAAAAGTGACACGTAGAGCGCATCGTGTTTTGGATGAATTGCGAAAAGAAACAAAAAGGGAAAAAATGAAATGACCAAAAATAAACAGCTGGCTGTCAATATCGTTGCGAGTATGTTTGCATTTGTTATGTCGGCCGGGATCAGCTTTTTTCTGTCACCCTATATTGTGGAAAATGTTGGTGAAGAAGCATACGGCTTTGTGAGTTTATCTGAAAATATAATTTCGTACTTCAGCATTGTTACAGTAGCGTTGAATTCCATGGCAAGTCGTTTTATTGCCATAGCCTATTTTAAGGACAACGTACAGGAAGCCAATGAATACTACAGTTCTGCTTTTTTTGCGAATTTCGCGCTTTGCCTTGTGTTTACTCCGATATTCTTGATTGGAATCATCAATATAAGCTGGCTGAATATAAGTCCGGCTCTTATTGCAGATGTGCGGTTTTTGCTGGCATTTGTGGCAGCCAGTTTTATGCTGGATCTGTTGACCACAAATTTGGGCATTTCCTATTATGTCAAAAACAAATTATATATTTCCTCTTTCATCTCGATGGGCGGGTATCTGATTAAGGTTCTGCTGCTGCTCTTTTTATTTGGCACTCTTGACACGCATATTGCATATGTCGGTGTAGTCGCTTTAATGGTCAATCTTTTTACACAGGGAAATAATCTGTTGCAAAAAATTCGGCTGCTGCCGGAATTAAAAATTAAGTCTGTATATTTTAAATTGGAAAAGATAAAGCAGTTAGTTGCTGCCGGAATCTGGAACAGTATTACAAAAATTGGCAGTATACTGCAGGATGGTCTTGATCTGTTAGTCACAAACTTAATGATCAGTCCGAGCGATATGGGAGTATTGGCCATTTCAAAAACAATTCCTACTTTCATTAGCAGACTGCTTGTGACATTGGGCTCTTCTTTTATCCCTAATATGACGGAGTTATACGCCAAAGGTGAGCGGGAGCAGCTAAAAAGAAATATCAAACAGGCAATGAAGATCATCGGTATGCTGATTGACCTGCCTATCGCGCTGCTTATCGCGTTTGGGGATGTGTTTTTTCAGCTCTGGGTTCCGACACAGGACGCAAAGCTCTTACAGATTTTGTCGATACTTGCCTTGACGCCTTTTGTGGTCATGGGACCGGCAAACATCATACATAGTACTTTTACCGTGATAAATAGGATCAAAGTAAATTCTTTACTGATTTGTATAACAGGCTTTTTAAATGTATTCACTGTATATATCTTGTTAAAAAGTACCGGCGGTGGACTGTTTGTGGTAGCGGGCGTCAGTTCCATATACAGTATCCTGCGTAACGTTTTATATACGGTACCTTTCGGCGCAATTTATATAAAGTGCCCGTGGTATACTTTTTTCCCGGAAATCGGCAAAAGCATTCTGTCGGTAGTCGTGATAAGCAGTATTTCGCTTGGATTAAAAAGTCTCATGCCGGAAACGACGTGGTTTTGGTTCCTGCTTGCTGCCTGTTTTGCGGGTATGATTGGATTTGCTTTAAACTTCTATCTTGTGCTTGACACAGAGGATCGGGCATTATGTTTAGAAAAAACAATCCGGAAGTGGAAAAGGAACAATGCCGGGCATTAGGAAAACATTCAGGGGGACTGAGACATGTATGTGATTACTACGAATAGGAAACGGGCAGCGCAGGTAAAACATGATTATGAGAAAATCTATGGAGGAGCCACTATCTATCAATACACTGATATCTATATGGTAACAGCCTGCTTTAAAAAAGGCGTTTTGATGAAGGAATTTGACAAAAGGGCAATATTTGTTTTGGGAACGATTTTTCATGCGGAAGCTTTTAACGAAACACTTCTCGATTCTTACAATAATTTTGATGACTTTTGCCGAGACCTGAAACAGGAACCGCAATCTTTCTTTGGACATTATGTGGTCGTACTGATCGATGAGGGTATCATCGAGGTGATATCAGACCGCGTTGGACTCATTAATACCTATTATTCTCAAATAAATGATAACGACGTGGCGATATCGGACGATCTGCTGGAAGTAAGCAGGGTGAGCGGAAATAAAGAACTATGTGCGCAGGCGGTTTACGAGTTTTTACTGACAGAATCAAACGTCGGCAGACTCACTATTTTCAACCATATTTTTCGCCTTGGCTTCGGGAAGCAGCTCGTAGTGAAAGACGGAAAAATAACCGAAAAAAATATCTATCACTATACGATAGAAAAACTGCGCTTTGAGGAATATGTAGAAAGAATCGAAACGTATTTTAGCTGCTTTGGTCACTATAGAGGGAGGATAACTTCCGATCTCTCGGCCGGATACGACACTAGAACAATCTGTGCCATAGCGCATAAGACGTTAGGACAGTTCGCCGGATTTACAAATGTGCGTCAGGACGATGGCGGCTGCGACGGGCAAACTTCCAAGCTCATAGCACAAAAACTACAGATTCCGTTTTATTATGTGGATTACAGCGAAGAACGGGAGCCGGATGAGAAGAATTATCTGGAGGTTCTGCGTGAAACAACCGTGTTGCGGGATGCAAAGCGTTCTCAAAGATGGCCGATTCTTTTTGCCAAGAAATATGGCGGCTGTGAATTGGCATTGGGCGGCTTAGGCGGAGAAGTTCTCCGGGGAAAGTATAATGGTTTTAACAAAATTGCGGATTTTATTGCCGTCTACTATCGTGGCAACGAAGCGGAAAAGGTATGCGGATTTAAAAGATATTCTGAAAATGTGAGACGAGAATTGGATGATTACAGAATGCCTTTGGGCATCGACACCAAACTGCTCCCGAACTGGTATTACGCAATCGCCAAAATGCGGATATGGGGGTCAGGCTGTATACATCATGCGCTTTTATATGGGGATGTCGTCCATCCGTTAATGGATTGGTATCTGCTAAATCCAATCTTTGGTTTTGAGAACGAAGAATTGCGGGACGCAAATCTCCAGATGCGATTGATCGTGGCATTTGCTCCAGAGTTAAAGGGTATTCCAATTAATGGAATAACAAGCGAGAGACAGGTGAGTTTGGGCGCAACGCTCAGGACATATGCATGTCGTTTGCCGAAGGTGCGTGCTATTGGGACAAATCTGCGATGCCGTTATAGAAACAGAAAGGAGAAATCGCAGTTGGATATTCCCCAAAACATACCTCTGGAATTAAAGCGTGTATTTGCGGTAGAGACGCAGGCGCTTCTGACATCTAAGGGTAAAAGTATTGCAGATAGGATGCAGACAATTTTCAGTGCATATGCGTATGTAAAATAAGGAGAAACTATTATGAAAGAATTGGAGTATCCGTTCGATGCGGAATTAATTCTCAAAAAGAAAAAATCCTTAAAAAAGACCTTGCTTGCTAAGGAAAACGCTACGTTTATTGACAAGAGGATAGCCATCTTAGGAGGAGAGACAACACAGGATATCAAGCAGATTTTGGAGCTGTTTTTGCTTAACTATGGCATCAGACCGTCTTTTTATGAGTCTGAGTATAATCAATATTATGAGGACGGAATGTTTCCCAATCAAAAACTTGAAGAATTTGCTCCAGACATAATTTATATATGTACCTGTATTAGAAATATATTAGTATTCCCCGATATGGGCGACGACAAGCAGGCTGTTGATGAAAAGCTGAATGCGTGCGTTGGCAAATTTATGGGTTTATGGGACAGGCTACTGACAACATATAAGTGTCCAATCATACAGAACAATTTTGAATACCCATTTTTTCGATTAATGGGCAATAAAGATGCGTCAGACTATCATGGGCGTGTCAATTTCGTAACTATGCTCAATTGTAAGTTTTATGAATACGCACAGTGCCATGAAGGCTTTTATATTTGTGACATCAACTATCTCGCTGCCTCTTATGGTCTGGACAAATGGTCCACTCCCTACTATTGGCATATGTATAAATATGCCGTTGCAGTTCCGGCCATTCCGTATCTGTCCTTTAACGTTGCGAATATCATAAAATCTATATTTGGGAAAAACAAGAAGGCGTTTAATCTTGATCTCGATAATACACTATGGGGTGGTATCATCGGAGACGAGGGAGCTGAAAATATTGAGATTGGTCAGGAGACTTCCTTAGCACAAACATACAGCGAATTTCAGGAATATATTAAGCTTCATAAACAGTTCGGAATATTATTGACGGTAAATTCTAAAAATGATAAAGAAACTGCAAGGACGGGCTTTGACAGACCTGACAGCATCCTGCATCAGGACGATTTTGTGTCATTTAAAGCGAATTGGAATCCGAAAAGTCAAAATCTTATTGAAAGTGCATCGGACTTAATGCTGCTTCCGGAGAGTTTCGTCTTTGTGGATGATAATCCGGCTGAAAGAGAGATCATAAAAGCGCATGTGCCAGAAGCGGCAGTTGCGGAAATGACGGGTGTAGAGCATTATATACAAGCAATAGACAAATCCGGCTTTTTTGAGGTTACTTCCATGTCGTCTGATGACCTTACCCGAAATCGAATGTATCAGGAAAATGCTAAAAGGCATCAGTTGGAAATCTCATTTGAGAATTATGACGACTATTTAAGATCGTTAGAAATGAAGGGTGAAATCAAACCGTTTATACCCTTATATATGTCTAGGATTGCACAGCTCACCAATAAAAGCAATCAATTTAATTTAACAACGAAGAGATATACACAAGCTGAAATTATGGATATGGCGACCGACGACGAATATATAACGCTCTATGGAAGGCTCGAAGATAAATTTGGCGATAATGGCGTTGTCAGCGTAGTCATTGGAAAAATCGGCGGCGCACGGCATGACGAATTGCATATGGAATTATGGCTGATGAGTTGTAGAGTTCTAAAGCGGAACATGGAATACGCTATGATGGATGAGCTTATAGCTGTCGCAAGGTCCCGAAATATTAAGAAACTTATCGGATATTATTATCCAACAGTCAAAAATGCCATGGTAAAGAATTTTTACGAACTGCAAGGATTTACAAAGCTCGAAGAAGACGATGTCGGCAATACAACATGGGAATTTATCATCCCCCATGCGTATAAAAAAAAGCAAAATGTAATTGCACTAAATGATGAGGAAAATTCAGATGTTCAATAAAACCCTGAGAAATAATATTCAACTGCCGCAGATCGGATTGGGGACATGGCAGATAACGAATCGGGATGTTGTTTCGGAAGTGATTGCCCACGCATTTAATGCCGGATATCGATTGATAGACACAGCCGCAGCATACAGCAATGAAATGGCGATTGCCAAAGCCATTGCAGCGTTGGGATTGCCTCGTGAAGAATACTATTTGGCGGATAAAGCGTGGAATACTTCAAGAGGATATGCGGAGGTGCAGGAGGCCTGTAAGCGTTCTCTGAGAAAACTTAAAACAGAATACCTTGATCTCTATCTGATTCATTGGCCGGCATCTATGAAATTGTACACGGATTGGGCAAAAATAAATGCGGAAACATGGCGGGGACTGGAAGAACTATACCGCCAAGGTCTGGTAAGAGCGATTGGCGTATGTAACTTCAAGGTTCATCATCTGGAAGAACTAAAAAAAACGGCGGAGATTATGCCGCATATCAATCAAATAGAATGCCATCCGGGAATGAATCAGCAAGAAGTAACTGATTATTGCCATAACCATGGAATTGTTGTGGAGGCAAGCAGTCCACTAGGTAACGGACAGATTTTATCTTATGAGGGATTTTTAAATATAAGTAGTAAATATGGAAAAACTGCGGCTCAGCTTTGTATCCGTTGGCTCGTTCAAAGAGGGTTGATGGCGATTCCTAAATCTGTAAGATTGGATAGATTAAAAGAGAATATTGATATTTTTGACTTTGAGATAGAGGAAGATGATATGCGCATTATAGGAGAAATGCCGTACTGCGGAGGTATCGGCATTGATGCGGACGAGGTGACAGCTTTTGGATAATGATAGAAAATGCGAGGCGTATATGGATACAGATTTAGAATATAAGAAGCTGCTGGAATTGCGAAAAGAAATTTTTATCACCGGGTATAAGGGTGGAATGGCGCATCTGGCATCATGTTTTTCGTGCTTGGAAATGCTGTACGCTCTTTATCTGAAAGATATTTTGCGTTATGATGCGTCAAACCCCAAATGGGAAGAGCGCGACAGATTTATTTTAAGCAAGGGGCATGCGGGGCTGGCATTATATTGCGTATTGAAGGAAGCAGGTCTAATGACAGCGGAACAGGTTTCGTCCTATCTTACCGAAATGTCTTTGATTGGTGGCGAGCCGTGTATGCTGGATTGCGAATGGATTGAAGCCACCACCGGCTCTCTGGGACACGGTCTGTCTCTGGGATTGGGCATGGCAATGGCGCTCAAGTCCGACGGCAGGAATGCACGGGTTTACGTTATGCTCGGGGACGGCGAATGTGAAGAAGGCACTATTTGGGAAGCCGCAATGATGGCAGCGGCGCAAAAGCTTGACAATTTGATTGCTATTTTAGATTGCAACAAGCTGCAAAAGATGGATTATGTGCAAAAGACAATCGGCGAGCCAAACTGGCGACAGAAATGGGAAGCCTTTGGCTGGTCGGTAGATGAGGTGGACGGGCATGACATGAATGCATTTAAAGCTGTTCTGGAGAAAACAATTGAGACGGAAAAGCCAAGGCTGATTATTGCAAATACCATAAAAGGAAAAGGGGTTTCCATCATGGAGAATCACGCTAACTGGCATTTCAAATTACCCGTGAGGAAGGAACTTAAGGTATTTAAGGAAGAACTGGAAATTTCTGATGCGGAATTGGAGTAGAATACGATGAATAGTGCATATATAGGAAAACTAATGGAGCTTGCGGAAAAAGATCACAATGTGCTTCATTTACTTGCGGACAGCGGAACCGGTTACGACGAACTGTTTCGCAGGAATTTTCCAACACAAATATATAATTTTGGTATTGCGGAGGAGGCTATGGTGTCTGCGGCGGCCGGAATGTCAACGGCAGGAAAAGTTCCGTTTGTTTTCACCGCAGGAGCCTTTCTTGCGTATCGGTCCATGGAGTTTATCCGTGATGATATTTGTTTTCAAAATCTGAATGTTAAAATAACTGGAATGGGAAGCGGATTGTCGTGGAGTTCTTTGGGTCCGACGCACCATACGACAGAGGATGTCTCCGTGCTGCGTGCGCTCCCGAATCTGATGATATTATCACCCGGAACACCCAATCAGGTGAAAGCGTGTCTGGAAAAAGCATATGCGCACGTCGGACCTGTATATATAAGGATAGGCATGAACCACGAGAAAGAATACTATGATGAAAACTGTATACTTAACAATGCCGGAATGGATGCCCTGACAGAAGGAAGGGATGCTGCTATTTTTGTTACAGGAAGTATCCTCGAAGAAGCTATGGATGCTAGTGTATTACTGCAAAGCAGCGGGATATCAGTGACCGTTATAAATGTTGCGTCTATCAAGCCCTTCTCCCATCAAAAAGCAGCAGAGCTGATGAATAACTACACAAAAATTTATTCTGTGGAGGAACATAATATTTACGGTGGGCTGGGGAGCATACTCGCGGAAACGACAGCCTATAACGGTCTTGCAAAAACAATCATTCCAATCGGTCTCAATGACTGTTTTGCAAAGGGATATGGCAGCCACAAGGTAGTGCGGCGAAATAATTTGCTTGCTGCCAAAAGCATAGCCCAAAAGATAAAGGAGACCTTGTAGATATGAATCATTATAAATTGGCGGATATTACCCCGGGTATGAAAGCTTCCTTTGAGAAAACAATTACAGTCGAAATGGAAGATGCATTTCGGAAAATATCAGGAGATGAAAACCCGTTACATCGCGATGACGATTTCGCGATGCAAATCAGCGAAGGTAAATATCAGAAGCATGTATCTTTCGGGATGTTGACTGCCGCCTTGTATTCGACAATAGCAGGAATGTATCTGCCGGGGGAAAACAGCCTAATACACAGCATGGAAGAACTGTCATTTCTCAAACCGGTCTTTGCCGGTGATACGCTCAGAGTAGAAGGTGAGGTCGTCGATAAACAGGAAGAAATCAGGCTGATACGTTTAAAAGTCACAATACGAAATCAGAATAATCAGTTAGTATCCAGAGCTAAAATGAAGGTTCTGGTCATGAAATAAATTATAAAAAGGAGGATTTAAAATGACAAGAGAAGAAGTGTATGAAAGGTTAAATAATGTATTTCGAGAGGTTTTTGATGACGAGTCGATAGAAGTGCATGATGAGACTGTCGCGGACGACATAGATGATTGGGATTCCTTTGAGCACATTAACCTGATTGTCAGCATCGAGGAAGAGTTTCATTTTAAAATTCCCATGGGCAAGGTTGTTACCATGAAAAATGTCGGCGAAATGGTTGATATTATTTTGGAGTTAGGAAAATAATATGTCAATTACTTCATTTTCTTTTTTGACAATGGTTCTTGTGGGAGTATTGGTATATTATATAATTCCTCATAAACTACAATGGATTGAATTGCTCCTGCTTAGTCTTATTTTTTATTATAAAACCGGAACTCTTTATACGCTCATATATCTGATTGCATCTGTTGCAATCGCATATGTCGTTACTATCCTGTTTGGATGTATGCGGAGCGGAGGGGATAAGAAGCGCTCTCAAATGCCGTTTGTAATGATGTGTGTCGCCCTTGCTTTAATCATAGCGATATGGTTTGTTGTGAAAGGTAGGGATCTTTGGGCATTTTTCTTAGGTAAACTTATGCAATATGTGAGTATACCTTGTGGAGATATGCTGCTTGGCTTACATCTTGTTTCGGCATTAGGGATGGGATACTATACGCTTCAGATATTGGGATATGTCATAGATTGTTACTGGGAAAATATTACACCGCAAAAGAACCCTTTTAAATTGTTTCTTTTTACAATATATTTTCCCCAATTGACAACGGGACCAATCAGTCGATATAGTCAATTGCAAACTTTATATGCGCCGCATAAATTTGAATATCACAATATCACGTTTGGCGCACAGCGAATACTGTGGGGGCTGGTTAAGAAGCTCGTTTTAGCAGAACGCATTAGTATTATCGTAACGACAATTACATCTGCCCTCCCAGATATGTATACCGGTTTTTTTTCATGGCTTGCAATCCTTTTATATCCGCTTCAAATGTATGCGGATTTTTCCGGATGCATGGATATTGTCCTTGGTGTATCCGAAATGTTTGGAATCAAACTTGCAGAAAATTTTAACAGTCCTTTTTTTTCGAGAACGTCTCAGGAATTTTGGCAAAGATGGCATATTACTCTCGGAGCATGGGCAAAGGATTATGTATTGTATCCGTTGCTAAAATCAAACCCGATGGTAAAGCTTGGGAAATACATGCGAAAAAAATTAGGACGACAGGCAGGAAAATTTTTTATTAATGCATTGGGAATGTTCGTTCTATGGATGGTAATGGGCATTTGGCACGGAGGCATGAGATACATTGTTGGAGTCAGCCTTTGGTATTGGTTGATTTTGATGGCCGGAGATCTGCTGACGCCGGTCTTTGCCAAGCTAACCTCTGCATGTAATATGAAAACGGATAGTTTTTCATGGCATTTATTTCAGTCTGCTCGTACATATCTGATTTATGCGGTCGGGGCGACCTTTTTCAGTGTAGGAATAAGCCGGGGAATATCATTATTGAAGGATGCCTTAAAAGTATGCTTGTTACCGGGTTACGCAAATCCGTGGATATTTTTCGATGAAAGCATATTAAAGCTTGGGGTAACATACGGGGATATTAATATTATTATTATCGGAGTGCTCTTAATGCTTGTAACCGATATACTCCGCGAGAAATATGGATATGCACGAATATGGATCGAACAACAGGGGGTTGTTCTGCGCTGGTTAATCTGGCTGGGATTATTTGTATTTGTCCTGATTTGGGGAAAATATGGACCGGGATATGATGCCGCCGAATTCATTTATAAGGGATTTTAAAAGCATGATGAAAAAAGTTTTTCTTTTTTTAAAAAAAGACAACGTCAAAAAATTTATTGGATTTGTTGTGTTCCTTTGTTTAGGATTTCGACTCTTTTGTGATGTCACATACTTATTTCGAGATATCTCCTATGGAAGAAGACATATGACCGGCATCAAAAGCGAATCTGATATCGACATGATTTATATTGGAGGAAGCGCTGCGTTTGTATATTGGGAACCACTAAAAGCTTGGACAGACTGCGGGTTTACCTCGTATTTGTTAGCAACAAGCTCGATACCTGCGGAAAGCCTTGTGCCTTACATGAAGGAAGCCGAAAAATATCAAAATCCCAGTCTGTATGTAATTGGGGTGCGAGCGTTTCAATACTATTCCGATGATGAGCAGGAAGAAGGCGTGCGAAGAAGTTCTGATGTAATGGATATCACGTCTATGGCACGGTACGATCTGCTGAATCGCTACTTTGAGAATCGGAGGATTGCTGAGAATACAGATATTCTTTCATATTATGTTGACATTATTAAGTATCACACGAACACCAATAATCTCGCATCAAAAACAACATGGGATCTGATTCATAATAAAGGAGCAAGCCCAAATAAGGGATGGGAATGGATTGATAAGTACTATTATTTGGACGGACCCGACGGATTCCAAACAGAAGAAAGGGCCGTTTTGCCCGAAAACGCCACGAAGATATTGGATGATCTCCTGGCACATTGTAAAGAATTGGATAAAGACGTGTTATTTGTCGTTTGTCCATACGAGCTTACAAAAGAAGATTATGCAAAATACAATACAATAAAAGATGCCGTCGTGCAAAATGGATTTCAATTTCTGAATGCGAATGACTATTATGATGAAATGGGCATTGATTTCTCGCGGGATTTTTATAATAAGTCGCATGTAAACCTGTTTGGAGCAAAAAAATATACGACTTTTTTAGAGAATTACATCCGCGACACCTATGAAATGCCAGACCATAGAAATGATGCGAAATTTGCCGCATGGGACATGGATGCTGCCCGCTTTTTCCAAGAAGAAAAAAAGCATTCACAAACCGTCAACAATCTAATACAGGATTATGAAAAAAGTGTGGAAATAATAAAAGAAATGAAAAATGCAGAAAATTTGTCCGAATGGAATGCGCTTGCGATCGATGACAGATTTACCCTGCTGATAGCCGGCAACGGATTATCGCGCTGGCCGGATAATATATCCGACCAACGGGTTCTTGAAAAATGGAAGCTTTCGGAAGAATCAAAAGATTTCATAAGAGTGGTGTCTAACGCTGAGATTAAATATAAAAATGCAGAGGGAGAATTATCTTATATCTATACTCCGAGCGAAGATACAGAGTATACAATCAGTCTTGAAAGTAACGTAATAGATATTATTGAAGATAAGCTGCCTTTTAATAAATTCTATGGGAAAACTGTTTTAATATCTGGGGCTAACGGCTATGTTCCGGCATATTTTGTACATACTTTTATTGCTTTAAAT
>ERZ808037.953-NODE-953-length-22063-cov-33.449286_pt1 | contig 22063 bp, 15 predicted proteins | sample MGYA00380190_ERZ808037 | MGnify/ENA primary metagenome ERZ808037 (study PRJEB31490, sample SAMN06133399) | mouse gut metagenome | isolation source: J9 | host: mice | place: China: Chengdu | collected 2015-05 ... | reverse complement strand
ACAAAAAGCAAGCCCAACTTCTGCCGTTCAGGAAGTTGGACTCGCCTTTTTATGGTTTAGCGGACAGTAATAATTATAATTACCGGGGCACCTTCCGCGTGATGCAGAGGGTGCCCCAACCTATTTCATTCGTCACGCAACAGCTATCTCAGTCTGAGCGAAACCACATTCTCCACATGCTGGGTGTGGGGGAACATATCGACAGGCTGCACAGCCGTTATATCATATTTCTCATACAGCAAAGCAAGATCACGGGCCTGCGTGGCAGGATTGCAGCTCACATAGACAATCCTCTCGGGAGCCGCATCCAGAATCACCTTCACCACATCCTCATGCATACCTGCACGAGGTGGATCCACAATCATCACGTCAGGACGTCCATGCGCGGATATGAACTCGGCATTCAGCACATCCTTCATATCACCGGCATAGAACTCCGTGTTACCCAGCCCGTTTGCTTCGGCATTGATCTTTGCATCCTCTATGGCCTCGGGCACATATTCTATACCGACAACATGGCGGCAGCTTCTGGCAAGGAACAGAGCTATGGTTCCCGTCCCCGTGTAGAGGTCATATACAAGCTCATCCCCCTTAAGCCCGGCAAACTCCCTGGCCACACTGTACAGACGGTAAGCCTGTCGCGAATTGGTCTGATAAAATGACTTAGGACCTATCCTGAACCTTAGCCCCTCCATATCCTCCTCGATGTAACCGCGTCCCCTGTAGCACACCGTGTCAAGATCACCGATGGTGTCATTGACTTTAGTATTGACCACATACTGAAGGGATGTTATTTCAGGAAACTCCGAAGCGACGGCATCCATGAGCATCTTTATCTTGGCTTCATCGTCCTCACCGACCTGCATCACCACCATGCTCTCCCCTGTCGAGGCTATGCGCACCATAAGTGTGCGCAGGAATCCATGGTTCTCTCTGAGATCATAGAACTCAAGGCCGGATCTCTTGCCGAAATCCTTTATGAACGTGCGTATCCTGTTGCCCAGATCATCCTGTAGATGGCATGCCTTTATATCAAGCACCTTGTCAAACGCACCCGGTATATGGAACCCCGCCGCACGGCGGTCAGCAAACTCCTCCCCTGAGCGAAGCTGCTCAAAAGTAAGCCACATCTTCGACGAGAAAGTGTACTCCATCTTATTGCGGTACTCCCATATCTCCTCCGAGCCAAGTATGGGAGAGATCTCAGGGAACGGAATCTTGGCTATCCTCTCCAGAGCATCCTTAACCTGCTTCTGCTTGCATTTCAGCTGAAGTTCATACGGCAGATGCTGCCAGCGGCAGCCGCCGCATATGCCGAAATGCTCGCAACGTGGAGCCTGCCTTACAGGCGACGGAGTCACCATGCGCTCTATATGCCCCTCGGCATAGCTGCTCTTTTTGCGGTCGAGCTTCACGTCCACCACATCGCCCGGAGCACCAAACGGTATGAACACCACCATATCATTGACACGGGCCAGAGCATTTCCCTCCGCAGCCACATCAATTATCTCCACTCCCTCAAGCACAGGGAGCTCCTTGCGTTTTCTACTCATCTATTTCGCTTGTGTTATTTCATAACAAAAGTATAAAATAGGCGATACTCCACCAATCCGCCATAATTAATTTTAATCATTTTTAACCATGCCACGCACCCTGTCCATCATTAAAATAATAGGTCCGGATGCCCCTACATTGGGAAAAATTCATTACCTTTGTGGGTAAATTTGTCGTAAAAAAAATATCACAATTTCAATTACAACGATGATTGAAGAAGACCGCATCATTAAGATTGACATCGAAAATGAAATGAAGAGTGCCTACATCGACTACTCAATGTCGGTGATAGTGTCCCGCGCGCTCCCCGACGTGCGCGACGGACTGAAGCCTGTCCACAGGCGTGTGCTCTTCGGCATGAACGAGATGGGCAACACATCCGATAAACCGCATAAGAAATCAGCCAACTGCGTAGGTGAAGTAATGGGTAAGTATCACCCCCACGGTGACTCCTCCATCTATGGCACCGTAGTACGCCTTGCCCAGCCATGGGCCATGAGATATTGCCTTGTCGACGGCCACGGCAACTTCGGATCGGTCGACGGCGACGGCGCGGCTGCCATGCGTTATACCGAAGTACGTCTTGCCCGGCTCGGTGAAGAGATGCTCTCCGACATTGACTCCGACACCGTTGATTTTCAGCCCAACTATGACAACTCCCGCCAGGAACCGGTGGTCCTCCCCACAAGATTCCCCAACCTGCTCGTAAACGGTGCTTCCGGCATAGCCGTAGGCATGGCGACAAACATGCCTACCCACAACCTGTCCGAGTCCATAAACGCATGTATCGCATATCTTGAGAATCCGGAGATCGATATTCCCGGCCTCATGAAATACATCCCTGCGCCCGACTTCCCCACCGGCGGAACCATATACGGCTACAACGGTGTAAAGGAGGCTTACGAGACGGGCCGCGGACGCATAGTTATACGTGCCAAAGCCGAGATCGAAGCCGAGGACAATCACGAGAACATCATCGTGACCGAAATCCCCTACAACGTCAACAAGGCCGAGCTGATATCCTACATAGCAGACCTCGTCACTGAAAAGAAACTCGACGGCATAGCCGACATAAACGACGAGAGCAACTACAAGGGTATGCGCATAGTCATCAAGCTCAAGAGCGACGCCAATTCCAATGTCGTCCTCAACAAGCTCTACAAGATGACACAGATGCAGGCATCCTTCAGCGTGAACAACGTCGCGCTTGTCAACGGCCGCCCCAAGACACTCAACCTTAAGGAACTTATCAGCGAATTCGTAGCACACCGCCACGAAGTCGTGATAAGGCGCACACGGTTTGACCTGCGCAAGGCTCAGGAGCGCGCCCACATACTCGAGGGACTGATCATAGCGTCACAGAACATCGACGAGGTGATCAAGATCATCCGCGCGGCCGCTGACACCAACGAGGCACGCGAGAAACTCAAAGAAAGATTCTCGCTCACCGACCCGCAGACAGCCGCCATCGTCGAGATGCGTCTGCGACAGCTCACCGGACTGGAGCAGGACAAGCTGCAGGCCGATTACGAAGCACTCGAAAAAGAGATCGCACGCCTTGAGCTCATCCTCTCCGACGAGACCGTATGCCGTGCGGTGATCCGCGACGAGCTTATCGAGATCCGCGACAAGTACAGCGAGCCGCGCAGGACCAACATCGATTATACCGCAGGAGACTTCAATGCCGAGGATTTCTACGCCGATGACGACATGATCATCACCATATCCCATCGCGGATACATCAAGCGCACCCAGCTCAGCGAATTCCGCGCACAGAACCGTGGCGGAGTAGGAGCAAAAGGATCCGACACACGCGACGAGGACTTCATAGAGCACATATATCCGGCCTCGATGCACAACTACATGCTCTTCTTCACTCAGAAGGGCCGCTGCTACTGGCTCAAAGTCTATGAGATACCCGAAGGAGCGAAGAACTCCAAGGGACGAGCCATACAGAACATGCTCAATATCGAGCCCGACGATGCCATCAAGGCATTCATCTGCACCAAGAACCTTGGAGACGAGGAATTCGTGAACACCCACAACCTCGTATTCGCCACAAAGAAAGGTGTGATCAAAAAGACAAGCCTCAAGGCTTATTCACGCCCGCGCGCAAAAGGTGTAAACGCCATAATAATACGTGAGGGCGACGAACTGCTCAGCGTGGAAATGACCGACGGCAACAGCGAGATCCTGATGGCAAACCGCAACGGACGCGCCATACGATTCCACGAAAGCAAGGTCCGCGAGATGGGACGCATGTCCACAGGCGTACGCGGCATGGCTCTTGACGGGGACGACGATGAAGTAGTCGGTCTAATATGCATGCCGGCCGACACCATCAACAATGTGATGGTGCTCAGCGAGCGTGGCTACGGCAAGCGCACAGCCCTGGACGTTGATGTAGAGGTCGACGGAAAGATAGAGCGCATGCCGGTTTACCGCATCACCAACCGAGGCGGAAAGGGTGTGCGCACAATGAACATCACCGAACGCACCGGACGCCTTGTGGCAATCGAAAGCGTCAATGACGGAAACGACCTCGTGATAATCAACAAGAGCGGCATCACGCTCCGCATACACGTAAGCGACATCAAGGTGCAGGGCCGCGCCACACAGGGCGTGCGCATCATCAACCTCGACAAGCGTGGCGACACCATAGCCTCCGTATGCTGCGTTGACTCCGATCCCGAGGAAGAGGTGACTGAAGTCGAAGCCCAGGATGAAATCCCCGAAGAACTTATCGACGATACCGCAGCCGACGATGCCGATGAGGTCGAGGAAATCGATGAGGAAGAGACCGCGTCCGATGAACAGCCGGAAGAATAGACACTGAATCTTTCCAAATCTCAAATTGTAAAAAATATCTACCAATTCTAATAACCTATTTATTATGAAAAAGATCTGCGTCCTGACACTCGGCCTACTCGCCGCAGCGTCCATGTCAGCCCAGACAGCCACCGTAAAGGAAGCTGAAAAGGCTTTTAAGGGTGTTAACTCTTATAGCAGCTATCAGAATGCCGTAAAGGCAATAACCCCGGCATTCTCCAACCCGGAAACCTCGGGCAATGCACAGACCTTCTGGATCCCCGGCAAGGCCGGCTTCAAACTCTATGATGACATGTACGGTCAGAAGATCATAGGCAAGGAAGTCAACCTCGACGACATGGGATCTGCCCTCCTCGACGGCTACAAATATGCCCTCGACGCCCTCAAAGTTGACACAGTGATCGACAAGAAAGGCAAGCCCAAGACCAAGTTCTCCAAGGAGATCGTGAGCACCATCGCAAGCCACCACAACGATTTCGCCAATGCCGGATCGGCTTTCTGGGATTCAAAGAATTACCCCAAAGCCTATGAGGCATTCATGGCCTACGTAGAAATACCCAACAACAAGAGCCTCGGCGAGGCTGCACCCAAAGCCCTCCCCGACACCATCGCCGCACAGATGGCTTATTACGCCGGTCTTGCCGCATGGCAGGCTGAAAAGCTCCCTGAAGCAGCATCTGCATTCGAGGAGATGATGCGTATAGGATACGACGACATGGCCGCCTATGACTATGCCTACTCAGTGGCTTATCAGATGAACGACGAAGCCAAGAAACTCGAATACTCCAAGATCGCTTTCAACAAATTCGGCACAGCCAAGCCCGATTTCCTCCAGCGCATCATATCGTCATACATCAACGACAAGAAATATGACGAGGCCCGCGAGCTCCTTGAGAAGGCTATTCAGGCCGATCCCAAAAACGGCACTTACTACTATCTCATCGGTGTACTGTACGACGACAAGGGCGACAAGGAAAAGTCACAGGAATCATTCAGGAAAGCCGTGGAGATCGACCCCGAAAATGCAATGGCAAACTTCAGCTACGGCACATCTCTCATTCAGCAGTACGAGCGTCTTGACGAAAAGACCGGCGACATGAGCCAGGCCGACTACAACAAGTATCGCGCCGAGACAATGAACCCGCTCCTTAAAGAGGCATCCATCTATCTTGAGAAAGCCTATAAACTCGACGACACAATGACCAATGCCCTCACCAACCTTAAGATCGTGTACTACAATCTCAACGATGGTGAAAACCTCAAACGTGTCGAGAATCTTCTCCTTTAATACCGAAGATTGAGAGAACATCGGCACTCTCATTAAAACAATCGCATACATAGGGAGGGTGTGTCAGGAATAACAATGCATGACACACCCTCCTGTTTATTAAACCTCACGCCATATACGCGCCCATCACCGCCACTATACAATGTCAACGCTCGACCAATTTGACTCCGCGATCACTATCTGCCGTGACATATTCTCCAAGAAGCTCCGTGACTACGGAGCCTCATGGCGCATAATGCGCCCGCGATCCATTACCGACCAGCTCTACATCAAGGCAAAACGCATCCGCACTCTCGAAGAGGAAGAAGCCATGATCGACGAGGGGATACTCGGCGAATTCATCGCAATAATAAATTACGGGCTAATGGGGCTGATACAGCTGCAGATAGGATACGCCGACTCTGCCGACATAACGCCTGAAAAAGCCCTGGAGCTATACAATGACAAAGTGCAGACAGCCCGCGATCTCCTCGCTGCAAAGACCCACGATTATGGTGACGCATGGCGCGGAATGAGGATAAACTCATATACTGACTTCATACTTACAAAGATACAGCGCGTCAAAGAGATCGAAGGCAATTCCGGACGCACTATCGTATCCGAAGGCATCGACTCCAATTACCTTGACATAATAAATTATGCCGTCTTCGCAGTCATCAAACTCACCCAGGAAGCCCGGTCTTGACAGGCTGTTCCACCCGGTAGCAGTATGGGTGCTCAGGATCCTCATCGGAGGAGTGTTCATTCTCTCAGGTTTTGTAAAAGGTATAGACCCCTGGGGAAGTGTCATAAAACTCACGGAGTACTTCACCGTGTGGGGATGGAACCTGCCCGGCTCCCTGATAGCCTGCGCGGCATTCGCCCTCGGAGTCTATGAATTTGTATGGGGATGCCTGCTCCTGCTCGGATGCTACCGCAGAGTGTCCGTGTGGGCCCTCACGGCAATGATGGCGTTCATGTTGCCTCTGACTCTCTACATTGCTGTTGCATCTCCCGTCGACGACTGCGGATGCTTCGGAGACTTCATTATAATATCCAACACTGCCACTTTCATCAAGAATATTTTCATATCGGCAGGACTCATATATCTCCTATTTTTCAACATAAGGGTCGGCGGTGCCTTCATCCCCTACATACAGTGGATAGTAGGAGGTCTCGTCACCATATATATTCTTGCCATTGAACTATATGGCTACAATATACAGCCGCTGATCGACTTCCGCCAATATTCGATAGGCACCTCTCTCGTTCCGGCGGATGACAGCGAAGAGGATGACTCAGGGACAACGACCTATGAGTTCACATATTCCAAGGACGGTGTAGAGAAGGCATTCACTATTGATTCGCTGCCTGATTCCACATGGACGTTCGTAAGCCGCCGGCTGACAGGAGGAGAAGTAATCTCAACCGACGGGTTCACAATCCTTGAGGACGGTGAGGACGTCACAGCCGACCTGATCGATCCCGACACCGAGCAATTTATCATCACCATACCCGACATTGACAATGTCGATCTCTCATACACATATCTCATCAACGAGTTCAATGATTTCATTACCGGACGCGGAGGATCGCTCATAGCTCTCATAAACAGCGATACCGCCGGACTCGAACGGTGGAAAGACATATCCATGGCGTCCTACCCCATATATCAGGCCGACCCTAAGATGCTCAAGGAACTGGCACGTGGCCATGCCGCACTGGTATATCTCGACCATGGCACAGTGGGGTGGAAACGCACTCTTTCATCCATCGGCTACACATTCGTGACCGAGACTCCGCCTGACAGGCTGATACCTGATCTCGACCCCGACACAGGATACATGCTGAAACTTATCACAGCTCCGTTTGTTATATTCATGCTTATCCTTCTGGCACTTGACCACAGCGGCAAACTGCTCGCATGGCACATATCCCACCGCCGCAAACTCAAATCCAAAAAGCAATAGACTATGCGCTGGGACACTCTGATATCAGATAAACGGCTCGGACTTGAGCACTACCACGATCCAAAGCACGGGGCGCGCAATGACTTCCAGCGCGACTTCGACCGGCTCGTGTTCTCTTCACCATTCCGGCGTCTGCAGAACAAGACACAGGTGTTTCCGCTTCCGGGAAGCATCTTTGTTCACAACCGACTGACTCACAGCCTTGAAGTGTCATGCGTAGGACGTTCGCTCGCGCGTGAGGTAGCCATACGTCTGCGTTCACGCTACGAAAATGATCCGGCCATCCTCGACAGCCTCAGCTATATAGGCGACATAGTTGCCGCCGCATGCCTTGCCCATGACCTCGGCAATCCTCCCTTCGGGCATTCCGGAGAGAAAGCCATCCAAGCTTACTTCAGCGAGGGCGCGGGAAAAGCTCTTAAAGACAGCCTGTCAGCAAAAGGATGGAACGATCTGATCCATTTCGAAGGCAACGCAAATGCGTTCCGTCTGCTCACACACCGCTTCAACGGACGCAGGCAAGGAGGCTTCGCCATGACATATTCAACACTCGCCTCCATAGTGAAATACCCGTTTGAATCATCTCTGGCCGGCGACCATGGCAAATTCGGATTCTTCACATCGGAAAAAGACGATTTTGTAAAAGTGGCCGAAGAACTTGGAATGCACCCCATGCATGGAAGCGACGGAGAGATAAAGTATGCCCGCCACCCGCTCGTCTACATAGTCGAGGCTGCCGACGACATATGCTACGAGATAATGGACATAGAGGACGCTCACAAGCTCCGCATACTTTCCACCGATGAGGTCATACCGCTCTTGCTCGGATATTTTGATGACGCACGCCGGGCGCACATAAAGAGCGTCATGGAACGTGTGGATGACCCGAATGAGCGCATAGCATATCTGCGTTCATGCATCGTGGGGCTGCTTGTCGAAAAGTGTGCCGACGCATTCGCCACCCATGAGGAAGAAATACTCGGCGGCACTTTCAAAGGATCGCTACTCGACCACATAACCCCGCTGGAACAGGAAGGATACCGCAAATGCGAGGAACTGTCATGGAAGAAGATCTATTGCGCGAGCGATGTCGTGGAGATCGAACTGGCGGGAACACGCATCATATCATTCCTTATCGACGAACTTGTCAAGGCGGTATGCAACCCGTCACTGAACTACTCACGACTACTTCTTGCCAAAGTGCCTGAGCAATACGAAATCGCCTCACCCTCTCTCTACGGGAAGATACAGGCCGTGCTCGACCACATCTCCGGCATGACCGATGTATATGCTCTTGATCTTTACCGAAGGCTGAATGGCATGAGCCTAAAAATCAACAATTGACAATGATACATCTCAAGCGACACTTCATACTGTTTGCCACCCTTGTCTCGGCACTTTTAGCATCGGCGATGGCCGTCGATGAAGTGCCGAATGTGCACCTCTCCTCCAGGGCACGCTATGTGACAAATCCATCCGGTGTACTTTCCGAGGCGGCCGTCAGCCGGCTCGATGACGCCATAGCCGGACTTTGGGACAAGACATCGGTGGAAATGGTAGTGGTGGCGATCGACAGAATTGACCCGTCAATGTCGCCGGAGGAATTCGCCACAGCTCTTTTTGAAAGATGGGGCATAGGGAAAAGCGACAAGGACAACGGGCTGCTGCTGCTGATATCACGTGACGACCGGGCCGTGCAGATCCGCACAGGCTACGGCCTCGAAGGCGTCGTGCCCGACATAATAGCCGGACGCATCATACGCGACGAAATCATACCCCGCTTCCGTGAAGGCGACTATGACGGAGGCACCGAGGCTGCTGTCAGCCGGCTCTCGGATGTGATACTCGATCCGAGTGTACGTGACGAACTCATGTCGGCACATGAAAACGACCGGCAGAAAGCTTTATCCGACGGTTTTGACGGAGAAGAGGTATTCTCATTCTTTATCAGATTCGCCGCCATCATAGCCCTTGTGATGCTTACTGTCATAATTTATTACATCAGAGCCTCAAGGAACATGGACGATGTGGAACGCTGGCGTTATCTCAACACTCTTTGGGTCCCTGCCGCAATAGTGGCGTTCGCCACTCTCGGCATAGGTGTCATACCGTTCGCGCTCCTGTCATGGAAGATGCACCGTGTGCGACGTCACAAACGCATGTGCACCCACTGCGGCACAAGAATGGAACTGATCGACGAGGTCCACGACAACGACTATCTGACACCGGCGCAGGATCTTGAAGAAAGGCTGAAATCAGTGGACTATGATGTGTGGCACTGTCCAAAGTGCGCACAGACCGACATATACCCTTATGTCAACCGTTCCGCCAACTATATTGAATGCCCCAACTGCCATGCCCGCACCATGACACTGTCCGACAGGCGCATACTTCGTCAGCCTACATCACGCAGAGAGGGCGAAGGCGTTGACATATATTATTGCCGCAACTGCGGCAACCACCACCAGAAACGCTTCGGCATAGAACGCAAACCCGACATGGAAGCGGCAGCGGCAGGAGCCATTCTCGGAAGCATGCTCGGTGGCCGACGCGGAGGTTTCGGCGGTGGCGGTGGATTCGGCGGAGGCTCCTTCGGAGGAGGGTCGACCGGCGGAGGCGGAGCAGGCGGTTCCTGGTAACAGACAGGACAGGCATATTCACACGCAATTACACATCAAGCACATTTTACACCTTACACCGACAGCACCTTGATTACACAAATAGCAGACTTCCTGTGCGGCTATCCGCTCTTCTTACTCCTTATAGGGGGTGGGTTCTTCCTGTTCTTCTATTCAGGGATGGTATCCCTGCGGCACATTCCGAGCGCGATGCGGGTGCTGCGCGACAGGCAGAGCCGGGAATCCGGCAACCAGATATCATCCTTGCAGGCTCTTGCATCAGTAGTGGCCGCCTCCGTAGGGATGGGCAACATAGCCGGCGTGGCCATAGCCCTCGTGATGGGAGGTCCGGGTGCGATATTCTGGATGTGGGTGAGCGCGCTCGTAGGCATGTCAACAAAATTCCACGAGGGAGTGCTCACGACACGCTATAAAGTATCGCTCCCTGACGGCACACCGGCAGGAGGCACCATGCATATAATAGACCGCGGTCTCGGCCCGCGATGGCACTGGCTGGCATTGACATTCGCCGTAGCCGGAATGTTCGGCACGCTGTGCATCATGAATGCCAATCAGCTCACCGAAGCTGTGGTCACGACCTTCACCACACCTCAATGGCTGAGTGAAAGCCGCATGATAGGCACGATTGCATCGTCGTGGGGATGGTCACCTGCCAGCGTGTTCAGGCTTTTTGTAGGGCTGTCTATAGCTGCCGTTGTCACACTCGTGGTCATAGGCGGAGTCAGAAGAATAGCCCGTGTAGCCACATGGCTTGTGCCGTTCATGGTGGGGATATACTTCCTGAGCGTACTCTATATAGTTGCGACCCACATTTCAGAAGTCCCGGGCGTGTTCCGCCAGATATTTTCCGAAGCATTCAATCTGCGGGCCGGATGGGGAGCCTTGACAGGTATAGCAATAATAGGAGCCCGACGTGCCGCACTCGTAAATGATGCAGGCGTCGGCACCGCAACCATAATGCACGGCGCATCGACCAACACCGACCCGGCCCGTGAAGGGCTTATAGCCATGCTCGGTCCGGGCATCGACTCAGGCCTCGTGTGCACCCTCACGGCTCTTGCCATACTGCTGTGCGGAGACATAGAGGCGGCAGATGGCATAAAAGGGCTTGAAGTGGCCATGGGTGCATTCGGCAAAGCCATACCCTACGGAGAATACCTGCTCATGCTCATAGTGCTGTGTTTCGCACTGTCATCAATGTTCAGCTACAGCTTCTACGGTCGCCGGTGTGCCGCCTACCTGTTCGGCGAGAAACACGCACGGGCCTACACATGGTTCTTCATTGCCACAATAGTGGTGTTCGCTGTCATACCTCTCGGGATCGCCGTCGGATTCTGCGACCTGTTCTACGCGCTGATGGCATTCCCCACTATGCTGACACTATTGCTGATGCGCAAAGAAGTCAGAATGGAGATCAAAAAGTTTTCAACAATTTAACACGTTTTGTTACTCTCCGGCATTGATTTTCCGAAGATTTTTGGTTACTTTGCAGATAAATTGCCATGGCTCTGCTCTCACACAGTCAGGAGCCTGACAGATATACCGAAGATATGGGTAAAATCATTGCTATAGCCAATCAGAAAGGGGGTGTCGGCAAAACCACCACCACGATCAATCTGGCGGCGTCACTCGCCGCCGAGGGTAAGCGCACCCTCATCATCGATGCCGACCCTCAAGCAAATGCAACATCCGGTTACGGGATTGATCCCAAGGCAATGCCTTCATCGATCTACGAATGCCTTGTGGACGACTACCCTATTGACGGCTCCCAGGTGCCGACATGCTGTGAAGGACTCGACCTCGTGGGTTCGCGCATAGACCTCGCCGGAGCAGAAATAGAGCTGATCAACAAACCCGCCCGCGAGAACGTGCTCAAGAGAGCGATCGCACCGATAGCCGACAGATACGACTACATACTCATCGACTGCTCTCCGTCGCTCGGACTGATAACTGTCAACGCGCTCACAGCGGCAAATTCAGTCATCATCCCCGTTCAGGCGGAATATTTCGCGCTTGAGGGCATTACCAAACTGCTTAACACCATACGCATCATAAAGTCACGGCTCAACCCCACTCTCGAGATCGAAGGTTTCCTCCTGACAATGTACGATGCCCGTCTGCGCCTCGCCAACCAGATATATGAGGAACTAAAGGGCCATTTCGGGCCTATGGTGTTCGACAGCGTGATACCGCGCAACATACGCCTAAGCGAAGCTCCGAGCCACGGGCTGCCGGTGATACTATACGACCCGACATCGCGAGGATCGACATCCCATATAGCCCTCGCAAAAGAACTCATAGCGAAAAATTCTTGACGCGACAATCCCTGCGACACTGAACATTGACACATACAGACTAATAGATCCCCAATCATGTCAGCACCAAAGCGACCCGCGCTCGGACGCGGACTCGATTCACTCATAGCCATGGACGATGCGCCGGCACGCGACGCATCGGCTATCAACGAGATAGAACTCTCGCGCATCTCCCCTAACCCTGACCAGCCCCGAAGCATATTCGATGAGGAGGCTCTCGAGGAGTTGAGCCGGTCAGTAAAAGAATTCGGGATAATACAGCCGATATCCTTACGCAAGACCGGTCCGGACACCTACCAGATTATAGCCGGAGAGCGTCGATACCGTGCCGCACTGATGGCAGGCCTCACCACAGTCCCGGCATACATCCGCACTGCCGACGACGCCCTTGTGACTGAGATGGCCCTCATAGAGAACATACAGCGCGAGGATCTCAACGCAATAGAGATCGCCCTCACTTTCAAAAAACTCATTGACCGTTATGAGCTGACACAGGAACGCCTGAGCGAGCGCATCGGCAAAAAGCGAGCCACCATAGCAAACTTCATACGGCTCCTGCGTCTGCCGGCAGAAGTCCAGCTCGGACTTCGTGACCGGCGCATCGATATGGGTCACGCACGCGCCCTGCTCAGCATCGACGATCCAAAACTTCAACTGAAATTATACAACGAAATCCTACGGCTGGGGCTGTCTGTAAGGCGTGTCGAAGAACTCGCCAAAAAGCTCAGGGAGACCGGTCAGAATGAAGAAATCAGTGCCGGGAAGGAGGCAAAAAGGTTTTCTAACAAAGATTTCGATATTTTAAGAGACCACCTCTCCCACCGCTTCTCGACCCCTGTAAAGGTGTCATGCGACGCCTCCGGCAAAGGCAAAATATCATTCTCATTTCGTGACGACAATGAACTTCAAAGATTAATTGCTATCTTTGACACTGCAAAACAGTAACCACCCGATGCAAGCCACAACGGAAACACCCGTGTCATATATCCGCAACCATATTGTGGCTCCGATAATCGCACTTGTCATTGCGCTTGTCGGACCTTTCGGTGTGTGCGCCGAAGAAGCCCCCGCAAACGATAACCCCACAACGGCATCCACCCCTGGCCACCCGGTCAAACCGACTCCTAACCATCCGGCCAAACCCACACCGAACCGCCCCGTCAAACCCACCCGAGGCAATCGTCCGGTACGCCCCGAACACCGCCTCACCTCACCCATCTCCCAGCTGCCTGACTCAATCCCGGTAGGCCAGGAAGTCGAGCTGCCGGCCATGGTTGTCGAGGACAGTGTGTCGGTGTCAGACTCAGGGCTTCACATCATACCTGTCGATTCAATACCCATAGTGAATTCAGCACAGATCGAAAAGACATTCACATTCAATCCCGATCCGACAAGAGCCGTATGGATGTCGGCATTATGCCCCGGACTGGGACAGCTGTACAACCGCCGTTACTGGAAACTGCCCATAGTTGTCGGCGCATTCATGGGGCTTGGATACGCGACCTCGTGGAACAACACCATGCTCCGCGACTACACCACAGCCTACAGCGATATAATGGACAATGACCCCACCACGAAAAGCTACATGGACTTCTTTGCCCCAACCGTCAAGGAGGAGGACCTTGACCGTTCATGGCTCACCAATCTGCTGAGATCACGCAAAAACTATTACCGCCGCAACCGTGACCTGTGCATCATATGCATGATAGGTGTCTATCTGGTAGCCATGGTCGATGCCTACGTTGACGCACAGCTGGCTCACTTCGATATAGCCCCGGACCTGTCGATGGATGTGGCTCCGGCATTGATGAACAGCGACATACGCAACGGCACGTCACGACCGAGCATAGGCTTATACTGGGCCCTTAATTTCTGACCGATCCTTATATCGGCACATAGCCGCCGGACATTCATCACCCCACCCGCCGAACATAGTGCCGTCAACATATTATCCCTGCAATGAAAAAGATCCTTACATCAGTTTTACTCTGTTTCGGCTGTGCCATGATGACACCGGCCGCTAACCTTCCGTCGATACTCGAGCTCCGTCATTCTATCACAGACGACAACATCATAGCTCCCGAAAGTTTTGAGACACAGACACGCCTGCTTGAAGAAAACTTCTATCTGAAGAACTACGTAGTGCCCGGAGTGGATCTTGGAAACTCATACACCGCCACACCCAAGGAATACGAGGAAAGGCTTGCAAAACTGCCGACCATAATAGATCTTCCTTACAATTCCATAGTAAGAAACTATATAGAGATGTACCTTGACCGCAAGCGCGGTCTCGTGGCCGACATGCTCGCACTGCACAATTATTACGGACGGTTCTTTGAGGAAGAGCTTCTCAAAGAGGGGATGCCGCTCGAACTTGAATATCTCCCGGTGATCGAATCCGCAATCAACCCCAATGCCGTCTCCCGAGCAGGAGCCGTAGGGCTATGGCAGTTCATGCCCGCCACGGCAAAAGGTCTCGGGATGGAGATCAACTCACTTGTCGACGAGCGTCGTGACCCCAGAATGTCATCAAGACTCGCAGCACGATACCTGAAACAGCTCCATGACATATATAATGACTGGTCACTCGCCATCGCGGCCTACAATTGCGGTCCGGGCAATGTCAACAAGGCACTCCGCCGCGCCGGAGCCGAAGGGGAAGTGAAAAAGGACTTCTGGGAGATATACAATTTCCTTCCTGCCGAGACACGCGGATATGTCCCCGCATTCATAGCCGCCAATTATGTGATGAACTACTATCGCCACCACGGAATATCACCCACCATAGTGAAGAGGCATCTCACCACCGACACCGTCAGGATCAACCACCACGTACACTTCAACCAGATAGCGGCTGTGCTCAACATACCTGTCGAAGAGATCAGGATGCTCAATCCGCAGTTTCTGAAGGACCTCATACCGGGCGACTACCGGCCTTACAATCTCACCCTTCCCACTCAGCAGTGCCTCAGCTACATAATGAGCGAGAAGCGTATCCTTGAATATGACAAAGACCTCTATGCGCGCCGCACCACAGCCGAGCCGGGCGGCATAACTTCAGCACCTGACATAGTGTCGGACGGTGGCAAATCCAATCTTGCAAACGCCGAGAGACAGACAGCCAACGCTTCGGTCAACAACGAGATAGCAACGCAGGCAACCGAACGGATAGTGACAAAAAGCCACGTGGTGGAGCGCGGAGAGAACATACGTGACATCGCTAAAATGTATGGAGTCTCGGCAACCGACATAAAGAGATGGAACAAACTCCGCAGGGGGAAAGTCAAAGCCGGAGACATTCTGACAATCGAGGTCGTGGAGCATATCACACCTGATGAAGTACGTGTCCAGGCCGCGCCGGAAGTCGCACAGGTATTCCCCCATAACGATCAGGAATCAGACACACATGCCGAGAGAGCGTCCTCTTCAAAAAACGTCAGCTCACCCAAAGCCGTCGAGAAGAAAGAGCAACCCGTAGCAAAGAAGAACACCCAGCAGACCAAGGCGGCCCGTACAACGACACATGTTGTGAAAAAGGGTGAGACCCTTGACCGTATATCTCGCAAATACGGCACCACAGTAGCCGCGATCCAGGCTGCAAACGGCATGAAAAAGTCCGATACAAGACTGCAGATAAACCAAAAGCTCAAAATTCCTGCCAAGGGCGGCACTCAAAAGAAACCGACCTCACGAAAACGCCGTAGATGAACAACGGACAGCGCACACAGTTCGCCACACGCCTCGGCGTCATAGCCACCACTGTCGGATCAGCGGTGGGTCTGGGCAACATATGGCGTTTCCCCTATGAAGCCGGAGTGCACGGCGGCGGGGCATTCCTGCTCATCGACCTGTTTTTCATATTCATAATAGGGGTCCCTGTGGTGTGTGCCGAATTCATCATAGGGAGGCACACAGGCTCCAATATACGCGGAGCGTTCCGCTCGCTCGCTCCGGGCAAGGCATGGGGATGGGTAAGCTACATAGGCATCACGGCATCCATTCTTATTCTGAGTTTCTACTCTGTGGTGGCAGGATGGACATTGGAGTACACCAGAAGGTCCGTATCCGGATTCGGAGGAATTACGACGCCCGAAGGGCTTCATGACCAGTTTGACACATATGCCTCAAGTGACATCGGGCCTGTTATATGGACGTTGGTGTTTCTTGCCGCCAATTACATCATTCTTGTGCGCGGAGTGCAGAAAGGGATAGAAAAGATGAGCAACATACTCATGCCCATGCTGTTCATTATCCTTATAATATTTGTCGTCAATTCGCTCATGATGCCAGGAGCGGCCGAAGGACTGAAATTCCTCTTCATGCCTGACTTCTCAAAGGTGACACCTACAGTTGTGCTCAGCGCCATGGGACAGGCATTCTTCTCACTCAGCCTCGGGCTCGGCTGCCTCATCACATATTCAAGCTATTTCACAAAGAGCACCCCTCTTGTAAGGACAGCGTTCATCACGGCCGGGCTCGATACATTTGTCGCGATACTTGCCGGCATAATCATATTCCCGGCAGTCTTCACATTCGGTCAGGAGCCTGCGGCAGGACCGAAACTCGTATTCGAGGTACTGCCGTCAATATTCATGCATATCGGCGGAGGAGTGTTCTGGTCCACGCTTTTCTTCTTCCTCCTCTTTCTTGCCTCCATCACCTCCACCATATCCATGGCAGAGATCTCCATAGCATACTTCACTGAAGAATTCAGACTGTCGCGTCGCACCTCCACCGCACTCACCATCGGTATCGCCATGTTTCTCGGCACATTGTGCGCACTCTCCTTCGGGTCGCTGAACTGGCTGAAAGTCTTCGGAATGACAATCTTCAACTTCTTTGACTACTTCTCCTCCAATATACTCCTCCCTGTCGGCGGCATGATCATCTCTCTCTTCGTCGGATGGATACTGGACCGTGGAATCATCAGAAGAGAGCTCCTCGGCAGCCGGCAAATAAGGAACACTTTCAATGTCAGCATAATCGTGTTCTGCCTGCGATGGCTGGCTCCTGTATGCATCGGACTGGTCTTCATATTCGGTCTCGGCATATTCTGATGCATCATCTTGCCTCCCGGACCGCTCCCTCGCAGCACGTGACCGCTCCATGGCCCGGTCAATCTCGGGGAGCAACAACAGATAGGCTGTTTCGGACAGCGGACTGTAGTCATCCAGATTGACCGGTAAACCGTTGAAATAGTTGCACATCATAATGACAACCTCCCTGTTCTCGGGAGACGGCATGACATCGTTGATCCTCATCAACATATCTATGTAAAATTTATCAGAAACAGGCCTTACAGGTTTCTCTTTTTTTGTACGGGGCTTCCTTTTTTCAATTGATGCAGTCATGGTTCCAATTTTTTCAGCAAAATTATACTTCCGGCAATACCAAAATAGTGCGATAATATCACATCGCCCTATAAAATCCCACTTCAAAAAGTGGGATTTTCCATATATTTTACTAATTTTGCCATGCATGTTTCAACTGTTCCTTTCCGGCCTGAACGCCACAAGAGGGATTGACTGCGACATAGCCGACAGAGTGTAACGATAAACCAACCTTAAAACAATAGATCAATGGAAACAAAGCTGATAGAGTGTGTACCTAATTTCAGCGAAGGTCGTGACAAGACCGCTATCAAAGCAATCACCGATGCGATATGCAAAGCATCGTCCGTACGTCTGCTTGACGTTGACCCGGGAGAAGCCACCAACCGCACGGTAGTCACGTTCGTCGGAACCCCCGAAGATGTAATGGAAGCGGCATTCCAAGGAATAAAGAAGGCCGCCGAAGTCATAGATATGAGCAAGCATCACGGCGCGCATCCCCGCATGGGAGCCACCGATGTCTGCCCGTTCGTTCCTGTAAGCGGTGTCACTCTCGAAGAATGTGCCGAACTGTCCCGTCAGCTTGCCCGCAGGGTGGCTGACGAACTGCATATACCGGTTTACTGTTACGAGGCCGCAGCCTTCACTCCTGAACGTAAGAATCTTGCTGTATGTCGAAAAGGTGAATATGAAGGTCTTGCCGACCGTCTCGGCAAACCCGGTAAAGGCGCGGACTTCGGCGACCGTCCCTTTGACGACGAAGTAGCCCGTACAGGTGCTACAGCAATCGGTGCTCGCAATTTCCTCATTGCAGTCAACTTCAATCTCAACACCACATCTACACGCCGTGCCAACGCAATAGCATTTGACGTGCGTGAGAAAGGCCGTCCCATGCGTGAAGGGGGGAAGCCCAACGGCAAACCGCTCAAGGCCGAGGACGGCACACCGCTCATGCAGCCCGGCACACTGCCCTGCACCAAGGCTATAGGATGGTTCATCGACGAATACGGCATAGCACAGGTGTCGATGAACATCACCGATATCACCACCACTCCACTCCATGTGGCATTTGATGAAGTGTGCCGCGCAGCAAATGCCCGCGGAATACGTGTCACAGGCACCGAAATCGTCGGACTTGTGCCCAAGAGTGCCATCATTGATGCCGGCCGATATTTCCTGCACAAACAGCAGCGTTCATCAGGCATACCCGAGAGCGAGATAGTACGTATGGCAGTCAAGTCAATGGGGCTTGACGAACTGAAACCGTTCGATGCAGACGAAAAGATCATCGAGTATCTGATAGCCTCTGACAACGCCGGTGAGAAAAAACTCGTCGATATGACATGCCGCGGTTTTGCCGATGAGACAGCATCCGAATCCCCCGCTCCCGGCGGAGGATCCATATCAGCCTACATGGGCGCACTCGGAGCATCGCTTGCAACTATGGTGGCAAATCTGTCGGCCCACAAGGCCGGATGGGATGACCGCTGGAAAGAGTTCTCCGACGTTGCCGAAGAGGGCCGTGTACTGATCGACTCTCTCATATCCCTTGTTGACGAGGACACCCAGGCATTCAACCGCATTATGGCTGTATTCTCCATGCCAAAGGGCACGGATGCAGAAAAAGCAGCCCGCGCAGAAGCGATGGAATCGGCAACAGAATACGCCACACGAGTGCCACTGCGCACAATGGAACAGGCCATCAAGGTGTTCCCTCTCGCACAGAAAATGGCAGAGGAAGGCAACCCCGCATCAGTCAGCGATGCAGGAGTGGGAGCACTCGCAGCGCGGGCTGCAGTGCGCGGAGCATGCCTGAATGTGAAAATCAATGCCGCAGGCCTCAAGAACCGCGCCCTCGCCGATGAACTTGTAGGCCGTGCCGAAGCCCTCGCAGCAGAAGCTGAAAAGCTTGAGATGGAGGTCCTCAAGACAGTAGAATCAAAAATTTAAGGATACATATCATATGACAGTCTCAGAAATTTCCGATTTTCAGGCACAATTGAAACAGGGAATACCTGATGTGCTCCCCCCAGCCCGTCCGCGCGACGAATCCGTGAGCCATGCACCCCGACGCAAGCAGATACTCACCCCCGAAGAGGAGAGGCTCGCCCTCAGAAACGCGCTGCGTTATTTCCCACAGAAATTCCATGCCGAACTGGCTCCGGAATTCGTAAATGAGCTCCGTACATACGGGCGCATATATATGTACCGTTTCCGTCCTGACTACAGGATGTACGCCCGTCCTGTGGAAATGTATCCCGCAAAGTCACGTCAGGCAGCCGCTATAATGATGATGATCCAGAACAATCTGGATCCTGCCGTGGCGCAGCATCCGCATGAGCTCATCACTTACGGAGGCAACGGAGCAGTGTTCCAGAACTGGGCACAGTACCTGCTTGTCATGAAGTACCTGTCGGAGATGACCGACGAACAGACACTCGTCATGTACTCGGGCCATCCCCTCGGACTCTTCCCGTCCCATAAGGAAGCCCCGAGAGTGGTAGTCACCAACGGCATGGTCATCCCCAATCACTCCAAGCCCGACGACTGGGAAAGGATGAACGCGCTCGGCGTATCACAGTACGGACAGATGACCGCAGGCTCATACATGTACATAGGTCCGCAGGGCATCGTGCACGGCACCACCATCACCGTGCTCAACGCCGCACGCCGCCGCTTCACCGAGTCACGCCGATCCACTTCCGGTATGCTCTTCGTTTCATCGGGTCTCGGAGGCATGTCGGGCGCACAGCCCAAAGCCGGCAATATAGCCGGAGTGGTGAGCGTGGTAGCCGAGATCAATCCAAAGGCTGTGGAGAAGCGTCACGCACAGGGCTGGGTGGACGAGGTTCACGACTCGCTTGACGAACTTATCCCGCGCATACGTGAAGCCCGCGCAGCCGGAAAGGCTGTGTCAATGGCTTATCTCGGCAATATAGTCGACCTCTGGGAAAGACTTGCCGCCGAGGGTGAAAGTGTGGATCTCGGATCAGACCAGACCTCGCTCCATAATCCCTGGGCCGGAGGCTATTATCCTGTAGGGCTTACATTCGAGGAGTCAAACGCCATGATGGCCGACAACCCCGAGGAATTCCGCAAACGCGTGCAGGAATCGCTTCGCCGCCAGATCACAGCAATCAACAAACTTACAGATGCCGGAATGTACTTCTTCGACTACGGCAACGCATTCCTGCTCGAATCATCCCGTGCCGGCGCGGATGTGATGAAAGCCGACGGATCGTTCCGTTATCCGTCATATGTACAGGACATCATGGGGCCGCTGTTCTTCGACTACGGATTCGGGCCTTTCCGCTGGGTGTGCGCGTCAGGCAAGCCCGAGGATCTCGCCGTCACGGACCGCATCGCAGCCGAAGTGCTCGAAGAGATCGCCAAAACCGCTCCGGAAGATATACGCGGCCAGCTCGACGACAATATACACTGGATAAAGTCAGCAGCCGAGAATCATCTTGTGGTAGGCTCCCAGGCCCGCATCCTTTATGCCGATGCCGAAGGCCGCGCCAAGATAGCACTCGCATTCAATGACGCCATACGACGCGGCGAGCTGTCAGGCCCCGTGGTGCTCGGACGTGACCACCACGATGTGTCAGGCACAGATTCACCATACCGCGAGACCTCCAATATCTATGACGGGTCAAACTTCTGCGCCGACATGGCTGTGCACAACGTCATAGGCGACTCCTTCCGCGGAGCCACCTGGGTGTCTCTGCACAACGGCGGCGGCGTAGGCTGGGGCGAAGTCATAAACGGCGGCTTCGGCATGGTGATCGACGGCAGCCCTGAAGCAGACACAAGGATCAGCCGCATGCTGCTCTGGGATGTCAACAACGGCATAGCACGCCGCTCATGGGCCCGCAACAACGGAGCGATCGACGCTATCAAGCGTGAGATGGACCGCACACCGGGTATGACAGTCACACTCCCGAACTTTGCCGACGACTCAGTGCTCGACAACGCGCTAGCATGACATAACATCATGATGGTGATGTGACGTAAGTCCACGCCACATCACCATCCTTACTTAAATATAATAACCAAGAATCATAATATCATACAAAAAATAGTAAGTAACTCGCATAAATTAGCTGATACATAATTATGAAGTATTTTCGAGCGGTTTTCGGGATGGAGCGAAGGAGTG
>ERZ808037.951-NODE-951-length-22097-cov-4.157084_pt1 | contig 22097 bp, 21 predicted proteins | sample MGYA00380190_ERZ808037 | MGnify/ENA primary metagenome ERZ808037 (study PRJEB31490, sample SAMN06133399) | mouse gut metagenome | isolation source: J9 | host: mice | place: China: Chengdu | collected 2015-05 ... | reverse complement strand
CTGTACTTCTGGGTTTTTTCACCGAATATTGTTAATTTCCCACTTCGAAAATCTATGTCATTTATTTTGACCAGCGGCACCTCTCCGCGCCTCATTGCCGTGGAACGCATAAATTCAATTAATGCCCGGTCACGTTTGTGCACACATCCCAGCTTTAATTTTTCCCAATCAGTAGCCTCCATATGGTCAATCGGCTTTTCAATGATTGTGTATGGCTCAATCCCGTCACATGGATTCTCACTGATAATTTTTTCCTTCCTCATCCATGTGAAAAATGCTGAAAGATTCCGTCGCAGGTTATTGAGATATGCGTTTGAATTGCCGGATTTCTTTGAAAGTAAATAATACTCTACATCGGACTCGCAGATCTTATTTAATGGTTTATTGATTAAAGTGACAAACTCATTCAGCGTGCTTTTGTAAAATTCTACGGTCTTGGGACTTAACTTGGGCGCTTTTTTCGCATCAAATAAATTCAATATGTACTGGTTTGTATCGTTCAGTGTCGCAGGAAGTGTAGTCGTTTCTGTCATTTCCACATTCTGCACTGCTTTCACAATAACTGCATCAAGAATCGCCATTGTGCATGTATCCAGATGCATTTTCATTCCAACAAGTATATCATTTCTTACTTTTTCTTTCGCGTTCATAGTCTTTCCTCCTGTTGTTTAGTAAAAAATTGGTACTTGCCTAAGAATCGTTAAAGTGCTATACTTTCCTTAGACGTTTGGTTATAAGTGGCAGTTTACTTTGGTCGGTTGCTGCCACTTATTTTTTATTCAATATTCAGTTTTAAAAGAACTGCTGCCATCAGCTACAAATCAGTAAATTCTTTATCCAATTTTTTAGTTCATTTTCTATTTCTTTTATATCGCTACATATTCCATGATATGCAGCGTGTGCTGATACTTCGACAATATCACTATCCCACGTCTCATTATTCATTGCTTTTATGGTAAATGTATGAGTGATCTTCTTTGCGATATTCATATTCTCAAAGCAAATCTCTTTCATTTTCTCAAGATGTTCTTTTCTTCTCCGAAGACCATCTTTTAAAGTTTTCAATTCAACCCCTCGTTCCAATTGCTTGTTTGTCACTTTCTTACCTCCTAAATAAATATCAGTTATCCTGTCTCTTCCATATACTCCTATACCGTACTATCCTTCCAATGTCAGCGGCACATCTTACAGAAAATACTTCTACGATACTCCACTCTTTATACTCATGTTCCAGCTTGTCATTATAAGCAGATAATGTCATCCATCCGTCATATCCTATATTTCCCTCTTCCCCAATAAATAGCCTGCCCACAATTTTGACATTTCACTTGTCCTATACTTATTATCTTTGCGCATGTTGGACATCCATGAATCTGATCTCCACATGTATATACGATAATAGCTATGGGACTCTTTGGAATATCTTTATCTATCATCTCATTCATTGCAACTGACTTTCCTTTCCTAAATTTCAGTTTATCGGGAATTTGCCGAGAATGAGAAATCGGAATTGCTGTAAGATTTTCGTACTGCAAGGAGAAATTGTGATGGCGAGATACACAAATATGTTGACACTCACGTTATGGGTTTCTGTTGTATATGTTTTATCGTTTATATGCTATGTACCTACATTACTAGAACAAAACGGAATTATCATTCCCAATATATTGTTATACGTAAAATACTTATATGTGTGCATCCCCTCGATAGCTGCTATTTTTCTGCTGGTTTGCGAGCAGAATGTCAAGGTGTACTTTTTACAGATGTTTTCAGGGAAAATAACAGCCAAACATATTTTGATATGGGCTGTATGTATGGCTGCGGGGATATTCTGTTCTTATTGCTATTCGCTTATAACGGGAGTGAACGTAAATATTTATTTGTCATCAGCATCACTATTGGCAAACTGTATATATCTGCTGATAACAGCACTTGTTGAAGAAATAGCATGGCGGGGATTTTTGCTTGAACGGTCGCCTTTTAAGAAAAAAATCATCAGCGTTATATTTGTTGGCGCTGTCTGGGCAGTGTGGCATATGCCAATGTGGATAATCAGAAATTCATTAAGTTTTGGACAGATTGTTTGGCTCTGTATATGGACAGTAATTGTTTCTGTCGGTTTGGGAATGACCTATTACCAATGCAAAAATATTCTGCTTACTACTATGATACACGCAGCCTTTAATATCTGCTATTTGGCACCAATGCAATATAATGTTGTTATATTGGCAATTGTAATTTCTGCTGGCACTCTGTTATATAAAAAATCGGCAAAAAAGTTTTTTGATTGACAAATTCCATTTGACAGGAAGTTGCATATGAAAAAGAAATTGGTGCTGATGGAGGTAGCTATATATGGACAGAAACATAAAATGCAAACCAACTAATTTATGCATGATAATCTTCATGCTTTGCCTGTCTGTAAGGTTTGTGGAATACTTTCTAATTGAAACAGACAAAACAGCTATTGGAGAAAATGTGCTCCATAAAGTTGTTGGAATTATCTTATTGGCGCTGGCATTGAAAAAGATAAATCTTACATGGGGTGATATCGGATTTCAAAAAAACGGCTTTGTAAGCGGTATTTTGAAAGGCTTGTTATTGGGAAGCGTGTGCTTTGCCGTTTCTTTTGGATTGGAATTAGGGATTTTAGCCCTGCAGGGCAATCCCGCACATTTGGAAATCTATATCAGCAGTTTTTCTTTAACCGGCTCGCAGATCAAAAATACGGATTTTGTTTTCTTTCTGTTATGCGTACTGTTCAATGTTATCAACGTATGGATGGAGGAAGGTGTTTTTCGCGGTCTGTTTATTAAAACGCTTTCTGAAACAAAGCCATTTATGCAGGCGAATTTTATTGCGGCATTTTTATTTGGTATCTGGCACATTGTAATGCCGATCAGAAGCTATGTGAATGGCGAAATGTCATTTGCGGCAATGCTTCTGATGGCCATCGGTTATATTATCCTTGCCGGGATTATGGGAATCAAATGGGGGCTTCTTTACCGCATAACAGGAAATCTATGTGCAGGGCTTGGCGACCATTTATTCAATAATACCGTTGCTACAAATATGCTGCATGTCGTTTCGCAAAATGGCGCGGACGAATTACAAATCGTCCGTATTTTGGCTGCACAGATTATTTCCTTCGTTTTTGTGTTGATGATTCATGCTTATCGAACTACTAATGTTCGATAAGATATTATTACAAGAACAAAAAAGGAAATTGATAAATCGAAAATTTGTAAAGGAGAAAATTATGGCAATATGGATAGCGAATCAATCATAAGAAAAAGAAATAGATAACTTCATGTTTGTGGGATAAAGGAGGCAATAGAATATGGAACTTATAAAACTGACACACGAAAATCTTGATAGGGAGCATATCTGCTGTGCGATCTCCAATAACAAGGATATTCAGGTCATGTCCAAAAAGAACTGGCTGAAAGACAGGCTGGACGAAGGGCTTGTATTCCTGAAAGGCAATGTCCGGGGGAAATGCTTCATTGAGTATATCCCTGCGGAATACGCATGGGCGCCCATCAAGGCGGAGGGCTACATGTACATTGACTGCCTGTGGGTATCCGGGCAGTTCAAGGGGCATGGATATTCGAACCTGTTGCTGGATGCATGTATCAAGGACAGTAAAGAGAAAAAGGGTCTTGTGATCCTGTCCTCCAAAAAGAAAATGGGGTTCCTTTCTGACCCAAAGTATATGGGGTATAAAGGCTTTCGGACAGCGGATACGGCGGAGCCTTATTTTGAGCTGATGTATCTGCCCTTTGAGGAGGATGCTTCCCTTCCCCGTTTCCGGGACAGCGTGGGCAGACATAAAAGTATGCCGGAAGGATTTGTATTGTATTACACAAACCAATGCCCCTTTACGGCGAAGTATGTACCGATACTGGAGGAGATGGCAAAGGCCAGGAACGCAGTATTTCAGACTGTCCATATCCAGACCAGAGAGGATGCGCAAAGGTGCCCGTCGCCCTTTACAACCTTTTCCCTTTTCTATGACGGGCAGTTTGTGACACATGAAATCCTGTCGGAGAAGAAATTTGATAAAATCTTAGTGGACAAGGAACTGTAAGCGACGAAGGAGGGAAAAAGAATGCGTCATATTTATATCAGAGGAATCATCGGACTAATCTGGCTGGTTGCAGCCATTGTATGCGGGATATCGGGGAACTTCCCGATGATGGGGCTTTACATAGTTTTAGAAGGCCCTTCCTGTATTCCGCATATGCGGCATGGGAAAAGAAAAGGACGGCAAAGCAGGGATATAATATGGGAGAAGCGCTCCTGACTGTGAAAAGCTTAAGTGCATGGTACAGTGAGAAAATGATACTTTCGGATTTTTCTTTTGCGCTGGCTGAGCATGAAGTGGCAGGATTGATCGGGCTGAACGGGGCCGGAAAGACCACATTTCTGAAGGTGCTTTCCGGACTGCTCCCTACCTTCCGTTCAGAGGGTATCTGCTTTTGCGGCTCCCCTGTGGACTTCCGGGATCGGGATTTTAAGCTCTGCCGCTATACGGTGTTTGCCGAGGACAATTCTTTCTCGTATTTTACTTTCCGGGAATACCTGGCCTATGTATGCGCCGCCTATGGGAAAGAGGTGCCGGATGTGTCGGAGCTGATACAGGGCTTCCATTTTGAAGGGTATACAGATACCCTGTTAAGAGAGCTGTCAACCGGAAACCGGAAAAAGGCATTCCTGATTACGGCTTTTGCCCTGAAACCCAGACTGCTCCTTCTGGATGAGCCGGTGAACGGGCTGGACTTCCAGAGCACGGAATACCTGTATGAGCAGATTTCGGGGTATAAGGAGCATGGAACTGTGCTGTTTTCCTCCCACATCCTGGAGAGCATCACGCTGACTTCTGACCGGGTATTTGTCCTGGAGGACGGCAGAATCCGGCAGACATTTGAACGCGGGCAGATTAATGCCGAAGAGATCCGGGAGGCTCTACATGATGAAAATGACAGGTAAAGCCTTTGCCAAAAAGCTGTTCGGGGCAAAATATGAGCGGCTGCCCCGGACTCTTTTCATGGATGTAATTGTATTCTGGGGACTGTACATTGCCGGCTTTCAGGTACAGATTGCATGGTTTGTCCGGGTTCTGATGATCAGCGCTTTTACTGCCGGCGTGATGTGGCAGGCCCTTTCTTCCAGGGATAATGTGGTGGAGCTTACGGCTATGCTGATGCTGCCGCATCAACGCCGGGAGTTTGTTTTCTCCTATGTGGGGATGCTGGGCGCCTATACGGTTCTTACGAAGACAGGGCTGCTTTTCGCGGTCCTGCTGGCCGTTACTGCCTGGAAGCCGGTAGAGCTGGTGGGAATGATTCTCTGCATGGTCCATGGGGTCCTTATGGCTGCCGCGGTTTATTCTTTGAGAAAATACTGGTATGTGGGAGGACTCTGGGCTGCTGCCATAGTGTCCGCAATTTACTTCATCACAAGACATGACACCGGAATGCTGCCTTTGAATCCTGGTGTAGATGGCTCGCGAAGCTTGGGTTCTATTGGATTTGGAAATGAGCTTTTGGTTGGCCTGTTGCTGCTTGTGAACGGTCTGTTTGCTGTTCTGATTTTATGGCAGGGTGACGGATACGTTTTCTATCCGTGGGAGAGTGAGAAAAGCCATGGCAAAGCTTACCATGGGGTTCGGCAGAGGAAGAGGGCAATGCTTTGGCGGTATTTTTTCCGGTATCTTAGCTGCCATAAGAATTATCTGCTCAATACCGCTGTGATGTGGTGCGTAGCACTTGTGCTGCCCTGTTTCTTAAAGGAAATGGCTGGTCTGTCCGTGATTCCGGTGGGTTTTGCGATTCTATCCTTAAATACGCCCATCTGTATCCTGCTGTCCTGTGACCCTGATCTGGAGCAGGCGGTCCGTTTCCTGCCCGGACAGAAACGGCGCTTTTGCATCCCATACTGCCTGTTTATCTTTCTTTGTAATATGGCTGCAGATGTGATATTCCTCTTAAGCTGGCAGATACAAAACGGCGGTATCACTGTCCAGATGATTGCAGGGGCTGTTTTCTTTGCCCTGCAGAGCGCGGTGCTGTCTGTGCTGCTGGAGTGGTTTTATCCCATCCGGGGCTGGAAGATTGAAAGCGACCTGTGGCACCATCCGCGGAAATATGTGGTTCCGGTGATAATGTTATTGCTTGCGGGAGCCGCTTGCGTATGGTCGGTACTGTTATATGTCCTATTGGTTTTGCTGGTTGTGGAAATTGCAATTATACTTTTTATATGTCGGAGGCATCCGGAGTGATGGATAAAAATGAGCGAAAAAAAGATATTATATGCTGAAGATGATTTAAGCCTGATTGAAGGCCTGAAATACACACTGGAGAAGAATGGTTTTCAGGTGGATAATGCCCGTACCGTTAAGGAGGCGTATCAATTCTTCCAGGGTGGCCGGTATGACCTTTTGCTGCTGGATGTCACGCTGCCGGATGGGACAGGCTTTGATATCTGTAAAGAAGTACGGAAGACTTCTGCTGTCCCGATTATTTATCTGACCGCTTCGGATGAAGAAGTCAGCATTATACGAGGGCTGGACATGGGTGGGGATGACTACATTACCAAACCTTTTAAACTGGGAGAGGTTCTTTCCAGAATCAACGCATTGCTGCGCCGCTTTGCACAATTTAATAAGAGCGATATGATTCTGGAATCCAATGGGATCAGGATTGATATGTCGGAGCGGGTCTGCCGGAAAGGGGAGGAGGAGATTCCCCTGACGCTGGTGGAATATAAGCTGCTCTGCCTGTTCCTGAAGAATCCAAACCGCATTTTGCCAAGAGAGATGATTTTAGACCGCCTTTGGGATGGGAATGGCAGTTATGTGGATGACAATACCCTTTCTGTCTATATACGCAGGCTGCGGCGAAAAATCGAAGATGACCCCAATGTCCCCACAAAGCTTCTGACAGAGATTGGGTTTGGATATAAGTGGGCAGTGTGAACGCAAGAGCAGCGTTCTTCAGAAGGCATGGTAGAGACATGAAAAGAATGGGAAAAGAAACAAGGAGGATGCTGTGTTGGCTGTTTGCCATCTGCATGGCTGCGGCGGTAGGTATGGTCATCCTTTTGTCTTATATGACAAATGATTTCCAGAAAACAATGGTGGAACATGATTATGGGACAGCAGGGTATCTGGTGAACCACCCGGACACAAATGTAGCAGCCGCATTTACAAAAGACAAAACGGACTCTGACCTGAAGGCCGGGAAGCAGGTTCTTAAGGAAGCAGGCTACCATGAAAATACAGATTCCAGGATGGTTCCCGCTGTCGCCGCTTACCAGAAGCGTATCGCCGTCATGCTCGGCGGTATGCTTTTTAGCGTTTTAGCGGCCGTTTTTTTGACAGTCTGGGTTTATATCCGGAGACAGAGGAAGGCGCTCGCAAAGGCAGATACCGTGATTACCCGGTTTCTGGAGGGAGATGCGGACCAGAGGATTGACAGTGAGGAAACCGGGGACTGGTACAGCCTGTTCCACAGAATCAATGAGCTTGCCGCCATCCTCTCTTCCCAGGCAGAGCATGAAAAACAGACACGAGAATTTTTGCAGGATATGATCTCAGATGTTTCCCATCAGTTGAAGACGCCCCTGGCAGCGCTTAGGATGTATGACGAGATTATAGCGCAGGAGGGTACGGACAGCGAAACAATCCATGCATTCAGCCAGAAATCCCTGCGGGAAATACGCCGGGTGGAGGATGTAGTCTATACGCTCTTAAAAATAGCCAGGCTGGACGCAGGCGTGGTCAGGATGGAAAAAGAGGAGGAAAACATTGAAATGCTTCTGCGGGATGTGACGGAACGCTTTGAGACACTGGCGGCCCGGGAAGAGAAGGAGATTGTGTTGTCCGGAAATCACGATGTCTCCCTATATTGCGATGCCCTCTGGATGTCGGAGGCTTTGGGGAATGTGGTAAAAAATGCGCTGGAGCATACCCGGAGAGGCGGGAAAATAGTGGTCAGCTGGGAGAGGACAACCCTTCTCACAAACATCATGGTGGAGGACAACGGGAAAGGAATCCACCAGGAGGATATCCATAATATCTTCAAACGGTTCTACCGGAGCCGTTTTTCCCAGGATACCCATGGAATCGGCCTGGGGCTGCCGCTGGCGAAATCCATTGTGGAAGCCCACCAGGGGACGGTTTCCGTGACCAGCAAGGTCGGGCAGGGCAGCAGATTCGTCTTGAGCTTTTTCCATCTTACAGAAGAGTAAATCTTACAAAAGAGTAAGATGAAATTCATGTGAGAGTAAGACCCATCGGATATAGTGTGTAAAGAACTTCTAAGCGGTCAAAGTACGCCCGCTAAGAAGTTCTAAGTTACACACTGAAGAATCGCAAGTACAGCGATTCTTCTCACATGAATAAAATGCCTGCAAAAGCGGGCGGAAGGAGCAGTTATGAACATTCTAGAAGTACAGAATCTATGCAAGACCTATGGAAAAGGGGAAGCGCAGGTCCGGGCCCTTGACCATGTTTCCTTTTCAGTGGGCAAAGGGGAATTTATCGCAATCGTAGGCGAATCCGGTTCCGGGAAAAGCACGCTGTTAAATGTGGTGGGGGCTTTGGATGACCCCACCTCCGGAAAAGTGCTTATTGACGGCAAGGACATTTTTTCCATGCAAGAAAAAAGGCTTACGGTATTCCGCCGCCAGAATATCGGGTTTATCTTCCAGTCCTTTAACCTCATACCGGAATTGAATGTAGAGCAGAACATCACATTCCCCCTGCTGCTGGATTACCAGAGACCGGACCAGAGGTATGTGGAGGAGCTGCTTGGAATCCTGGGCTTAAGGGAACGCAGGAAGCACCTCCCCAGCCAGCTGAGCGGCGGCCAGCAGCAGAGGGTGGCAATCGGCAGGGCCCTGGCTGCCCGCCCTGCCATCATCATGGCGGACGAGCCAACCGGAAACCTGGACTCTAAAAACAGCCGGGAGGTCATCACCCTTTTAAAATCCATGTCGGCGAAATACAGACAGACAATCCTGATGATCACCCACAATGAGAACCATGCGGAAGAGGCAGACCGGGTGCTGCGCATGACGGACGGCAGGCTAAGGGATTTGGGGGTGGCAGCGAGATGAAAAGCTATCTTGGGCTGATACCCCAGTATGAAAGGGTACACCGCAAAAACAACCGGATCTCCATATTGTGCATTATGCTTTCCGTATGTCTTGTGATGGCAATCTTCAGTATGGCGGATATGGCCATGCGCTCCCAGAAAAATTATTTTATCAAGACAGGTGGCGAATACCATGCAGCGCTCCGTGATGTGGATGAGGAGACGGCACAACTGGTATCGGCAAGGGTTGACGTGGCTTTATCAGGATGGGTCTATCAGGGCAGCACGGGGATGCTATCCGGCAAGACCGTCAGCTTTGTAGGGGCGGATGAAGAAACCATGGAATCCCTGACCGAAATGGATATGACGAACGGGGTATACCCTTCCCTGCCGGACGAAGCATTGCTGAATGAAAGCGCCATGGAGCAGTTGGGCCTGTCCATTGGCGATAGCATGACGGTCACGGTTCCGGACGGCTCACAAAAACAATACCGGATTACCGGGACCCTTGCGGATATGGGTTCCATGCTGAAAGCGGATATCTGCGGGATGGCGCTGAGTGAGGATGGCTTCCTCGCCATTGCAGATGAAAACGCGGCAGACGGAACCACTTACCGTATCCAGTTTAAGGATGGCGCCCATATCCAGGAGGCCATAAGGGAAATCAAGGCACAGTTGCACCTTTCTGACGGCCAGATTTCAGAAAATACCGCTTTATTAGGCCTGATGGGACAAAGCGAGAGCAATATCATGCAGGCTCTCTATCTGATTGCGGCGATTCTTGTATTCCTTGTCCTGATTGCAGGGACGGTGATGATCTCTGCAAGCTTTAACACCAATGTATTGGAAAGAACACAGTTTTATGGTCTGCTGCGCTGTCTTGGGGCATCCAGGACACAGGTAAGGCATTTTGTGATCCTGCAGGGGCTAAGGCAGAGCGCGAAGGGAGTCCCCATGGGCCTGCTGGCAGGGCAGATTGTGACGTGGGCTGCCTGCCTGCTGCTGAGGTCCATCAGCGGGGAGCGTTTTTCGGAGGTCCCGCTATTTGAATTCAGTATCGTCGGCATACTGGCAGGGGTGGTGGTGGGCTTTCTGATTGTCCTCCTTGCTTCCCTTTCCCCGGCGAAAAAGGCCTCCAGGGTTTCGCCTGTGACAGCAATCAGCGGAAGCTCCCAGCTGACAGAGAATAAACGTGCGGCGAATACGAAGCTGTTCCATGTGGAGACAGGCATGGGCGTGTTCCATGCTTTGTCCGGGAAAAAGAATTTATTCCTGATGACCTGTTCCTTTGCCATCAGCATCATGCTTTTCCTGTCTTTCCAGGTAATGGTTGTCTTCCTGGATCAGGGCATGCCTGCGCTGGCTCCCTGGGCAGGAGATGTATCTGTGACAGCTGCTGCAGGACTGGAGCCTTCTGTAATAGAAGAAATCGCGGGAATGGAGGGTGTGAAACGTGCCTTCGGGAGAATGGAATACAGCGGGCTATCCGTTTCTTCCGATACCGAGAGCGGAACAGCCACGCTGGTCTCCTATGAAGAAAACCAGTTCAAATGGGCAGAAAAGGAGCTGAACGAAGGGAATACCGAGTCTGTGAAGAGAGGGACCGGGGATGTCTTAGTCACCTACCGGGACGGCATGCAATGGAAAGCCGGGGACACTGTGACGCTCCATACACCTTTGGGGGAGAGACAGGTGAGGATTGCGGGAATCCTTTCGTCCACAAATGCGTCCAGTGAGGCCGGAAGCCTTGGATACATCATATGCTCAGAACGGCTGTTTACAGAGAGCATTGGTATGGCAGGCTATACAGCTGTGGATATACAACTTGCAGGCAGCGGCAGTGACGAGACCGTATCAGCCATACGAAGCCTCTTTCCATCGGATAGTCTCCTGTCAGATAAACGTCTGTCGAATTCGGAATCCCAGAGTTCCTATTATACAGGAGCGGTGTTCATTTACGGGTTCCTGCTCATCATTGCGCTGATCACCGTGTTCAATATCTTTAACAGTATGAATGCCAGCGTGGCGGCAAGGACCAGACAGTATGGCGTGATGCGTTCTATTGGTATGGGAGCCGGGCAGCTCTATAGGATGATTGCTGCAGAAGCAGCCACCTATGCAGTATTGGGATGTGTCACCGGATGCGTCCTGGGGCTTCCATTAAATAAGATGATGTTCCGGTTCCTGATTGCCGGGAAATGGGGGATCAGCTGGCAGCTTCCGGCTGTATCCCTGCTGCTGATCGTGGTTTTATGTTTCGGTTCTGCGGCGCTGGCAATCAGACGGCCAATCAAAAAGATTGGAAAACGGTCCATTGTGGATACCATAAAGCTGCAGCAGTAACACATATGCCTGTAAAATGCTGCGATACAAATCATATCAGGCAGATGAAAGGCCTATCAGTGAAAGCACGGGAAGCTATGTTGCTTAAACATGACATATAGTTGTCGTGTTTGCCCTGATAGAATAAGCGTATCGATTCAGAGCATTCAAACAGGGACAGGAAAAGGAGGAAATATGGCATTCGATTACAAGAAGGAATACAAAGAGTTCTATCTGCCCAAAAACAAGCCCCAGCTGGTGACCGTACCGGCCATGAACTTTGTGGCGGTTCGGGGAAAGGGCAATCCCAACGAAGAGGGCGGCGCCTACAAGGAGTCCATCGGTTTGCTCTACGGGATTGCTTTCACTATCAAGATGAGCAAGATGGGCAGCCATAAAATGGAGGGATACTTCGACTATGTGGTGCCGCCTTTGGAAGGGCTGTGGTGGCAGGAGGGCACGGAGGGAATCGACTACTCCAGGAAAGAGGACTTCCAGTGGATTTCCATGATACGGCTGCCGGAGTTCGTGACCAAAACGGAATTCGACTGGGCGAAAGCCGAAGCCGCGGCGAAGAAGAAGACCGATTTTTCCAAAGTGGAATTTTTCGCCTATCAGGAGGGGCTTTGCGTGCAGTGCATGCACATGGGCCCCTACGATGATGAACCGGCGACCATAGCCGCCATGGACGCTTTCGCGGAAGCCCAGGGTTATCTGCCGGACATGGGAGGCCCCCGCTGGCACCACGAGATTTACCTGGGCGATGCGCGTAAATGCAAGCCGGAGAACCTGAAGACGGTCATCCGGCACCCGGTGGTGAAGCGCGGGTAAGGGCATACGGGCGGGGTGGCCTGTACTGTCTGCTTGCGACGGAGGCCATTGGTTCATAAATGAGGGAAATGTCCTGATGATGCAGAATGGAGCTTGCCGACGTATATTATACGCACGAGCGATAAAATTTGCCACGATGTTCTCGGCACCTTTCGCTCGTGAGCCGGGTCGCAATGAAATAGGTCTTTCATAGAAAAAGGTCATTCATGGCAGATATTAGTGATTATCAGTATACATGCTGTCATAAAATAGGTGGGATATAGAGAATGGAAGCAAACGGAATTTAGAAGATGACTTTGCATATGCCATGTGGTAAAATGTTTTATGGAAACAAAAGCGGAATGCTGTACACGCGTGAATGGGATGCAGAGAAAATTCTTGGAAAGGACGAAATTGCTTATGTTATACCACATCTCGCCTCAGGCAGGGCTAAAGACCTTGCAGCCCCATGTATCCACACATAAAAAACCATATGTCTACGCAATAGAAAACATGGTCACAGGAATGCTGTTCGGCGTCAGGAAGGATGATTTCGATTTTATCATCATCACGGATGAGAACCAGGTTCCGACGATATACGAGTGCTATCCGGACGCCCTCGTCAAAAGATATCAGGGCCACAGCTGCTCTGTGTACGAAGTGGAGGAAGAGGGATTCTTAAGAGGGATGACTTCCTGGTCTCCGGAGCTGGTCTGCGAAAGGGAAGTCGCCGTCATCCGGGAGATTCCCATAGAGGATCTGTATGAGCGGCTGCTGGAAGAAGAACGCCAGGGGAATCTGCGCATCTGCAGATATGAACACCGGGATGAATACAGAGAGAAGATAGCGTCCCATGTGGCCGACAGGATTTTCAGGTTTGGGATTGACCTGAGCCAGATTGCGGAGAACGATATCCGGTTCGCCACATATTACAAGGGGATAGTCGATGCGCTGTCCGCAGCGACGGACGGACATCTGCTCCCGTGAAAGGCCGCATTTCCGGTTCCCCCGCGGAGAGAAAGAGATGGAATACAGCAGAAAAGGTACATGAAGTGTCTTAAGGAAGAAAACATCGCACAGGAGGTATAAGGTTATGGCAGATAAGCCGAATATCGTCATGGTCATGGCGGACGACATGGGGTACTGGTCTATGGGATGCGCGGGGAACAGGGAGGTTCGGACACCGAATTTGGACAGGCTTGCGGGAGAGGGCATGTACTTTCCGGATTATTTCTGTACATCGCCGGTCTGCTCCCCGGCCCGGGCTTCGGTGCTGTGCGGCAGGATGCCCTCACAGCACGGTGTGCATGACTGGATCAGCAAAGGACATCTGAACTATCAGGAGGTTTCCCCGGCTCTTCGAGAAAAGCATGAGGATCCTGACGCTTCCTGGGAATACGCCTGGTCAAGGCAGCAGCTGAAAGGGGACAGGGCCATCCGCTATCTGGACGGTTTCCGGGCCTATACCGAAATCCTGGCAGAGCACGGGTATACCTGCGGGCTGGCCGGGAAATGGCATCTGGGAGACGCAGGGCATCCCCAGAAGGGCTTTACCTACTGGGAGCCTATCGCCATGGGCGGCGATAATTACTACTATCCCGTAGTGATGCGGGACGGACAGTTCGACATGCTGAGGGATACTTATATTACCAATTATATCACGGAGAAAGCCCTGGATTTCCTGAAAGGGAAGGATAAGGACAGGCCTTTTTACCTGAGCGTCCATTACACCGCGCCCCATTCGCCGTGGGAGCGCTCCCAGCACCCGGCGGAATTTTACAATCTGTACCAGGACTGCCCTTTCACCGAGACGCCCAATGTGCCGCCCCATAAGTGGGGGCATGGGTACACCCAGGAAGACCGCAGAAACCGGCTTCAGGGATATTATGCCGCCGTGACGGCCATGGACAGCGATATCGGAAAGATTGTGGACTATCTCAAGGCGGAGGGAACCTGGGAGGACACCATCTTCCTTTTTACGGCGGACAACGGCATGAGCATGGGGCATCATGGCATCTTCGGAAAAGGAAACGGCACGTTCCCTCTGAACCTGTACGACACCGCGGTCAAGGTGCCCATGATCATCGTCTACCCGAAAGGCATTCCGGCGGGCAGCGTGGCGGAGGGGCTCTACAGCCACTATGACCTGCTGCCCACCATCGCGGGGCTGATGGGGGAGGAGCCGGATCCGGACTGCCCGGGCCGCAGCTTCCAGGAGATCTTCAGCGGGCAGGTGCCTGACGGGCGGGATGCCGTGGTGGTGTACGATGAATACGGCCCCGCAAGGATGATCCGCACCCGGGAATACAAATATATCCAGCGTTACCGCTACGGAGAGGACGAGTTCTACGACCTGAAAGCGGATCCCGGGGAAGAGGTGAACCTGGCGCAGGAAGACGATGATGCAGTCAAAGAAAAGATGGCTGCCCTGCGGGAACGCCTGGAGCGGTGGTTCGCCCGGTACTCGGATCCGGACAGGGACGGCTTCCATCTGCCGGTCTTTGGAGAGGGGCAGATCGCCCAGGTGGGAAAAGCCGGAGCGGGGGCAAAAGCATTTATTGAAAAGTAGTCTTATGGGGATAATATGGGCAGAGGCCCGTTTCCCGGGGGTGGGCGCTGTGCGGGACAGGGCGAGGGGCTGAATAGGACTTGGGCTATATAATGAGGAAGAATCAGATAAAGCGTTGGGGCGTATAAGCGTCATATGGAATGAGACGCGAAATAGGATAAGGCGGGGCACAGGATATGAAGATTGCGGTGATTGAGGATGAGAAGCCCCACAGGGACCTGCTGATCCATTACCTGGAGGAATGGCGCAGGGAGACGGACAGAGCCGTCACTGTGGAAGCCTTTGGGACGGCGGAGAGCTTCTGGTTCCGATATGAGGAAGAGAGGGATTTCGATGTCCTTTTCCTGGACATCCAGATGCCGGGGATGGACGGCGTGGAGCTGGCCAGGAAAGTCCGGGCGCTGGACAGGGACATGGTGATCGTATTCGCCACGGGCATCAGCGACTATCTGGAGGAGGGCTATGAGGTGGAAGCCCTGCATTACCTGATCAAGCCCCTGAGCGCCCAGAAAGTGAAGCAATGCATGGAAAAGGCCCTTGGGCGCAGGCGCCGGGAGCGCTTCGTGACCCTCCACACGGCTGAGGAGACCCTGAAGATCAGCCAGGAGGGCATCGACTATGTGGAAGCCAGGGGACGGGGCTGCGCAATCGGCAGAGTGCGGGCGGAAGAGATACTGGAGGTGCGGGAGAGCCTTTCGGAGCTGGAAGCCCTCCTGGACAGAGAGGAATTCCTGAAATGCCATCGCTCCTATCTGTGCCGCATCAGCAATATCCACCAGATCGGCAAAGAGGAGATAGAGTTCGACGACGGAAAGTGCATCCCGGTCAGCAGACGGCTCTACCAGCAGGTGAACCAGCGGTTCATCGAATATTTCCGGAGAGGGTAGGGGCGCGCGGCGAAAGGAGAAGGATATGGCAGTTTGGATCATACTGGCGGTGGTGGCGGCACTGGGGCTGTTCGCTGCCACCCTTTCCTATTTTACGGCTATGCTGGTGGATAAGAGGATTGTCCAGTACCAGAGCGACCTGGTGCAGAAGCACAGCGAGGAAGTGGAGAATATGTACCGTCAGACCAGGGGCTGGCGGCATGACCTGAAGACCCATATCCAGACCATGAAAGCCCATCTGGCCCTGGGGGAGTACGACAGGCTGGAGGAGTACCTGAACGACCTGGACGCGGATCTGTCCCAGGTGGACAAAATCGTCAAGACGGGCAATGTCATGATAGACGCGCTGCTGAACAGCAAGCTGTCCCTTGCACGGGCGAAAGGGATCCAGGTGGAAGCCAGGGCCATGGTTCCGGGCAGCCTGCCCCTGTCCGAGGTGGAGCTGGGCATCATCGTGGGGAACCTGATGGACAATGCCATGGAGGCCTGCCTGAAAATCAAAGAGGAGGAGAAGCGGTTCCTGCGGGTGTACATGGACGTGCTGAAAGGCCAGCTCTATATCTATGTGATGAATTCCATGGTCGGAAAGCCGCGGAAAAAGGGCAGGCTGTACCTGACCACAAAGGACAGCCGCGACCATGGGTTTGGATTGGTGCGCATGGATCGGGTGGTGGCGAAGCATCACGGATATCTGGACAGACAGAGCGAGGAGGGCGTGTTCGCCACGGAGGTGCTGCTGCCGCTGTGAGGGGGAGGAATCCGCAAGGCGCGTCTGCCTGATAAAATGGCTGCAAAGGATTTTTAATGAAAGGCTGTCGGTGGACGGCCTTTTTTCCGTTCATGTCTCCTGACGACCGTTCATGTCAAAATCTTCTTTTCCGGCCGGGAATCTGTTATGATAATCCCATACAAAACAGGCAGCCGCATTCTCTGGCGGAGGGTGCGAAACCAGAGGACATGGACAAAGGTTCTGAGGACGAGCAGCGTCCTTAGGATGCGCAGCCATGGACATAGACATAGGAACCCATGGACAGACCGCGTTCCCGGGCGGAGGGTGCACTGCCGATGTAAGGAAGGAGTAGGACTGATGAAAAGGAAGAGACGTTCCATAGCTTCGAGCCTGAGATTCTGGGTGAAATATTATCTCAAGAACAATCCCAGCATATTCTGGATTACCGTGGCGTGCATTCTGCTGGATTCTGTGTTCCAGATGCTGGCCCTCTATTTTCCGAAGGTGACGCTGGCGCTGATAGAGGAGAAGGCAGCGCCCCAGAGGCTTGCGCTGGTGCTGGCAGGCTACACGCTGCTGTACCTGGCAGCCAGGGGAATCTCCCAGGGGGTGGAGGCCCACAATGGCTGGACGCTGAACTGGGAGAGACAGAGGGTGGTGTTCCAGACTTTTTTAAAGAGTCTGCGGGTGGACTATGCCTATACAGAGTCCGAGGAGGGCAGAAATGATTTCCGCAAGGCCGTGGAAGTGCAGAACAGAGGGGATGGCTCCGCCAGCTCCCGGTTTGCCTACATTGTGCGGAGCCTGGCCAGCACGGTCATCACATTCGTGCTGTACTCCACCGTGCTGGGCAGCCTGAACGTTTGGATGGTGCTCCTGCTGCTGGCGCTGGCGGGGATCGGGTACCTGATGGATCTGCGGGAGAACCGGTTCCAGAACAGTCTGCGGGATCAGGAGGCGGTGACGGAAAAGCATTACCTCTATATGAAGTCGGCCATGGGAAACGCTGCGGCGGCAAAGGATATACGGATTTTCAATATGGGGCCCTGGCTGCGGAAGCGACTGGACGGCGTGGTGGCCTCCAGGGAGAAGCTGGAGTGGCGCAAGGCGGTCTGGGTATGGAAGAACGGATTCTGGGGAAGGACCCTGAACCTGATCAGGGATCTGGGCGCATATGCCTATCTGATCTACATGGCGGCGTCAGGGGACATGACAGTCAGCGATTTCGTGCTGTACTTCGGGGCCATAACGGGATTTTCGGGCTTCGTCCGGGAGGTGGCTTCCTCGCTGGCGTCCCTGCAGCAGGCATCCGAGGATACGGAGTGGGTGCGCAGCTACCTGGAGCGTCCGGAGGAGGATGTGACCTCCGGCGACAGACATATCAGTGAACTGGCCCAGCCGGTGTCCATAGAATTCAGGGACGTGGGATTTTCCTACCAGGCGGGGGGAAACAGGACGGAAGTCTTCTCCCATCTGAACCTCCAGATCAAAGCCGGGGAGAAGCTGGCGCTGGTAGGGGCCAACGGCGCGGGGAAGACCACGCTGGTGAAGCTCCTGTGCGGCTTCTATGAGCCGGAGGAGGGCGCCATCCTCCTGAACGGAATCAACGCGAGAGAATTCCCCAAGGCGGAGCGGTACGCGTTTTTCTCCGTAGTGTTCCAGGAAATGTTCTTCCCGCCCACCCGGATGGACGAGAGCATCACATTGAGGGAGAAGGAGGACATAGACCAGGAGAGGCTGCGGGAAGCCCTGGAAAAGGCCGGGATGTGGGATGTGCTCCAGGAAAAGGGCATCACCATGGACCAGTACATGGGCAACCTGAAAAATAAGGGGGTAGAGCTGTCCGGCGGCCAGAACCAGAGGCTGCTGCTGGCCAGGGCGCTGTACCAGAACGGGGCGGTGCTGGTGCTGGACGAACCTACGGCGGCTCTGGATCCTATCGCGGAGAGCCAGGTGTACGATGCCTATCAGGAGTACAGCCACGACCGGACGTCCATCTTCATCTCCCACAGGCTGGCCAGCACCGGATTCTCGGACAGGATCGTAATGCTGGAAAAGGGGAAAATCGTGGAGATGGGCACCCATCAGGAGCTGATGGAGAAGAACGGCGCCTACGCACAGATGTATCAGGTGCAGAGCAGCTATTATCAGGAAAGCGGTGTATCGACGGATACAGAGAGGGATTAAAATGGAATTTCAGATTGTAAAATGTATAGGGGATGAAGCGGATTTCATAGGAGAGAAATTGGTGGAATATAATCTGCGTCAGGTAATGGCTATGAAGTGTTCTGGGTGCTGGAAGATTGCCCTAAGGGCCATTGTAGCTACTATATGACAAAGAGCCTTGCTCAGGAGGTGTGAGATGAAAGAGGTATCGGATTTGACCAGCAGGCTCCCTCTGAAGGAGCATCTGCGGAATACGAAAAAAGTGATGAAAATGGTCAGCGAGATGGATCGTTATTGGCTGCCGCTGTGCTCTCTGGGGCACCTGCTGGGGGTGGCCAACGGCTATCTGGCATTGATCCTGTCGGCTTATATTCTGGACGCGCTGGGAAGCGGCGGCGATTTCCTGGAGACCTTCAAGGTGACGGCCCTTTTCTGCGGGGTCATGTTCCTTTTGGGGAATGCCGTCAGCTGGCTGCGGCTGCGGTCTGACGCCAAGATGACCGGGCTGTACATGAAGTACCACGCCCAGACGGAGGAGAAGATGCTCAGCATGGACTTTGCCAGAATCAACAGCCCGGAGTGCGAGATCCTGAAACGGAGGATTCAGGACGACCTGAACTGGAGCGCCGGCCTTTACTCTGTGCTGGGATGTGTGGATCAGATCCTGCGCAGCGTGCTGAACCTGATCGGCGCTGTGGCGGTGGGCTTCCCGGTGGTGGGCGTGATGTTCGTCTCCGGACAGTTCGGGGTGTGGGTGACGCTTCTGGCTGCCGTGGCCATCAGCGTACTGACCACAGGCTTTGCCACCCGTTTCAAGGCGTTGTACAATAAGTGCCTGAACAACTTTTCGGTGATGGAAGAGGATCATCCGCCGTTTCTGGGGTGGGCTTTCGCCAACGGGGCGCGGTTCCAATACCAGAACGGGAAGGACGTGCGCATCTACGGTGCTCACGGGCTGATGAAGCGGTATGCCCTGGACAACGGGGAACTGCCGGAGGATAAGGCGGAATTCCGGAAGATAAGCGGGTACCTGGGAAAGAGCGGCTTCTGCCAGGTGGTCTCGGGTCAGCTTTTGGAGGGAGCGGCCTATATCATCGTGGGCCTGCTGGCGCTGGCCGGTTTCGTGACAGTGGGCAATGTGCTGCGGTACGCGGGCTGTATCCGGAACCTGTTCGGCGAGCTGGACGGCCTGGCCAAGAGCATTCCCGACCTGTTCCTGAACATCCGCAAGCACATGAGCACCATGGAGCTTCTGGAGCTGGAGGATGAGATGTACAAGGGCAGCCTGCCGGTGGAGAAGCGAAGGGACGGGGAATACCGGATTGAGTTTTGCAATGTCTCTTTCCGCTATCCGGGCAGCGAGACCTATGCCCTGAAGCATTTCTCCATGAAGCTGCAGGTAGGGGAGAAGCTTGCCATCGTGGGCATGAACGGCTCCGGCAAGACCACCATGATCAAGCTCCTGTGCAGGCTCTACGACCCGGAGGAGGGGGAGATTCTCTTAAACGGCGTGGACATCCGGAAGTTCCGCCAGGAGGAGTATCTGAAGCTGTTCTCCGTGGTGTTCCAGGACTTTAAGCTGTTCTCTCTTCCCCTGGGGGAGAATGTGGCCACCAGCTGCGACTATGACGACGGGAAAGTAGTGGATTGCCTGAAAAAGGCGGATTTCGGGGAGCGGCTAGAGCGTATGAAGGACGGCGCGGGCACCTATTTATACAAAGACTACGAGGACGGAGTGGAGGTCTCCGGGGGCGAGGCCCAGAAGATTGCCATCGCCAGGGCTGTCTGCAAGGACGCGCCTTTCGTCCTGTTGGATGAGCCCACCGCGACGCTGGATCCGCTGTCCGAGTATGAGATCTACACCAGCTTCGACCGCATCGTGGGCAGCAAGACGGCCATTTATATTTCCCACAGGCTCTCTTCCTGCCGCTTCTGCGAAAGAATCGCGGTGTTCCACCAGGGGCAGGTGGTGCAGATGGGCAGCCACGAGGAGCTTCTGAAGGACAAGAACGGGAAATACTGGGAGCTCTGGAGCGCCCAGGCACAGTATTATCAATAGAATCAGGTGGGATAGGCGTTTGAGCCATTGGGGAGAGCGGGTATGGAGTCCGCTCTCTTCTTTTTCTGATTTCCAATATGGAGATAGATAAAACAGATATCCGCTTTTTGTTTCCGAATCATTGACAAAAGAAGCGATGATGTTTATAATGGAGGGAAACAGGGATATCGACCAAGGAGGGCAAGGCATCAAAATGGTAGATATGAACATTATCATTGCCAGCAATATCAATATCTTTCTGGAAAAGAATCAGAGAAAGCAGGTTGAATTGGCAGGGTATCTTCATGTATCCAGACAGATCGTGAGCAAAATGCTGAGCGGGGCGCGGACTATCAATGCGGGAGAACTGCGGCAGATTGCGGAGTTCTGCGGGACGAGCATGGAAGAGCTTACATCCGTCCCCCAGGATTATGAGGAGACAGATGTATTTCACGTCTGTATGGGAAAGGTCAAATCAAAGGAAGTGCAGCAGTCCTTACAGGATATTGATACGGTGATCGACCTGATTCTGTTCCATGACAGGGTCAGGGAGAACGGGACGGCCATGGGGGAGGAGTGGGCGGAATTTTGAGGAAAGATATACTGGACAGCAGTCTCTTCGCCCAGGACTTTGGGAGGTTCCAGGAATTATCCCAGGCTGTCATTCAGTTCAACAGTTTATATAATGGAAATAATATCATACAGGACGATATTTTTTCAGTGGCGGCGAATTATGCGCGGAAAAAGCGGGAGACCTTGGATTTTCTGCGGTTTCCTACCAGGGATGATGATTTCTGTGCTCTGACCTGTGTGAAAAAGGGGCGGATATTTGTCTATGTGAATTCCTGGCTGCCATTATCAAAACAGATTTTCGCGGCTGGCCATGAATTGTACCACATCTGGTGTTTCATAGAGAAAAAAGACGAGAGTGTTTTGAGAAAAGGCTCTTTTTTGGATGCTGCGGCCATGGGGGAAGATGCGGAAAGCAAAGAGGATCGGGAAGCGAATGCTTTTGCCGGGATGCTGCTCGTCCCGTCCAATGCGCTGCATGAGCAGATGCAGATTTATGGAATTTCCAGAGACAGGCAGAACCTGGAAGATATCGTCAGACTGATGGCGATTTTTTCTGTGCCTTATAAAGCGATATTGCTCCGGCTTTATGAAGAAAGATATATGACTGCCGAATCTGTGCGCAGATTCCTGGCGGTGGAAAGAGGAGAGCGGGAGAAAGCAGTCAGCTATGAGCCGGACGCCTATAGATGGCAAAGGCGCACCCCGGAGATTCTGCAGATGGGAAGCCTGAAAAAGCTGATGGATTTATCTGCCATGAACAGACAGAGTTTGGATTAGGCAGAAATCTAAAGTTACATAGTTGAGAAAAGCAGGAGATATGCTATAATATCTAAGGAAAGCATCTGATTTAGGGCAACAGAAAAGAATAACTTGTACAAAAGATAAAATGCCCTAAATCTGA
>ERZ808037.949-NODE-949-length-22107-cov-33.968724_pt1 | contig 22107 bp, 15 predicted proteins | sample MGYA00380190_ERZ808037 | MGnify/ENA primary metagenome ERZ808037 (study PRJEB31490, sample SAMN06133399) | mouse gut metagenome | isolation source: J9 | host: mice | place: China: Chengdu | collected 2015-05 ... | reverse complement strand
GTAAACGGCAACGTGGCCGTAATCTCAGATATTTTTCGTAACTTCACGTACAATTTTTTTAAGATTTACCCCCGAATAAGCCCGTGATGGGTCCATCGGGGGTTCTTTGTAAAGTTACGAAATATCTATGATATTGGCAAATAATCAGTTAGCCATTAACTGAATATCCCTAATATATTCCGAAAGCCATACAAGAGGAAAGGTTATTATGACAAGGAAATGTATCACAGTAGTGGATGGCAAAGCAAGCTTTCGCCAATATGACGCGCCGATAGTCTTGGGTATAATTTCTGAAAGCACAAGAATAAGAAGAGTCATCACTGCCGATATGATCCCGAAACTTGCCTCTCCGAACACTTTTACCGCCTCAGCACCCACACCGGCGGCTCCGATGGTATGTGCTATTGTATTTAACGAAAGAATCGCCGCGATAGGTCTGTCTATACTCGTTTTATATTGCTTAAGGCGCACAGCGTTTTTAGCTCCTTCCCCCTCTTTCATTGTAATATATGACATCGGCGTGGAAAGTAATACAGCCTCAAGGACCGAACACATAAACGACAGAGCAAGCGCGCCTATCAGATATACAAACATTAGAACCATAATACTGAATATGTGACTTTAATAAAATTAACAATGTTAAAAGGCTTTTGGTTCAATATATACTTCACCAGCTTGCATACGGCATCCGATATGCCACAACACTCAGAACGACATATAAGTTATATACAATCAGACAACATTTTCTCATCTCACATCCTTCCATAACATCATTTTTATTAAGCCCTATCATGGTTTTAAATTTCAGAAAAATCATTCAAAACTTGCATAAGTCAAAATAAAGCTATAACTTTGCAGCGCAATAACCAATAAAGCCCATGGTTCCTTGGCCGAGTGGTTAGGCACCGGTCTGCAAAACCGTTTACAGCAGTTCGATTCTGCTAGGAACCTCTCAAATCGCACCACACCGCTCAAAGCAAATGTGGTGCGATTTAATTTGCTATTACTCCTATATAAAATGAGGCAGGTTGGACATTTGGGGTGATAAATAGTGTGTAATCTATTGATTTTATTATCTTTGCGGAGATAATTATTGATATGATTAAAAAAATGCTTTTTCTGCGGGTCTAAAGGGTCTAAAAATGTGGTTAGGAACGGACTGGGAGGAATAATTGCAAAAGTGGACTAATTACAAATCTCGGATGATTGGGTATTCTCACTAAGATGTAACTTTTGGGCAAAACACATAAATAAAATCCACACAAATAAATTTTTCACCAAAGATTTGCAAGATAAAAAAAAAACTGCTAACTTTGCACCGTTTTTAAGAGAGCACCTTTCCGTGCTACATTAAAAATAGATTCGCTAGCTCAGCAGGTAGAGCACAACACTTTTAATGTTGGGGTCCTGGGTTCGAGCCCCAGGCGGATCACCAAGGTATTCGGCAGAATACTGCAAAACACTGCAACTGGTTCAGTAGCAGTGTTTTTTCTTTATGTCCAAACGGCATCTGAGTGCGCCCTGTGCGATACACGCGTGGGCAAATCGTGGGCAAACAATCCGTGGGCATTTTTGCCCACGATTGAAAATCCCGATACCTTACTCTCGCGGTATTAGAACTTTAGAGATGAATTCCCGCATTTATGGTGGGGTTCTGAACCTAAAATAGCCATCAGAAGCCTCAGATTTCGCGGGAATTGAGCGAATATTAACATTTGTTATATATTGTAGGTCGTATAGTATTGCGATATAACATATATTAACACGATTCGCTCGATTTAAGCTGAAATTAGTGTTGAATTGAGATTATTCTTTCTCAAACTCTGCCATGATTTCATAGAATTGCATCATTCCGCCGTGGGCATTTTTTGAATGGGTACTTGTAGCCCACGATTTTGCCCACGATTGATGAGTCACGGCACTGATTTTATGCCTTTTAGATTTGCATATGTGGAGAAAAATGATTATATTTATTAACCCTTTTAATCCACCTCTATGTTACACGACAGTTATTTCACACTGGCGTTCTTCGTGAGAAAGAACCGACCGTTGAGAAACGGTGAACTTCCAATCTTTGCCCGTATCACTGTAAGTGGTCAGCAATCCGAGCTCTACATCGGTAGAAGCGTTGCCCCCGAACTATGGGATCAAAAGAGAAATGTTGCAACGGGTCGCGCTAAAAAGGAACTTGAACTCAACAAGTACCTTGAGAATATCCGCACCCGTTTCAATGAAATCCACAATATGCTTCTTCGCGAGAACAAGCTTGTGAATCCGAAAGTCCTCCGTGACCACTATCTTGGCACAGTGGAGAAACCGAAGATGCTTTGCGACGTATTTCGCGAAGTGAACAAGCAGCGCAAAGAAGAGTTCGAGCGTGGAGACATCTGTACCGCCACCCTCGGACGATGGGAACGCTGTGTCACCTATCTGGAGGAGTTCATGGAACTCACCCAGAACACCAAGGACATCCCTATCAAAGAAGTCAGCAGAGGCTTCATTCAGGACTTCGAGCACTTCCTGAGAATGACAAAGCAAACGGCCAACAACACCACAGTCCGCTACCTGCGTTACCTGAAAAATGTGATGCAGTATGCAATGGCACACAAATGGGTCTCTGAAGATCCCTTCGTGGGCAAACGCTTCAAGCGTACAGTAGCGGAAAGAGAATTTCTGACAGAGCCGGAACTGCAAGCGATGATGAATGTTGACCTGCATGATTTTCCGAGATTGGAAACAGTACGCGACACATTCGTGTTCTGCTGCTTCACCGGACTCGCTTTCATCGACATCTCGTCGCTGAAACGTAGCGACATCTATGTTGATGCCGACGGCAACAAGTGGATACGCAAGCATCGGGAGAAAACCGGCGAACTCAGCACCATCCCGCTTCTGGAAATACCACAGAAGATAATGGAGAAATATGCCGACCATCCAAAAGTTGTTGCCGATGACGTGGTGATACCGGTTTTCTCCAACCAGCGCACAAACTCATATCTGAAAGAGATAGCATCGCTGGCTAAAATCAAGAAACACCTTACGTCGCATATAGCCCGACATACCTTTGCGACAATGTCGTTGGCCAATCATGTGCCAATCGAAAGCATCTCAAAGATGCTTGGGCACGTGGATATAAAGACAACCCAGATTTACGCAAAAATGCAGGACCACACCATCTATGAGGATATGGAGAAAATGCGCCAGAAGTTCAATTCCAAAGGATAAGACGGATTTATCCCAATCAAAACAAATGACCGCCAGGGCTTTTCCCGGCGGTCATTTGCATAATGTATTCAGTATGACGGTCTATAACTGGCGTTCAGTAAATTCTCAAGATCCTGCTCTGCAATCAGGAGTTTCCCTCCAATTTTGTAATGAGGAACGGTTCCTTTGTCAATCATATCGAAAATAGTACGCCTCGAAATGTGAAGTCTTTCGGATACTTGCCTCACGGTAAGGAATCTCCGGCCATTAAGCATCGGATAATACTCTTTACCTAAATGCTCACATTTTTCAATAATACTGTTAGCATGGTGGAAAAATATTCTCACCCTGCTATCATTCCGGTCAATCAGCGTTTTCATCTTTTTATCAAAGCATCTACATCATGTCCCTTGTAACGGTTGGCTTTCCCTAATTTGGCATAAGGAATGAGACCATGCTCTTGATATGACCTTAAAGTCCGTGGCGCGATATTCAAATATTCGCATACAAATTCTCCACTTACCCAATCGGACAACTTTTTGTCAACCAGTTTTTCAAACATCACCGAAACAATAGTATGGAGCATTTCCATATGATTAACCATATCTTCAAACACCGACTCTTCGATGTGGACGGTTCTTATACTCTCCATTCAATATCACATTGAAGTAAGGTTATAAAATGGCGGCGGCTCGCAAACCGCCGCCATTAAAGTGCTGACAATATAAAGTCAGCGTGGTTGTGGGTCAGACCGCAGGGCGGAATGAGTCCGTATCAGGAACCCGTACATGGGTCGGCTGATAATTGGCGTCCAGAGCCAGCACCGAGGAGAATCTCTGACCGTCTTCAATCTGAAGACCCTTGACCTCGGAAGTGTAGAAGAACGTCAGCAACTGACGTGTAAGTTCTGGTGTGAGTCTGCGCCCGAGATATGAATCGGCGATGCGGTAGTTGCATTCGGCGCAGCGGATGTTGTGGTTTGCATGATAGATGGCGTGGGCTCCGCAGACGGGGCATACAGTCCCGGCATACTCGCTGTCGATGAGCTTGCCGTCGAGCATCTCCGCAGTAAAGGAATAGAGCCACTCGCCAAAATCGGCGATGCACTGTTTGCCGGTGCCGATTCCGGCCGCAAGTGAATCGGCATCGAACTGGAATGCCACGAGATTGGCCCCGGGGTATAGACGGCCGATGTTATCCATAATATCCTCGGCTGTCTCGGTAAGGAATATCATTCCCTCGCACTCTTTGACGAGATTCTTGCCTATGAGGGACGATATTACGCTGCCGAAGTCATCTCCTTTTACTCTGAAAGGCATTTCGGAGTCGGCAAACTCCTGCATGAGAGTGGAGAGAACAGAGGTCAGGTCGTATGTTATGGCCGGAGAGGGAGCAATCTCCCTGACGACAGCTTCGATGAACGGCTCCCCGCACAGCGATATTCCGAGGGGCGCGTTCTGCACTCGTGATGCAGATAGGGTGTGCGTGAAGTCGATACCTCCCGTTGAATAGGAGATTTTGCCGGTTGTGTTCAGTCCGGCGCCTTTTACGGCGTTTTTGCGGTCACGGATGAGCTGATAAAGGCTATTCTCTGCACGGCTCATACTTGCCTCCGGATTGGCGATTGTCGTGATGGATGCCTGATGAGTGAAGGGAGAGGTGATTACACCACGGTTGAACAGGTTTCGGGCGGTGGACATTGTACGCCCTGGGAGAAAATGCAGTTTGCGGAACGCCTCTGTCTGGAGTGTGGTCGTGCTGAACAACTGCGGTTGCTTGTTGTCGATGCTGATTTCCATCTCCACGGGGAGCATCGTGGGGAAATTAAGTGACTTCAAGGTGGCTTCCGCTTCCTCGATGGTGTCCCACGATTGTTCGCTCATCATTCCCATTCCTGTACCGGGATTGAGACAGAGCTTGAAGGTGGATGGAGAACGGAACGATTCGTCAATGTGCTCGTCAAGGGCTCGAAGGAAGTCGAGGACTACAACTTCGCGGCGAGTGAGGTTGACATTAGGAAAGCCTATGAGATGAAGAGCGTTGTTGAAGTTATAGTTGAACGCGGAATCCATAGCCATGCTTACCAGTCCTGTCTGTGCGAGACGGTGGAGTTGACGCCCGGACTCTCTGGTCGTCAACGCCGAAACGATGTCCGGACGGCGAAGGCTGTCAAGCCACATACGGGAGGTCTTTTGCCCTACATTGAAGTGACGGCACAGGTTGTCGAAACGGGCCTGGGCATCGGCTCCGCTTTCGGAGGCGAATACCACTTCGTTTGCTGCGAGGATGGCCTTGCGTGCGGCTCCCTCGAAACCGCGCTGACATTTACGGCGGTTCTGACGCAGATTATACGTCGAGGGGATATAGGGCAACTTGCCCAGAGTGTTGATGTCGAGTTTACGGGGTGTCAGGAAATCCTGCGGTACTGCGATAACAGTGAGGTCGTCGCTGTTGAAGATACCGGTTATTTTGCCGGGGGTCGCGTTGAATGCCTTGGCTATAGCCTTGGCCGCGCGGGGGTTCTCGGTGATAATTACCATTCTAATGAGAAAATATTTTTTTAGTGAAACAATGGCGGGGAGTCATAGGACTCCGAGGCTACCCGCCGTTAATTATAATATCCGGATAAAGTGGCTGGACATCAGAGTTTGGGACCCTTGGGCTTCTTCTTTGGAGCCTCCTGTGGGTCTGACGGCTTCTGCCGGGCCTTCTGCTTTTGGTTCTTGGGTTCGGTCTGTCCCATATCCAGCTTGTCAGTGACATTTCTGGTGGCTTCATTTGTCTTGCCCTGAAGATTGATTGCAGCCTGCACCTTGCTTGCGTCAGCGAAACCGACGACTTTACCGTTCTCCATGATGCCGAAACTGCTTTCAGGCATCTTCTTCTCCTTATTGAACTGGAGATAGACCATGTAGTCTTTCCCTTCTACATTGAGGACTCCTACCTCGACATTGTTCCCGGCAAGATATTCCCCCTGCTTGCGTTCATCCATAGGAATTTGATACCACTGTCTGAGCCGCTTGGGATTACCCTCCGCATCGGTGAAGTTATACACTTTTTTCTTTGCGGTAGCATCGGACTGCCCCGTTGTCTCTTTTTGAGAGACGTTCTCCTTCTGTTTCAGAGTAGTCATGTTTATGAGACCGAGCGCACGGCGGTCAATGCTGTACCGGAGGTCTGCTTTGAAACGGCGGCCGTCCTTGGTGATGATTTCTCTGTCGCGCAGAGTCGCGCCATTTTTGAGCTGCATCACTTCCTTGATGTCCAGTTCGATATTGCATATCTTGTTCCTGACATATACATCCTTATAAGGTATGCTGAGGATTTCGTTTGTGAGCTTGTCGAGATGGACGATGCTCGGCTCCTTCTCGCCTGTCTTGGGATTGATAAGCTCTACCGTATGGGAGATTGCTCCGTCTTTGAGCAATTCGGCTTTGTCCTCCTCGGTGAACGAGTAGCCGTTGTAGGTCTTGTCAAGCTGAGGCTCGACCTTTTTGATATGGGGCGAGAGTGTGATGCTTCCGTCAGGATTATGCTTGAATGACAGACGGGCCTCAAGCTCCTGTTTTTCACCGTCGATAGTTGTGGTGAGTTTAACAAGACCGGGAGATTTGTGATTATAGAGCATATCTGATAGTTGTTTTTGCTCTTCAAGGTCATGGCGAGTTATGCCCCATTCCTTTTCAATGCGCTCCCAATCCACTTTGTCAGGATCGACCTTGGAATACTTTGTGTTTCCGGTCGAAACATCAGAGGATTCTTTAACTTCCTGAGCGTAATTCCCGGACTTCACTGCGTATGGGTCAAGCATCTGTTTGTTTGCCTCGGGGTTTTCAAGAAGACTTGCAAGAGCCTTACCTTCAGTGTCAAAGTTTGCGGCGGCCACTTTGAAAAGCCCGAATATGGAAGGATTCTTAGCCTGCCGGATGAAGTTGGACATAAACGCTTCGAGCGGATTCTGTCCTTTGCTGAACTTAACGAGGTCGCTCAGCGATGCCGATTTCACATCGGTCATCTGGGGTGAGCCGTCAGGATTCTGCCCGGTCACCGCGCCGATTTGCCCTGTCTCGTTATTACGGGCAATCAGCACATTGGGTTCATCTTGGTTGTTTTCCATAGAAAATAACTTGGATTAAAACTGTTGATTGTTTCCCTCACGGGATTTTATTCTCTCTTTTCCGACAAGTAGGAAATTCCTGTCGATAAAATCATCGAAACTTCTTTGGGTCACGAACTTCAGATTGCCAACTTTCGCTGTATATATTTCAAGCAAACCGGCCTCCGCATATCGGAGGAATGTCCGGGGCTTGACACGGAAAGCCTCCGTGAGGGTTTCGAGCGGAATAATGGGTTCTCCTTTGAATGTGAGGGAAAGTTTCGGTGCTTCCTTTTGTATGGCGATGAGAGCGTCTGCGCCGGTAAGGAAGTCTGGGTCGGTATCCAACCGTCTGCCCTTGCTCATTCAGGTGGTGGTTTTGTGTTACACATGATTTGTTATGATTTTGTTGTCACCGGGAATATCCGCGGTTTCGATAATCATAACCACATGGTTTGGAATTTGACTTGAAATTTTTCAGAAAAGGCGTAATGTATTGATTTAAGGATTGATAGGTGCGGCTGAATATATTTTGCCAATTTTCGGATAATCGGCAAATATTTCCGAATCGGTAAAAATTTCTGGTGCTAAATAGGGTCAGGATGGTTCATTTTAATGTGATAAATTTGATTTGCCTATCCTCACGGACAGAAAAATAGCGTACAGGCTTTTCGATTTTCTGCTGGCTCTGGACGGGCCAATAATCCATCGTTGTTGCCTATACGCTATGCTTGAAGCATAGCACAAGATGCAACGTGAGTTGGATTATCTCGTAAATTGTCCAGATTTACAGAAAGGCTCGCGTAATCTTATGTTATCCTAATATCGGAATGCGATCAACTCTTTAATCGCTGTATGTCTGATTTCAAGTACAAAATTAACAAATTTTTCTGAATCAGACACTCACTTTTTGTGCAATCTTGTTACCTTCAGCGTCAAGGCTATATTTCCTGCGCTTGTTGTTGAGGGTTCTGTCGCACATGCCAAGCATGACAGCCGCGTCTTTAAGGGTTGGTGTTGACCTTATGGCAAATACAATTCTTGACTCTTCATCAAGTCCGGTCATCGACAAAGTTGCCGGTGCCTTGAAATCTGTATAGCAATCGTTTTGGAGATTGCTGACAGTGATACGTCCGGTTGTAGAAACAGCGGCACATTGAGTAACCGTATTTCTGAGTTCTCTCGCATTGAGAGGCCAGCTATATCCTCTCAGCATATCGAGAGCGCCGGGAGTGACCTGACATACAGGCTGATTGTGCATTTCCGCAAATTCTTTAAGGAAGAATCTTACAAGCGGCTCTACATCCTCGGGGTTGTCATGTAGCGGAGGAATAAAAACTGTCGTGGTGGCCGCATTGTGCATCAGAGCATCGTTAAGCGTACCGTCGGCAATCTTTTCCTTGATCGATATGTCTGCCGTTGCTATGATTCTAACATCATATCTCCCCGATTCAATCTCTGCCATAATCAAGGATTGCCCACGCAAGCAGAAGGAATGGAGATTCTTGATAACGACAATTCCACCGTTTGCTCTCTCAAAGCATGAACGGATATGGCAGGCCGGACATGGAACTTCACTGAGGGTTTCAGTCACAAAGTCCGGATGATTGATAATCACCAGTGGCTTGTCAGCACGATTGCTTCTGGTGTGGATATACCGTGCGAATCGTTCTTTTCCAAGACCCGGTTCTCCGATAATCATGACATTTGCATCCAGTTTCGCTATGCGGCTAAGGCAATCCATCGCATTGGTGAACGCGACACCACTTCTGGGATATGGGCTTGTGCGGTCGAATGAACACCCTTTCTTTGGCAAGTAGCGGTTGACTTTGAGCAACAATTCCTTGTCAAAGGTCTGTTGCTGCACATAGTCGATGGCTTTGTGACCGTTCATTGCCCTGCACACATCAACTGATGAAAGATTGACACCATATACAATCACCGGGTGATTGATTCTGGCCTTACGCAGAGCGATGATAAACTCGGGCGCTTCATTGCAGTCCTTGTCTCCGATTCTGAAATTTGCGAGGATAAGCGAACCGAAGGGCAGTTTTTTAGCCTGTTCGATTCCGGCAGACATTGTTGTTGCCGAGACAGGGTCATGCCCTCCCTTACGGAGGATGACACCTGCCTGTTGGTAGTCTCCCGGACCACCTACAATTAGTATTTTCGCCATAGGCATGTAAGTTTTTGGAGAAATTTTTAGATGATACAAAATGTGTCGTTAGATATATTAACAATTAGTAAGAGCATTTAGATGATTGGTGATGAACTTTTTGCCTTGAATAACGGCTGCTGTCCAATTATAGGCGTATGTGTGGACTTCTATATACCGAAGCCGGTTCAGCTACCATCGACTTTTTGGATGCAGATGGCTGGGACGGAGTGTCAACCATATTGACCTGCTTGTTCTCCTCGCCGTCCTGTTCCTCCTTCTTTGGGGCGAGTTGGGCTGTAATCTTACGGTCGAGGGCGGCAAGGTCGGATTTGAACTGCTTCAATTCACTTTCCTTGCCCCAGACTTTGGCGACGATGCCTTCAAGTATGGGGACATCAGCTTTGAGTCTGGTGGTACGTTCCTCATATTGTGCGATGATACCGGGTATCTTCTCCAAAGCGTTGACGAAGTTCATACAGGCGGCATGGGTATCGCTCATGGCTATGAAGCCGTTGTTGAACCTATACTTGTAGTTGCCTTCGACAACAAAGCGGTTCTGAACGGACTCTTTGCCATCGTTTAATACCCGCTCTGAGATTATGGAAACCGGAAAACCATAGACCTCACCGACACGCCGGTACTGGCCGTGTGTGTCGGTACGTTGTGCCAGCCCCTGAAGGTGAACACCCATATTCTGCTCGTCCTTATATTTGCAGTCATCGAGCGTTAGATTATTTACAGGATTGCCGTCCTTTTCCCTTTGAACAACCGAACTGAACTTGGCATAATCCTCCTTCATTCGCACGATTGCCGCCTCATTGTTGGCAATGTCGTGGCTGATGGTCTGGAGTCTGAACCTTGAATCGCCGATTCCTTTGTTGAATGATTTGCGCTCGCTCTCCAATGAAGCTATGCGCTTTTCAAGTTTCGCCTTTTCCAGCAAGTCGGTATTACCCGACAGGATAGCCATATATTCCGAGAAGTTCATACCGTTCTTCTCATCCATAGAACCCTCGTCTATTGTTCTGGCACCCATAGCACCGGATTTCAACTGGGCGATAAATGTCGCCTTGCAATGAAGTAGGTTGAATTTGTAGGAATCCAACGATTTCTCGACAGCGTAGATTATGACATCGACTTTGTTGTCGGCATATAGTTTGGCAATCTCGTTGCCTGCACGTATGGCACGACCCTCACGCTGTTCCAAATCGCTGGGACGCCAGGGGCATTCCAACTCATGGACCGCAACCGCCCTGCGTTGGGCGTTCACACCCGTGCCGAGCATTGTTGTCGAACCGAACAGGACACGGACATCGCCGCTGTTCATCGCCTCGATTACAGCCTTGCGGCTACGCTCCGTCTTACACTCCTGTATGAAGCGTATCTCATGCGCCGGAATACCATAATCCTCTATCAGCTTGCGCTTGATTTCAGAATAGACATTCCATTCGCCGGGCTTGTATGTTCCCAAGTCGCTGAAAACAAACTGTGTGCCTTTCTGTGCGTCATATCTGCGATAGTATTCTGCAATCATACGGGCACAATGGCTGGCCTTGTTGTTCGGGTCATCGCCGTAAGAGGGGTCAACAAGCCGGAGGTCAAGAGCCATCTTGCGGGCATAGTCAGTGGCAATGAGCATCTTCGCCTTTTCTTCGGTGTCAGAGAGTGGTGCCCTGCCGAGAATAGTGGCGTCGCCACTCTCGGCAAACTTCATCAGTTTCTCTATGAAAGCCTCCTGCGCCGGTGTCGGCGGGATATTGTGAAGTATCTCACGCTTCTCCGGCCGATCAACGCCAACATCTTCCGCCGTGCGGTAATCGGTTATCTCGTTGTAGAACGCCGCTAGTTCCGGCACCTTGATGAAATAGCGGAAACGCTCCTTCTGAATCAGGTTGTTGGTGACGGAGAACTCGAAATCGGTGGTCTTCTTGGCGAAGATAGCCGCCCATGCATCGAAACTGCGGATCGCCTGCCGTTCCAACTCATTAGGACGAAGGTACTTGAACAACAAGTATAACTCCGTCAATGAATTGGATATGGTCGTGCCACTGAGAAATGTTGCCCCGAGGTCTTTGCCTGTCCGCTCCTGAATAGTGCGGATAGCATAGAGCAGATTGAGGGAGCGTTGGCTGCCGTCGGCATTGCCCAGACCCGCCACACGGGAATGTCGGGTATTGAACATCAGGTTCTTATAATTCTGACTCTCGTCAATAAATATGTGGTCGATACCCATCTGCTTGAAGTCCACGACATTATCACGGCTCTGTTTCATCTGGTACTGGATGGTTGCAATCTTGGAGGTCAGGTTCTCCTTACGCTTGATAAGACCTTTCAGCATGGCACGTGACACGTCATGTCCCTGCTGCTTGACCACTTCGAGGTTTTCCTCAACGCTGTCAAGTTCTGCCTGAAGAATCTCCTGCTGGATTTCCGGCGACTGCGGTATCTTGCCGAACTGGTCGTGAGACATGATGATGCAGTCGTAGTCGTTGTTCTTCATATTGTTGAAGAATGCGACACGGTTATCAGCCTTGAAACTCTTTTCATCGGCATAGAGGATCCTCGCGTTGGGATAGGCGCTCTGGTATGTCATGGCAATCTCGGCAACATTCGCCTTCATTCCGATAATCATCGGTTTGTAGGCAAGACCGAGACGTTTCATCTCATGTGCCGCCATACACATTATAAGTGTCTTGCCGGTACCCACCTGATGGTCGCAGATGCCACCGCCGTTCTGCAAGAGCATCCACACACAGTCCTTCTGTGACTGATACACAGAGCGAATGCCGTAGCGGTCTCCGAGCATCTTCATATTGAGGTCGGGGAAGGTCTGGTGACTGCCGTCATACTGCGGACGCACAAAGCAATTGAACTTGCGGTTGTAGAGGTCCGAGAGTTTCTCCTTGAACTCAGGCGACTGCGCTTCAAGCCAGTCGGCAAAACCGTTGCGGATTTCGTCGATTTTGGTATTGGCAAGTTGGATAGCCTCACTGTCCGACACCTTGATGTCGTGGCCGTTCTCATCCTTTCCGGCTGACTTCTTGATGTCGGGGACGGTGTTGTGCAGGGCGTGTTTAAGGAGGCTTATACCGTCGTATGTGCGGTAATAGCCTCTTACGCAGAATTCCTCCCATATCTTCATATTCTTCCGCTGTGCCTCGCATGAATACTCGTCCATCGAGGATGAATAGGCAATCTTTATGTCGGTGCCATACAGGTTGCTCATGTAGGCGGAGTATATGCCGGTGGGTATCCACCTCTCGCCGAAATTGAAGTCCAGTTCGTCGAAAGTGATTTTTCGCGGGGTCGCTTCTTCAAGGACTTTGAGAGAATCCTGAGCCATAGCGATATATGGCTCGATGCCGTCATAACCGGGAAAGTTTTTGATACGCTTCTCCTCGCGGTCAATCCATGCCTTTACATCCTCGGCTTTCTGCACCACGTTTCCGGCGATAAACCTGTCCTTGATTTCATAATTCTCCACCAGAGGGTTATAATATATGTGTCCCTCCAGACTCTGAATCAGATTTTCTTCCGACATATCCACCAGTCCGGTCATATAGTCCAGATTCACAGCCCCGAATTTGTTGAGCGATGCCGACAACGCCTCCATAGGAGTATCCACTGAAGTAACCTCGTCAATGGCGAATGAAACGGGATGATCGAAAATGTCAGCCTTGACAAACCTGCCGTTCTCGCCGCGCTCTAATGCCAGTGCGTCACGCCCATTGGCGTCCATGAGGATGAATTTCACATTCTGTTTCTCGTTGAGATTACCGTACTTCTCCACAAACTCATCGTAATACTGATTGAGGTGTTCGCGCAGTTCAACCGAAGCCTCATGTGTTTCAGCCTCGTAGTTGTAGAGTTGCTGGTATGTCTCCGACAGGGTGACATAGAGCATGGCACGTTTCGCCTGTTCGGGCTTCAACTCCAACGGATTGAATGTTGCTCCGCTCTTGCGGACTTCTGAAAGAAATCCGACAAGACCGTCCTGAACGACCATACTGCCGTTGTGGTGGAAGAACTGGATGTCCTCCGAGAAAGGGCGGGGAGACATATCGACCATGACAGGCTCTGCCTTGATGGTAGAGCGTTGACCGGGGACGAAGTCTCCTTCGGTGCGCTGGATTGTGGTACTACCTTCTTGGATAGTCTCGCCATTGGCGGCTACTTGTTTAGCCGCTTCTTCCGCCTCACGTTCAAGACGCATTTCCTCCAACTGACGATATGCAATTGACATCATAGTCTCGTAAAAACCGTTGATGGGCGGATTGTCCTCCCAGTTTAGTGAGCCATAAAATTCCAGTTCTTTCTCAGTGAGGGGACGGAATTTTTTGACAGGAATGTCCTTTACCTCAACACTCGGCTTTAGTTTGGGAGCATCTTCCGCAGGCTTTGGCTGACGGCGAGGTTTGCCTATTGGTTCCAACTCTCCAAAGAGATTGTAGGCAAACAGACGTGGGTCTGGATTATCGGTGTAATCGGGACTGCCGTCAGTTTCAATCTCTTTGGTTGGTTCAGCCTTTGGCGGCTCTACAGGAGCAGGGGCAGGAGTTGGAGCCGATTCAGGCTTAGGTTTTGGTTCAGGCTTAGGATCTACCTTCGGAGGTTGGTTAGGTGTAACCGTCTCAACTACTTTCTGCTTGGTAGTCTTTTTCAGTTTCGGGTCTTCCAACTGCTCACATATTGCCACACGTTTACCCGCCCGCACAAGTTTGGGCAGATAGGAGTCGAGAGCATGATGCGGAAAGCCGGCCAATTCTATATAATTGTCCCTGCCGTTGGCTCTGCGGGTCAATGTAATACCTAAAATCTCCGAGGCAGTAACCGCATCTTTACCGAAAATTTCATAGAAATCGCCAACTCTGAAAAGCAATACAGCATCAGGGTGTTTCTTTTTCATGTCCTGATACTGCTGCATCAGCGGTGTATTGGTAAGGCTCGACTTCTTTTCCGCCCTTGGAGCTTCCACCTTCGCAACCTGCTTGGGTGTATGAGTTGGCGTAACAGGGTCAGGCGTAATCGGTTTGATACCGTTGGAATTATACAATTCCAGATTCAGGCGCAGGTGCAACGACTCGTCGAGTGCCTTACGCAAGTCTTGTGCAATGCCATCGACACCTCCGTCATGGTAGTACACGATGGCAGGTTTGCCATACTGGTCAGTGCCAACCTTGGCGTCAGTGCATATTACATTCTGCGGAAAAGCCTGAAAAAACTTGTTGCCCGGCACTTTTGTACCCCGGTCAACTACCGACTGGATAAAGAACTCTTCATCAGCCGACAAAGACTTCTTTTCGGTGTGCTTCTGCAAGATGATAAGGTCTGAGCCAACATCGGTTCCGGCATTATCCGAGAAAGTATTGTTTGGAAGGCGCAGTGCAGCCACAAGGTCAGCCTTTTTCACAAGTTCCATACGCACGAAAGGCGAAGCGGCATTCATCACACCCTGCGATGTGATAAAGGCAATCAGGCCACCCTCTCTCACTTGGTCAAGACCTTTAAGAAAGAAGTAATTGTGTATCGTCTTGGTTGCCTGACGATAGGCAATCTCCTTGCTAACGGCATACTCCGGGTCTGCCACCGCGAAATCCCCGAAAGGTACATTCGAGGCGGCTACATCGAAATAGCCATTGAAGTCACGCTCAATCTTCTCGAAACCTTCAATACGGGTCAGAATTGACGGATGCAGCGCCGAAAGGATTTTGCCCGTGAGCAAATCCTTCTCATACGCCAGCACCTCGGCGCCGGGGTATTTATCATTGCGCAAGAAAGTATCTATGAAAGCACCCTGACCGGCAGACGGTTCCAGAAAACTTTTTATCTCGACTCCGGAATATTTCAGCGAGTCAGAGATGGCATCAACGATGCGGTTATCGGTATAGAACGCTGTCAGCACCGAAGCCTTCAGCGAATCCATATAGTCCTTGAACTCCCTGTCATTGTGGCTATAATCATGTATCAGCCGACGCAGTTCTACCGTAGGCGCGAACAGTTCAATGTCGCTCTTGCTCCACTTGGCAGCATCCACCAGTTCATCAGCATCGTTGAGAATACACTTCAACCCACCAAATCCGGCATACTTCCGCAGAATATCACGCTCCTCGGCACTCTGCGCCGTGCGTCCCGCGACACCAAGACGAAAGGCAAGCCTTATCGCTTCGATGTTGTCGCGCATAGTCTGTAATCTATTGTATGCCATTGTCGCTCATGAAATTAACAATGCGCCCTACGACGGCATTATAGTTAGTATCAAGTTCGTGTCGGTCAATGCCGATAATACTCGCGTCGAACTCTTCAAAGAGGTCGGGAATCTCTGTTAAGGCCCGTATAGTCCAGTATTCCATCGCTTGTTCTGAATCAAGTTCAAAATTATCACTGTAATTTTCCATAAGAATTTCAGTAACGATATCATACTGGGACAGTCCCACATTTTGAAAAAGCGTATCTTCGGCTATCTCCAATGCTTCAGGGACAAGTTTGCCGGCCAGACGCTGCTCATAAAAAGCATTTTCGGCATCTATTACATTTTGTACTACCTGATGTGTATCGGGGTCAAGCATGAACTTGTTGGTAACAAGAAATCCCAACAGTTTCCGCATGAAAAAATCGAGGTCGTATCTTGCTGTAAAATCGTGTATTTCTTTCATTGGTATTAAGATTTAGGTCATTTTCAATAGGTGTCTCAAAGCCGGGTCTGCGGCTATACGGAGTTTTTCATCCTCCACTATCTGCTTTACATCAGCTTTCACCTGTTCATAGTTGCGCTGAATCTCGGTTCTCATCTTGAATCGCTCAGGAGTATTGTCTTCAAAGTCGGTGAGAATTGGAATCGGCTGATACCTGCTTTCCTCTGCCGCCACTTGTTTTCCGTCAATGTCAATCTCGGCATGGAAGATTTTTTGCTTGATACGCTCGTCGATATTATCGCAGACCGCGCCGACAAACATTCCTTGTGTGAGTGTTGAAATCTTACTCGGAGGTATGAGAGCATCCATCTGGGTGTTGAATGAATGACTTACGTCCTGACGGTTTATGCTCATGGATTGCCGTTTCTGCAAAACTTTTCCGAATCGGTCCGAGAGCGTTTTTGCCGTGTTTCCCACAACCTGCCCCGAGAAGATATTACCAACAGTGTTCATGACTACCGCCGCTTCCGGCTTACCATAGTCTCGCTCCAACTGAGAAAAATCCTGAAAACCGAGACAGACCGCTACCTTGTTACTTCGAGCCGTGGCAATGAGATTATCGAGCCCCTTGAAGTATATGGTCGGTAGCTCGTCTATTATCACTCCTGATTTGAGTTTCCCCTTTTTGTTGATGATTTTTACGATACGGGAATTATATAGTCCCAGTGCCGCCCCATAGATATTCTGGCGGTCGGGATTATTGCCGACACAAAGAATTTTAGGGTCTTCCGGATTGTTTATGTCAAGCGTGAAGTCATTTCCAGTCATTACCCAGTACAACTGAGGAGAAATCATTCTTGACAACGGTATCTTGGCTGATGCTATCTGCCCTTGGAGCTGCTCCGCCGCGCCTCCCTGCCAGGCATCAATGAATGGAGAGAGATAGTTTTCAAGTTCGGGATATGATGTCAGTATCGGAAATATGTCCTCATACCGACGGTTTAGCAATTCGATTGCATGAGGGAACGTGCAATGGATTCCATTCTTGTAAATCTTTAGGAAATAGATGATTGCAGCGAAAAGCACGATTGGGGATTCCACAAAGAAGTCACCCTGCTTCTGCACCCATGTCCGGTTCAAGTTCATCATAATAGTATAGCTGCTCTCGTATGCGTCGGCTATGTCGTTAAGAAAAGCAGGATGCAAGGGATTACAGCGATGGCTCCGTTCCGGATCATCGAAGTTTATTGCATAGAATTTCGGCTTTTTACCCTTGTATCCATTGGAAAACAATCGCAAATGATTGTAGGCTATCGTGGATAAATCCGGCCACTTGAAATCATAGATGTATTGCGAATATCCCTTTTCTATCTGCTGTCTGATAAATGAATTGATTACAGCATAAGACTTGCCTGAGCCGGGAGTGCCGAGTACTATTGTCGCACGAAACGGATTGACCACATTAATCCAGCCCCTATGCCATTTCTTTTTATAATAGAATTTGGTAGGTAGGTTGACCGAATATTCATTGGTCATCTTTTCCGTCTCTTGCTGGAATGATTCATTCTCATCGTTGAAGCGGTCATCCATCATATTATTCTTCAGCATTCGGCTGACCCAGATACCGCCCATAAGCAGACATGAGTAACCTGCAATGGTAGTTACGATATATGCGAACTTCAAGTCCGGAACCATCCACCAGTTCAACAGGAACATGACTGCTCCGGCGGATATGGCAATGGCTATATGCTTGGGCGTTATCTTCTCGTTCTTGACTCCCCGAATGCCAAAACATGATACGGCAAGGAGCAAGAGAGAAAACAGTTTGCTGTTGAAGGTGGTCTGAAACAAACCGCACGTGCGGTTGAAATTGCCGCATATCTTGGCGGCGGTGGCATTGAACCATCCGCTGTCAACGGCCTCCACCCTCGTGAACCAATAAATATTGGCCACTACGAGAATGATGCTGACCGCCCGCAAAAAGTCCATTATTTTAGCCAGTGCCCGGAGGTCATCTTCCTGTTGACTCATATTTCAATAAGAATTTAGTTGTTATGGTTTCTCATAGTTTGGGGCCGCGACGATTCTTCTTGCGCCGTTGCATAGCCCGATAGAACGCCTCTTCCTCGGCATCAAATGCCGGTCCGACACTGAACAGACCGCCAAGGTCGGGAATTGTGATTGAGTTATCTTCGTCAGAATGTCTCCCGACTGTCTGATGATGATTGGTAGAATGTTTGTCGTATGGCGCAGACTGAGTATCCGGTTCCGAATGTGTATTGCCTCCAGGATTATTTATTGGAGTAACAGCCACATCGGGCATTTCCGCAGGATTGTTTTTCCATTGCTCAAGGGCATTGGCTGAGAACTCTCTGCCAAGACGGGAGCCATTCGCCGCAGTCGCCGATTCGTGGTCAACGAAGGTGGCACCATAGATTCGTCCGGTTTCAGTGTATCTTAGGATAAGGTTGATTCCCTGTTCTTTAAGTTTGGCAATGAAATCATTAAGGTCTCGTGACTGCGCTCTCGAAGTCGCGACCTTACGTTTGAGAGGATGAAGGTTAATCTTCTCCTTGCTTCTCTCGAAGCGTCCTTCAACCGCAGTCCTGCTCGCAAACTTACCCAGTCTTGAAGCCTTGAACGGATTGGCAATCGGTTCGCCATTATCATTGAGCGCAAAATATACCAGTCCATGATACTCACGGCCGTTTACCCTGCCGTCGGTTTCCTCACATCTAATATTGTATAACCCGAGAATAGCGTTATACTCACCCAATGTCTGGAATTTCCAGCGCATCCCTACAAGTTTGACGGTGTTTGCAACCTGCCGTTTGACGTCACCCGAAGGATCAAGTTTGGTAATCGGTGTGTCGGGAGATACCTTTTCTCGTTGTGCCTTATGAAGATTATACTTTTCTTCCAGCTCCGTGGTAATCTTCTTGCTTCGTCGATACAGGAAATCCTGATTTAGCCTTTTCCCCTCCTCATTGACATTGAGGGTTACGATGTGGATATGATGACGGTCGATGTCCTCATGCTTATACATGACCCACGGCTGATTGCCGAATCCGAGTTTTTCCAAATACTCACGGGCCATGACTTCAAGGTCTTGGTCTGAAAGTCTATCATCAGGATGCGGATTCAGAGATATGTGAAGTACAGGTTTCTTGGTACGCCCCATTTTGGGCATAAAAACCTTGAAATTCTCGACCATTCCGCTGACACTGACCTTGCCGTCCGGGGGAAGTATGATTTTATTGGCAGCGAGGATGCGGCCTTTCGCTTCGTTTATCTTTTCGCCGTTGTAGCTGATTGCACCATATAACGATGATCCTATTGATATTTTTGCGACCATTCAGTCTCGAATCTTTCTGTGAGAATCTTGACTTCACGCATAATCGATGCCATATCCAACGTGGCTTTTTCCAGTTTGTAGAGCATGGCCATCGCTTTCTTTTCTGAAAATCCCGACTTCAATTCCTTCACCATAAGGTCATAATTCACTCCTACCGTTCGGAACTGGGCGAAAAATTCAGAGAGTTTGGCGCAATATACGGCAAGCGAGCGGTCGGTGGTCAGTACCCGGAACGGGCGAGAGAATACCAGTTGCTTGATGAAAGTGGCTCTTACATCCTGATTGGCTTTCTCCATCATCCCGATGAATGTGTCCCATTCGAGGTCATCAAAGCGCACCTTGACGCAGTGGCTGCACTTGTTGGCGACCGGCGGTCGCCCTCCTTTGTTGAAAATTTCTGCCATTGAATGTCTGATTCAACGGTTTCACTTCCACTTAGCCCTTGGCAACGCAGTTTGAATTATGGGGAATGCGACTTCGGAGCAGTCCCTGCCTTGCAAGTTTGTTTTGAGGTCAGTTCCTCAAAACCTTTACAGACCCTGTAAAGACACCTTGCTATGTACACGTGTACATTAGATTCCTTTGAGATGATCCGAGGTTTGAAAGTCTAAGCCCGCTTGACATCCGACACCTCGCTTTTCTCTTTTGCGGCCTCCTGATGGGGGCTGGTTGAGCGTGGAAGCTTGACATAAAGATAGCAAAAAAATCCGAGACTGCCAAATGTGGAATGTACCATGAAAAAACTTCCAATTGGAAATGTTAAAGTTTTTGCCGAAAATAAGTGAGCGCACTTGTCAAACTGTGCCAAACTGCGTCAAGTAATTGATGCACAAAATATTGAAAGTTTTTCATATTTGTAAATCCGCTTCTTTTTTATTATCTTTGCAGAGCATTCGACCCAAATATCTGTCTTCATGTCACGATAAAATTTAGAAGATATACACGGATGGACATCGTTAGACACGTAGTTGGGAAGATTGCGACAGAGAGCACTTGGTATATATGTTGAGACTGATTTTTCTATTGAGTTTCCGTTATATATCCTTTCATAGAGTTCAACCTTATTTTGGATTTATGTTTGTTTGGAACTTCATATCGAACGATGTATGCACTTGTCAATAGATTTATCTTTCTTAGTATGTATCAATATTGCTTTCGACCTAATTACCTATCTATATAGGTACCTATAGCCCTATGGCCGTCAGGCTATCGGCTGAATCCGATGCGTGAGTACCGGAATGATCCCCTTATGGCAGCGAGGGAAGAATCACAGTGATGTGACTGGAAAATGTTGCCGTCCCGTCTGCATTCTTGCCGGCGGAAGCATATCGTCTGATGCCGTCATGCCGGTCTGATAAGTGAGCCCGACTTGTCGATGGACTATGCACGGAGCTTATGCGGTATGAGAATCTTTCAAACGTCACCGAATGAAAGAACCCAAATTTGTTGCCTTTTCCACCCAGAAGGGAGGAGCCGGCAAGACAACCCTGACTGTGGTCATGGCGAGTTACCTGTACTACGTCAAGGGTATGAAGGTACTGGTTGTGGACTGCGATTATCCGCAATACAGTATTGAGGAGATGCGGCAACGCGACAAAGATCTTGTCGATTGCAATCCCGCATTTGAAAAAGCGTTCAAGGAGAATGTCCTGCGCACGAAACTCCAGCCGTGGCCCATGCTGCTGGCGACACCAGACAATGCAATGGAGAAAGTACGGGAGATTGTGGAGGGGGGCAATGAGATTGATATAGTTCTCTTCGACCTGCCCGGCACAATCAATAACCGAGGTGTGGTCAATATCCTCAACTGCATGGACTCCGTAATTGTGCCTATTGCGGCAGACCGGGTCATTCTTCAGAGTTCGCTGGCTTTTGCGATGAAAATCAACGAATGGCTCACAACGGGTAAATCGCAGGTAAAGGAGATGTATCTGCTCTGGAATCTTGTGGATGCGAGGGAGAAAACCGAACTGTATGACCAGTATGAGAAACTCTTTGCCGAATATGGACTCATAACGCTGAAAACACGTATCCCAGACACGAAGAAGTTCAGACGCGAGGGGTCAAAGACATTGCCGAGAGCTGTGTTCCGCTCCACAGTCATGCCTCCGGACAAGACGTTAATCAAGGGAACACGTCTGCCGGAACTTGCGGATGAGATTATGACTGTGCTCAGACTCTGATTCTATGGCGAAAGTTTATGATTCGGATGTCGATCCCGACGAGTTCATCCGGGATTTCAGGCAGGAGCCCTCCGGTATCGGAGGACTGAAGAAAGCCCCTATGATAAAAGATGACGCAACTCCTACGCCCATATCCGAACTGCCGAAAGGAAAAACTGTTCCCAATCGACCAAAACGTAATGTCTGTGAAGAAATTGATGACGGGGACGAGGCTTATCGCCGGAGATTTCTTCTTGACCCGACATATATGTGGCCGCAGGAAAAGTTTCAGCCGGTGGAGATAGACCCGGAGTTCGTGCAGAAGATAAGACGCATCATTTCCTATGAGAAGAAACGGCCTTGCACCGTCAAGGCATACGTCAATAATGTCCTTGCCGCACATTTCGAGCAATATGCGGCATATGGAAAAGGCGCGTGCGTTTGACCCCTTCGGGCACGCGGGACTGACCCCTTTGGGCGAAATAAGAATGACCCTTGCG
>ERZ808037.948-NODE-948-length-22207-cov-12.417939_pt1 | contig 22207 bp, 18 predicted proteins | sample MGYA00380190_ERZ808037 | MGnify/ENA primary metagenome ERZ808037 (study PRJEB31490, sample SAMN06133399) | mouse gut metagenome | isolation source: J9 | host: mice | place: China: Chengdu | collected 2015-05 ... | reverse complement strand
CCAAGGATGGTTTATGAATCAACCGCAGCGGGAGTATTTCCCCCGACTTTCACGGAAAATTCCACCAAAACCGGCCTGTAATGTGTGGTTTATAGGCCGCTTTTCCCCTTGCATTTTGAAAAGAGCTGTGGTAAAATTATTCTGTAAAAATTGACAAAAGCGGGAGACGACGTTCGGTAAAAAACGACAAATCCCGCTTAACGTTTGAAATTTTTCTATGCGGCCTATAAATCACGCTTTATTTACCAAATTTCATTCCTTGGACCTGCACCCGAACTGGACACCCCAGCTGCTCAGCATTTTACTAAAAACTGTCAAACACAAAACGCAGGCCATCCGCCGTAACATGGGCAGATGGCCTGCGTCTTATGTTTAATGATGGGGCCAAAAATTTCCTCCCGGCTGACCCGCATATCCTCTGTCACATCTCTCAGCAGCGCCGGTGTCACAAAATTACCGGCCTCCAGCCCTTCGGGAATTGTACCGCCGCACACCAGAGCCGCCCCTTTGCTGCGAGCTTCTTCAATCAGCTCCAGAATACGGTCACGGGCAGCCCGGGTAATCATGGGCCCCATAATGTAGCCCTCATCGTGCTTGCTGCCACACCGGACCTCCTTCAGGCCCTCCTCCAGCTTGGCCAGATACTCCTCATAGACCGACGCATGGACATAAATTCGGTTGTAATTTGTGCAAATTTGCCCGGCGTTGTCACACTTGAAGGCGATACAGTGCTTAACTGCAAAGTCGATATCCGCATCCGGCATCACAATAACAGGGGCATTTCCGCCCAATTCCATGGAGAATCGTTTAATGGAGGATGTGGAGGCCTCGTGCATGGCACGGCGGCCGGTATCGCTGGAACCGATCAGGGTAATCATGCTGGGAATTTTGCTGGTATTAAGGGTCTTGGCCACCACATTGGAAGGACCGGACACAAGGTTCAGCACACCTTTTGGCATACCAATTTTAGCGGCAATTTCACCAAGGTAGAGCGTAGCCAGCGGAGTATCACTGGCAGGCTTGAGGACAATGGGGTCGCCGGCTACCATGGCGGGACCAATTTTCAGCGCTGCCATTGCAATGGGGTAGTTCCAAGCAATATGAGCTACTACAACGCCCAAGGGCCTGCGCTCCACTGCGTGGTATAACTCACCGTAGGCTTTGCTTGGGGTATAGACGGTGGTCCCCTCCATGCGTGCTCCCTCGTGAACAAAGTAGCGTGCATAGTCCTCAAATCCGTAGAGGTCTTCCATTGCTGTCTTATAAGGCTTTCCGGTCTCGGCGGCTAACAGCTCTGCTATGGTCTCCTTCTCCGCCATAATCGCATTGATAAACTTGTCCAGCCACTGGGCACGTTCACCGATGGGGGTTGCGGCCCAGTCCTTGAACGCGCCCTGGGCCGCTTCCAAGGCTGCCAGACACTGCTCCTCAGAGGCGGTATCCAGCTCCTCAATTACGGAGTTATCCGCCGGGTCCAGAACCTTGACCCTTACCCCGGCCCCCTGGACCAGCTCGCCATTGATATACTGCTTGTACATTCTGCAAACTCACTCCTTTAAATAAATTAGGTTAATGAAGGTGCACCAAATAACTTTGTAATTTGATGGCGATGGATCACTCCAACATGTTTCTTGAGTCTGCCGCCATTAAATATCAAAGAGCTGCTGTGCAAAAGCTTCATGTGACCTTCAAAATAACATGCGGCTTTCAAGTTTGATCTGTTTATGCTGCGGACGAGGCGAAAATTTTGAGGGAGAAATTTTCGCCCCATCCCGCACCATAAAGAAAGAGGGAAACCAGGAGGCTTGTCAGCTTTTACGCTTATTCTGCGGCCTTAGGCTGCGTAATAAAACTGACCAGAATGAAGATAATCAGTGCGGGGATCAACGGAGTAACAGATGCGTAGGGAATGGTTATAACCTTAAACTGATTCAGCAATGTCAACCCTACGCCGACAATAAAGCTGGCAATGGCACCTTCCTTGGTGGATTTCTTCCAGAATACCGCCCCCACAACCATAACCAACGCGCCGGCGTTGATCAGGCTGTATGCAATTGACAGCAACGGGATCAGATTTGTAAACTGCAGGGAGACCAGCAGCGCAAAAATACCCATCGCAACCGTGGCCAGTGTAGTCATGCGGGACAATTTCTTCTGATCATTCTCTGCCGCCGGGTTTACCACCTTCAGGTAAATGTCGTTCACAATGTTGGCCGCACCGGCAATCAGGCCGCCATCGCAGGTGGACATTACCGCCGCACAGATAGAAGCCACCATCAGTCCCGCCATCACCGGGGGCATCTTTTCCATCAGCAGCTGGAAGAACACCGTGCTCTCAGAGGCATCCGGCCAAAGCGCTTTCCCGTACATACCCATCAAAACAGGCAGTGCGGCATAGGCCACCACCAGCACCGACGCGACAATGGGCGCCCAGTAGGCTGTTTTTTCTGTTTTGCTGGCCACTGTGCGTTGGAAGGCCGTAGCGGAGGTCAGGCCGAACAAGGCTGAGGGGCCAAACATCATAATCAGTGTCTCTGCGTCAAAGGGGATCAGTTCAAAGCTGCTGGCCGGGAGGTTTTCTGCCATAAAGGAAAAGCCTCCCTGAATGGTGATCCAGATTACGCCCAGGATTGTCACCACAAAGATGACGGAGCTCTGCAGCACGTCAGTCATCATAACGCCCCACAGGCCAGACATGGCACTGTAGCCAATCACAATCAGGAAGGTAAGCGCCGCCCCAAGCTCTCCAGGCAGACCGATGTATTCAAACAGGAGCCGCCCGGCCATGATCTGGCCAGCGCAAATGGCTGTCATGGTACAGAAATGCAGGATAGCGATGAGCACAGTGGTAATTTTGTCGCCATAGCAGTCCGCCAGTACATCCGGCAGAGTCAAATAGCCCTTTCGGTAGATCGCCTTGGACATAACCACACCGAACAGTGTAAAGGACAAGGCAGCGCCTGCGCCATACCACAGGCCTCCAATCCCGTAGAGTGCGCCATATTGTGCTCCTCCTACGACTACGCCGTTGCCTAAGTGGGAGCCAAGATAGGAACCTACCACCATCAGCATCGTTCCCCGTTTGGCCGCAGTCATAAAATCCTGATTGGTCTCGCTATATTTCCTGCCCTTCAAACCGACCAGCAGCATCACTGCCAGGTAAATCAGCATGATGACAAGAATGATAATTGTTCTGCTTGTCATACCTGTGTACCTCCTTTGTTAATTCTCACTCCCTGTTTAGTATCTACTCCCACCTGAGTCCAGTAGTTTTAACCGCCGGTAAGATTACACAATCCCAGCTTCTTTCAGCTTCTCGATTTCATCTCGGGACATACCTAACACTGATGTATAAATTTCCTCGGTATTTTCGCCAACTGCCGGCGGCGCCTTATACTCCAGCTCCTGATGCTCCGAGAGCTTGATGGGAAACCCCATAAAGGGAACCTCCCCCTCCAGCCCATACACGGGCTGTTTGATCAGATACCCCCGCTCCCAAAGATGTTCAGTCCTCAGCAGGCGGCCAGGGGTGGCTACAATGCCGCAGGGAATGCCGGTCTCCAGGAAAATCTGCTCCAGCTCGTCGCAGCTCTTATCTTCCGCCCAGGCCTGTACCCGGGCAAACAGCTCTTTGGAGTGCTCCACCCGGAGCATCATGTCATCATAGAACCGCTCCTCATGGAGGAAGGGGTCGTCGATCAATGTCAGCAGCTTGTGGTACATCTGGTTGGGGCCGGCGTGGAAGTTGATCCAGCCGTCGGTCGCTTTCAGGTAACCATAGGGCGCGCTGTCATCCCCTTCCAGGGCAGCCTGGTCGCCGTTGAGGTAGGCGTTGGCGATGGCGTCGCTGCGGACCATTGTAGAGCTGGCAATCATAGCCACATCCACATACTGCCCTTTGCCGGTCCGCTCCCGGTCATACAGTGCCAGCATAGTGCCCATCATGGCATACATACCGGCCATATGGTCGTGAATGGCCCCCTTGCTCCGCTCCACGTGGCCATCCTCCATGCGGGTTACACCGGACACAGCGGAAATGATCCCGTCAAAGGCCGGTCGGTCCCGCCAGGGGCCGCCCTGGCCAAAACCACTGACCGACACCATAATGATTTTGGGGTTAATCTTTTTAACTTCTTCATAACCCAGTCCGATTTTTTCCATCATTCCCGCTCGGAAGTTCTCCAGAAGAACGTCTGACTCGGCAATGAGCTTTTTCAAAATAGCCATTCCTTCCGGCTTGCGGATATCAGCGGTTACACTCTTTTTGTTTCGGTTACAGGTAACGAAAAACAGGCTTACGTCGTTTTTCCAGGGGCCTACGGTCCGGCTGATCTCCCCCTCCCCCGGCTTTTCCACCTTGATGACCTCCGCACCCATGTCCGCCAACAGCACACCGCAGAAGGGGCCGGAGATATACCGGGTCAGGTCAACGACCCGCACTCCATTTAAAATGCCTTTCATTTTATCCCCTCCTGCTCAGACATACCGTTCGTTCAGCGCAGATTTCAGGCCGCCGCTCTCTATAGAGGCCTTGAAGCCCTGCATGTCCTTCTTCTGCATATTGGTGCGGGACAGGTTGAACATCTCAGCGGTGAAATCCAGGCTGTTGGCAAACCCCCGCAGATCATAGACCTTGCGGATACAATACTTCATCATTCCCATGCTCTCCGCAGGCACCTTGGCCACCAGCCGGGCGACCTCCATTGCCCGGGCCCACAACTGATCAAAGGGAACCACCTCGTTAACCACACCGATCTCCCGCAGCTCCTCGGCAGAGAAGTATTTACTCTCAAAATACCACTCCATCGCTTTATTCATGGGCAGCTTCCACAGCTCCACAGGAATTTCGGGGGTATAGCCCAGCACAATTTCCGGGTTGCCGAAGGCGGCGTTGTCTGCGGCAATAATCAGATCACTCATCAGCGAGATTGTAATTCCTCCACCGATGCAATAGCCCTGAACGGCACTGATTACGGGCTTGGGCAGATACCACAGGTATTTGAAAAACTCCACCTCGCTCTGTGTGTCGGCACGACGCTCCACGATATCGGTGATATCGTTCTCCATGCTCTCCTTCAGATCAAAGCCGGCCGTAAAGGCCTTTTCACCGGCGCCGCGGATCAGGATAACCTTCACCTCGGGGTCATCCGCCGCCTGGTGCAGATAATCGCCCAGTCCCTGAATCATGGCGGAGTTCAGCGCGTTGCGCTTCTCAGGACGGTTCAGCGTGATAATGCCAATGTTGTCTTGTTTTTCATACAAAATAACGCTCATATTCAAAACTCCTATATTTCATGATTTTGCTGTGTAAAGCTGTTGACAAACTACAGGTCAGCCGACGCTGCTTTTAACTCCTCCATTAGAGCCGGGACAACTTCAAACAAATCGCCTACAATTCCATAGTGGGCTGCCTTGAAGATCGGAGCGTCCGGGTCCACATTGATCGCCACAATCTGATCGGAGCCCGACATGCCGGCCAAATGCTGGATTGCTCCTGAAATACCACAGGCAATGTAAAGCTTGGGGTGGACAGTACTGCCTGTCTGCCCCACCTGATGGCTGCTGTCGATCCAGCCGGAATCCACCGCTGCGCGGGAGGCCCCCACTACACCGCCCAGCTGGTCGGCCAGCCGCTGGAGCAGTGCGAAATTTTCCGGGCCTTTCATTCCCCGTCCGCCGGAGACAATGATATCCGCTTCGCCGATGTTGAAGGGGCTGTCCTCCCGGTAGACCAGCTCCCGGAGCTGGGTACGGAGCTTCTCCTGCTCCACATTTCGGACCAGGCGCTGAACAGCCCCTGCCTTAGCACCTCTCTGTGCACGGAAAACGCCGGGACGTACCGTTCCGATCTGGGGCCGGGTATTGGAACACAGGATGGTCGCCATCAGATTGCCCCCAAAGGCGGGGCGGGTCCAGGCCACGTCTCCATTTTCCTCATCAATACCCAGCGCAGTACAGTCGGCAGTCAGGCCGGTCTTCAGCCGACAGGCGACCCGCGGGGCAAAATCCCGGCCGTTCTCAGTGGCCCCGATTAGAACGGTGGAGGGTTTATACTCACAGAGCAGGCTGTACATCAACTCGGTATAGGCATCGGTAGAATAGTGGTCACAGGCGGGACAGTCCACCGCCAGGATTTCGTCGGCCCCATAGCACTCCACCTGCTCTACCAAAGGGCTTGCGTCATCTGCGATGATCAGGGCAGTCAGCTTTTCTTTTGTTACCTGAGCCAGCTCCCGCGCCGCATGGAGCAACTCAAGCCCCACATGCTGCACAATGCCCTGCTCCTGTTCGATATAGACCCAAATGCCTTTGTAGCTTCCCTTATCCATAACGCACCTCCTGCTATATCACGTTGGCGCGCGCCAGCGCACCGCACAGACCCTTTGCCTGCTCCTTCGCATCCTCACCCTGAATCCACACGCAGTCTGCGTGGCGCTCCGGGGTGAAGGTACGGCGCACCTTTGTGGGAGAGCCCGTCAGGCCAATGTGCCCCTCCTCCACCGGGAGGACCTCGCAGTCCAGAACACCGATCTCACAGCGGTTGGCCCACAGGCGGCCCCGGATGGTCTCAAATCTGGGCGGAACCTCACCTTTGACCACGGTAAAGACCGCCGGAGCGGGCACAGAAATAATCTCTTGATAGGCTTTGCATTCCCGCACAGCTTCAAAGGTCCCGTCCTTCTCGTGGATCTGGCTGGCGTAGGTAACCTGTGCAATCCCCAGGTGCTCCGCCATCTCGGGACCCACCTGCCCGGTGTCCCCGTCAATGGCCTGCTTTCCGCACAGAATAGCGTCAAAGCCGCCCAGCTTCTCCACCACCTTGGAGAGGATATAGCTGGTAGCCAACGTGTCTGAACCGCCGAATTTGCGGTCTGTCACCAGATAGGCCTTGTCAGCCCCTCTGGCCAAAGCATCTGTTAAAATCTCCTGCGCCTGAGGCGGTCCCATTGTCACAACGGTGACATGGCCACCGCTCTCCTCCTTCAGCCGAAGGGCCTGTTCCACTGCGTAGGCATCAAAGGGGTTCATAATGCTGGGCACACCTGTGCGGATCAGGGTATTGGTCACCGGATCGATTTTGATTTCCGTGGTATCCGGCACCTGTTTGATACATACTAAGATTTTCACAATTTACCCCCCTTATCGCAGCATAGCAGAGGAAACTACCACACGCTGAACCTGGTTGGTCCCCTCGAAAATTTGGAACAGCTTGGCGTCTCGCATCAGTTTCTCAATTGGGTAATCCCGCATATAGCCGTAGCCGGAAAAAATCTGTACAGCATCGGTTGTTACCTTCATAGCCGTGTCGCCGGCCATACATTTGGCCGCCGCGCAGATTTTTGAGTAGGGTAGACGGTTATCGATCAGCTCTGCCGCATGATACACCAGGCTCCGGGCCGCCTGGGTCTGTATTTCCATGTCAGCCAGCATGAACTGTATAGCCTGGAGCTTTGCAATGGGTTTGCCAAAGCAGATTCGATTTTTGGCATATTCCACACTTTGGTCAATGGCGCTTTGGGCAATGCCCACAGCAGCTGCGGCTACCTCTGCCCGAGATGCATCCAGTGTTTTCATGGCAATCTTAAAGCCCTCGCCCTCATTCCCCAGCAGGTTTTCCTTCGGAATGAAAACATTCTCAAGCAGAACATCCGCCGCCGCAGACAGCCTCAGGCCCATTTTATCCTCATGCCGCCCCACCGATACGCCGGGGCGATCCCGCTCCACCAGGAAGGCAGAGATGCCGTGCGTACCTTTCGTCTTATCAGTCTTGGCAAAGATGACAAAGAAGCTGGCATAGGGCGCGTTGGTGATAAAGCACTTCCGTCCGTTCAGAACGTAGCCCCCATCCCTGGCCACCGCGGTGGCCTTCAGAGCAGCCGCATCTGAACCGGCATCCGGCTCAGTCAATCCGAAAGCCGCCATGTGGCCTGCGTTGGCCATCTCCACCGCATACTTTTTCTGGGACTCATTGCCTGCAATCATAATCGGCTTGCAGGCCAGGGAGGTCGCTCCCAGCGCATTGGTGGTGCCGGCCTCCCAGCGGCTGAGTTCCTCGGTCAGCAGGCACTGCGTTGTCATGTCCAAGCCCAGCCCGCCATATTCCTTTGGCAATGTGATAGACGCAAAGCCGATCTCCACTGCCTGCCGGTAGACATCCAAGGGGGTCTCGCCTTTGATGTCATACTCTTTTGCCACAGGAGCCATGACTTGTCTGCCGAAGTCCGCAGCCAGCCGTTTCAGGTCCCGCTGGTCTTTTGAGAGTACAAACCCGCTCATAATTTTTCCATCCTTTCTCAGCAGTTTAGGGCACCCTTTGCCCTGTAGATATTGCACAAAATATTTCGCTTTTGATGGTGTCATTGTATCGCATCAGACGATACATGAAAATCACTTTGTCTTTGTGTGCCCCTGTACAAGATTTTGTATCAACTTTGTTTTGTATCGGCATACGATTTTTAGTTGTATGGTGCATTCAGCGCTATGTCCCTTTTCAGAATTTACTTTCTTCGGCAATTCGGTTATAATTTGAGCAAATGAGCCCAACTTATTGACCAAGGAGGCTGCCGATATGGAACTTAGACAACTGCGCTATTTTCTGGAAGTCTGTCAATACGGAAGTATTCTGCAGGCCTCCCGTCATATTTTTCTCTCACAGCAGGCGCTCAGCAGGGCCATAGCTTCCCTGGAACAGGAACTGGGCCTGACACTGTTTCTCCGCACACCCCAGGGGCTTGTACTCACCGAGGCCGGCAAGCGTATGCAGGAGTTGGCCAAGCCGGTGGTAGATTCCATGGACACCTTAATCGAGGAGCTCTCCCAATCTTCTGCTGTACAAAAAAGCTCCATCCGTTTTGGAACCACCTCCGCGCTGCAATTTTTTATACCGCCGGACTCCCTGCTGAAGTTTGGTGATCAGGTCCCTAACCTGCACATTGATTTTTTTGAATATCCCTTTGATCAATGTGAGAGTATGGTAAAAAGCGGCGAGCTCACCGCCGCTTTGATTAACGGACCCGCTGTTGACCCTGGCCTGGTGGTGTTCGACCTGGCCTACCGTCAACGGGTGGCTATTTTGTCAAAGGACTCCCCCCTGGCCCAAAAGCTTTCTCTCACACTCCAGGATTTGGCGGGGCAAAAGCTAATTTCCAATATCAATAACCGCTGCTATGACAACCTTTGCGCCCTGTGCCTCTCCTCCGGCTTCACCCCCAACATCCACCGGGTAAGTGACAACAGCACGGTCTATGAGCTGTGCAGCACACAGGGATATGTTGGCATCACAATTGATTTTATCCTGCTGATGCCTCTGCCCCACTATTCAAATCTGGTCATCCTTCCCATCGCAGACAGCGAGCTCTCTTATCCGCTGTCGCTCATCACTTCTCCCAGCCAATACAAGCGGAAAATCATCCAGCGGTTTATGGAGTACTGCTGTACCATTATTTCAGAGAAAAACACCTTCCTTCCCCAGTATCCATTTTATTTCTGACACAACAACAGCCCTGTACAGACAACATCTGTACAGGGCTGGCTCTCAAAATTCAATTGGCTTAATTTTTCTCCGGAAAAGCAAGGCTTGCTGCTATAAAGAATACAGCGGAAATTAAAACGGATGTAATGCTCAAATAGGGAAGATGGATCAAATCTGCCATATCCAACACCGCCGCCAGGATTCCGGCACACATACTGACCAGCGCCCCTTTGGTAGACCCGCGCTTCCAGATCAGTCCACCAAAAAAGGGAACAATACAGCCGGAACTGACCAAAATGTAGCCCATCATCAGCACTTGAATGATATCGTCCATAGCCAGCGCCAAAAAGATTCCGATCAGGCATACCACCAAGTCAGCGAGCATAACGATCTTCCGGTCACGCCCGGAGTCCTCCTCACATCTGAGAATGCCATGGTAGACATCGTGCAGGATAACCGTTGCGGTGGAGATGTACACCGCGTTGCACGCCCCTACCACCGCGCAGATAACTGCGGCCAGGATTACCGCGCCGATCACCACAGGCAGCTTGACCAAAAGCAGCTGTATCATAACAGACGAGGCCGGCAGCTCCGGGAAGAAGACGGTTCCAAACATTCCCAAAAGGGGAGGAATCAGCGCAATGGGCAGGACCAGAATCCCCCCATACAGGCAGCTGAAAAACGACGTCCGCTCCGACTTACCAGAGCTGACTCGTTGGATCATCCCTTGCTGTACCAGCGCGCACAATATTGTCGGTACGGTCAGGGAGACAAGAAACTCCAAATCGAAGGGCATTGGGGAAAAGGATGCAGCCGGCAGATTTTCCCGCAGAAAGGCAAAACCAAACTCTCCGGCCGTAGAGGCCAAGGCCGCCACAATCCCGGCCAGAATAACAGCAGACTGGAGGGCCCCCATTGCCATTGTCCCCAGCATGCCGGTGGATACGGTGTAAACCAGTGAGATAACTGCGGTAACAATCACTCCCATCTTGGACGGAAGGCCCACTACCTGAAAAATAGCCCTCCCCGCCAGCAGCTGCCCTGCCATCATCGCAATGGCGGACAAGGTTGTAATAACATTGTAAATCAGGCGGATAGCCACGCCCTGATAGCGGCGCTCGAAGTAATCAGCCAGGGATACAAACCCGTTGCGGTACACCAGCCGGCAGATCAGCAGGGCCACCGCAATATAGGACAGCCCACAGCCAATCCCGTACCACGCGCCTGAAATACCATAGATTGCGCCGTACTCCGCACCGCCAATCACAAAGCCGCTGCCTACCTGCATGCCGACTCCGCTGCCCAGCAGCACCCAGAAGGAGGCCTTCCCCCGTCCCAGTACAGATTCCCGCACGGACCCCCTGTCCGCTGAGCGCTTAAAATGCGCCCCCATTACGACCATAGCCGCCGCGTACAGAATCAGCACCAACACGACGATGCTATTAGTATCCATAACAGAAACAACCCTTCTTTCACCGAAATCGGCCTCAATTGAACTTTGACAGCCTTTATGGTAAATAGTTTAAATTTATAGTATCATAGAGATACGTTCTGTCACAAGCACAAAAAAGAAGACGGTGTAAATAAAAAGGAGCCAGGCATGAACATTGTACAGTGTAAAAGTTTTCTTAAGCTGGTAGAGACAAAAAATTTTACCAAGGCCTCACAGGAGCTGTTCATCTCCAAGCAGGGACTGAGCCGGAGCATCCGCAGTCTGGAGGATGAACTGAATACCTCCCTTTTTGTCCGAACGGCGTATGGGGTGGAGCTCTCTCCCGCCGGCAGCAAAATTTTGCCGGAGCTCCGGGCAATCGTCCAGTCCTATGACAAAATTCAGGACAAGCTGACTACCCCCGATCTGGACCACCTGCGCATCCTGCTGTCCTACGGTTTTTTCTCCAGCATCCCCTCCGATATCATTTTTTCCTTTCTGGAACAGGACAAGCGCCTCCATTTTCACTACTCCTGCTGCAATTCCTTTGAGCTGGAGCAGACCCTGGTCAGCGAGGGACTTGACCTGGCCTTTTCCAGCAATCCCAAGCGGTATGATCAGTTTCAATATTTTTTCCTGTTCAAAAACTATCACTGCTTTCTTGTTCATGAGGACCACCCGTTGGCCGGAAAGAAGTTCATAGACATACAGGACCTGGACGGCATCCAGATCGCCATCTCCGCCGCCCGGGAATACTACGACTATGACTATATTTATAAACGCTTCAAGGCTCGGGGACTGGAACTGAACACCTTCCCCTGCTATGAAAGCAGCACTCTGCTTCAATTCGCAGAGGAAAACCGGGGCGTGTCCTATACCACGACCAGCCTCTCACCCTTCCGACCCGGTTCCCATATTCAGCGCGTTTTCCTGAAGGACTATCAGGCAGCCGCCTACGACATCAATATCATCGCCCCCTGTGGGCAGGTCCTCTCAAAACCGGCAGCCGAGTTTATCTGTCACTGTCAGTCATACTGCAAAAAAATTCTGGAGCAGCGGCCCAATTTCCCCATAGACAGTTAAAGCGAACAGACCGCAATTATTTCGTTAGCAGGTCTGTACCACAATCTGTTTGGAATGACATAAAGGGAGTGAGCATCGGATGATTTCTGCTCAGGAATATCAAAGCCGTCTGGCGTCGGTGCAGGCGCTTATAATCCGTGAAGGCTTGGACGCCCTGGTCCTGGGCGCGTCCGCTCAGATTGACCAGCGTGGATCATTGCGCTGGCTGATGGATTATTACCTGTCCGTATATGAGGAATGTGTTGTAATCCGTCCGGAGGGCGCTCCGGTCTACTTTGCCCACGACGGCCTAGCCGCTTTCCACGCCGGGAACAGTCCCCTCCGGCCTGAGGCCCGTGTTATTCCCCCGCACCTGTACCTGAGCGATCCTGCTGCGCCGGTTGGCGACTATCTGCGCTCAATCCGGGCCAGAAACATCGGAGCCGCAGGAACCGCCGGACTGTCGGCACGGTTTATCCTGTCGTTGAACCGGCAGCTGGATCGACCGGTCCGTGATATATCCCAGAAAATCGCACAGCTGCGGATGGTAAAGAGCCCTGCGGAGATTGCAATGGCCCGGGAGGCTGTACATCTTAACGAGGAGTCACTGTGGGCCTACCTGAAGGGGGCACGCCCCGGAGCACTGGAATCTGAGGCCCTGGCCAGAGGGTATGCCTTTGCTGCGGGCAGGGGATGTGAGGACCAGTATTGGATGGTCGGCTCAGGAAACCCCGCCGTCATTTCCCACGCTGTTTTGTCTCTTGGGCGAAAGCACCAGTGGCAGAATGGAGACGACAGCGCAGTTGTCATTGAGGTTTCGGGCCCCGGCGGGTATTACGGCGAGGTCTGGCAGGCCCTGAAATTTGGAGCGAGGGACCCGGAGCTGGAGGCGGCCCTGGCGGCTGTAGCGCGGTCTATCCAAGCGGCGGCAGAGATGATCCGTCCCGGTAATACGGTGGGTCAGGTTGCTGAGGCGGCTGAGGCCAGCCTGGTCAAAGATGGATGGGCCGCCCCCAGAACCGCCCGGGAACCTGCTGCTCCCATCGGACATGGCCAGGGGCTGGACGCCTGGGAAATCCCCTCCATCTCCGCCGATAATACACAGATCATTGAGCCAGGTATGCGTTTTAATCTCCATCCCGGCGTTGTGAAAAAGAACGGGAGCCGGGTAAGTTATTGCGATTGCTATATCTCATCAGACGGTGCGGCGGAACGGTTGTCCACACTTCCCTATGACGTAATTTATATCTAAGCCGAAAACATGTTTAATTTTTATATCAATATGACATGATTAGAAAAGGACGAAGGGGCCTCCCGCCGGTTTTACGGTGGGAGGCCTCAGCAAATCAAACAGGTTTCGCTGCGCCTATCCATTCAGCCACCTTCGGCAAAAAAGATAAAAAATAAATTTTATTTCTCTAAAGTATTGACATATTGCATCAGTGTGATATAATGTACCAAAAAGGTACTGTTTCGACTGGAGGAAAACAGTTTGCTGATGACGCGAGAGATGGACTACGCCCTGCGTATTCTGCGGGCGCTGTATCAGGAGGGACAGCTGTCCGCCGCAACCATTGCCCAGCGGGAGCACATGCCCAAGGCCATTACGCTGAAGGTTTTAAAGCAGCTCCACGCCGCCGGACTGGTGTGCAGCCGCCGGGGGAGCAGCGGGGGCTACGCCCTCCAGCGCCCCTGCGAGGGGCTGTATCTGGGCGACGTGTTCTCTGCGCTGGAGGAGCCTGTCCACATCAATCGCTGCCAAGGGCCGGGCTACCGGTGCGAAAACCGCCCCAAGGGGGACTGCGGCCTGTGCCGGGAGCTGTCCCGCATCCAGCGGGTGTTGGACGAGGAGTTTCGAAAAACGCCATTGAGCGCAATTTTCCAGGAAAAATAACATAAAGGAGGAAATATCTGTATGCTGTATCAAACCACACAGGAGCATGAGGAGCTGCGGGCCAAGGTAAGGGAGTTCGCCGAGGCGGAGATCAAGCCCATTGCCTTCATGCTGGACAAAAACAACCAGTTCCCCACCGAGGCTGTAAAGAAAATGGGGGAGCTGGGCCTGATGGGCCTGCCCTATGAGAAGAAGTACGGCGGGGCTGGGTCGGACGCCCTGAGCTACGCCATCGCCGTGGAGGAGCTGGCCCGGGTGGACGGCGGCGCGGGAGTCATCCTCTCTGCCCACACCTCGCTGGGCACCTACCCCATCTACTCCTTCGGCACCGAGGAGCAGAAGAAAAAGTATCTGCCCGACCTGTGCTCCGGCAAGAAGCTGGGGGCCTTCGGCCTCACCGAGCCCAACGCCGGTTCCGACGCCGGCGGCACCGAGACCACCGCCGAGGACATGGGGGACCACTACCTCCTCAACGGCGAGAAAATTTTCATCACCAACGGCGGCGAGGCCAGCACCTATGTGGTGTTCGCCGTCACCACCCCCGGCATCGGCACCCGGGGCATCTCCGCCTTTATTGTAGAAAAGGGCTGGGAGGGCTTCACCTTTGAGGAGCACTACGACAAAATGGGCATCCGCTCCTCTGCCACCTGCCAGCTGAATTTTAACAATGTGAAGATTCCCAAGGAGAACCTGCTGGGCAAGGAGGGCCAGGGCTTCAAGATCGCCATGGCCACCCTGGACGGCGGACGCATCGGCATCGCCGCTCAGGCTCTGGGCATCGCTCAGGGGGCCTACGAGGCCGCCGTGGAGTACTCCAAAGAGCGGGTCCAGTTCGGCAAGCCCATCTGCCAGCAACAAAACATCGCCTTTAAGATCGCTGATATGGCCACCAAGCTGCGCTGCGCCCGGTTCCTGGTCTACTCCGCCGCTGAGCTGAAGCAGGCCCACGTCCCCTACGGCATGGAGTCCGCTATGGCCAAGCAGTACGCCTCCGACATCGCCCTGGAGGTCACCAACGACGCCCTGCAAATCTTCGGCGGCTCCGGCTACTTGAAGGGCATGGAGGTGGAGCGGTTCTACCGTGACGCCAAGATCACCACCATCTACGAGGGCACCAACGAGATCCAGCGGGTGGTTATCGCCTCCCACATCCTGGGCAAGGCGGCCAAGGAGGCCCCCTCCGCCGCGGCGGCTGGCCCCCGGGGTCCCGAGACGGGCGCGCGGAAGCGGCTCATCCTCAAGGACGGCACCGCCCAGGAGAAGGTGGAGACCCTGGTGGCCAACCTGAAAAAGGACGGCCATGATTTCACCGTAGGCATTCCCATGGACACCCCCATCACCCAGGCTGAGCGGGTGGTCTCCGCCGGGCAGGGCATCGGCGAGAAGAAGAACATGAAGCTCATTGAGGACCTGGCCCGCGCCGCCGGGGCGGCTGTGGGCTCCAGCCGTCCCGTGGCCGAGACGCTGAAATATGTGCCCATCAACCGGTATGTGGGCATGTCCGGTCAGAAGTTCAAAGGCAACCTGTACATCGCCTGCGGCATCTCCGGGGCCATCCAGCATTTGAAGGGCATTAAGGACGCCTCCTGCATCGTGGCCATCAACACCAACCCCAACGCCAAGATTTTCAAGAACTGCGACTACGGCATTGTGGGCGATGTGCTGGAGATTCTCCCCCTGCTCACCGCCGCGCTGGACACCGGCGAGAAGCTCCCCGCCCCGCCCATGACCAAGATGAAGCGCATGGCCCCCAAGAAGGTCTACCAACCCCGGAAGCTGTACATCTGCAACGGCTGCGGCCACGAGTACGACCCCATGCAGGGCGACCCGGAGAACGAAGTGAAACCCGGCACCGCCTTCAAGGACCTGCCCGAGGGCTGGACCTGCCCCCACTGTGGTGAGAGTGTGAGCGAATTTATCGAAATCGAGGCGTGATGCGGCATGACAATCAAGGAACAGATTATCGCCGCCTGCGAGAGCACAAAGCTGCCCGCCGTCCACATCACTCCGGAGCCTGACGGGCTTTCCGGTCCCACAGACAGCAGATTTGGCGGGGAGTACTATCTCCCCGCCGGGGCCGAAACGGCGGAGCTGGAATTTATGGCTCAGATTAACTTTGCCCAAGTCCCTCACCTTGACGGTTTCCCGGAAAGCGGCCTGTTGCAATTCTTCCTTCGCACGGATGCTGGGGCGAAAGGTGAGTTCACCGAAGACAGAAATGCGTGGCTGACCGACAGCGGCCTGTTCCAGGTTCGTTGGTACCCGGAGCTTTCGGAAAACCCGGCAGCAGAAAAGGCGGAGGTGCCCGAAGCGCGTTGGCTCACCAGGTCGCTGGCGGGCCGGATGGAGTTCCAGGCCGCGGAGGAGATTGCCACCTTCTCCGTAGGAAATGACGGCCTGTGTACAGACATGGGTTTTGAGGCGGCCGAGGGGCTCTTGCCAGAGGACGATATGGAGGACACCGAATACGACCCTGGCACGGAGGAAGGCGATGAGCGATTTTTTGCCGACTTCGGCAACTGGGGCTGCAAATTGGGCGGCCATCCGGCCATTGGCTGGGGCGACCCCCGAGAGGTGGACGACAACTATCCCATATGGAAGGCGTATACGGCGCTCCTGTTCCAGCTTGACCTTATGCCCGGGAAGGAGTACGGCCAGGATGTGTTCGGCTTTTTCATGAAGCCGGAGGACTTGGCCGCGTACCGGTTCGACGAGGTATTGATGACCCGTCTCAACATTATCTAATAGAGCGCGGGCGGCCACAGGCCGCCCCTACAAAGAACAATAAAGGAGGAAACCCTATATGTATAATTACCGAAAGGTCACCGACGACCTGTACTGGGTAGGCGCGGACGAGCACCGGCTGGCCCTGTTTGAGAACATCCACCCCCTGTACCACGGCGTGTCCTACAACGCCTATGTCCTGCTGGACGAGAAGACCGTTCTGTTCGACACCGCCGACTGGGCGGTGGGCCGGCAGTTCATCGCTAACGTGAAGGCCGTCCTCAATGGCCGGCCCCTGGACTACCTGGTCATCAACCACGTGGAGCCCGACCACGCCGCCTCCGTTGAGGAGATTCTTCTGCGCTGGCCCAAGGTGAAGATCATCACTACCCCCAAGGCGGTGACCCTGCTCAATCAGTTCGGCTTCGGCCTGGACCCCAGCGCCATTGAGGAGGTGGCCGAGGGGGACACCAAGTGTTTCGGCAAACACACCGTCGCCTTTGTCTACGCCCCTATGGTCCACTGGCCCGAGGCCATGGTCACCTTCGACACCACCAATGGCGTACTGTTCTCCGCCGACGCCTTCGGCTCCTTCCGCTCCCTGGACGGCAAACTCTTTGCCGACGAATTCGATTTCGACCGGGAGTGGATCGACGACGCCCGGCGCTACTACACCAACATCGTGGGCAAATATGGCCCCCAGGTGGTGGCTCTGCTGAACAAGGCGGCTTCCGTCGTGGGCCTGGAGAATATCAAGTTCCTGTGCCCCCTCCACGGTCCGGTGTGGCGCAAGGACCTGGGCTACATCATCGACAAGTACACCCACTGGGCCACCTATGAGCCGGAGGAGAAGGGCGTGATGATTGTCTACGCCTCCATGTACGGCAACACCGAGGCCGCCGCCGAGGTGCTGGCCGCCAAACTCACCGCCCGGGGGATCACCAACACCCGGCTGTATGACGTGTCTTCCACCCACGTCAGCTACCTGATCTCCGACCTGTTCAAGTACAGCCACCTGGTGCTGGCCTCCGTCACCTATAACCTGGGCATCTTCCCGCCCATGCACAACTTCCTCATGGACATGAAGGCCCTGAACCTCCAGAAGCGGACAGTGGCCATCATGGGCAGCGGCTCCTGGGCCCCCCGCTCCGGCGCGCTGATGAAGGAGGAAATCGAATCCCTGAAGAACATGACCGTTCTGGACGAGGAGATGACCGTCACCTCCTCCCTGAAAGCCGACAACGAGTCGGAAATCGACGCCCTGGCCGACGCCATTGCCGCCTCGGTGCTCAAATAATTTCATAATATTGCAGCAGCGCAGGGAAACCGTGTTTCGGCGGTTTCCCTGCGCTGTCTATTTCTGAAAAGATGCAGTTTTACAGCTATTTAAAAGAAGGTATCCATCATATTCTCATCAATGCACTTATCAAACAGAGAAAATCTTCCGATATATTTTTATAGCTGTCAACAGCGGATAATGAAGTATAAGAGGGGATTGCAAAGATGATTCACTACATAAAAAATTTAAAAATCAGACTGAAACTTTATATTCTCATAGGAGTTGCGCTGCTCGGAATGCTCATTATCAGCGGGATGTCATTTTTTCTCATGGGCCGGATGAACGACATGACAAACGACATTGCGACAAGCTGGCTTCCCAGTGTTGATGTAGCCAGAGAGATGAGCACTACCATTTCCAATATCCGGCTGAATGAGTTAGAGTACCTGAGCGCAGACTCTGATAACAAAAAGGAGACCAGCCTTCAGCACCTCCAGGACGGAAACGAGACCATGGACACCCTCTTAGCCGCATATGGGGATATGATTGATGAGGAAGAACGGAATTTCTATAACAACGCAAACAACCTCTGGACACAGTACCAAGCGGCGGCGGAAGAAATGATGGCTTTCGCCAAACAGGGCCGCTCCGAGAGCGCCCGCGGGATTCTGGACGGAGAATGTGAGACGCTTTTCAACTCTTTGAACAGCGCTTTTGATGATATTATCGACTACAATACAAAGGGAAGCGATGATGCAGCGGCAGAGAGCGCCTCCCTTTACAGAACCGCCACCTTGACCATGGCAGCAGTTGTCATTGCCATTATCCTTGTAGGCGTCTTCTTCTCATTTGTGATTATACGCCTGATCAAAATCCCTATTTCTGAAATCGAGAATGCGGCCACAAAAATGGCGGAAGGGGACCTGGATGTAAAGATCTCCTATACCTCGAAGGATGAACTGGGTGTTCTCGCCGCTCAGGTAGGCAGATTGATCCATAAGCTTCAGCTTATTATTGCGGATGAGAATCAATTCCTCGCTAAAATGGCCGAGGGAGATTTTACGGTGGATTCGACCTGCGAGGCAGCGTATACAGGCGGCTTTTATCCTCTGCTTGTCTCGTTCCGGGGTATTGCGGACAAGCTCAATGACACAATGCTGCAAATCAGCCAAAGTTCCGCTCAGGTCGCGGGCGGAGCGGACCAAGTGTCAAATGGCGCCCAAGCGCTTGCCCAGGGGGCGACTGAGCAGGCCAGTTCTGTGCAGGAACTCGCTGCCACGATTGATGAAATCTCCAACAAGGTAAGTCAGAACGCAGACAGTGCGCGGCAGGCCAGTAAAGCGGCAGACAGTGTCAGCGTAAAGATGAATGTGAGCAAAGAAAAAATGCAGCAGATGACACATGCAATGGGGGATATCAGCAGCTGCTCCAGTGAGATCAGCAAAATCATGAAGATCATTGAAGATATTGCGTTCCAAACCAATATTCTCGCCCTGAACGCCGCCGTAGAAGCCGCCCGCGCAGGCGCCGCTGGAAAAGGGTTTGCCGTAGTAGCCGATGAAGTCCGCAATCTGGCAAACAAAAGCACAGAGGCCTCTGAAAACATCGCTGTTTTGATTGAAAATTCTTTACAGGCAATCGAAAACGGAACGCAGATTGCGGACGATACGGCGCAGTCTTTGATTCAAGCAGTCAATGACGTGAACGAAATGGCCGGCATTATCGAACAGATTTCGGCGGCCAGCAGCGATCAGGCGGATTCCATTGCGCAGCTCACGGTGGGAATTGACCAGATCTCCAATGTTGTACAGACAAACTCGGCAACCGCAGAGGAAAGCGCAGCAGCAAGCGAAGAACTGTCCAGTCAGTCACAGCTTATGAAGTGTCTGGTAGGAAGGTTTCGGTTGAAGGGCGGCCCTTCAAGATGATTCAAGGTTCTGGGAAGCAGAAAAAAATAGTGTCCAAAGTCGAAAAAGCCTGTAGCCCTTGAAATACAAGGGCTACAGGCAAAGAACGACCCTACATAATCCGAACAACTGACAAAAGTTTGTTCAGATTAGGTAGGGTCGTTCATTTTGGTGGAGCGGACGCAACCAACGGTGAACACCCCGCATAGCAGGAAACAGCACTTTCAAAGTGTTCCTCTATTTCGTCCAGCAGAATGTCGTCAATGGTAATCGGCCTGTCCCCGCCGTTGAGGATTAACGTCATTCTATCATCGTAGAGGTAAATCGCTCGGAGGAAGATATTCACCATTCCCCGGCGGTTGTTCTCGTCGTTGACGTTTCCCCGCTTCAGCAAGTAGAGAAATGCTTTGATCTGTGGAGCGGTAAATGTGACCTGTTTCCCCATCTCCATGGCAAGCTGACCTTGCAGATCGTCCTTTTCTCGCTTGCGCTTCTCAATGCGTTCGGTAATCATATCCACTGCCTGCCCACGCTCCAACGCTTTCCAGAGGTTTTCTATGGCAGCGTCCGCCTCTTGTATCGCCGCCTTGATGCGTTTGATGGCGGAGCAGTCATAGTCGGCCTCACAAGCGGCGGCAACCGCAAGGGCAATTTTCTCAATGTTGCTGTCCGTCAGCAGCTTGCGGCACTCTAAAACTACCCTGTCCTCAATTTTCTGCTTGTTGACAACTTTCTTTCGGCAAGCCTTTTTCTTGGCACTCTTGCAGGCATAATAGCGGTAGGCCGTCCCGGATTTCCCTGTGCCGCCGTAGCCGGTCATCATCTCCCGGCAGTAGCCGCAGAACAGCTTCGTTGTTAACAGATATTCTTCCCGCCCTCTGGAACGAGCGGGAGCTTTTTTGTTGCGGTCAAGGACGTACTGTACCCGCTGAAAAAGCTCGTCTTCAATGATGCGGGGCATACCGCCCGGCGTTTCCGTGTCCTTGTAGATGTAACAGCCGATGTACCGCTTATTCCTCAAAAGCCGGTGCAGGCTGTTCTTGTTGAACTCTTTGCCCTGGGAGGTTTTGACCTGCTTCGCGTTGAGATATTTCGTGATTTCAGCGACGGTTTTCCCGCTGGCGTACATCTCAAAAATCTCCCGGACAACGGTAGCCTCATCCGGGTCAATATGAAAGCGGCGTTCCTCGTCCACATAGTAGCCAAGACCGGAATTGCTCCCATTGCTCAAACACTTTTCGGCGTTAATATCCATGCCCCGTCGTATCTTTTGGGACAATTCCGCCGAGTAGTATTCGGCCATGCTCTCCAACACGCCCTCCACCAAAATGCCGCTGGCATCGTCGCTGATATTTTCCCTGGCGGAGATTACCCGGACGCCATTCTTTTTCAGCTTGGCCTTGTTGATGGCGCTGTCGTAGCGATTTCGGGCGAAGCGGTCAAGCTGATAGACAAGTACGCCCTCAAAAACGTGTTTGTCGCTGTCGGCAATCATGCGCTGGAACTCGGCCCTGCTGTCTGCCGTACCGCTCTGCGCCCGGTCGATGTATTCGCCAATCACGATATGTCCGTTGTTCTTAGCAAACTCGTAGCAGGTTTGAAGCTGTCCCTCGATGGATTGCTCCGTCTGGCTATGGCTGGAATATCGGGCGTAAATGACGACGTTCACTCTTTCACCCCCTCCAACATTTCAACGATGGCCTTTTTCAAGCGGTCATTCATGGGTGAGGCCGGGTCAAAGCACATCTCCACAAACCGCCTCATGTCCTTATCTTCCTCCAGAATTTTTGGCTTGAACTCGTACAGCCTGCCCTGCGGCTTTTCAGTGCGGCAGCAGATATAATCCATTGACACGTCGAAGTAATCCGCATACCAGATCAGCACTTTGATGGGAGCGGCGGAGTAGCCCGTTTCGTATCGGTTAATAGTGGCCTGGGGGATGCCCGCAATCTTACCAAATTTTGCTTGGGACAACCCGATACCCTCTCGGAGCGTTCTCATTCTTGCGCCTATATCGCTCAATTTGCTCACCTCCTGTCGTACTAATAGTATAGCAGAAAGTGAGGCTTATGTCAATCCAAATTATGAATTACAAAGGAAGGAGATGTGAATACCATGCCAGTATTTCATGTCAAGAAAACCACAGATTACACCGTCATGTCCAACCACCACCTGCGGGACAAATCCCTGTCCCTGAAAGCCAAAGGTCTGCTGTCGCAAATCCTCTCACTGCCGGAAGAATGGGACTACACCCTGCAAGGGCTGGCCTACATCAACCGGGAACAGCTTGATGCCATCCGTCAGGCCGTCCACGAGTTGGAGCAAGCCGGGTATATCGTTCGAGTGAGGAAACGGGACAACCGGGGACGGCTGCGGGGAGCGGAGTACACCATCTACGAACAGCCGCAAGCGCCGTCAGCTTTACCGACGTTGGAAT
>ERZ808037.947-NODE-947-length-22210-cov-12.828175_pt1 | contig 22210 bp, 25 predicted proteins | sample MGYA00380190_ERZ808037 | MGnify/ENA primary metagenome ERZ808037 (study PRJEB31490, sample SAMN06133399) | mouse gut metagenome | isolation source: J9 | host: mice | place: China: Chengdu | collected 2015-05 ... | reverse complement strand
TTTTTCGTAGACGACGGATACTCTGGAACAAATTTCCAGCGTCCGGGTTTCCAGGAAATGCTGTCCGAGATTGAAGCCGGGAAAATCGGAACCGTCATTGTCAAGGATATGTCCCGGCTGGGCCGTGATTATCTGAAAGTGGGATTTTATACAGAAATTTTCTTCCCTCAGAAGGGTGTCCGCTTTATCGCCGTTAATAACGGAATCGACAGTGAAAACCAGCAGGAAACGGATTTTACCCCGTTTTTGAACATCATGAACGAGTGGTTCGCAAGAGACACCAGCAAGAAAGTCCGGGCAATCAAACGCGCCCAGGGCATGGCTGGCAAGCACACCGCCGTTCACCCGCTCTATGGCTACAAGAAAGACCCGGACGACCCGGAGAAGTGGGTTATTGACGATGAAGCCGCCGAGATCGTCCGGCGAATCTTCCGCATGACTATCAGTGGTAAAGGCCCTTATGAGATCGCCACGATACTGGAAAAAGAACATATCCTCTGCCCGTCTGCTTATCTCGCAGAGCGTGGCGCAGGAAACCGACGCAACAATGAGTTTGCCAATCCCTGCCGCTGGTGGGGGACTACCGTCTCCTACATCCTCAACCGTATGGAATATATGGGCCATACCGTCAACTTCAAGACGGAAAAGACCAGCTTCCGGGATAAGCGGCGGCATCTCACCCCCAAGGATAGCTGGGTGATTTTTGAAAACACCCAGGAGCCGATCATTGACGAGGAAACCTTTCAGACGGCGCAGAAGCTACGAAAAACCGGACGCCGCCCCACCAGCCTGGGAGAAGCTAATCCACTGACCGGACTTCTCTACTGTGCCGACTGTGGCGCGAGGCTGTATAACGAGCGCGGGGACAATGGCAAGGGGCAGTTCAGAGATTCCTATGCCTGTTCCAGCTACCGCAAGCGTACCAGCGATTGCACGATGCACTTTATCCGTACAGAGGTTGTACGGGACTTGATTCTGTCGGCCCTGCGCTCCATTTCGGAGTACGCGAAAGCCAACCGGGAAGCCTTTGAACGGCTGGTAATGGACACGACCTCTGACCGTCAGTCACAGCAGATGAAGGAGAGCCGGAAAGCCCTGACGGACGGACAGCGGCGGTATGATGAACTGGATGTGCTGATTCAGCGCACTTATGAGGATCACGTTGCGGGTAAGCTGACAGACAAGCGATTTCTGAAACTTTCCCAGCAGTATGAAGCGGAACAGGAGCAGCTTGAAAGCGAGTTGAAGCGTCTGGCCGCTGAAATGGAAACGATGCAGGAGCAGACTGGCAGGGTGGACAAGTTTATGGCCTTGGTTGACCGCTACACCAGCTTTGACGAGTTGACCACGCCCATGCTCAATGAGTTTGTGGAGAAGGTCGTTGTCCATGAGCGTGTGAGTGTAGGCCGATACAAGCGTAAGCAGAGGGTTGATGTTTATTTCAACTTCATCGGGCTGGTGGAACTGCCCACCGAGCCGGAGGACGAAGCCCCCGCTGCCGCAGAACCGCCCCAGGAGCGGTATGTGGCCGTGAATACCAGCTTTGCCCCGCTGGGCGAGTACCTTTCCCAGCAGACGGAGAACAGCGTTACCCTCTCTTTCGCAGACGTTGAGCGGGTGATCGGAAAGCCCCTCTGCAAATCGGCGTTCAAATTCTACTCCTATTGGTATCCAGGCGGCAACCGCCCGATCTCCAATGTGATTTACAACGCTGGCTTTGATGTTGACCGGGTTGACCTCAAAAATCAATTGTTATACTTGATTCGGGCCGCATAACTGAACATTTAGCAACCCAACCGGACACAGTGAGCAATTCGCTGTGTCCGGTTTTTGCGTTTATTTGAAAAACCTACTTGACAAAACGCACTGGACCATGATTTTTTGATACTCGTCATATTCGTATTTCTTCCGCTCCCAGAAGTCAACTGCGTACCGCTCCGCCTGCTCGGGGTAGATTTCAGCCAGTGCCTGGAGCGCCATGCGGTCTGTGTATTCATCATCGGTCTTGAAGAAGTCATATATGATCTCTTTAAAACCGTTAAAACCGTCGTGGTCCTTGCAGTTGGGCAGATGCTTCGCAAACTGCCATTTCGCGGCGATATAGCCTGTTTGCAGGCAGCGCCGGCACAGCAGAGCGAACCATTCGCTGTGCTCCTCCAATTCGTCCACAAAGTTTTCGCCCTCGTTGTCCCGGGCGGCCACAAACAGCAGGTCGTCTATCATCTGCCCGGTGGCTTCCCCGGCAGCCAGATTGCGGATGATGGTCATGGAACAGTCGTACATATCAAAGAATTCGTCGCAAAAGCACCACTCCCCATTGTCGTCTTCCTCAGAAAATGCGGGGAAGTTTTCTTTTGTCCACGCTTTGAAGCGGTTCACCTTTGTGTGTAGAGCTTCCTCATAGTTTTCTGCCATATCTGCCACCTTACAGCTTAGAAATAGATACAATATTCAGACTTGACGGCGCGCCGCTGTTTATACCGTCTGCGTCAAAAATACTTCGCCGCCGAAGTCGGCCAGCCGCTCCTGGGCCTCCTGGGCCAGGGCCTTGTCGTCAAACAGTCCGAAGGCGGTGGGGCCGGTGCCGCTCATGCTGGCCCCCAGGGCACCGCACTGGATGAGGGCGTTTTTGATATCGTTCACCCGGGTCCGCTGGCGCTCGGGCAGGGCGTCTTCAAAGACGTTATACATCCGCCGGGCGACCCCGGCCAGGTCCCCCCTCTCCAGGGCGGCGATGGCCCCCTGGGTGTCAGGCCGGCAGCGCAGGCGGACGCTGTCGATCTTGGCAAAGAGGGCGGGGGTGGAGATGGAGAACTCCGGCTTGCACAGCACCACCCAGCACTTGAGCAGGGGGGGCAGGGGGGTGAGGACCTCCCCCCGTCCCTCGGCCAGGGCGGTGCCGCCCATGACGCAGTAGGGCACGTCAGAGCCCACCAGCGCCCCGATACTGGCGACCACCTCTGGGGACAGGCAGGTGTCCTCCATCAGGTTCAGCGCCCGGAGGACAGCGGCGGCGTCGCTGCTCCCGCCCGCCAGCCCGGCGCAGACAGGGATGTGTTTTTCGATGGTGATGTCCAGCCCGTTGAAAATAAAGCTGCGCTTTAAGTCCTCCATATCCCACTTGCCCGGCTCCTGAACGACCCCACACTCATACCAGCGCAGGGCGGCCTGAGCAGCCAGGTTCTTCTCGTTGTTGGGCAGAAAATGCAGGTTGGTGCTCACCCGAAGTTCCTTTGTATCGTTGTAGTTTAGCTCCAGGATGTCGGCCAGCTCCACCGACTGCATAATCATCCGCAGGTCGTGGTAGCCGTCGGGGCGCTTGCCCAGCACGTCCAGGGTCAGATTCAGTTTGGCGTGGGCCAGAATTTCCACAACGGCTCCCCCCTGTAAAACAATCTCATACGCTGCTTATTTGCGAATCTTCCGGGCCTCCAGATAGAAACGCTTGTCGTGGGCCTCCCCCATGGAGAAGGTCTTCCGGGGCAATACCCCATCGTGGATCACAGTGGGGAACAACTCCTCCTTGCCCATGGCGGGCAGCAGGAAGGCAATGGCGTCCTCCCGCTCCTCGGCCAGTTGTCTGGCCTCATCCGCGCCGTGGATGTAGTCCACCCGAGCCCTGGGGTGGGCGGCTATGTAATCGTCCAAAAAGTTCTGGAGGGTGCCCACCGGCAGCTGGGCGGAGGGCTCCCCCACCGTCACCTCGCCTTGGCTCCAGCGGTTGATGACAAAGGACAGCACATGCCCCTCCCCCTTGCCCCGGGTGGCGGAGGGGTAATGGTGCATCAAAGCGTCCAGCAGCTCCTCCGGCTTCACGCCAAAGGCCACCCGGTGGATGGGCTCAAACTCCAAGCTGTCGTCGTGGAGGTTGACCAACTCACACAGGGCATACCGGGAGGGCAGCTCGGGCCACTGGCCTGGGTCGGTAAGGCCCTTCCGCCGCTCGTAGCACTCCTTGGCGGTGGCCAAGGAGTGGTTGCCGTCCCCCACCGCCAGGAGCAGGCCGCCCCGCTCCCCGTCGGACTGGACCTTCATGGCGTGGAGGGTTCGGGCCACATGCTCCATCTGGGCCCGGGTGAGTCTCCAGCCCTTCACATGGCCCCCGCGCTCCATCAGGTCGAAATCGTAGAGCAGCTCCATCTCCCCGGTCTGGGCGGCCAGGGGCTCGATAAGGGTCTTGCCCGGGTCGTCGGCCAGCAGCATGGCATGGGGCAGCTCGATGGGGGCGTTTTTCCGCACCGCCACCCGGGGCGGAATGCGGGACATCACAGTGCCCTCGGTGGCCCGGATGGCGGAAGCCGCCCAGGGCTCGTAGTCGTATTGCTCCAGGTCGGCCATGCCCACCAGCCCCCGGCGGACCTTTCCCGAATCCAGGGTGCGCTCCACATAAAACAGCGTGTCGGGGTAGTCCTGAAAACGGCCCTCCCGCAGGTAGCGGCTCATGGTGTTGTTGACCTCCATGATGTCGGTCTCCACGCTGGGGCCCTCCAGGCAGCTCTCGGGCAGGATCAGCCGCAGGGCGGAGGGGGCCCGACCCACCCGGTCCTCCACCCGCTGCCAGTACTCGGGCCGGGAGGTGTACTGGTCGCAGGCCACCACCGACCACAGGGACAGGTCGCAGTCCCGGGGCAGCAGGATATCCGCCGGTTTAAACGGCAGACCTTCAAAAATATCGTTCATGGAGGTCACTCCTCTTTCTTTTGCTCTAACAGCTTATCCAGTTTTTTCTCCGCATTGTCCAGCCGGACCGTGAGCTTCTGATAGGCCACAACAAAGGCCGTAACAATACCCGCCAGCAGGAGGAAGCCGCCCACAAGGTAGGCCATTTCTCCAATCAGCATCCCGAGCCAGCCCAACAAAACCACAGCGGGGATGGTGCAGAGGAACATAATCAGCAGTACAATCCAGAACATGGAGGCGCTCCTTTCTGAGCGTCAGTTCAACGCTCCCTCGATGGCGGACAGCAGCTCGCCGAACTCCTCAAAGGCGGGCAGCTCAGGGTGGGCGGCCTTGATGGCCTCGGTGGACTTGAACAGGAAGCCCGCCTTGCTGGCCTGAATCATGGCCAGGTCGTTAAAGCTGTCCCCGGCGGCGATGGTCTCGTAGCCCATGGACTGCAAAGCCTTCACGGTGGTCAGCTTGGACTTCTCGCACCGCATCTTATAGCCGGTGATGGCCCCGTTCTCCCCCACCTCCAGGGTGTTGCAGAAGATGGTGGGCCAGTTCAGCTTCTCCATCAGGGGCTTGGCGAACTGCTCAAAGGTGTCGCTGAGGATCAGCACCTGGGTCTCGGTGCGCAGCTTGTCCAGAAATTCCTTCGCCCCGGGCAGGGGGTCGATCTTGGCAATCACCGCCTGGATTTCCTTCAGCCCCAGGCCGTGCTCCTTAAGGATGCCCAGCCGCCAGGTCATCAGTTTGTCGTAGTCGGGCTCGTCCCGGGTGGTGCGGCGCAGCTCAGGGATGCCGCTCTCCTCGGCAAAGGCAATCCAGATTTCCGGGACCAGAACGCCCTCCATGTCTAAGCATACAATGTTCATATCTCTCCGTCCTTTCATTGTGTAGGGCGCGACCACTGGGCGCGCCGCGTAATTGCAGAAAGTGTCCCGTTCGCAGATTTTTATGTAGGGGCGGACATTGTCCGCCCGCAGGCGCACTTTGCGTCCCTACAGAACATGCCAATTCACGTAATCACAATAAGCAGCATTTCCGCAGCGGCGCGCCGGGGTCGTCGCGCCCTACAGATCAGCCCTCCCGTCCCTGTTTTCTCCGCAGGTTGGTTAAGAAATTATCCATCCGGGCCACGGACTCGGCGATATCCTTCATAGAGGCGGCGTAGCAGGCCCGGACGAAGCCCTCGCCCCCGGGGCCGAAGGCGGAGCCGGGGATAACGGCCACCTTTTCCTCCAGGAGGAATTTTTCGCAGAACTCCTCGCTGGACAGGCCGGTGGAGCGGACGTCCGGGAACACATAAAACGCCCCCTTGGGCTCGAAGCAGGTCAGGCCGATGCGGTTGAGGTTTTCCACCAGATACCGGCGGCGGCGGTCATACTCCTCCCGCATGTGCTCGATATCGCCGTCTCCGTTGCGCATGGCCTCCACGGCGGCGTACTGGCTGGTGGTAGGGGCGGACATAATGCCGAATTGGTGCAGCTTGGTCATGGCGGCCACAATGGGCTTGGGGGCGCAGATATAGCCCATCCGCCAGCCCGTCATGGCGTGGCTCTTGGAAAAGCCGTTGACCACCACCGTGCGGTCATACAGGTCGGTGAGGTTGGCCGGGGAGACGTGCCGGCGGCCGTAGGTCAGCTCGGCGTAAATTTCATCGGAGATTACCATGATATCGGTGCCCTTCAGCACCTCAGCGATGGCCTCCAGGTCCTTGCGGTCCATGGTGCCCCCGGTGGGGTTGCAGGGGAAGGGCAGAATCAGCACCTTGGTCTTGTCGGTGATGGCGGAGCGCAGCTCCTCGGGGGTGAGACGGAACTGATTTTCCGCCTTCAGCTCCAGATATTTGGGCACGCCCCCCGCCATCTCGGCCAGGGGTCCGTAGCAGACGAAGGAGGGGGTGGGGACAATCACTTCCTCCCCGGGGTTCACCAGCACCCGCAGGGCCAGGTCGATGGCCTCGCTGCCGCCCACGGTGACCAGAATCTGGCTGGCGTAGTCGTATTGCAGGTCAAACCGCCGGTTGAGGTAGGCGGCAATCTCCCGGCGCAGCTGGAGCATACCGGCGTTGGAGGTGTATTTAGTGTGGCCTCGCTCCAGGGAGTAGATGCCGGCGTCCCGGATGTGCCAGGGGGTGACGAAATCGGGCTCGCCTATCCCTAAGGAGATGGCGTCGGTCATCTCCTCCAGGATATCGAAAAATTTCCGAATGCCGGAGGGCTTGATGTTCTGAATTTTCTCGTTGAGGATGTTGTCGTAATTCATACGAAGATATACTCCCTTTCCTCCGGGTCCTGGGGGCGGAACACCAGATGCTTCTCTTTGTACTTTTTCAGGATAAAGTGGGTGGCCGTGCCGGTAACGCCCTGGATGGGGGCCAGCCGCTCGCCCACGAACTGGGCCACCTCCCGCAGGGTGCGGCCCGAGATGATAACGGTCAGGTCGAAGGAGCCGCTCATCAGATACATGCTCTCCACCTCGTCATACTGGTAGATGCGCTCAGCGATGCGGTCAAAGCCGTCCTTGGACTGAGGGGTGACGTTCACCTCAATCAGGGCGGTAACGGTCTCCCGGCGCACCCGGTCCCAGTCCACAATGGCCTGGTAGCCCAGGATGGTGCGGTCGTCCTCATATTTTTTAATGGCGGCCTTGGCCTCGTCCTCGCTTACCCCCGCGGCGGCGGCCAGCGCCGACACCGGCATGGTGCAGTCCTGCTCCAGCAGCTCCAGCAGTTTTTCCATGATATTCCTCCTAATTATACGGTCAATCGTTCGGTAGTCTATATTATACACGCTGTTGTAGAGAAAAACAATCCCAAAGATAAGGTAAGTCCCCGGTTTTCACCGGGGATTTCGTGTGTTGCTCAAGCCAAGAATGTAATCTGTGCTGGTGTGATAATACTGCGCCAGCTTTATCAATGCCCAGACCGGAATCTCCCGGATTCCCTTTTCATAGCGGCGGTATACCTCCCGCTTGCAGGACAGCACTTCCGCAATTTCCGCCTGGGTTTTATCCGCGTCAATCCGCAGGTCCTCTAATCGCTGAAACTGCATAACGGCATCCCCCGATCCGTAAACGCAAGCCCCCGGCGCGGGCCGGGGGCTTGAAGTGTCTGCAAATATTGGGTTTTAGCCCAGGGTCACCAGCAGGTCATCGGTATTGACGGCGGTGCCCACAGCGGCGGCCACAGATTTCACGGTGCCGTCCACGGGGGCGGTCACTTCAATCTCCATCTTCATGGCCTCCAGAATCACCAGCACGTCGCCGGCCTTCACGGCCTGGCCGGGCTTGCACTCCACCTTGAACACGTTGCCGGGCATGGGGCTGGGCACAGGGGTCTCACCGGCGGCGGGAGCGGCGGGAGCGGGCGCGGCGGCAGGAGCCGGGGCGGGGGCCGGAGCTGCGGGGGCAGCGGCGGGAGCCGGCGCGGCAGCGGGGGCCGGGGCGGCGGCCATGGGAGCAGCGGCAGCGGGGGCGGGGCCGTCAGCGGCGGCCACGGAGACCTGATACGCCTTGCCGTCGATGGTGATGGTGTAGGAGCCGGGGCAGGTATCCTGCGCGCCCATCACCAGATGGGGGGGCTGATAGCTGGCAGCAAAGGGCTGGATGGGCCGAGAGGTCATGCCGTTGGCCGCGGTGGCGGGCACGTTGGCATAGTAGACATGGCCCTGCCAGGCGGGCATGGGGGGCAGGTCGGACTCCTTCTTGGCAGCGGGGGCGGCGGGGGCGTCCTTCTTGGGCGCATCCTTCTTGGGGAAACCGGCCTCACGGTCCTTGAAGAAGGCCATAGCCACCTGGGGGAAGGCGATGTAGCTCAGCACGTCCTCGTCACACTTGGCGGTGGCACCCAGCTCGGCCTTGGTCTTCTCAAACTCGGGGGCCAGGGAATCGGCAAAACGGCCCTCCACCACGGGGGTGTTGCCCAGAATCTTCTTCTGGATGTCGGGGTCGATGGGGGCGGGGGTGCGGCCGTACTCGCCGCGGCAGTAGGCCTTGATCTCCTTACCCACCACCTTGTACCGCTCGCCGGCCAGCACGTTCTGCACAGCCTGGGAGCCCACCATCTGGCTGGTGGGGGTAACAAGCGGGGGGTAGCCCAGGTCGGCGCGGACCTTGGGGGTCTCGGCCAGGGCCTGGTCCAGCTTGTCGATGGCGTTCATCATCTTCAGCTGGGAAATCAGGTTGGACAGCATGCCGCCGGGAATCTGATAGTTGAGGCACTGGGTGTCGGTGGCCATGGAGATGGGGTCCAGGGTGCCGTCCTTGATGAAGTCGGCCCGGACGCCCTTGAAGAAGTCGGCCATCTTGATAAGCACCTTGTCGTCCAAGTCCACCTGGTAGCCCAGGGAGCGCAGGGCGTAGGCCAGGGTCTCAGTGGCGGGCTGGGCAGTGCCGCCGGACATGGGGGAGATGGCGGTGTCCAGCACATCAGCGCCGGCTTCCACGCCCTTCAAGCAGGTCATGAAGGCCAAGCCGGTGGTGCAGTGGGTGTGAATCACCAGGGGCAGCTCGGGCACGGCATCCTTGATGGCGGACACCAGGTCGTAGGACTCCTTGGGGCCCATAATGCCGGCCATGTCCTTGATGCAGATGGACTTCACGCCCATGCTCTTGAGGTCCTTCACCATCTGGACGTTCTTCTCCAGGGTGTGGACGGGGCTGGTGGTGAAGCAGATGGTGCCCGAGGCGTGGCCGCCCTGCTTGACGGTCTCGTCGATGGCAACCTCCAGGTTGCGGGCGTCGTTCAGGGCGTCGAAGATACGGATGATGTCGATGCCGTTCTTGATGGAGTATTCCACAAACTTGCGCACCACGTCGTCGGGGTAGTGCTTATAGCCCAGGATGTTCTGGCCGCGCAGCAGCATCTGCAGCTTGGTGTTGGGCATCTTCTTGCGAATCTTCCGCAGCCGCTCCCAGGGGTCCTCCTGCAGGTAGCGCAGGCAGACATCGAAGGTGGCCCCGCCCCACACCTCGGCGGAGTAGTAGCCGGCCTTGTCCATGGTCTCCAGGATGGGCTCAAACTTGCTGTAGGGCAGGCGGGTGGCGATGAGGGACTGGTTGGCGTCGCGCAGTACGGTTTCGGTAAAGCCTACTTTTCTTGTCTTGCTCATGGTTTTTTTCGACCTCCAAATTGCTCCCCATAGTTCTTCCCTGTGCGGCCGCACAGCGGGTATGTCGGGGATAATTTGCCCCTTGGGGCGGACGTGCTAGTCGCTTGCCCTATATTTTAGTATAATCCTCTCCAGAAAGCAAGCCCCCCGCGAGGAATATTCTAGCCTTTTTTCTGGAGTTTCTTGTGCAAAAAAGCACTGCGCCATTGAGGCGCCGCCTGCCCGGAGGTCCATACCGTGCCCCTGTCCCATAAAAAAGTGCCACGACGGTCACAGGACCTGCCGCGGCATCTCATTTCCTTTTCTCAGCCTTCCGCTGAACATAAGCGGCCGTCAACGGTCGCTGCTGTCATCATCGCCGGCGTGATAGGCCTCGTAGTCAAAGATCAGGTCGTCAATGTCCCGGTCCTCCCGGACCTTGGACCAGACGCTGTTCGTCTCCCGCTTGGGCATCGTCATAGCTGACATCTCCTTTCTGTATGAACTGAAAAATGGGTATAAAAATACCATCGTCTGCCTGGCAAACGATGGGGAAAAAGCTGTGTAGACCCTGAAGACACGGCCCGTCAGGCCGCAGAGACGCGCACAGTATGCTCCCACCGCTTGCAAAATAAGAGTGCCCCTTGGGTGACATAACGCGCATGCATCTGTGCCCACCTCTTTTCCGCAGATTCTTGTCTCAACGGAGGCATCCGGACGAGGGTGCCCCATTGACAGTAGTTATTGTAAACCTCAACCGCCGGTTTGTCAAGGATAAGTTTGTTGGTTTTTTTATGAAGGGCTTTCATTTTCTTCCTGCTCTTATTCATTTTACCAAGTAAGACAAGAGCCGGGACACCGCCTGCGATGTCCCGGCTTTGCAGCTCCTACCGCCCCAGCTTGCCCCGCGCCCCGGCCAAAAGCCGGTACAGGGGTCCCTCCAGGGCCAGGGTCAGGAAAAAATTTCCACCGCAGTGGACCAGGTCAAAGGGGATGCCCGCCACCCAGTAGGACAGGGCGGCCCAGGGCCCTCCGGCCAAATAGGGCAGGGCGCACAGCGCCCCGAAGCTCAGCCCGAAGGTCCCGCTGGCCACCGCCCACAGCAGTGAGGGCTTTTCCCCGCCCCGCCGCAGCAGCAGGACCAACCCCGCCCACAGGGGCCAGATGTACAGGTAGCTCACCCACCACAGGTGAAAGCCGTGGACCAGTCCCTCCAGCAGGACAAAGGTGAAAATGATGTAAAACACGTCCCGGCCGAAGACCAGGGTGTAGACCAGCACCAGCAGGGTCACCGGCTCGATGTTGGGCAGGGGGGCCATAGCCAGCTGGAGCACCGTCATCATGGCGGCCAGCAGGGCGCACAGCACCACCCGGCGGCTGGCTGTCCGCAGACCGTTTCTGTCCATGGCCCTAATAGGTGGACATGGTCAGCTCAAAGTGGTCGCCGTCCGCAATGGGGACGGTGTCCGCTCCGGTCTCTGTCTGCTCGCCGTCTTTGGTGATGCACCACCACTGCCGCAGGCTGTCCTGGGCGGTCTCACCGTCCACAGTGGTGATGAACAGGCCAAAGGCGCCCTCCTCCCCCTCCACCAGCTTTTCAGCCAGCAGAAGCTCGCCCAGATATTCCGCATCGGTGTGATAGGTAAACTCCTTGGCGCTCTCGTCAGCGTGGACCACCTCCACCACCACCGTCTTGGCTCCCTCCTGAGCCCGGGGCCTGGTAAAGTACCAGATGCCCAGCATCAGGGCCGCAACCACCGCCAGGGCGGCCACGGCAAATAGTGTCTTTCTGTTTCCTTTCATAATTACCTCCTCGCCGTCTCTCGCGGCGTCAGTATAGTTCCCCAGGCAGGTCTTCTGACTTGAGGATCAGCGTCTGGCTTCCCCTTCCCGGTTTCCCGGTGGCTCATGGAAGCAGGCTCCCCTCTCACAGCGGCGGGACCGTACATTTCTTCCCTATTCTCCCGGCTTCAGCCAGCCGGGCACCTGGGCGGAGTGATTATACCACAGCTCCAGCAAAAAGCCAACTGGACTTTTTCCGGATTTTGCGTTAAACTGTTGTTGATTCTAAATTTTCCAAGGAGAACGACTATGGACGCCATCATTGAAACCCTGGCCCGGGAGCTGGGCCGCACCGAGGAACATGTACAAAACGTGGTAAATCTCATTGACGAGGGGGCCACCATCCCCTTTATTGCCCGGTATCGGAAGGAGCTCCACGGCTCCATGGATGACCAGCTGCTCCGGGAGCTGGCCGACCGCCTGCAATATCTGCGCAACCTGGACGCCCGGAAAACCGAGGTAAAAACCTCCATCGAGAACCAGGGAAAGCTGACGGAGGAGCTGGCTGCCGCCATCGACTCCGCCGCCACCCTGGCCGAGGTGGAGGACCTGTACCGTCCCTATAAGCAGAAGCGGCGCACCCGGGCCACCATCGCCCGGGAGAAGGGGCTGGAGCCCCTGGCCGCCCTGGCCTTCGCCTTCGGCCCCGCCGTGGACATGGAACAGGCCGCCCAGGACTATATCGACCCCGAGAAGGGTGTCGAGACCGTAGAGGACGCCCTCCAGGGGGCCAGCGACATCATTGCCGAGCTCATCTCCGACGACGCCGACATCCGCAAGGAGCTGCGCGCCCTCTACCTCCGCCGGGCGATGCTGGTGTCCAAAGCGGCGGACAAGGAACCGGAGGACACGGTCTACCGCCTGTACTACGACTTCAAGCAGCCGGTGAGCCGGGTCCAGGGCTACCAGGTGCTGGCCGTCAACCGGGGGGAGCGGGAAAATATTTTGAAGGTCAATGTGGAGCTGGACCCGGAGACCGCCCACATCGCCGTCCGCCGGGCTTCCGTCCCCAACCGGGCGGCCATGGACTTTGTCCGCGCGGCGGCGGACGACGCCTACGACCGTCTCATCCAGCCCTCCATGGAGCGGGAGATCCGGAATACCCTCACCGACCAGGCCAACGAGGGGGCCATCCACATGTTCGCCCTGAACCTGAAGCCCCTGCTGATGCAGCCCCCGGTGAAGGGCAAGGTGACCATGGGTCTGGACCCGGGCTACCGCATGGGCTGCAAGGTGGCGGTGGTGGACGGCACCGGCAAGGTGCTGGACACCACGGTGGTCTACCCCACCCACGGCGACCGGAAAAAGGCGGAGTGCATCGCCACCCTGTCCGCCATGATAAAGAAGCACGGGGTGGAGCATATCGCCATCGGCAACGGCACCGCCAGCCGGGAGACCGAGCAGATGACGGTGGAGCTGATCAAGAAAATCGGCGGAGGCGTCAGCTACATGATCGTCAGCGAGGCGGGGGCCAGCGTCTACTCAGCCAGTAAGCTGGCCGCTGAGGAGTTCCCCCAGTTCGATGTGAACCTGAGAAGCGCCGTGTCCATCGCCCGGCGGCTCCAGGACCCCCTGGCCGAGCTGGTGAAGATCGACCCCAAGGCCATCGGCGTGGGCCAGTACCAGCACGATATGCCCCAGGCCCGCCTGGGCGAGACCCTTGACGGGGTGGTGGAGGACTGCGTCAACGCCGTAGGGGTGGACGCCAACACCGCTTCCCCGTCGCTGCTCCAGCGGGTGTCCGGTCTCACCGCCGCCACCGCCAAGAACGTGGTGAAGTACCGGGAGGAAAACGGGGTCTTCACCACCCGGAAGCAGCTCCTCAAGGTGCCCAAGCTGGGCCCCAAGGCCTTCGAGCAGTGCGCCGGCTTCATCCGGGTGCCGGAGAGCAAATCCGTGCTGGACAACACCGGCGTCCACCCGGAGAGCTACGGCGCGGCAGAAAAGCTCCTCACCGCCTGCGGGTTTTCCCTGGAGGACGTAAAGGCAGGGAACATCGGGGAGCTGAAGGCCAAGGCGGAGGAAGTCGGCTATGAAACCCTGTCCGAACTCTGCGGAGCGGGGGCTCCCACCCTGGCGGACATTGTAAAGGAGCTGTCCAAGCCCGGCCGGGACCCCCGGGACGAGCTGCCGCCCCCCATCCTGCGCACCGACGTGATGGAAGCCAAGGACCTGAAGCCCGGCATGGAGCTGCAAGGCACGGTGCGCAACGTGATTGACTTCGGCGTGTTCGTAGACATCGGCGTCCACCAGGATGGATTGGTCCACATCTCCAAGCTCCCCCGGCGGGTGCGCCACCCCTCCGAGCTGCTCAGCGTGGGGGACGTGGTCACCGTGTGGGTGGTGGAGGTGGATGAGAAAAAGAAGCGCATCTCCCTGACCATGAAGAAGCCGTAAGGCCCACGTCCGATTTCCCTCCGCGCCCCGGGCGGCGCAGAGGCTCTATATCACGCAGACGTTTACACCATGTAGGGCAAGGGCTCTGCCCTTGCCACGCATAGTAGGGGCCGCCGCCCTCGGCGGCCCGTCCTCAACGGAAAACATCCAATCAAACGTCGCGCCGGGGTCGTCGCGCCCCACATTCGGAAAGGAGACCACCATGTATCCCCACGCCCTTATCGACCTGCACTGCGACACCCTCACCGCCCTGCGGCCGGAGGACGCCCCCCTGCTGGACGCCCTCCGCGACCCGCCCCGGCGGGGGGATGCCTTCGCCGCCCTGACCGGCCGGGTCCGGGAGACCGACACCCTGGACCTCCCCGGCCGGCACTTCTCCCTGTCCGCCATCCCGGAGGGGGTGCGCTGGTGCCAGTGCTGCGCAATATTCATCCCGGACGGCCTGTCCCAGGAGGAGGCTGTCGCCTACTACCACCTGCATCAGGGCAATTTTCACCGGCAGATGGCGGCCCTCTCCGCCAAGGTCCTCCCCTGCCGCACCGCCGCCGACATCGAGGCCGCCTGGGCCCAGGGCAAGGCGGCGGCCATCCTTACGGTGGAAAACGGCTCCGCCCTTGCCGGCCGGCTGGACCGGGTGGACACTCTGGCCCGGGACGGGGTGCGGATGGTCACCCTCACCTGGAACGGGGAGAACGAGATCGCCTCGGGCAGCGTGACCGAGCACGGCCTGTCCGATTTCGGGCGGGAGGCCGTCCGGGCGCTGGAGGGGGCGGGCATCCTGGTGGACGTGTCCCACCTGAACGACCGGGGGTTTGCGGATTTACTCTCTATCGCCCAAAAACCCTTCGTGGCCAGCCACTCCAACGCCCGGGCTGTCTGCGGCCACCGGCGCAACCTCACCGACGAACAGGTGCGGGAGATGGCGGCCCGGAGGTGCCTCATCGGGCTGAACTACTGCAACATCTTCCTGCGGCCGGACGGACAGCCTGCCACGCTGGACGACCTGTGGCGGCACGTGGAGCACCTGGTGGAACTGGGGGCGGAGCACTGCCTGGCCCTGGGCTCCGACGCCGACGGCGCCGACCTCCCCCCCTGTCTGGACGGCCCGGAAAAATTCGCCGGGCTGTACGGCTTCCTCCTGGAGCAGGGGCTCAGCGTCCCCCAGGTGGAGGGCATTTTATGGAAAAACGCCCTGAATTTTTTTCGCAGACAGCTAATTTAGCAATACCATCTTGCGGCGGACGTTTTTTTCTGGTATAATTTATCAAAACAGGTGGCTATCTTTTGCGCCGTATTTGTAAAGGAGTATCATTATGTCAAAACGCTGCCCGGAATGTCACCGTGTCAATGAAGACTCACGGATTTTCTGTACTTACTGCGGCGCCACGCTGGACGCCCATCTGCGGCTGATTCAGGACCTGGAAAAGCAGAAGGAGCTGTCCAAGACCCCGGAGCCCGCCAAACAGCGCGGCGACGTCAATTTTTACGTCTCCCGCAGTGCGCCCCAAAAGAAGAAAAAGAGCGCCGCCCCCTGGATTATACTGGGACTTATTGTGGCTGCGGCCGCAGTGTGGTTCTTCCTCCATTGAGAAACAGGCTGAGAGGGTATGTCCCTTTCAGCCTGTATTTTTCCATCTATTAGGTGAATGTTCTATTGCATTACCAGAAAATCCGTGCTATAATCGACAGGAAAACAAAAATGCGGCGGCTCACGGGTGTTGGCGCACCCGCAAGCCTGCACAGGTGAAGATACCACCTATACAACGGCCTCCAGACCGTCACCGCACGGGATATTATACGACATTCCATCCTTGTTTGCAAGGGTGCCTTTTTCGTATTCAATCTCTGCTTTTTTGTAAGGTGGAACATACTTCTCACACTGTGCAGGCCTGCCCTGCGCAGTGTTTTTGTTTTCACCCGGCGTCTCAGGGGCTAACGCCTCCAGGCGCGCCGGGAAGTAAAACACAATGGAAGGGAGGTGTTGAAATGATTCAGATTTTAGCCGTTTTGATTGACCTTCTGCCTCTTGTCATCATTGTGGTTGGCATTGTTTTAATGGTCAGCTTTCTGCGCGGCTGGTACGCGAGCCAGCATAACCGTCAGGCGCAGGCAGAAGCACAGCGCCAGCGCCACGGCGGACAGGCTGTGCTGGAATGGAGCGGCCCCATGGCTCAGGGGGCCCCCGACCAGGAATTTGGGGAGCTCATTGTAGAAATCCCCAAAAAATCCGGAGGCGCAGGGGCGAAGTTCTACCTGCGAGGCCTGGTATTGAACGGGAAGCGTATATCCTACGAAAATTTGAAGGATGTTGTGTACTACCCCGGAAAGCCTGGCAAAGCCTATACCATGAAGCAGAAAATACGCAACTCCGCTGTGATGTGGCTGTACCGCAAGAAGGGGTCCACCCTCAGCATCCGGGATTTCACTTACCAGTTTGACGATGACACCATGAAAGCCATCCAGTTTGGACTCGGCTTCCGGCCAGCCGCTTCCTGACAATAGAGCGAGGCTCCCCAGCCGAGGAGCCTCGCTTTAGTTTGTCGAAAAACTTTCTACCGTTCTCTAAGGCTCCCTCTTTGAGGGAGCTGTCGCCGCCGAAGGCGGTGACTGAGGGAGTAAAACAACGAATCTATATCACTTTTTTCTTCAAAACTCCCCCCGTCACGGCTCCACCGTGCCACCCCCCTCTTAAGAGGGGGCTTTTTTGACAGTCTGCACCGGCTTTGACGGTGGCTTTTTCCTCATCTGCGTCCCTGCCGGGGCTCCGGCTTCCGCAGAATCCCGATCCTGGTGGCGTGGGGGGCGACCTCGGCCCAGGGGGCCAGAAAGGTGCGGATGCCCAGCTCCCGGGCCACCTCCACCTTGTGCCGCAGGGTGTCTCCGTCGTCAAAGAGGACGAAGTGGGCCCCGTTGTCCCGGCTCATATAGGTAAAATACCGGGCGCACAGGTCGCCGGAGAAGAAGATGGAGGGGGCCAGCCGCTGTTTCAGCTGTTCCAGCTCCTCCTCGGTAAGGGGCTGGCCGCTGCCGGTAGGGGAGGGGAGGAAAAAGTCCTCCCGCCGTTTCTCCAGGGCCAGAACGGTGCGGCTCTCTCCGAACCGCTCCAGGGCCTCCTCCAGCCGCCGCCGGAGGGAGCCCCCGGACAGGGCGGAGGGGATCATCACCCGGGCGTGGGGGGCGTGGGGGCCGTACCGCTCGGTGACATACAGCGTCCAGCCCTGGCGGGCAAAGGCTTCGTCCAGCGCGCCGGCAATCTGCTCCAGCGGGGGCAGGCGGTTTTCAAAGTCCAGAACGGCCCCGGAGAAGCCCCGGGCCTGGCACTCCCGTATCATCTCCTGGCACAGGGGGCCGGTGGCCCCCAGCCCGTCGAAATCGTGGTCGTCCACCACCATCAGCCCGCCCCTGGGGGCGGTGCTGCCCGCCCGGAACAGGTGGGGCCCCGGCCCCAGCCGGTAGGCCAGATGGGCGGGGGTGGCCTGCCAGCCCCGGAGGGCGGGCAGCTGCTGGGGCGGTAAAGTAATAATAAAGGCATCCTGCGGCATGGGAGTTCCCCCTTGTCCAAAATTTCAACCTGTGATATACTACGCTGTACACACTATGAAATTTGACAAGGGGTTAGAACCATGTCCTTATCACCCATACCCCGGGGCGTCTATCCCTCGGTGACCCATATCTCCCCCCAGGCCCTGGCCGCCAAGAGCATCCGCCTGGTGCTGGCCGACCTGGACAACACCCTGGTCCCTTACAAGGTGACAGAGCCTCCGGCCCATGTGGCGGCCTGGAAGGAGGCCCTGGCGGCGGAGGGGATATCCCTGTTCCTGCTGTCCAACAGCCGCAAGCCGGGCCGGGCCCAGGCCTTTGCTGAAAAGCTGGGCATCCCCTACCAGGGCCACTCCGGCAAGCCGAAAAAAGCGGGATATCTCCGGGCCATGGAGCGCATGGGCTGTACGCCCAAGGAGACGGTCATGGTGGGCGACCAGATCTTCACCGACACCCTGGGGGCCAACAACGCCGGCGTGACCCCCCTGCTGGTGCAGCCCATCCGCCTGGCGGGCAACCCGGGCCGCTACATCCGTTACGCGGTGGAAACCCCCTTCCGCCTGCTGGGAGAGAGGAGGCCCTTCCTGTGAGCGCGAAATTTGGCCCCGCGGGCAACTGCGACAGCTTTTCCAAGGTCCATAAATCCTCCCTTGCCGCTCCCCGGTGGATTGCCGACTTCGGCCTGGACTGCTACGAGTACCAGTGCGGCAAGGGGGTCCACGTGGGGAAGGAGACCGCCGTCAAAATCGGGGAAAACGCCCGGGCGGCGGGGATTGTGATGTCCCTCCACGCCCCCTACTTCATCAACCTGGCCAACCCGGACCGGGACGCCCTCCAAAAGACCATCGGCTACATCACCGCCGGCTGTCAGGTGGCGGACTGGATGGGGGCGAGGCGGGTGGTTATCCACTCCGGGGCGCTGATGGGGCGCGAGCGCCGGGAGGCGCTGGAGACCGCCAAAAAATCCCTGACCGAGGTCATTTCCGCCTGTGACGACCAGGGCTTTTCCCACATCACCCTGTGCCCCGAGACCATGGGCAAGTTGGGCCAGCTGGGCGACCTGGAGGAGGTGCTGGAGCTGTGCACCCTGGACGGGCGTCTGGTGCCCTGCATCGACTTCGGCCATCTCTACGCCCGCTCGTTAGGTGCGGACGACGGGGCGGAGGCCTTTTCCTGGATGCTGGACCGGGTGGCGGAGGTCCTGGGCCCCGACCGGGCCAGCGCCTTTCACAGCCACTTCTCCCACATCGAGTTCACCCCCAAGGGCGGGGAGAAGTGCCACCGCACCTTCGACGACGACGGCGGCTACGGCCCCAACTGGCCCCCACTGGCGGCAGAGATCGCCCGCCGGGGCTGGTCCTCCACCTTCATCTGCGAATCCGCCGGCACCCAGGCGGAGGACGCGCGGACCATGAAGAACATTTATCGGAGCTTGATGGAGGAGAAAAAATGAAACGGTTCTATGTCTGTCTGGCGGCTCTGACGCTGCTGTTTGTTCTGTGCGGCTGCCAGGAGAGGGGCAACCCCAATGTCTACGATGTGGATTATAACGGAAAGACCTGTACCGTGGACCGGGAAGGGGGAACCATTACCTGTGACGGAGTGGTCTATTCATTCACAATCTCCACACGGGGCATAAATACCGTCGATTTTGAAGTTACCTACCCAGACGGTTCCCGTTACTACTGGACCCAGGATGAATATTCCAGCTATGGCGGCTGGAGTGATGACTACAACCCGAAGGCCCGCGGCTATGTGCCGGGGGAAATATTACGGGAGGCAGCGATAAAGGAGGATGTGCCCCCTGTCAACTTTGCCGGGGTGTTCCTGGCAATTCTGTTGGCGGCGCTTGGGGCCGTTCTGGTCTGGAAGCCCCGGATTATGTGGACGCTGTCCCACGGCTGGCGCTTCAAAGATGCCGAGCCTTCAGACCTGGCTCTGATGGTCAATCGGATTGTGGGAGTGCTGGTGCTCGCCGTCGCCTTTTATATCTTCGTAGAATCAATGATTGCCAATGTCGGATAAGGAGATTTATGATGAATCACATTGAAAAAATCGCCGCCCAGCTGCCGGAGTACGGCCTGGACGCCATGCTGATCACCAGCGAGTCCGGGGAGCGGTACGCCCTGGGCTTTCACGGGGAGGGCCTGCTGCTGGTGACCCGGGACGGGGCCCGATACTCCACCGACGGCCGCTACATCGAGGCCGCCCGGGAGCAGGTAGAGGGGGCGGAGGTCCTGCTTGCCGCCCCGGACAGGGGCCACATGGCCCTGGCCAAGGAGTATATCGAGGTCAAGGGCCTGCACAACATCGGCTTTGAGAGCGGCGCCATGACGGTGGACAGCCACCGGAAGTATGAGCAGGAGCTGCCCGGCATCCTCACCCCGGCCCAGAAGCTGCTGGACGACCTGCGCGCCTCCAAGGACGAGGGGGAGCTGGTCCTCATGCGCCGGGCCCAGGCCATCACCGACGAGGCCTTCAAGGCCATTTTAAACTTCATCCGCCCCGGCATGACGGAGCGGGAGATCGCCGCCCGGCTGGTCTACGAGCTGATGAGCCGCGGGGGCGAGAAGGTGTCCTTCGACCCCATTGTGGCCGCCGGCCCCAACGGCTCCCGGCCCCACGCCGTCCCCGGCGACCAGGTGGTGGACACGGGCATGTTCATCACCATGGACTTCGGCTGCAAGGTAGAGGGGTACTGCTCCGACATGACCCGCACCGTAGCCCTGGGCCACCCCACTGAGGAGATGGAGGCGGTGTACGCCGCCGTCCTGGCCGCCCAGAAGGCGGGGATCAACGCGGCCAGGGCAGGGGTTACCGGCCAGGAAATCGACGCCGCCGCCCGCCGTGTCCTCCAGGAGGCGGGGTATGGGGAATATTTCTCCCACAGCTTCGGGCACTCCCTGGGGGTGGATATCCATGAGTCCCCCAACGCCAGCTCCAAGGAAACCCGTCCCATGCCGGTGGGAGCTGTGATTTCCGCTGAGCCGGGGGTCTATATCCCGGGAAAATTCGGCGTGCGCATCGAGGATGTGCTTATCCTCAACGAGACCGGCTGCGAAAACATCACCCGTTCCCCCAAGGACCTGATCGTGTTATGATTGCGGGATTGTAGGGGCGCACATTGTGCGCCCGCATGAACCGGACCCGAAATACAGCGGGCGGACAATGTCCGCCCCTACACAGGGGGAGTACTGTGGACAAAGAAAAAACCTGCTGCTTCACCGGCCACCGGCCCGACAAGCTGCCCTGGGGGGAGGACGAGACCGACCCCCGCTGCCTTCGGCTGAAGCGGGCCATCGCCCAGGTGGTGGAGGACGTCTATATCTCAGGCGTCCGCCATTTCATCACCGGCATGGCCCGTGGGTGCGACCTGTACTGTGCCGAAGCGGTGCTGGCCCTGCGGGAGGCGGAGGCGGGCATCACCCTGGAGTGCGCCCGCCCCTGCGAGACTCAGGCGGACAGCTGGCCGGCGGGGGAACGGGCCCGTTACCAGACCATCCTGGACCGCTGCGACTACGAGACCCTGGTCCAACACCACTACGACCGCTTCTGCATGCTCCGCCGCAACCGCTACATGGTGGACCGCTCCGGCCTGCTCATCGCCATTTACAACGGCGTCCCCAAGGGGGGCACCTTCCAGACCCTGGCCTACGCCATGCAGAAGGGCCTGACGGTCCACACCATCGACCTGGAGGATTTTTGCCAATGAACACCCTCATGCACATCTGCTGCGCCCCCTGTGCCAACCGCCCCATCGCCCGGCTGCGGGAGGAGGGCGTCTGCGTCACCGGCTTCTGGTTCAACCCCAACATCCACCCCTACACCGAGTACCAGGCCCGGAAGCGCACCCTGGAGGAGTACTCCAAGGAGATCGGCATGAAGCTGGTCATCGGCGGGAGCTACGACCTGCGCCCCTTCATCACCGCCGTAGCCGGCGACGTTGACGGCCGGTGCGCCTACTGCTACCGGGTGCGGATGGAGGCGACCGCCCAATACGCCGCCGCCAACGGCTACGACAGCTTTACCACCTCCCTGCTCATCTCCCCCTACCAGAACCACGAGGCCATCGCCGCCGCCGCCCGGGCGGCAGGGGAGCAGTACGGGGTAGCGTTCCTCTACCGGGACTTCCGCCCCCTGTTCCAGGAGGGCCAGCAGTTCGCCCGGGACCACGGCTTTTATATGCAGAAATACTGCGGCTGCATTTTCAGCGAGGAGGACCGCTACATGGCCGCTAAGCGGAAGAAAAAGGCCCAGGTAGGAGGGCTCCAGCGATGAACATGGCTAAGGCACTGCATATCCTGCAAGAGGAGCAGCTGCGGTTCTACAACTGGTTTGGTGAGCATAAGATAAAGCCTTGCGAGGTCATGATAGACTACGACGGTACGCGCTGGATCGTCTGCGCGGCGGACGAACGGGCCTGTATTGTAGAGACCTCCCGCCGTTTCTTCGACCAAGAGGACGAGGCCCTGAACTGTTTTATCCGGTTAGTACGGCTGGAAAAGGCCCACACACAACAAAAGCACCCCTGATGGGGTGCTTTTGCGCAGCTTGTCAAAGAAGTAGCAGCGAGACAGAGGGCGCAAAAAGCCTCCTTTTGAAAGGAGGTGCCCCAGTGCGCACACTGGGGCGGAGGATTGCGTTTTGCGAAGCAAAACATACGAAGTAAACAAAGA
>ERZ808037.946-NODE-946-length-22223-cov-7.793507_pt1 | contig 22223 bp, 15 predicted proteins | sample MGYA00380190_ERZ808037 | MGnify/ENA primary metagenome ERZ808037 (study PRJEB31490, sample SAMN06133399) | mouse gut metagenome | isolation source: J9 | host: mice | place: China: Chengdu | collected 2015-05 ... | reverse complement strand
TCGCACTCATGGCAGGTGGGCATGATGGCCTCCAGGAAGTACTTGAAGTTGTCCCACAGCTTCTCCTTGGTGACGGGGCGGTACTTCTCAAACAGCTCATCCAGCCTGGCCATCCGCTCCGGCTCCCAGCCGGGGAAGGTCATGTGGTACTTCTCGGTGAAGGACATGACGTAGTCAGCCATCTCCCGGGGATCCTGCTTGATCTTGGCCGCCTCGTAGTACAGCGCGGTGGAGCCGTCGCCGACGGGGTGGAACAGGTCGGTACGCGTCCAGTCGAACACGGGCATGAAGTTGTAGCAGATCACCTTCACCCCGAAGGGGGCAAGGTTGCGGATGGTCTGCTTGTAATTCTCGATGTACTGATCCCGGGTGGGCAGGCCGATCTTGATATCGTCGTGGACATTCACCGACTCCACCACATCCATATTGAAGCCGTACTCGTCCAACTGCTTCTTGACGACGGCGATCTCCTCCGGCTGCCACACCTCCCCGGGCATTTTGTCGTGGAGCGCCCACACGATGCCCTCCACCCCGGGGATCTGCTTGATGTCGCTGAGCTTGATCTGATCGTTGCCCTCGCCGTACCAGCGCCAGGTCATTTTCATATACTACCTCCAAGTTGAATTATTCGAGTATTTTTTGTTACATCTTTCTTACTTTAGCCAACCCTCCCGAACTTTGACATTGAAGCGCCCCTCCAGCCGGTGCATCTGCTCACCGGTAATGGTGTTGAACCGGGGCAGGTGGTCGATCTTCAGGTAGATTTCCGCCGCCTTCTCCGCTGTCTCGATGAGGCCGAAGGTCTCATCCAGGTCACGGCCCGCGCCATAGATGCCGTGCTGGGCCCACACCACCAACCGTGCGGTGCCCATCTGCTCCGCCGTGGCCTCACCGATCTCAATAGTGCCGCACAGCATCCAGGGCAGCATGTTCACCCCGTCGGGGAACACCACGATGCACTCGGTGCACATCTACCACAGAGTGCGGGTGAATGCCGTAAATGCGGCAGTACTCGTCCCAGGCCTCCCCGAAGGGGGCAGTTTTCAGCTCCTTCTGGAGCACCATCAGCTTGGTAAAGTTCCCACGTCCTGGAGGGCCTTTCCCTCCGCGGCAGGCTGGAGCAGGGCGGCCGACAGCGCCTTTTGCAGGTTGCGGAAGCCCACCGTCCAGGCCGCCACCCGGTTGACGGAGGCGTCAAAATAGTCCAGAGCGATGTGTACCCGCTCCACGCCGCAGCGGACAATCTCCCGGCTTCCATAGAAAAATTGGCGGGAGCGAGCTCTGCTCTAACCTGTGGGCAGCAGCGCGGTCAAACTATCATCTTCCGCGCTCTGACTGGGCAGCACAGTCAAGGCGCCCAGCAGATTCTGACCGGGCAAATCCGTCGTGATATCCTCCAAAGCAGCGTAGCTCCCGGCATCCAGGTCAGCCAAATTCGGGCAGTCTTTCCACAGCGCCGCCCGTTTGGCGTCTACCTTGTCAGCATAGCGCTCCAGAAAGCCCCGCGGATCCTCCACCAGGTAGAGGGCACTAACCCCGGCGGCCACATCGGTAACCAGCAGCGTGCTCCCGGCGGTCTGCACATCCATATCCGCCGCGCTGCCGTCGAATACCACCGTATAGTCGTTGACCTGGGCCAGCGCCCTGCCGTCCCCATTCCGATCCCCCACCAGGGCGGCCAGGGAGGCCTCCAGAGCAGAGCGCACACTGTCCGGAAGGGGCTGGGCATGGACGATAGCCACCTGCAGATCCGGCTCCCTTCGATCCAGCAAGGTGCCCAGAGCCCCGGCAAGGAGGCTCACGCATACCACCAGCCCCAGCACCAGCGGCCAGCGTCGGCGCCACCAGATCTCGGTGCGCTGTCCAGCAGTAAGTCCCCGCTCTGAAGCAGGGGCCGGTTCCCGGTCGGAGCCCGGTCCGTGCTCTATTCCAAAGGCGGCGCACAGCGGAGGCAAGAGAAGCTGGGCAGACAACAGCGCCGGGGGCCAGAAGCCCACCGCCAGGGCCAGCGGAACACTGGCGGGGAACAGCCCCACCAGCAGCGCGGCCCAGGCCAGCAGCGCCGCCGCCGCACCCACGATCCGGACAGGGGCGCGGACGAGCATGGACAACGACAGTCTGAGTCTGTCGGTGACACCCTGTTTGGAAAGTGCCAGCGACGGAAACAGTATGGCGGCAGCCAACGCCAGCAGGAATAGATCCAGCCCAATGGCGATCCATATGGCAAGGGGAGGCTGTCCACCCTCACCCAGCAGCGCGGCAAAAAAGCTGCCCGCCGCCAGGAAGCCCGCGCTCAGTCCCCCCAGCGCTGCCCCCTGGACAGACGCAGGGGCCAAGAACCGGACCATCGCGCCCCTCCAGCGGCCAAGCCAGCCTCTGGTTCCGCCCCAAAAGCATTGTAGGGCGACGGCATTCATCGCCGCCCAGAAGGGTCCGGCAATCGCCCCTCCCAGCACCCCGCCCAGAAGGGTCAGCCACAGGTTCTCATACACCGGTCCCAGGCTCACGCCCATGGCCAGGGGCAGAAAACCGGCAAAGGTGAGCGCGTTGCTCCCCAGCAGCCCGCCCAAATTATCCCAGATCGCCTCGAACCAGCGGCCCGGCCCCGTTTTGGGGGGACGGCCCGACCCGCCGCCTTCCAGAAAGCGATTCAATCCGAATAAATCCATGTCAGCCGCCTTTCACTCGCTGCATATATTCCCGGGGACTCATCCCCTCCACCTTTTTAAATACCTTACTGAAATAAAACGCGCTTTCAAAGCCCACCCGCTCGCTGATCTCGTAGATTTTCAAGTCGGTGGAGGCCATTAAATCCTTGGCCGCGTTCACACGGGTGGCTGTGACAAATTCTACGAAGCCGCTCTCTCCCCATTGGGCAAAGAGCTGGCTCAGATAATTGGGACTGAAGTTAAACACCGACGCCACCTCATTCAGGTTCAGCCGCTTGCCCAGGTTCTGACGGATGTACTCCTGCACCTGCACCACCTGCTGGGCGTGATAGTCCAGCACCTGGGGACGACAGAACACGATGGGGTTCTTCGCGCTGAGCAGGGACAGGGTGGAAAAGGCGGCCCGGTGGCTTTCGCACACCTCCAAAATATCCTCCACAGGCTTGCCTACCGTCCACCACACTGGAGTCCCGAAATAGCCTTGAACCACCTCGCCCGTCTTTTCCAGCGCGGCGGCCACCCGTTCCTCCCACAGTCCCAGATCCGACAGCGGAAGCAATACGGAAAAATGACGCAGATCCATTCCCGTCACCGTACAAGACATATATTTGGGCAGCGTACTGGCCGCCATGTTGGTGACCCCCGCGCTGAGGGTAGCCAGCTGCTTGGTGTCCAGCGTGCGGTTTTGCAGAGCGCCCAGGGCTACAACATAAAATGGCGCGTCGAACCGCAGGCCAAAGTCGCCGCACAGGCGGCGGAATTCCTCCCCATCGTCGAACAGCCCGCCATAGAGCTGGAGAAAAAACCGCTCCCGGTACTGGCTCAAGCCGTTGGCCGGGGCCAGTACGGCGCTGCCCGGAGCCCGAAGGGCCCGCTCGCGCTGGATGCGGTGCTCCGCCCGGCGCAGGGCATTTTCCAGGCTCTGCGGAGTGAGATCCAGCTTCACCAGGTATTCCAGCACTCCCAGGTTGATGGACTGCTTTACATAATCAAATTCCTCATAGCTGGTCAGCATGATGAACACAGGTAAGCCTAAATCCAGCTCCTGGCACTTTTTTGCCAGGGCAGTCCACCCATTACCGGCATTTTAATGTCGCACAGCACCAAATCAGGGCACTGTTCCTTCACCAGCTCCAGCGCCTCCTTGCCGTTCCGGGCCGTTCCCGCGATCTCCCAGCCCAGCTTGTTCCAGTCCAGCATTCCCTGCAGTCCGATGAGAACCAGGGGCTCGTCGTCTACCAGCAGTACCTTAAACATCTCCTCATCCCCAAATTCGTTATAAAATCAGCACGTCATAAAACATCGCAGGGATCGGTCATTCTCTCAATATTGCGGCTGCTTGGGAATACGTATGGTGACAATGGTGCCCTGGCCCGGAACGCTGCGCACGGCAAGCCCGTAGCCTGGCCCGAAGCTGAGCTGGAGCAGCCGATGGACCTCCACAGGCCCACGTGGCGGAAGGGCTCCTCCTCACCGTGCTGCTGCCCGCCGCCGGACAGCAGCTGCTGAACCTGCTCCTCCTCCATGCCCACGCCATCATCGGACAGGTCGATCAGCGCGTCGCCGCCATCCGGATCATGCCGTATGTCCACCCACAGCCTGCCCACCCCACCTTTGGGCTCAATGCCGTGGAAAATGGCGTTTTCCGCCAGAGGCTGGAGGGTGAACCGGGGAATCAGGTAGCCGCCCCACTCCTCCCCGTCCAAATTTGGGGCAGTCAGCGAAATCGTCCCCCCATAGCGATATCTCTGTATGGTAAAATAGTCTTCCAGCAGAGAGAACTCGTCTTCCAGCGGAACCAGCTTTTGGCTCCCTTTGGATACACTTTTGAGCAGGCGGGACAGGGCCGTGACCATCTCGGCCACCCCGGGGGCGTGCTGGATGGTGGCCATCCATTTGATGCTGTTCAGCGTATTATAAATAAAATGAGGGCTGATCTGATTTTGCAGCATTCGGTATTCCAGATCCAGCCGCTGCTTTTCATCCTCAATGCGGCTCTCCATCAAGGAGGACACACTTTGGGACAGCTTATTGACACCCCGCCCCACGTCGCCCAGCTCGTTATCCCACTCGATGGTGGGATCCACAGAGAACTCACCTCGGCCCACCTCCTCCATCCGCTTCTGGAGCGCGCCGATGGGAGCAGCCACCGTCCGATGGAGCAGCGCCGCCATTCCCAGTCCCATCACCAGTACCAGCGCCAGGCTCACCAAGGCAGGCCTGCCCAACATCGAAAGCGGGTGAGCCATTCGGTCGCTGGGGATAACCTCCGCCAAATAGAGCTGGTGGAGACCCAAAGGACAGGCGACAACACTACACTCCACCCCATCCATCTGGGTGGAGTAGAGCAGCGTACCCTGATCCAGAGTGTCTCCCACCCTGGTCTCCGGTTCGGGGAGCTGATCCACCCCGCCCAAATCCACCAGTCGATCCCCCTCCACCCGATAGAGCCGTCCGCCCATGATCCAGCACAGCCATGCCCCCTCCTCCGGAGTAAAGCTTTTCAACGTATCGGTGATGAGGGCTGGGGATACGGACAAGTACACCCAGGCGCTGTTCTTGTCATCATAGCTGGCCATATGGCTTGAGACCGGGATCCCCTCCAGCGTGATACCCGGCTGGAGCAGAGGATCGGGCAAAATCCGATCCCACTGGATGGCCGGGCTGTTTCCGTCCAAACCTGGAAGCCGGCCGATATTGTGGCGGCCTATTAAAACGGACTGGCTGGCCGCAGTGCCCATCATGATCAGCCGCCCGTTGCTTCCGTAGGTGAGAAACCTCTGAATATAGGGACCGGTATCGTGGACGGCACCTATGACTTCCTGAAGCCCATCTATGAGCGGGTGCTGAAGGAGCAGGAGGACGGCATTGTGCCCGACTTCGGCGAGCTGAAGACCTCCGGCCTGCACTACTCCGCCGCCTTCCAGAACGGCTCCGCCGCCATGTGCAACATGGGCAGCTGGTTCCTGGCCACCATGCAGAAGTATAACGCCGAGGCCGCCAGCAACGGCGTGGAGCCCGTGAACTTCGGCATGGTGAAGTACCCCCATCCCGACGGGGCCCCCGCGGGCAGCACCCTGGGCACCGTGACCTCCCTGGCAGTCAATGTGAACTCCACCAAGAAGGAGGCCGCCATTGACTTCGTCAACTGGTGCGCCAGCGCCGAGGGCGCCGCCGTCGTGGCCGCCACCGGCACCTTCCCCGCCGTCAGCACCAGCGAGACCCTGGACATCATCGCCGCCACCGACGGCTTCCCCGATGACGCCAACTCCAAGGAGGCGCTGTCCACCACCGCCGTCTATCTGGAGATGCCCTACAGCACCAAGGCCTCCGAGATTGAGACCGTCCTCAACACTGAGCATGACGCCATCATGACCGGTGCCGAGACCGTGGACGAGGGCATCAAGAACATGAACGAGCAGATCGCGGCCATCCTCAACGGCTGATCCCGCCCGGACAACTGAATCTGACCATGCGAAGGGGGGCGGGCGCAGGCCCGTCCCCCTTCCCCTTGAAATTTGCGGGAAGGGAGAGAAACCTGTTATGACTGCCCCGGCAAAAAGCGTCCCCAGCAAGCCCCAGTCGAAAAAAAGCGGCCGTGCCTTGCGCAACAACCTAACCGCCTACTCCTTTATCGCCCCCAACTTCATCGGCTTCTGCGTATTCACCCTGGTGCCCATGGTGTTCGCCATCGCCCTGTCCCTGTGCAGCTGGGACGGCGCCCACCCCATCGAGTTCGTGGGCCTGAAGAATTTCACGGATCTCCTGGGCGATCACGGCTTTAAAAACGCCTTCGTCAACACCATTGTCTACTGCGTGGGCACCGTGCCCCTGACCCTGGTGTGCTCCCTGGGGCTGGCCATGCTGCTCAACCAGAAGGTGAAGCTGCGCAACTTCTTCCGCACCGTGTCCTTCTTCCCCTACGTGGCCTCGCTGGTGGCGGTGGCCGCCGTGTGGAACATGATCTTCAGCCCCAGCATGGGCCTGGTGAACATGGTGCTGTCCTCCCTGGGGGTGGAGAATCTGCCCCGGTGGGCCGCCGGCAAGGATACCGCCATGATCACCGTCATCCTGTTCAGCGTGTGGAAGAATATGGGCTACTACATGGTGATCTATCTGGCAGGGCTCCAGGGCACCAACCCCTCCCTGGAGGAGGCCGCCGCCCTGGACGGCGCCAACAAGTGGCACATCTTCTGGCACATCACTCTGCCCCAGCTGCGCCCCACCACCTTCTTCGTGACCATCACCCTGACCATTGCCTCCTTCAAGGTGTATGACCAGATGTACATGATCACCCAGGGTGGCCCCGGGGACGCCACCATGACCCTTGTGTACGACATTTACAACACCGCCTTTGTGAACACGCCCAAGTACGGGTATGCCAGCGCGGAGGCCATGGTGCTGTTCGCCATGGTGCTGATCATCACGCTGATCCAGTTCAAGGGCTCGTCCAACAATAATTAAGGAGGTGGCGGATATGGCAGAACGGAAGCTCTCCAACAAGAAAACCAACCACGCCATCACCATGGTGATCATCTACGTGGTGCTGATCATCGTCACCGCCTTGATGCTCATCCCCTTCCTGTGGATGCTGTCCGCGTCGCTGAAGATGAACAAGGATGTGTTCACCTTCCCCATCCAGTGGATCCCGGACAACCCACGCTGGAAGAACTACGTGGACATCTGGACCAAGATCCCCCTGCTCACCTTCGTGAAGAACAGCGCCAAGCTAACCATCATCGTCACCCTGCTCCAGCTGTTTACCTCCAGCTTCGCCGCCTACGCCTTCGCAAAGATGGACTTCAAGGGCAAGAATGTGCTGTTCCTGGGCTACATCGCCACCATCGCCGTGCCCTGGCAGGCGTACATGGTGCCCCAGTTCATGATGATGCGGGCGTGGCACCTGAACAACACCCATCTGGCCATCATCTGCCTCCAGGCGTTTTCCGCCTTCGGCGTGTTCCTGATGAAGCAGTTCTACGAGGGCGTGCCCTCCGAGCTGTGCGAGGCCGCCCGGATCGACGGGCTGACGGAATACGGCATCTGGTTCCGGATCATGCTGCCCCTGTCCAAGCCCGCCCTGTCCACCCTCACGATTTTCACCTTCGTGAGCACGTGGAACGACTTCCTGGGCCCGCTGATCTATCTGACCAAGAATGAGCTGAAAACCATCCAGATCGGCCTGCGTATGTTCATCAGCCAGTACTCCGCGGAGTACGGCTTGATCATGGCCGCGTCGGTCATCGCGCTGATTCCGGTGCTCATCGTCTTCCTTGCCCTGCAAAAGTATTTTGTGCAGGGGGTTGCGTCCACCGGCTTGAAGGGTTAAAATCAGTCTATCTCACAGCCGAAGGGCAGGGCACAGGCCCTGCCCTTCGATTGACAAAACGGGGTGCATTTTTGTGATACGCTATCATTACACGCAGCGTGACTTTGCCGATAAGGCCGCGGCGCAGGCCTCCCTGCTGCGGCTGCTGGAACCGCTGAAGCCCTTTTACAGCCAGGGGGGCGCCCGGGTGGAGCTGGGCGTCACCAGCGCCCACTATGAAAACGACTCCATCCCCATGGAGGCCTTTGCCCGGCCCCTGTGGGGGCTTGTCCCCTTTTGGGCCGGAGGCGGCAGCGAGCGAGCGTTCGAGGAGCTCTACCGCCGGGGCTTTGAGAACGGCCCCGACCGGTCGCACCCGGAATATTGGCACACCTGCCGGGATTACGACCAGAAATTCTGCGAGATGGCGGCGGTGTCCTACGGCATCCTGTTCACCCCGGAGAAAATTTGGGCGCCCCTGTCGGAACGGGGAAAGAACAACCTGGTGGAGTGGCTGCGGGAGATCAACCGCCACGAGTGCTGCGCCTGCAACTGGCAGTGGTTCGCCATACTCACCAACCTGGCGCTGAAGTCGGTGGGCCGGCCCTACAGCCGGGAGCGCGTGGCCTCCGGCCTCCAGATGATGGAGGACTACTACGATGGGGGCGGCTGGTACGGCGACGGGGCCTCCATCGCCTATGGCCGCTCCATGACCTACCGCTTTGCCCAGGGGGCCTTTTTCGCCGTGGCCCTGCTGACCGGGGAGGAGGTGCTCCCCCTGCCGGTGATGAAGGGCATCCTGACCCGTCACCTGACCTGGTGGCTGAACCAGCCCATCTATGACAACGCCGGGGTGCTCACCATCGGCTACGCCTACCCCAATTTGCAGATGTCGGAGAGCTACAACGCCCCCGGCTCCCCCTATTGGGCGCTGAAATCCTTCGCGTTTCTGGCCCTGCCGGACAACCACCCCTTCTGGGCGGCGGAGTGCGCCCCCCTGCCCCCGCTGGAGCCCTGCAAATACCTGCCCCACGCCAATATGATCGTCCAGCGGGACGACAACAACGCGGTGGCCCTGGTCCCCGGCCGGACGGAGCTGGACGATCACAGCCACACGGTGGAGAAGTACAGCAAATTCGCCTACTCCAGCCGCTTTGGGTTCAGCATCTCCCGGTCAGCATACACCCTGGCCCAGACGGCCCCAGACAGTATGCTGTGCTTCCAGGTGGGCCGCCTCTACTACGTCCGGGACACGGTGGAGCCGGAGTACCACATCGGCCCGGACGGAATCGAAACCCGCTGGTTGCCGGTGGACGGGGTACAGGTGACGACACGGATCGAACCCACCCCCACCGGCCATATCCGAACCCACACCATTCAAAGCGACTTTGACTGCCGGGCCTATGACTGCGGCTTTGCCGTCAATGCCGACGACCGGATCTCCCCTGTGCGGAGGGCGCAGGGCGGCCAGGCCGAGGTTCGCTGCGGGGAGGACTTCTGCGCAGTGGTCTGCCTGGAGGGGGCGGGCCGGGGCGAGGTGCTCCTCCCCGACCCCAACACCAATTTGATCTTCCCCAAAACCGCCATTCCCATGGCGGTGTACGCCATCCGCCGGGGGACGCAGACCATCCGCACTCGGGTGGATTATTTCCCGTGAGCGCCGCCGGACAAGGCGGCGGGTGGATGACCGTCCCGGCGTGGGCAGACGTCCGGCCGGCCGACGTATTCCGCCGGGAGGGAAGCGATCCCCCCCTGCCGGACACGGGCACCCCCTCAAACGTCCATGTGCTGGTGCGGGGCAGGGTGAAGCTGCCGTCGGGAAGCTGTACCCTGCGGATCAGCGCGGACGACTATTACCATGCGTGGCTGAACGGGGCATGGCTGGGCCAGGGACCCGCTCCCGCCCCCCGCGGCCACGCCTATTACCAGGAATACCCCGTGGAGGGCGGCAGGACGGTGACGCTGGCCGTCCATCTCTACTACCAGGGGCTGGTGAACCGGGTGTGGAACAGTGGGGACGGGCGGTTTGGACTGTGGGCGGAATTTGTCCGAGGCGATACCGCCATTACCCGCTGCGATGGGAGCTGGCGCTGTCAAATCTGCGCCGCCTACTCTGGGGACGTGATCGGCTACGACACCCAGTTTTTAGAGGATTTCGACAGCCGCCTCTGGCCGGAGGGCTGGGAACAGCCAGAGTTCGACGACAGCGGCTGGGCACGCCTCGTCCCGGCGGGCTGGGCAGACTATCGCCTGTCCCCCCAGCCCACGGCGAACCTGTGGCGGGGCCGGGTGGAGGCCGTCTCCATTAGCCCTGTCCCCAACGGGGTGCTGCTGGACTTTGGGCGGGAACGGGTGGGGACGCTTCACGCCGCCGCCCGGGGCAGGGCGGGCCAACAGCTCACCCTGCGCTTCGGGGAGGAACTGGACAGCGGGGGCCGGGTGCGGTACGAGCTGCGCTGCAACTGCCGCTATGAGGAGACCTGGACGCTGACAGATGGAATCAGCGTCCTGCACCCCTTCGACTACAAGGCATTCCGCTATGTGGAGGTGCTGGGAACAGACGCCTCCGGCGTGGAGCTCACCCAGTGCTGGGTGTGGGAGCGGCACTACTCCATGGACGCGGGGCAATGTACCTTGTCCTGCCCCTGGGATCAGCTGGGGGACATCTTTGAGATCTGCAAAAACGCCGTGCGCTGTGGCAGCCAGGAGGGCTATCTGGACTGCCCCAGCCGGGAGAAGGGCCAGTATCTGGGCGACGCCGTCATCACCGCCCGGAGCCAGGTGTGGCTGACGGGAAAAACAGATCTCCTGCGCAAGTGCGTTTGGGACTTTATGGCCTCGGCGCAGGTGACGCCCGCCCTGCTGGCGGTGGCCCCCGGCTCGCTGATCCAGGAGATCGTGGACTTCTCCCTGCTGTTCCCCGCTCTGCCGCTGACAGACTATGAGTTTACCGGGGACAGGGCCTTCCTGGGGGAGTGCTACCCCGCTGTGGAGGGGATTGTCCGCTATTTCGCACAATACCAACGGCCCGACGGCCTGCTGGCCAACGTGTCCCACGGCTGGAACCTGGTGGACTGGCCGGAAAACCTCCGGGGCGGCTACGACTTTCCCCTCACCCGCCCGGTGGTGGGGGCGGGCTGCCACAACGTGATCAACGCCCTGTGGTATGCCTGCCTGTTGATGAAGGAGCGGATGGAGCAGGTGCTGGCCCTGCCTCAAACGGGGGAGTCCCAACGGGTGGGGGCGGCATTCCGGGCGGCCTTCTGGCGGGACGGCCCCGGCCTGTTCGCCGACAGCGAAGCCAGCTCCCACTGCTCCCTCCATGCCAACCTCTACCCCGCCTGCTTCGGCCTGACCCCCGCGGACGGGGCGGACGCCTATGAGCGGCTGCTGCTGACCCCCGGGCGGGTATGCGGCGTGTTCCCCATGTACTTCGCCCTGCGAGGGCTGGGGCGTCTGGGGAAGTATGACACCCTCTACCGCCTGCTCACCCGGGAGGATAAACATGGCTGGCGGAATATGCTGGCGGAGGGGGCCACCGCCTGCTTTGAGGCCTGGGGAAAGGATCAGAAGTGGAACACCAGCCTGTGCCATCCCTGGGCGTCGGGGGCCATTCCGCTGATCATCGAGGAGCTGGCGGGACTGCGACCTGACCCTGAGACGTTGGAGGGGATTCGCTTTGAACCCCACCTGCCTGATAAGCTGACCGACTTTACCCTGCAAGCGCCCCTCCGGGGGCGGCTGCTGCGGGTGGAATGGAGAGACGGACAGGCGGCGCTGGCCGTTCTGCCCGGTGACGAGAAAGGGGAATAAACCATGCTTTATCCAAAAACAAACCGCTCCCGGATGGTCTTTGACCTGGGGGGGCGTGTGGGACTTCCAGACCGCTGGGGCAGACAGCTGGCCCCGGGAGTGGGCCCAGGGCCCCCTGCCGGAGCCCATGACTATGGCGGTGCCCGCCTCCTACAACGACCAGAAGGACGATGTGAACCTGCGCGCCCATTACGGCTGGGCGGTGTATCAGCGCACCGTCAGCATACCCGAGCAGGTGATGGGCCAGCGGCTGTGGTTGCGGTTCGGGGCCGTCACCCACGCCGCCCAGGTGTGGATTGACGACACCTGCCTGGGGGAGCACAAGGGGGGCTTCCTGCCCTTTGAGTTCGAGCTGACGGACTACGGCATGGCGGGGGAGCACCGCCTCACCGTGGCGGTGGACAACCGGGTGGACTTCTCCACCCTGCCCGTAGGCAACGAGGGGGGCGTGGCCTTCTTCGGCTCGGACAACCCCGGCATCCCCTCCATCGAGCTGGCCAAGACCCGATGCAGGCCTCAGAACCGGCCCAACTTCGACTTCTTCAATTACGCCGGCATCACCCGGCCCGTGACGCTGTACTCCACCCCCCAGGCGTATATCAGAGATATCTCCATCATCACAGATGTGGAGGGTGAAAACGGTGTGGTGAACTACACGGTGGAGACGGTGGGCCGGGGAGCGGTGACCGTAGCTGTACTGGATCAAAAGGGGGAGCAGGTGGCCGGCGCCCAAGGGGCCCAGGGCCGAGTCATTCTCTCTAAGGTGAAGCTGTGGAACCCCGGTGCGGCGTACCTGTACCGGCTGCGGGTCACCATGGAGGACGACGTGTACGAGCAGGCCTTCGGTGTGCGCACGGTGAAGGTGGAGGGGGACAAATTCCTCATCAACGGCAGGCCCTTCTATTTCAAGGGCTTCGGCAAGCATGAGGACAGCTTTTTCCACGGCCGGGGGCTGGATCAGTGCCTGAACGTGAAGGACATCTCCCTCATGCGCTGGCTGGGTGCCAATTCCTTCCGCACCAGCCACTACCCCTACGCCGAGGAGATGTACGACCTGTGCGACCGGGAGGGCATCGTGGTCATCGACGAGGTGCCCGCCGTGGGCATCAACGCGGGTGGGGCCCAGAACCCCTACGAGGCCATGCGCGTCAAGGGGCACCATGAGGACGTGATCCGGGACATGATCGCCCGGGACAAGAACCATCCCTGCGTGGTGATGTGGTCCATCGCCAACGAGCCGGACACGGAGCACTTCCCCCAGGCCGCCTACGACTACTTCTACCCGCTGTATGAGCTGGCCCACGCCTGCGACCCCCAGAACCGCCCGGTGACGCTGGTGTGCTGCCAGAACGACTACACAAAGGACATCATCACCCGGGCCATGGACGTGTGCTGCGTCAACCGCTATTATGGCTGGTATAATCTCAGCGGCGACCTGGACGCCGCCTGTGACGCCTGGAACACCGAGCTGGACTTCTGGGCGGGGATCGGCAAGCCGGTGATGCTCACGGAATACGGCGCGGACACCTATCCCGGCGTACACAACACCAACGGGGAGATGTTCAGCGAGGAGTACCAGCTGGACTACTATTCCCGCATCAACGCGGAGCTGGACAAGCGCCCCTTCTTCATCGGCGAGCAGGTGTGGAACTTCGCCGACTTCGCCACCATCCAGGGGCCCATGCGGGTGGACGGCAACAAGAAGGGCCTGCTCACCCGGGACCGCCGCCCCAAGCTGGCCGCCCATTACTTCCGCCGCCGCTGGCACGGCATCCCAGACTTTGGCTATAAGCCCTGAGCGGGCCGTAAATCCTAACACAGCAGGGAGAATTTTTATGCAGGCAGAATTGAAGTGGCTGACCGATCCCACCGTGTTCCGGGTGAACCGCCTGGACGCCCATTCCGATCATGTGTGCTACGCCTCCGCTGGAGAGGCGGAGCGGGGGGAGACCTCCCTGCGGCAGTCCCTGGACGGGCGGTGGCGCTTTGCCTGGAATCCAAATCCCGCCCAGCGCCCAGCGGATTTCTGGCGGGAGGGCTTTGACAACTCCTCTTTTGGAACCATCCAGGTTCCGGGGCACATGGAGCTCCAGGGCTTTGGACAGATCCAGTATATCAACACGCTCTACCCCTGGGACGGCCACGCAGAGCTGCGCCCCCCGGAAATCGACTGGGAAAACTGCCCCGTGGGCAGCTATGTCCGGGAATTCGACCTGGATCCCGGTCTCCGAGGGAACCGGGTCCGGATCAGCTTTCAAGGGGCGGAGCAGGCCCTCTATGTCTGGCTGAACGGCCGGTTCGTGGGCTATGCCGAGGACAGCTTTACCCCTTCGGAATTCGACCTGACCCCTTATCTCCGGGAAACCGGGAACCGCCTGTGCGCGGAGGTCTACAAGCGCTCCAGCGCGGCCTGGATCGAGGATCAGGACTTCTTCCGGTTCAGCGGCCTGTTCCGCTCCGTATACCTGGAGGCCAGGCCGGATCCCCATCTGGAGGATCTGTGGCTTCAGGCGGACTTGGAGGAGGACGGCGCCGGCGTTCTCGCCTTCCGCCTGCTTTTGGAGGGAAAGGCGGGGCAGATCCGCTGCCGGCTGGACACCCCCGATGGGGAGACGCTGCTGGACGAACCGCTGGAGCTCCACCCGGAGGGAGGGTATCTCCGCAGCCGGCCGTTCCGGTTCCCAGGCGTCCGGCCCTGGGATCACGAGCACCCAAACCTGTATCCTGTGACCCTGACCCTTTTCCGCGGGGACGGCACGGTCTCCGAGGTGGTGCCCTATGACATCGGCTTCCGGCGCTTCGAGCTGAAAAACGGCCTGATGCTGCTGAATGGGAGGCGCATCGTTTTCCACGGCGTGAACCGCCATGAGTGGAACCCGGAGACCGGGCGGGCCATCGGGCCGGCGGACATGGCGGCGGCCATCGAAATCTTTCAGCAAAACAACATCAACGCCGTGCGAACCTGCCATTACCCCAACCAGACGGCCTGGTACCACCTGTGCGATCAAAACGGCATCTACATGATCGACGAGGCCAACCTGGAGAGCCACGGCTCCTGGCAAAAGCTGGGCAGGATTGATCCCAGCTGGAACGTGCCCGGAAGCCTGCGGTCATGGCGGGAGTGTGTGCTGGATCGGGCCCGGAGTATGTTTGAGCGGGACAAGAACCACCCGGCGATCCTTCTCTGGTCCTGCGGCAACGAGTCCTACGCCGGGGAAAACATCCTGGCCATGGCGGAGCTTTTCCGCCGAGAGGATCCCAGCCGGCTGGTGCACTACGAAGGCGTGTTCCACTGCCGGGAATTTGACGACAGCTCCGACGTGGAAAGTCGGATGTACGCCCCGCCGGAGGATATTCGAGCGTATTTGGAAAGCTGCCCCAAAAAGCCCTTCCTCCTGTGCGAGTATATGCACAATATGGGCAACTCCCTGGGCGGCATGGAGCACTATATCCGGCTGGAGGAGGAGTTCCCCCAGTTCCAGGGAGGATTTATCTGGGACTACATGGATCAGGCCCTCTGGCGCACGGACTGCCGGGGGCGGAGGGTTCTGGGCTACGGTGGGGACTTTGGCGACCGACAGAGCGACTACGCGTTCAGCGGGAACGGGCTCGTATCTGCGGACGGAAGGTCAAAGCCCGCCATGCAGGAGGTACGGTATTGGTATGCTGCTCCCGAAGTTCGGGCCCTCCACGACGCGGCCAACGAACGGACGAAGCAGGCTTTGGCCCTTCCTTCCGCTGGTGCAAAAGGATCTTCCCTCCGCATCAGCCACGGTGATGGGGCCTTGGGCGTCCGGGGCAGAGGATTTGAAGTTTTGTTTTCCTATCCGGAGGGAGGCCCGGTTTCTCTGGTCAGCGCGGGGAGAGAATGGCTGTGGCGCGCCCCCCGTCCAGCCTACTGGCGCGCCCCCACGGAAAACGATCTGGGCAATGGCTTTGCCGCCCGAAGCGCTGTCTGGTCGGCGGTGGATCAGTGGCAGGTCTGCGAGGACATCCAAATCCTGGCGGAACGAAAAAACCTGGTTTCCATTCGCTACGCCTATACCTCCCACACTCTGCCGGGGCTTTGCACCGAGGTCACCTATACCATAGACGCCTCCGGTAGGATGCGGGTGGAGCTCCAATACCGTGGTAAGCCGGGACGCCCGGAGCTGCCGCTGTTGGGGCTGCGGTTTTCTACCCCCGATCCGGTCAAAAAGGTTCGCTGGCTGGGCTTATCTGGAGAAACCTATCCGGATCGGAAACGGGGCGGCGTGTTTGGCTGGCACGAGGAAGCGCCCCATATCCCAGCCTACCTGGTTCCTCAGGAGTGCGGCTGCCACGCGGATACCCGGGCGGTGGTGCTGGACGAGGGACTGGCGTTGGAGATGGGACAGCCGCTGGCCTTCTCAGCCCTTCCCTGGACGCCTCAGCAGCTGCAACAGGCCGCTCACCGGGAGGAGTTGCCCCAATCTACGCGGACTGTGGTAACCGTCTGCGGAGCGATGCGCGGCGTGGGCGGCATTGACAGCTGGGGAAGCGACGTGGAGCCAGATTATCGAATCAGCTCCAGCCAGGATATTCTGGTTTCTTTTTCTTTCCAATTGTAGCGGCTCACCAGGATACTGGAACTGCATTCCGGAGCATCTGACTCATGCGTGAGTGTCCAATCCTGAACGAAAAGGCAGGCGTTATCATCCCCCTTCAGGGTGCTAACGCCTGCCTTTTTATCAAAAAACAGTATTACAGGAAACCGCCGCTTCCGGGAATATGCGGCCCTCTCTGCGCCATCAGCTGAGCTTCTATGCCGTCAACCAGTTCAGCGAAACGCACACAACCCCCGGGCGCTCACCGCAGCAGCGGCCCCACGTCCTTCATCCCCCGCTGGCGCAGGAACACGGCCTTGGGAGACTGCCGCAGCACCTCCCGGATGTCGCAGGTCAGCGAGCTGGCCTCCCCAGTGTCCCGCACCACCCGAATATACTCGTGGACGCTGTGCATACTGCCCAAGCTCTGCCCCAGCTGGCCGTACATGGCGCCGTAGGCCCCCTGGAGCCGGGTGACCCAGCGGTGATCCGAGATCAACACGGTCATGGCGGCCCGGGCCGCCTCCCGGGTGGTGAGGTTCAAGTCGTCCAGCCGCAGCGCCCGGGCGGACACCCGGAACCGGGGCAGGGTCACGCTGGATTCCCCCACCTGAAGGGACAGCCCCTGCCGCGTCCACAGCTTGGCCCCCCCCAGCTCCGTGCCGGGGGATACCTGAACCTTGCCGCAGTTACCGAACAGGCAGCCGCCGATGTCCCCGTCCGGTCCGCCCCCCTGAGCCTTCGCCACCCGGGCGGAGCCGGTGATCACAATGTCGCCACAAGCCCCCTGGAGGCCCGCGCCGATGGCAGCGGCGCCGCAGGCGGCCTGGGCCGTCACAACGCCGCCCTGGATGCGGATATCCCCCACCGGGGCGCCCAGCGCCCCGCCGATACCCGCACCGCCCCCCGTCCCGGTGGCGGTGACTACGCCGCCCCGGATGAGGATGGGTCCGGTGGGCTGCCGGCCCGCGGCGCTGTCCCGGCCGATGCCGGCAGCGCCGGTGCCGCCAGTGGCGGTGAGGGTGCCCTCCGGCGCTCCTCTGCCGCCCTTCGTCTGGTCAATGCGCAGGGAGGTGCCATCCCCCAGGGAGATGCCCGCGAAGCCCGGGCCGCTCTCAAACACATTGTCCGTCCCCCGCGCCAACAGCAGGGTCACCTCGTTCCCCAGGCCCAGGCGGAAGGCACAGCCCACATCCACCCGGCACGCCACCCCGTCCAGGGTCAGCTTCACCGCACCGATGCCGTCGGCCAGGGCCAGCCTGCCGCTGAAAGGGATCTGATCCGCGTCCGTCCCAGCCCCGCCCGCCACCGCGGTGACTTGGCCGGATAGGATGGTGAGGGTGTGGCTCTCCTCCTCGTAGTGCCAGTCCGTCCCCGGCTCCCCGCCGGTGACGGTGAAGGGGTTGGGATACCGGGAGATCTCCTGAAACGCCCCCGCCTTTTCGTCCCAGCGCACATAGAGATACCGGGTTTGGGTGCGGCCCGCCTTGTCCCGCCCCCTCAGGGCGATGGTGTGGGCGGGGTAATCCTTGGAGGCGTCCCCCTTCAGCAGCCACAGGCGCGCCAGGTCGGGCTGACTGTCCGTCCGCAGGGCGAGCTGGCTCTGTCTGCCGTCCACCCCCAGGGCGGTGATGGAGCGCCACTCCGGGATCAGCGTTTTCCACACCAGGTCAAAGGGTGTCAGCGGCTCGCCCTGGGCGCTGCGCACCACAACTCCCTCCGCCGCCAGCAGGGAGACAGGCCCGTCCACCACCACCTGGGCGGCCAGGGTTCCGGCGTCCTTCCCCTCCAGCACCACCGCGCCCCCCGTGAGCCGCAGGAAGCTGCCCGCCCCGGCCCGGAGCTGCCCAATGCGCAGCAGCCCGCCGCCGTCGATGGTGAGGGCGGTCCCCTCCCCCAGCCGCACCTGGGCCAGCGTATTCTCCCCCACAGCCGTCACCTGGGCCCGGGCGGACTGGGCGCTGAGCAGGGGGGCGTCCACCTGCTGGAGCACCACCCGCCCCTCACCCGTCAGCCGGAGGGCCGGGGCCTCCTGCCCCAGTCCCCGGAGGATCACCTCCCGGGCGCCGTCCAGCGTCAGTGTGCCGCTCTGCGGGTCGAAGGCCGCGGCGGACAGATCCCGGCCCGACCCCTGTACCGTTCCAAACTGCCGCGTCTCCAGGGGGAGGGCGGCCTCCGTCTCCGTCGTCTGCTGCGGGGCTGCCTGCTGCGGGGCCGTGCCCTCCGACGCGCCCAGGCCGTCCAGCAGCGCCATCAGCCCGTCCCCGGAGCCCGCCAGCAGATCCATCAGCGCCTCCATATCCCCGCCCCCGGCCAGCAGCTCCAGCAGCCCGGGCATGGACGGTTCAACCTCCCCCGCCAGCAGCAGGTTCCTCAAGAAGGGCTCCAGCCCCGGTGCTGTGCCGTCGGCAAACTGGGCCTGGAACTGCTCCAGACTGGTGAAGGCGCCCCCTGTCAGCTGCTCCAGCGCCTGATCCGTGGAGACACCCTCCGCTACCAGCTCGAACAGCTGCCGCAGCCCCTCCGCCGCCTGCTCCGTGTCCACCGCCCCCGAGGGCGCGCCCCCGGAGATGACCGCCCCCAGGTAGAGCGCGGCCAGATAGCCCGCGGCGGGGCTGTCCTCCAGTGGCAGCCTCCCCAGGGCGGCCAGCAGCTGCGCCCCGCTGGCAGTGTGATCCACCCCCAGGGCAGCCAGCAGCGCCGCCCGGTCGGGCGCGTCGCCCGTTATGGCGTTCAGCAGCCAGCTCGGGAGGCGCTCCGCCCCCTGCTGGGCGGACAGGCTGTCCAGCGCCGCGTCCACCAGAACATCCAGGCCGTCCCCGTCCTGGAATAGGCCCTCCCGCACGCCGTTTTGGGCGATCCGGTCGATCTCCCCCCGCAGCTTCTCCAGCCCCTCCTGGAGGGCGGATCGATCCACCTCCCCATCCTGGGCGGCCTGACGAGCCAGCTCCTCCATCCGGCCCAGGTTGTCCTCCACCTCCGCCAGGGCCGCCTCCCCCGACTGAAGCGTCCGGCGGCCCTCCCGAACCTGGCGGCCCACCTGGGTGATCCGGCCCATGAGCTGACGCAGCGTGTCGGACACCGTGGCCGCCGCCTTGTTAGCGCCGGTCGCCTGTCGGGTCTGCTCCACACCGGCTTGCTTCTCCGCCTTGGCCGTTTTCTGATACCGGGGCACTGACAGCTCCCTGTTTCTGCGAACGCTCAGCTCTCCCATCTCGCGGGCCTCCTTTCGTCCGGCGGCAAATTTTCCTATATTTATTATCGTCCCGCCGGCGGGAAAACATAAGCAGGGGCCGCGGTGGAAACGCCGCCGCTCCCCTGCCGTCATGGCCACGGAAACGGAAAGACTGCCCCGCCGCCGTCACCGCCGGCAGGGCAGTTTGACTTGTTACCCAGTCCGGCCCTACTGGAACAGCCCCTCCAGCAGTCCGTAGAAACCCTCACCCATCAGTCGGAAATTGTCCCCGTGTCGAATGCGCTCGTCCATGAGCCAGCACGCCCCGTCCTGCTCAAATACCCGCAGGCGGGCCATATCCTCATGCATGACATATTCCTCCCGCACCTTATATTCGATGATGACCTCAAACCCGCCCGAGATATCCAGGCCGCTCATGCTCTGATAGATGGGGGACTCCCAGTCCTGCCGCTCCCCGCTGTCGATGGCGGCCATCAGCTTGTACAGCGTGTCCTCGTCCGTCACCCCCACCGCGTTCTCATACGTGCTGCTCCCCTTTCCGGTGCGTTTTAGCTTGACCACCGTGATACGCTCCGGCAGGAATTCCACGTCCTCCCGGCTGGTTTTGGAGTAGTCGGGGTAGATCAGGAAGGTGGTTGGATTGTAGCCCACCGTCTGCGTCAGGCAGCGGACGCCCCTGCCGTCCAGGATGATGTCCAGCTTTGGCGTCTTTTCCCCGGTGTACAGGATGCTGAACAGCGATCCGCTGTTCCCCGTCCGCTCCAGCTCAATGCTCAGCTTGGGGCCGAACAGGCCGCCGGAGCCGCTCCCAAACCGGATATTGCTCTGGCCGCCCCCGGCGGGAACGTAGAGGAGGAAATAGGTTTTGTTCTCATACTCGTACTCGCCAGTCAGGCGGTATTGCAGGGCATAGGCCCGATCCTTCCCGCCCTCCAGGCCGTCCAGCCAGCGGTGCACCGCGCCCCGCACCGTCTCCGAGGGCTGCTGTCGGTCGTACTCGTCGAAGGTGAACTCCTGGAGGGTCACCGAACCGGGATCTCCGGAGGCGGCAAACGCGGCGAGGCCCATCACGGCAAAGATGATGAGCAGGGCCGGAACCACGATGATGGCGATCAGGATTTTATTCAGCGTCCGATCCTGCCGCCGCAGGGGTGGGACCGCGTCCGTCTGAACGCCGTCCAGGGGGGCGGCGCAGTGGGGGCACACCTTCCAGTTCTGCTCCACCGGGGCGGCACAGCTGGGGCAGGCAGGCCGCAGCTGCGCCCCGCACTGAGGACAGACCACATATTGCTCCGCAACAGATGCACCGCATCGGGGGCATTCCAGGTCGGAGTACCCGGTTCGCACCAGCAGGTAGATGATGAACCCGATCAGCGCAGGAGCTGCGACAGCGATCAGGGTCCACAACACAGCGTTCATCCTTCGGCGCTTGGCGTCCCGGTAGACATATACGCCGGTGAGCACCGGGATCGTCAAAAACACGGCCAGTACAACCAGAAAAAAAATCGTAGGCTTAGCGGACAGCAGCACAACGCACTCCTCCTTTCTGGGTATAAACAATGGTAATCGCGCCGCTCCCCGCGGCGGACACAACAGCGAAGCAGACACATCCCACGGACAAAATTGGGGCAGCGTCCCAGCACAGCAGCCCCAGCAGGACGAACAGCGCCTCCAGCAGCGCCCCCGCCGCCGCCAGCAGGACGGTTTGCCGCCGCCGCTCCCGGCGCTCCAGCTCCCGGCGGAGCATTTTTTCCGTCAAAGCCGGCGGGTCAAACCGCTCAAACTCGCAGGTCTGTTTCATCGGCCAGCACCTCCTTTAACAGCCTTCGGGCCTTGTTCAGCCGGGATTTTACCGTCCCCACGGGAATCCGCAGGAGTTCGGCGGTAGAGGCCAGATCCTGTCCCCGAAAATAGAACAGCACCACCGTCAGCCGCAGCTTCTCCGGCAGCTTCCCCACCGCCTCATACAGCGGTGTATAGTCCTTCTGCACCGGGGCCGGAAGGTCGGCCAGCAGCCGATCCTTGTCCTCCCCGCTGGAAAAGTCCAGCAGCGGGCTCCTCGCCAGACGGCGCAGAGTACTTCGGTAGGTATTCACGCAGATGCGGGTGAGCCAGGGCTCAAAATCCCGGCCGGGGTCATATTGGGAAAAATGTTTTATCACCCGCAGCCACGTCTCCTGATACAGGTCGTCCGCATCAAAGCGGTTGGGGCACAGGGAGCGGCACAGGCCATACAGCCTCCGGCCGTACCGCTGTATGTATTGTTCAATCAACCGCCCCACCTCCCCTTCGCTATGATATACCTTTGCGCGGGGCAAAAGGTTCACGCAAAATTTCAAAAAGTTTCGGGCCGGATCCGGAGCCAATCCGCCGTAGGGCTCCCGCCGGGTCTGCCGGACGGCAAAAGCGCCCCGCGGATGGCGATCCGCGAGGCGCTTTGTCTCAAACTTAGAGCCTATCCCAAAATAAAGGGCAAAGAGGTACAATAGAGCAGGGGCGAGAAAATGAGTGAAAAAAGAGTTACCAGTCCTGGACAATCTCGGACGAATTTTGGGAAAGGATCAAGGAAGACATTCCGAAAAGGGAACGAGACCCGAGAAAGAAATATGTTCATGGGCCAGGACAGGGACGCAAGCCAATGTCGGCGCGGAAAGCCTTGGAGGGGATATTCT
>ERZ808037.945-NODE-945-length-22224-cov-16.273039_pt1 | contig 22224 bp, 23 predicted proteins | sample MGYA00380190_ERZ808037 | MGnify/ENA primary metagenome ERZ808037 (study PRJEB31490, sample SAMN06133399) | mouse gut metagenome | isolation source: J9 | host: mice | place: China: Chengdu | collected 2015-05 ... | reverse complement strand
CTCTTTTCCTTCAGACATCTCTTCTCTTCTTGAATTTTCAGGGTCGCATTGCTGTTTAGTTGTCAAGGTGCTTCTTTGTTTTGCTGTCATGTCCGTCATGCAGCTTATACATAATAACAAACCACCCAAATATTGTCAACACATTTTTCAAAAAAAATGATAATTTTTTTAAGGTACAAACTTTAGCGTTTTATCGCCCGCATTCTCTGTCCTCCGTCTTCTTTATTTAGAGTGCATTTGTGAGAATAGAAAGTCCCCAGTTTTTGAAAAAATATACCAGAATCCCAACGATTAATCCAGCTTCTATAAAGCCCAGCCCTGCCCCGAGCAGCTTGTCCAGTCCCTTGATAACAGGAAGCTTTGAGATAAGCTCCAGGGATGTAAAGAGAATATTCACCAGGCGGTATACCAGACATACTGCAAAAAGAACGATTACCATTTGAATTACTTTGGCAATCTCCTGGTTCCTGTAGCTGCCTATCGCCCCCAAAATCAATACAATGCAAAATCCCGCAGCAATTACGGCAATCAGGGAAATCAGCTCATGAACCATCCCTTTGCGAAACCCTGCTGCAACTCTCCATATGAAAATCAATATAATTATGACCAGTGCTATATAAAACATTTGTACCTTCCCGCTATTTTAATTCGATTGTATCGACAGAATCTGAGGTAACCGCAACATATCGAAAGACAGAGGATGTGGGAATCAGCAAGGAAATGTTTTTTTCGAAGCTTCCCGCAAACTTGTCGGCTCCCCTTATATTGCATATCCGGCATTCGGAATCATTATATATAATAATCTGATCCTTGTTAAAAAAAACATCTGCATACTCTATATCAAAAAACAGAGAGTGTACTTTATTTCCCGAAGCATTATACACATCCAGGCGATATGCAGATTCCCCGCTTTGGTTGATAAATACCAGCCCTACATAATCTTCATTATAATGAATGCTCTGCACTTCCTCCTCCAGGAAATTGGTCGCAATATTAGTAGGTTTCTCCGTTCCCGAGAAAAAAACAATCCTGTCGTCCGAAACCGCAAAGGCGGATTCGTTGTTCATAAACTGCACATAGGGAACAATCGTATCCAGATAGTCATATCCGCCTACAAAATTATCCGTTTCATTTTGTCCTACTTCTCCGAAATTATAAAACCCTACAGAGGATTTCATGCTGCCGCTGTCCGCATACAGATAGGAAATCATCATAAGCCTCCCATTGGGACTTAAAGAAATACTGACCGGATACCCGCTTCTGTCCATGGTTGCCTTCCCATAGATAATCGGTTCTTCCGTATTCTTATTTCCGTCATATACATAGATTCTCGTCACATCCGAATCATCTAATATGGCCGCCACTACCCCGCTGGCCGAAACACAGAAATTCCGAATCGGCAGATTGGTATTTATTGTTCCCTTTTCCCCGTCTTTTTCCATCACATAGATAGAACGCCCGTTGTAATCCCCGATCGCTGCCATCTGATTACAAATAGAGATCAGCGGCGTCTGCATTTCATAAGCATGGTTCCACACCGCATTTCCTTTTGCGTCAATACAGCTTGCTCCGTCCTTACTGTACAAAAGCACATTTCCGCTCAAATTTTTTACCGTCGCCCCCTGCACAATCGTGACAGGGGTTGAGCCCGTTATTTCACTGTCAGTAAATATTTTATTCTGCCACTGCATGATCAAAAAAATAACTACAGCGATTGCCAATAACACAAACAGGGCTCCCCGATAAAATATCGTCAGCTTATGACTGCGGATTTTTTCTCTATAATCAATTTTGTTACTGCTTTTCTGCCGTTTTTCTTTTTCTTTTAAATAATCCCGCACGTTTGCCATTTATTTTTATCTCCAGATTTCACACAAAGCCCTTTCTATTTCGGACTTTCTATAAGAGCAATTGCACTCCCGGCCGTTTCTACAAACCCGTACATCTTATCATAATCATTTATGGAGGTAGCCGCCACCGCCAAAAGAATCATTACTCCCCCGTAGAATAATCTCCTGATTGTATTCCCAATTCCTCCCTCTTTTGTTTCCCGCCTTACAGGTGCTTTTATTTTCCTCCCATAGCAGGACAACAGGTAATTTTGCATAGGCTCGTTCTTCTCATAAAATATGTAGTACCCTTCCTTTCGGCCCGGCATCTTCTGTCCGCCGCCATAAATATTCACATAGCCGATCAACTCATATTCTCTAAAGTATTCCTCTCTGATCTTCTCCTCGCTCTTTCCGTTTTCCAGCTCTTCAATTACGCTAGCCGCGCCGTATATAAGGTAAAATCTGCGCTCTCCCTTTCGGAAGGCATGTCCAAACAACGCTGCCCTTATCGGAAATGTCCTCTGCTCTCCTGCAGCTTTCTTCAGATCCTCGGTTCCCGTTTCTTTTCCCAATCCGTGTAAATAGGTATAGACATAATCTTCTATGTATACTTGCTCTTTCTCCTCTGCTTTGCCTATCTGTCTTACAATATCCGGCAGATGCATACTGTCATTCCCCCATTTCCTGAAATCTGCAGACTTCTTATAACATTTGCTATAAGTGTACCATAACCGGACAGGGAATAGGTTTGTAAGGCACCGCAGTACAGGATAACATGCATCCTCCTGTTACAAAAAGAGTTGGCCAGACGGCCAACTCTGCAAAGGCGCCGCCCACATTGATGTGATACGGCACCGGCTTGTCAGTGGATTATAAAAATTTGTATATGGTTCGGCTCTGGTATTTTCTGTCCGGGCCAAATACCGCCGAGGGGAACTCAGGCTTATTCGCCGTATCCGGAAAGTACTGGGTTTCCAGACAAAATCCGCAGCGAGAACCATACTCGGCATTTTCTTTGCCCCTCTGGGGCGGAATACCGTTGCCGGCATAAAGCTGCACTCCCGGCAAATCCGTATATGCTTTCATCATACGCCCTGACACAGGTTCTGTCACAGTTGCAAATTCTCTGAGGGTGCCGTCAAAATTATCAATTACCCAGTTATGGTCATAACAGCCGCCAGTCAGTTTTAGCTGCTCATGATCTGCCCCGATTTCTTCTCCGATCCGCTTGCCTCCGGTAAAATCAAAAGGCGTTCCCGCTACTGCCGCAATTTCCCCTGTAGGTATGGACCCCGGCAAGGTCGGTGTATATGCAGATGCTTTCAGCTCCAAAATGTGATCCTCTATCTTCCCCTTGTTATGACCCGCCAGATTGAAATAGGTATGATTGGTCATATTGATGATCGTATTTTTGTCGCTTTCTGCTTCATACTTCAGTTCGATTTCATTTTCCTCTGTTACCGTGTAAGTCACTCTCACCCTTTTGTTTCCGGGAAAGCCCATGTTTCCATCCTCGTCCTCAAGGGAAAGGGTAATGCTGTTTTCTCCCTCTGCCACTTCAAAAATCCTTTTATGATACCCATGCTCTTTATCGCTGTGAAGGTTATTTTCTCCGTCGTTTACTGCGAGCTGGTACTTTTTTCCGTCCAGGGTAAAGCAGGCGCCGCCGATCCGGTTTGCGTTAGGGCCGACCAATGCCCCGAAAAAGTTCAGATTCCCGAAGTACGGCTCCAAGGTATCATACCCCAAAACAACATCGTCTGTCTTTCCGTTTTTGTCCGGAACTATCAGATTCACTAAAATTCCTCCGAAATTGATAATCCCGGCCTTCATACCTCTAGCGTTTTCTATCCAATAGCGGTAAATCTCCTCTCCGCCCTCTGTCCTGCCAAAAAATTCCTTTTTAACGCTCATGACCCTATACCTCCTCACATTTCCGTTCTTCCCTCCAGCGCCCGCAGAAGTGTAACCTCATCAATATATTCCAGGTCGCCGCCTACCGGTACGCCGCTGGCAATCCTGGTAACCTTAATCCCGGTGGGCTTAATCAGCTTACTGATATACATTGCCGTCGTTTCCCCCTCAAGACTGGAATTTGTTGCTATGATTACCTCTGAGACATTGCCCTCAAGACGTGTTACCAGTTCCTTCAACCGGATGTCCCCCGGCCCGATTCCCAGCATGGGCGAAATTGCCCCGTGAAGCACATGGTAAACCCCCTCATATTTCCCGGTTTTTTCATAGGCCGCCAGATCCCTTGTATTTTCTACCACCATGATGGTACTGTGATCTCGTCTGTTATTCGCACAAACAGGACACATCTCGCTGTCCGTCAGGGTAAAGCACTCCTTACAGTAGCGGACATTCTCCTTCGCCTCTATAATCGTTTTTACCAGTCTGTTCACCTTATCCTGAGGCATATTAATCAAGTGAAAAGCCAGCCGCTGCGCTGACTTTGAACCGATTCCCGGCAATCCGGACAATTCGTCTATTAGTTTGTTGATATGTCCGCTGTACAAATCCATCAGAAAGGAAGGCCTCCTCCCAGACCAAGTCCCCCTGCCATCTTATTCATAACCTCGGCATTGGCCTCCTCTGCCATACGAAGAGCCTCATTTGTGGCCGCCATCACCAAATCCTCCAGCATCTCAATATCCTCAGGATCCACTACCTCCTCGGACAGCTTAATCTTTGTGACCTCTTTCTTTCCGGTCACCGTCACCTCCACGGCGCCGCCCCCGGCCTTTGCCGTAAACTCTTTTGTTTCCAGCTCCTTTTGATTTTCTTCCATCTGACGCTGCATCCTTTGAGCCTGCTTCATCAGATTATTCATATTACCGGGCATTCCGCCCGGAAATCCTCCGCGTTTTGCCATATTAACCTCTATTCCTTTAATTTATATTTCTTTGTATTGTATATGAATTGCCTGATAATTTCAACTGCCAATATAAGAATCACAGATCAAACTCCTCAGGCTCTTCCTCCAGCTCTTCTACCTCCATATGGATTGTCTGGCTGACCAGCTTCGTCAAATCCGGATACAGCTCCCGGGGATTCCTGCCCCGCTGGGTGCTTTGTACCACGATTTTAATTTCTTTTCCCGCAAACTCTGCAACCATCTGTTCCAGCTCCTGCCTGTGATGCTCCTCCTTAAGGTAATCTGAAGGCAGACCATCCTCCGCCACCACCAAAAGGCTTTTGTCTGCGGCCAGGCTCGGATAGGAGGCTTTCAAGTAGGCCTTCATAGGCATGGGGGCCTGGGCAACTATGGCAGACCACCTTCCCACTACCCGCTCCACGTCCTGCGGTAATGCCTCGGGCAAGGCTGCCGTCTGCTCTGGCGCCTCTGTCCGCAGGCCGGCTCCCCCATTGCCCGGGAGCATCCCTTCATGAGAAGCAGCCACAAAAACCCCGCTTTCGATTTTTTCTTCTAACTGTCTGATCCGGTCCGTCAATGACTGCACATCTGTTTCCATGCTTGGCCTGCACAGCTTAATCAGGGTCATCTCCACCAGTATCCTTTTCTGGGAGGCATAGCGGATCTGGCCTGAGAGCTCTGAAAGCACCCGGATATAACGCATAATGGTGTCGCTTTCTGCCATCTGCGCCTCTTCCTTTAAACGGGCAAGATTTTCTGTGGAAACATCTATTGCGTCTTCCATACCGTCGGCTGTCTTAACCAGAAGGAGGTTTCTTAAGTACCATGTAAAGTCGGATACAAATTGAGCCAATTCCCTGCCCTGAATAATCATCTCCTCCAAAAGCTTTATGGCCTGTGTCACATCCCCCTTCAGGACAGTCCGGAGCAGTCCGCTGAATACCTCTGTATCCACCGCCCCCAGCACATCCAGCACCCTGTCGTAGGTCAGCTCCTGCCCAAAATAAAAAGCGATGCACTGTTCCAAAAGGCTCCATGCATCACGCATAGCGCCGTCCGCTCTCCTTGCAATGTAGCGGATGGCCCGCTCCTCTATGGGAATCTGCTCTTTTTCCATCATTTCTTTTATCCGGTCGGAAATCGTATCCGCAGTTATCCGTTTGAAATCATATCTCTGGCATCTGGATAAAATTGTAATGGGTATTTTGTGTACCTCGGTAGTAGCAAGAATAAAGATCACATACGAGGGCGGCTCCTCCAGCGTCTTTAACAAAGCGTTGAAGGCCCCCACAGAAAGCATATGAACCTCGTCTATAATATAAACCTTATACCTGCCTTCTGCCGGCGAATAGGTTACCTCATCCACAATCTGCCGGACGCTGTCCACTCCATTATTGGAGGCCGCATCGATTTCAATCACATTCATGCTGGCCCCTGCCAGAATCGCCCTGCAGGAAGCGCACTCCCCGCAGGGGCTTCCATCCCTTAAATTTTCGCAGTTAACCGCTCTGGCGAAAATCTTGGCTATGGAAGTTTTTCCGGTTCCTCTTGTACCGCAAAAAAGATATGCGTGAGAAGTGCGCTCCGCTTTAATCTGATTTTTCAGGGTTGTAACTATATGCTCCTGTCCTTTGACATCCTCGAATGTGGCAGGACGGAATTTTCTGTAAAGAGCTGTGTATGACATAAACCTGACCTTTAATTACCGAAACTGATACCTAATAATTTCGCTTCTTTTACAATTGAGGCGTCCGGAGAAACCATCTTAAGCTTTCCGGCGACTTCATCCAAAGGCACCTTAACCACCTCACGGTTCTTGTAGCCAACCATGAAACCATATTCGCCCTTCAGGATCAATGCTCCGGCCTCTGCTCCTAACCGGCTTGCAAATACTCTGTCGTAAGGGCAGGGGCTTCCGCCTCTTTGTGTGTGCCCCGGAACCGTAACTCTTACTTCATGACCTGTCTTGTCCTGAATCTGCTGTGCCAGCTCATAGGAAACGGAAGGGAACTTGTAATTTTTCATTTTTTCCTTGTATTCTTTTTTGGAAAGCTTTGCATCCTCCTTGGAGATTGCTCCCTCTGCCACCGCCAGAATCGTAAATCTGCTTCCGTTTCTATTGCGCTCTTCAATCTTTGACACTACTTTCTTAATGTCGTAGGGAATTTCCGGAATCAGGATAATATCTGCGCCGCCTGCCATACCGGCGTTTAACGTAAGCCACCCTACCTTGTGTCCCATTACCTCTACGATAAACACTCTGCCGTGGGAAGCTGCCGTCGTGTGAATACAGTCAATGGCATCCGTGGCAATATTTACCGCACTCTGGAAGCCAAAGGTCATGTCGGTTCCCCATAAATCATTGTCGATGGTTTTGGGCAAAGTGATAATGTTTAAGCCCTCTTCTCTTAAAAGATTTGCCGTCTTGTGAGTACCGTTTCCACCTAAGATTACCAGACAGTCCAAACGCAGCTTGTAATAGTTCTGCATCATGGCATCCACCTTATCCAATCCGTTTTCATCCGGATCCTTGATGGTTTTAAACGGGGTACGTGAGCTGCCCAAAATCGTGCCGCCCTTGGTGAGTATCCCCGAGAAATCATGCCCCCCCAGCATTCGGAAATTCCCGTAGATCAGTCCTCTGTAGCCGTCGATAAAACCGTAAATCTCAACCTTTTCATCACTGTTTACAAGACATTTCACCACACCGCGCATAGCAGCATTCAGCGCCTGACAATCGCCGCCGCTTGTTAACAAACCAATTCTTTTCACTTTCCCTTCCTCCTTCTCCAATTGTACGCACACTCAGATCTCCAATATGCACTCATTATTATACCTAATTTAAAGCCCGTCTACAACCTTTTTACTTTTCAAATTTTCTTCATTTTTGCAGGAAACCGCGGGTAACAACTGCTGCGCAAATTATAGAAGAAAATAGATTGACTTGTAATTTTGAACACAGTATAATAAAAAGAGTCTTAAGGAGTCGTATCGAAGTGGTCATAACGGGGCGCACTCGAAATGCGTTTGCCCTCCGGGGCACGAGGGTTCGAATCCCTCCGACTCCGCTTACCCAAATCCCGCAGTTATTCTGCGGGGTTTTTAATTCATCCAATGGAGGTATCTATGGAAAACGCCCGAAAGCCCATCATCAAAAAGGAAACAGTCAGGCCATTATTCGATTCCAAATTTATCAGGATCTTTGACCTGCAGTATGAAGAAGATAAGCATTACTTTAATGCTACCAGAAGATCCAAAGACCGTCTTGCCGCGACGAAATCCGACGCGGAATTTCGTGCCATGCTTCCGGACGCCGTGACCTGCGTGGTAATACTTAACCTGCCGGATCAGGCCCCCATGCTGCTGCTCACCAAAGAATACCGCTACCCCGCCGGACAGTTCTTATTAAGCCCTCCGGCAGGCCTTTTGGATCCGGAGGATGAGGCGGCCAAAAACCCCATTCTCACCGCCGCCCAGAGAGAAATCCGGGAGGAAACCGGAATATCCCTGAATGAGGACGCCCTCTCTGTCGTCAATCCTCTGCTTTTTTCTTCTCCCGGCATGACGGACGAAAGCAATGCCCTTGTATGCGCCGTTGCAAATCTGCCCGATCTGTCCTCTCTCTCCCAAAAGGGGGCTGTGGGAAGCGAATGCTTTGACGGCTTTGTCCTTCTTACCCGAAAGGAGGCAAAAGAAATATTACTGGAAGGGAAAGATAAAGACGGTATATTTTATTCTGTTTATACCTGGGCTGCTTTGATGTACTTCATTTCCGATTTGTGGAGGTAATCTATGCTGTATCATTATACAACCTTTGCTGCCTTTGACGGAATCATCCGGTGCGCAGAGCTGCGGCTTAACAATATCCTGAATATGAATGACGCCTCTGAAATGCGTCTTTTCATGAACGGTATATGCCGTGCTGTGGCGGAGCGGCTGGAGCAGGAAAACGAAAGCGAGAAGAGCCGTGAGGTGACTGCCTTTTTTCAAAAAGAATTAGAGGAGGAATTCCACTATTCCGCTTATGCGGCATGTTTTTCGCGATACAGGGACGATGCCGCCCAGTGGGAACGATACGGCTATCTCGGCCAGGGCGTGTGCATTGCCTTTCACGAAAGCCTTATGCAAAAAATGGTAGGCGGCGTAGTATCCCTGCAAAAAGTGTATTATCAGAAGGATATGAGAGAGCACCATCTGGTAAATGAATTTTACGAAGCAGTTAAAAGCTCCGCCACCTTTGCGGGATGCTTCCCCAGGCTGCAAAATCTGATGAACGAGGCATGGGTGCAGTCTGCCGCCTTTAAGCATCCTTCCTTCGGAAGCGAGAAGGAAGTGCGGATGGTCGTCTCCCCTTTTATTTCCCGGGAATTCACGGTAGAACCTAAATATCATATATCGGCCGAACGCATCAAGAAATATTATCCTCTGGATTTAAACCGGATGTGCGACAAGTTAAATCTCCGCCTCTCCGATTTGGTAGGCGAAATCATTATCGGCCCCACCTCTCCCCAGTCTCTTCCCATTTTTCAGGATTACCTGGCAGGCTGCGGCCTGGAGGTGCTGAAGGATAAGGTCAGTCTGTCAGAGTGTCCGCTGCGAAAACCCCGTTTATAAAAACCACCGTTCTAAAAAGAGCCCCGGTCGATATACGACCGGAGCTCTTTTCAATCTGTATTTTTCTGCCTTAGTTTGCCGCCTTTACGGAAGTAATGTGAGGATTCACACCCTCATACCAGTAGAGGAAGCCTTCCATATCGATCTTATCTCCGATGTTCAGCTCCTTCACTGCCTGATAAACCTCTGTCTTGCTGTCGCACAGATAAGATTCCACTGTAAATGTATAGGTTGCGCCGTCAAGAGACACTTTGAAGTACAGATCGTCTCCCTCCTGGCCGGAGCCGTCCCAGTTATACAAAAATGCCACGTCATTTCCGGCTTCATCCTGACCGGCTGCCTCCACTGTCATACCCTTGAAGGCCACATACTGATTCTGGAAATCAACCAGCTCGTCCTTGCCAAGGTAAGCGGTAACATCCAGAGGCTCTGCCACATAATTTCCATCTAAAAGCTCAATAGTTGCATCAATAATTTCAATCTCTCCTGACCACTCAGCCTTAAATCCTGTTACCTTAATCCTGGAACCGGTAGTGATCTGGTTGTACTCTTCCTCGGTACATGCCGCATTATATACGAAATAAGCTCCGTCCTTATCCTGGGTATAAAGGGTTGCCTTATCCTCCCACCAGGACTGCTTAGCCTGTACATAAGTCTCGACAACTACTTCTGTGTCAAGGTCTGCCGCCACATACTCCTCATAAGTCATGACGCCTTCGGACTTCTCATCCGCAGCGTTGTCCGCCTCTGTCTGAGTCTCTTCCGGCTCTGCCTCTGCAGAATCCTCTGTTTCGGCCTGCGCCTGCTGTCCGTCGTCAGCCGCGTCCTCTGCCGCTGCATCCCCGGCAGCAGCATCTTCTGTACCTGTCTCTGTCTGGGCCGCCTCATCCGCCGTGCCTTCCTGATCGGAACCGCAGGCCACGCATGCAAACGCAAGCGCAAACACTAAAAGCAACGATGTTAATTTTTTCATTTTCTCCTCCTCTTTACCCTCTCACGGGTATCGTGCAAATTTTTACTGTGAAAGTAACCTTACACCACAGAACACGCTCTTCCGCGCTGTTAGACATAAATTATACACGTTATTTCCAATAAATCAATAGCATTATCGCTGTTTTCGTTTTTTCAGGGCGGCTGTTGCTATATATATAAGAATCAGAACCCAGGCGCCTGCCAGGGAGCTTAAAAGCAATACTGCCGTTTTTGGCAGCTTACCCAGATCGGTCTGTCCGGAATTCATACTGTTCTGACGGCTGATCTGATCCAGCCGGTGCAGGGACGTCATATCGCTATATAGCTCTTCTATATATACCTCATCCACCTGCTGTCCCCTCCTGACAGACTTTACGGTGTTTTCTATCATCTGTCCGGCCGCATCCCGAAGGGACACGGAACCGTTGAACACCGGCGTGACAAAGGTATTGCCCACATTTTCAAGCAACAGTTCGGCCGCCTTGATTTTCACATCATAATGCAGCATATTATCTTCCCCGCAGCCTGCAAGGTAACCCCTGTATTCCTCCGACTCCTGGGCCTTTCTTGTCACCGGCACATAGCCTTCCGTTTCCGAATAGGCAATCTGAACCTCATTGGTAAGCAGATACTGGGCAAACAGCCAGGAAGCCAAAACCTCCTGAGGATCCGCTTTATTGAAAATGCAGACCGACGGCCCCTGGGAAATCATCCTTGGATTCTCCGTATCAAACTGAGGAATGGGCATCACCGCCGTCTCAAATTCAATGATCTTATCCTCACTGATGTCGCAAAGGGGCGCTTTTGTCCCCATCCAGGTTGCTCCGGCCGTGGAGTCAACGGCAAAAATACACTGGCCGGCATTGAGAAAATTGGCAGGATAACCGGAAATTTTAAAGGTGGAAAAGGCGCCGCTCCCGGCATGCTCCGCAATCGTATAAAGCAGCTCCTTTGTCGTGTCGTTAAAAATCTGAAGCTCTCCGTTTTCGGTGGAATATCCCCCATCCTTCTGCCTCAGCATCTGGATCATCATATTATCCGTGGATTTGTAAATAAAGGGAATCATCACCTTCTGCCCGTTTACCAGGAAATTCTCATCCTCATCCCTGTCCATGGCCGCCTTTGAAACCTCCCACACAAAATCCCAGGTCAGGGCATCCGGCAGAGTATACCCCAGCTTTTCCACGTAAGTCTTATTGATATAGCAGGCTTCCGTTGACCGCATATAGGGGATGGCATAATAGTGGCCGCCAAAAGTACACTCCTCCAAAAACTGGGGAATAATCTCTTCCTTTGAAGGAGCGTCAAACTTTACCCGGCTTCCGCTTAGGCCATAATTTTCATCCTCAAAGAGCCCCTCCAAAGGAACCACAAGATTGTCTCCTGTGAGATAAGTGGCAATATGGTCCGGATAAGTGATGCACACATTGGGCGTGGTATTCGTCGCTATATTCGTGATCACATCATTATAAATCTTTCCGTAATCCGTATAGAGCCGCAGATTCACTTCTATATTAGGATAAAGCGCCTCAAAATCCGCAATTGCCTTCTCATAGATAGCCGTCTGCGTCTTGTTGGTATCATTTTTGGCCCAGAAGGTAACCTCATACTCCCGGGAAGAATCGAATTCTTCTGGAACGGCAAAGGCGCTCATCCCTTCCTTTCCGTGACAGCCGGTAAATAAAAGCAGACAAACTCCGGCAAACGCTAAGCCTGAAAGTCTCTTTTTCAGATTTGTCTTTCTGCCCGCCGCCTTTTTGAGGCCGTTTAATCTTTTTTTCATCCTTTGGTTCCCCCTCTTGACACACCGGCCATAACCTTATTGCGGAATATCAAAAACAGCACAATTAAGGGAACGGAAATCACCACCACAGCCGCCATCATTGCCGGAATATTTTCACGGCCGAACCCGTTCTCCCGAATCTCCTGAATCCCATTGGAAACAAGAAAATAATTCTCGTCATCGGTGATCAGCCTGGGCCATACATAGGAGTTCCAGCATTCAATCACCTTCAATATCGTGATCGTTATAAGCGTCGGCTTCGATATTGGAATCATCACCCGAAACAGATACTTCAGGTCGGAGGTTCCGTCCACCTTGGCCGCATAATAGAGACTGTCCGGTATCTGCTCAAAATTTTCCTTCAGCAGATAGATATAAAAGACAGAGGTGACAGAAGGAAGAATCAGCCCCGCAAAGGAATTGCGCATATCCAGATTGGTAACCGTCACGAAATTTGTGATAATCACCAGCTCACCCGGAATCATCATCAGCGAAAGAAACAGGACAAATACAATATTCTTTCCCCGGAAATCAAGCCTTGCAAAAGCAAAGGCAGCAAAGGTAATCACGGCCAGCATAACCGCCGTCGTTACCAGGGTAAAAATTGTGGTATTTAAGAGATATTTCCCCAAAGGCACCGCTGTAAATGCCTCCTCGTAATTCTGCAGGGTAGGCGACAACGTAAAAAACTGCGGGATGTTCTCCGAATTATACACCCCATAGCTTTTTATGGATGTCAAAATCATCCAATAAAAGGGAAATAACACAATTACCGCCCACAAAACCAGCAGCGTGTAAGTAATCACGCCGACCGTCTTTTTCCGTACCCTGGCATTTTTCTCAATCTTGATGTAATCGATCCGGTTATCCATGTCCGCTCTCCTAATAATGAACCTTCTTTTTACTCACCAGCAAATTGATACATGTAATTGTAAGCACTATGGCAAAAAGGATAATTGCCGCCGCCGAGGCATAAGACGGGTAGCCGCCGCTGTCCCCGTAAAGCATATCGTATACATACCCCACTATGGTATTCATGCCCGCAGCGTTTAAATCCGTGCCGAACAGGGCAACCACATCGCTGTAGGCCTTAAAGGCTCCGATAAATCCTGTAATAATCAGATAAAAGATCATAGGGGAAATCATAGGAAGAGTAATCCGCATAAAGGTTCGCAGCTTTGAAGTGCCGTCCACCCTAGCAGCATGATAATACATCGGATTTACTGATGCCAGCGCACTTGTGAGAATCAGAATCTTAAAGGGCATAACCACCCAGACGGTATAAAAGCAGAGCACAAACATTCTGGCCCAATAAGGCCCTTCAATAAAATCAACCGGCGTCTGGCCAAACCACGTGAGCATCAGGTTGATCAGCCCATCCGAATAGGCTGTCTTTTTAAACAGAATCATAAATACCAGCCCCACCGCCAGCGTGTTGGTCACATAGGGCAGAAAATAAATGGTCTGAAACACGTTTCTGAGAGGCCTTATTGAGTTTAACCCTGCAGAAATCAGCAACGCAATCCCGGTTGAAAGCGGCACTGTGATCACAACCAGCAGGAAAGTATTCTTCACTGCCTGCAAAAAATAAGGATCGTGCAGCACATAAGAATAGTTATAGCCCCCCACCCCAAAACAGGTCTGGGATGCAGAATTATACCCTTCCTCAAAGGAATAAACAAAAACATCGATCAGCGGGTACACCATAAATACGCCCAGAAAAAGAATCGCCGGTAAAAGATACAGCCAGCCCTTCAGGTTATTATCCCTTAATTTTTTTCTCATTGTCGCCGCACCCCTCTACATAAATCCGTTCCTGGGTCTTTTTATGAAACAGGAACACCTTCTGAGGCTTAAGTGTAAACCTGACCTCTTTATTACCCGTATTTACATTGTTTTCCGTTCCGATAATCGCACGTGCCATAGGGCTTAAAGCCGCAAAATGTTCAAAAACCACACTGATGTCGCGTCCCATCACCTCCACACGGTTCAGCGCGCAGCACAAAGGCCCGTCCTTCTGTAAAACAAAACCCTCCGGTCTTATCCCCGCATAGACCTGCTGACTTTCGATCCCCTTCACCGTAAGCACGGCATCCTTTCCTATGTATAACTTGCCGGCTCTGACCTCTGCGTTAAAAACATTAATGGGAGGCGTCCCGAGAAACTTTGCCACAAACAAATTTACGGGATTGTCGTAAACCTCCTGGGGCATGCCGATCTGCTGTACCACTCCCTCTTTCATAACCACGATCCTGTCGGAAATACTCATTGCTTCCTCCTGGTCATGGGTCACAAAAATGGTGGTGATGCCCGTCTCCCTTTGGATCCGCCTGATTTCCTCTCTGGTCTGCAGTCTCAGTCTGGCGTCTAAGTTGGAAAGGGGCTCATCCAGCAATAGCACCCGGGGCATCTTCACCAATGCACGGGCAATAGCCACCCGCTGCTGCTGGCCGCCGGACAGCTCTCCTGGCTTTCGATCCATCAGTTCATCTATCTGGACAAGCTTTGCCGCCTCATCCGCCTTTTCCAGCATATCGGCCTTGGACAATTTATCTTTTCCCTTCAGATTTTGAAGCGGGAACAGAATATTTTGTCTTACCGTAAGATGAGGATAAAGAGCATAATTCTGAAACACCAGACCGATCCCTCTGTTTTCCGGCGGAAGGTCGGTCACATCATCCTCCCCAAAAAAGATGCGCCCGCTGGTTGGCTTAAGAAGACCGCTGATTAAATTCAGGGTTGTGCTTTTTCCGCAGCCGGAAGGCCCCAGCACCCCGATCAGCTTTCCGTCCGGGATCTCAAATGTAAAGTCATTGACGGCAACCACATCTTCCCGGTTTTTACGTCCCCTTGCGGGAAACTTTTTTGTCAGATTTTGTAAGGTAACTTCCATGGCTACACCCCCTGCTGTTCAAATCTTTCTCTGATTATACTTTAAAAAGAAAGGGATGTCCAGACACTTCCCCGAACGGACCTGTCAGGCCGCCCGGGGATCTGTGTATTAATATTCGTTTGTCATCCTCACCTTCATCCCCTCAGCATAAGCAGAATCCCATCTTCTCACCACCGGGTCGGTAATCCTGTCCGAAATGGCCACAGCGCCTTCACTGCTGTCTAAAATCCGCACATTCCACTTCTCCAACTCCCATTCATCCTCTCCCAGCCAGGAGGCGGCAGCTACCACAACCCAGATCTCACCGGTTGTCTCAGACGTGCGGTTTACCGCTTCGCCGGGAAGGATAAAGGGATAGCGCTCTGACTGTACCAGTTCAAAAACAATCTCGCTTCCGGTAAGCGCCTCCCTTTCCCATTCCGAGTAAGAAATCCCTCCGCTGATCTCTGCCATTTTGTCAATCCTGCTCTCCTGTTCTCTGATCTTAAAGGAAAGCTCCCGCTCTCCTAAAAGCACATTGAAAGTCTCGGTCTGTATGGGATATTTCTGCTCACGAAGCCAGGTCAGTATCAGCTCCGGCTCAGCAGACGCCGCCACCTCAGCCAGACATTCCCCTGCCTGAACCGCTCCCGGCTTTGCAGCATAAACCAGCCTGCCGGCGACGGGCGCACGCAGCTCCCCCCGGCCGCCAAGGATAGCCTCCACTTCCCCCAATTCCCTGTCACAGCGCGCAAGGTAAAGAGACAGCAGTTCCTTTTCCCTTTCGTCCTCCGTCCGGGCCAAAGCCTGCCCATATTCCTCTTTTGCCATTTGTTGCTCCAACTGCCTGATCCGAAGCTCCGTCTCGTCACAGGTATACTCCAAAAGCACCTGCCCCTCTTCTACAAGCGCGCCTGCCTTCACCCGCAGCTTTGTGATCTCCACATTTTCTCCAAAAGAAAGCTGACGCGACGGCTCATCGAAGGATACGGTTCCCATATAGCACCCTTTCTTTTGCAGGCTCCCTTCCCTCACACCCACGGTATCTACCACCACCATATTGTGCAGGTAAACCTGGCTTGCAATATACCAGCATACACAGAAAGCTATTGCAAAAAGGCCCATAGCAGCAGTCAGCCTTTTGATTATATGTCCGTCCCTATCTGCATGTTTTTCTCTCTCCATTTTTCCTACTCCCTTACACAAGATGCCTCTATCCCCAAAATCAGATAATTCCTGAGCCCTACATACACGATCATGACGGGGAGCAGGGAAACCAGGGTATAGACAAATACCTTTTGAATTTCTGTCCTTCCAAGCTCCGCAAGCAGCAATGTGAGAGGGTATTTTCGCCTGTCCTGTAAGAATACCATGGGCTGTTCCACCATATTCCAGGTTTCCACCAAATCCAACACCATCACTGCGGCAACTCCCCCCTTTAAGTTGGGAAGGGCAATCCGCCAAAAAGCTGCAAATTCCGATGCCCCATCTAAGGCAGCGGCCTCCGTCATCTCTTTTGGCAGTCCCGATGCAAAATGATACATTAAGTAGGTAAAAAGCGGACTAAAAATCCCTGTCAGAAAAATTCCCCATCGGCTCCCCCACAATCCCATGCGGCTCACCAGTATAAACTGTGGTACCAATGGAATCTGGTAGGGCAGCAGCATCGCCAGAAGATACAGATACAACCACAAGCGCCTGAAAGGAAAATCGAATCTTGCAAACCCATAACCCGTAGTTGTGGACAGCACAGTCACCCCCACTAAGATAGGAATGCTAATCAAGACATTATTGAGAAACAAATGATAAAACTCCGGAGAAGCAAACAGCGCTTCCCTGTATTGGGAAAGGGTAAAAAAGGCGGGAATCAGGTGCAAATCGGCTGTCCCGGCCCCTGCGGACAAGGCTCCGCCAATTTCCTCTGCCCCCATAAAGGAATGTGAAAAAATAATAAGCAACGGAAAAATGCACACAAAGGCCGTAAGAAAAAGCAGCCCGGTGAGAATCCAGTCCGTTTTTTTCACTTTCATACCTCCGACTCCATGCGGCGGATTAAAAACGCCACCGGAAAAGACAACGTTATCACAAACAAAAGCCCTGCTACCGACAGGCGGATATAATTCAGAGAATTATAGTTGTGGGTGAGAAAATTCTGAAGCATATAAGCTCCCTCCGGCGGATATTCTCCAAACAAAAAATAGCTGTCCCGATAAATTTTCATTCCCCCGGCCGCCCCCATAACTGCGGCAAAAAGAAGCCCCCGCTTCATACAGGGCAGGCAGATTCGCAGCACACACTGTCTGTAGTTAGCCCCATCCACCCGCGCCGCTTCCATCATTTCCTTTCCCATACTGCAAAGATCCGCATACAGCACCACCACTGTGCAGCCTGTATTTCTCCACAAAAAGACCATAAGCAGCACTGCGAAGGCCCAATCCGTTTCCAGCAGCCTTCTTATTCCCGCAAACATGGGCAGCACCAGCAGCACCACCCCTGCAGGCAGCACCATTGGCAGCAGCCAGGAGGAAAACAGAAAATCTATCCGTCTCCCTTCCGGCTTTCCCGACACATACCAGAGACTGAAGGCAAGCAAAACAGACAGGCCAAGCAGCAACGGAATTCCTGCAGCCAAAAAGCACACCGTATTTTTCACCGCAAGCACAAAGGCCGGAGAGAGAAGCAGCTCCTTATAATGATTCAGTCCCGCAAAGCTCCAGTGGGTAAGGCTGTCCCCGAAGGAATAATAGCCGCACAGCAAAACTGCCCACACATAAAACAGGAGGAAGCCGGACAGTCCCGGTAAGATGAAGGCAAGCCCGGCAAGCTTTTTCCTGCTATTCACTGACATAAATGGAAAGTCTCCTTTTTATCTGTTCCATGCATTCCTCCAAATTTCCGTACCCCTCAAAATACGGCGCCATACTTTCATTTAAGATCTCAGCCACGCCTGCATTGGGAAGAGCTGCCCCGCTTACCCTGTCAAGTATCTTCAGAACCTGTTCTCCCATCTCTTCTGACAGATAATCTATCTGAATTGTGCCGGAACCGATCTGTATCTTTTTCCCTTTGGATTTCTCCATCAGATTAACCTGATCCGCCGTCACCTCCCTGCTCAGTGAGACCGGAACCTCCAGCCCGCAGGTATCCAGCAGATTGGCATCCAGCAGGCCCAGAAGGAAAGAAACCGCCTGCTCCTTTCGCCCGGTTGACTGGCTGACCATACCAAAATGTGTGATGACTGCATTAACCCCGCCTTCATAAGCGGGAATTGTCCCCAGAACAAACTCCTTATGTAAACCAGCCCTATAGACCGACTCATAATAGCGGGCATACCCCGGCAGATACCCCCGGCCCATAAAAATGTCAATCTTATCCGCTGCCGTCACGAAATCGGAAGCATAGCGCTGTTGTAAGCGCTGTCCGTTTTCCACGCTCCCAAGGAATGCCCGGTAAAACCCGGCGGCTGCCCTCACCCCATCCTCATCTATCATCCCCTGGCGGCCTTTTGCAAGGGGAATCCCCAGGTAGTCAAGCCAATGGGAAAATTCTGCCTGGCACATAGGATAAAGCACCGCTCTTTGACCAGACCCGTCTTCCTCGTCCATGAGTATCCGGAAGCTCTCCATAAACTCCCGTCCGTCCATCCCTTCCTGATACACACCCGCTTCCCTGGAGGTAAAGAGCCCGGGAACCGCATAGCCAACCGGCAGAATATATTGATTCTCCCCGGTTTTCACTGCATCCAAAATATCGGTATAGTACTTTTCCTCCGTATACCCGTCCATATAGGGCGTCAAATCCAGGAACTGTCCGTCCTGCACCATCTTTGCCGCATCCAGCGATGTCCTCTCGTCGAGCAGTACCACATCCGGACTTTTCCCCCCGCTGATGGCGGCCACCAGTTGGGTTTCCATCTCGTCAATGTCACTGTATTTTTTCATATCGATTTCCACATCGGAATGCTCTGCCATATACTTCGCCATATAAGAGTAATAAAAATTTGCCTCATCCTCCACAAAATATACCGTTAATCTGGCCGACGCCCGTCCCTGGCAGCCCGACAAGATACCTGTCGCAAGGATCACCATGAGGCTGATAATTATTTTTTTCATAAGCCCCCCGTTTTTTGCCAAACGTATGATACCCATATACCTTACGCAAACATTTCTTTGATTTTTTCGTAGTTCTGTGTCGTCATCAATGCCGTCTCATCCGTGTCCCTGAACTTTACCACATAAGTCCATCGTCCGTAAGGTTCTATCCTTACAATCTGCAGAATATTGATAATGTACGATTTATGGCAGCGCATAAACTCCTCTGTATTCAGCCTTTCTTCAAGATCAGAGAGAGAAATGGAGGTTCTGTACCTTTCTCCGGCCGTGACAATACTGGTATAGCCTTCCAGCCTTTCAACCAGAATGATTTCTTCCGTGTTCAGCAGACATACCTGCTCTTTCCCTTTGATGAAAAGCTTATTTTTGTAGCGTTCCGGCTTCACAGCCTTATCAGGCAGATCACCTGCCGGAACGCTTTCTGTCAGGCTGACTCTGATGCGCTCTAAGGTTTTTACCACCCGCTCCATATTAAAGGGCTTCACCAGATAATCGAAAGCATAAATTTCAAAGGCGTTTGCCATATATTCACTGTGAGCTGTTGCAAAGATTACCTTCAGCTTGGGGCTCAGCTCCGTCAGCACACGGGCGCATTCCAGCCCGCTTTCTCCGTTCAGGTCTATATCCATAAATACCACGTCCGGTTTATATCGTGCAAAGTCCTTTATTGCCCGGGCAAAGTCCCCGCCTTCCGCTACCACCTGATAATCCGGCTGTCTTTCCACCATTTTGCGGAGCAGCCTTCTGATTTCCGGCTCATCATCAATCAGCATTACTTTAATCATTTTTCTTACTCTCCGCATAGGCCCCCGCGCCCGTGCCGATACTCTTTTTCATTTCGGTATCTGCCAGTACGTTCTGAAGCTTATAATAGTCAACTACTCCGATATGCCCCTCTCTAAGCGCCTGAGCCATGGCCCTGGGGATTTCAGCCTCCGCCTGAACCACTGACGCCCGCATCTCCTGCTCAAGGGCTACCGCCATAGCGCGGCGTTCCTCTGCTCTGGCCTGGGCAATCTTATTATCAGCCTCCGCCTGCAGACTCTGCAGATTGGCTCCTACATTCCTTCCAATATCAATATCCGCAATATCAATAGAGATAATCTCATAAGCCGTTCCCGAGTCCAATCCCTTTTCCAGAATCAGCTTGGAAATCTCGTCGGGATTTTCCAAAACCTCGTCGTGACTCTTAGAAGAACCCACGGTAGTTACAATTCCTTCTCCGATTCTGGCAAGCACCGTCGCTTCCCCGGCGCCGCCGATGAGTCTTTCAATATTGGTTCTGACTGTAACTCTTGCCTTGACCAAAAGCTCAATGCCGTCTTTGGCCACTGCAGCGATGAGCGGCGTCTCTACCACCTTGGGAGTTACGCTCATCTTTACCGCCTCAAAAACATTACGGCCCGCAAGATCGATGGCCGACGCCTTCTCAAAGGACAAATCCATCCCCGCCCTTTGCGCCGCAATCAGGGCATTGACCACCCTGTCCACATCTCCTCCCGCCAGATAATGCGCTTCCAACTGGTTAACCTTCACCTCTAGCCCTGCCTTAGTTGCTTTGATCAGAGGAAAAACAATCTTGGCCGGCGCAACCCTGCGCAGCCGCATTCCTATCAAATTGAAAATCCCCACCTTTACACCGGCAGCCACCGCGGAAATCCAAAGCCCCACCGGAACAAATACAAAAAACGACACGATCAAAAGACCTAATACACATAGTAAAACAATCTGACCTACCATATTCTCCCTCCTACTTTTCCCTGACCATTAATCTGTTTTGGTTTATCCTGCTGATCACGATGGAACTTCCCTTTTTAATATAGGGACCTTCCGAAAAAATATCCAGTTCAATCCCCTCAAAGTCTCCCTTTCCTGCCGGCTTTAAGTCGGTTGACGCTATCCCTTCCTTTTTCAGCAGATAGTCCAGATCAGACGGGCTGATGGGTCCCCCGGCTTTTAAATCCTCCTCCAAAACAATAGGCGATTTGAATCTTTTCTGGGACAAAAACCCCATAATAATCGTCATCAAAATCCCCAATATTACAATGACCACCACTGTGATAAAAATTCCGGCCTCCACCGTGTCCGCCGTCAGGAAAACGCCTGCCACCAGACAGATAATGCCCGATATTCCCGGCGCCCCGAATCCCGGAACCACCATTTCAATCCCTACCAGCACAAACCCTGCAATTAAAAGTATTATGCCGATAATCATTAATGTGCTCAACTATTCCTTCACCTCCTTTGTAAACTTAACTGTAAATACTGTTTCCCTCTCGTCGGAATCCACCCGGATCGCGCCTCCGTTCATTTTCAGTATGCCGGATACGATGTACAGGCCCATTCCGTGCCCTTCTTCCCTTTTGGTGGTAAATCCCTGCCTGAATATGGCCTCCTTTCTTTCCTCCGGAATTGCCGGTCCGTTATTGGATACGGCAAAAATGTAACAGTCCCTGTCCTCGCTGATGTCCAGCATTATTTTCTTCTCCCCCTCCTTATCCTGCAAAGCCGTGATCCCATTGTCAATCAGATTGGAGAGCACCTTGCACAGCTCCCATGGTTCCACTTTAAGACTTTTGAGATCCGATTTCACCTCCACATAAAAATCCGTCCCGCCAGCCGCCGCCTCACTCATCTTGGCCATCAACAGAGCATTAACCGCCGGTATGGAGGTCCTGATCGCCTTTCCTACCTTCATCATATCCTTGTAAACGGGCTCCAGATAATCGTGAAGCTCCTCATACTCCTGAAGCTCCATCATTCCATATACAATCTGAAGGTGATTTAAGTAATCATGCCTTTGCCCCCGCAGCTCTCCATTTAGCTCCTGCACGCGGTAAAAGCTTTCCACCAAAGCCTCATACTGCCTTTTGAGCTTTTCATGCAAAATCAAAATCCAGACCAGACACAGCATCAGTATCACTACCACTAAAAGACAGAAAACCAGGCTTATATTCATTGGCATCCCTTCTCTCCTCCATGCTTTGCATCTCTTATGCACTTCCTATTATATCTGAAATCCCATCGATAAAAACACAAACCCTGCCAAATATACATTTTCCTCCCCCAAATGACAAAAAGCCTCAGAATAAACGCATGAACGGAATGAAAGAACATATCCCCCATTTATTTGGCCAGTTCGTCAATTGCATCCAGCATAT
>ERZ808037.944-NODE-944-length-22269-cov-3.754416_pt1 | contig 22269 bp, 16 predicted proteins | sample MGYA00380190_ERZ808037 | MGnify/ENA primary metagenome ERZ808037 (study PRJEB31490, sample SAMN06133399) | mouse gut metagenome | isolation source: J9 | host: mice | place: China: Chengdu | collected 2015-05 ... | reverse complement strand
GGAGGAAAGTGGAAATATATGGATGCATACTGTTCTCTAAATTAATATGCGACCAACTGCAGAGAAACGGCATTGAATTGTCGGCAATGCTGGATAATGACTTAAATAAGGTGGGAAAGAAATATCTGAATGTCATGGTATACAGACCTCAGGAATATCTGCTGCCGGTAGATCCTGACAAAGTAATCATTGTCTGTTCCGTTCATGAACAGGAAATGCTCGCTTCGATTAAGGCTTTGGGATATGAGGACGCCAATATTTTGCATATCAGCCATATGGATCAGGTTTACCGGATGACCAGTATGGAATACCTGCAGGAAGAGATGGGGATAGTACGGCAGGGAATGGCTGTATATAAACGTTTGATATCCGGATATGGAGAAGGAGTAAAAGTTTTTTTCGCGCCTAAGGCGAGCGGAGATGTGTTCATCGCATGTTCTTATCTGAAAGAATACTGCCGCAGGAATGAAATAAAAGACTACATTCTTGTATGTACAGGCAAAAATGTTCTGGATATCGCCAAAATATATGATATCACATGTGATATACATGTCATTTCGGCGGATGAAGAAAAATGCCTGATGACAGCATATATGCTATTGGGTGAGCGGCTTAATATGAAGCTGTTGGCGGAATGGACGTTACGGACGATGAACAGTTATTTCCCATTGAAGGGAGATAATTTGATTTTTGAAGATAAGTTCAAATACGAGATCTTTAATTTAGATAAAGAGACAAAGCCGCAGGTTCCACGGTTTGATGATACCGTAGACAATGATAAGCATCATCTTGTAAAAGGCAGATCAATTATTATCTCTCCTTATGCATATTCCAGTCCGGCGCCGGTCATTCCGGTTTCCGTATGGGATGAGATCGTTGACGGACTTATCTTAAACGGATATAGGGTATATACGCTGGGATATGGAGAGCGGGAACTTCCTCTGAAAAATACGGAAAGAATCCAATTTTCATATCAGGAGTCCAAGGCGCTTATAGAGTATGCGGGAGGCTTGCTTGCCTCAAGAAGCGGGTTATGCGATATCGTTCGTTCTGCAGACTGCCGCCAGCTTATTATATACGGCAGGAATATACGGCTGCCGGAGGCAATTAATATCTATAGCTTGCGAAAGGCATATAAGGATTTCCGGGGTGAAGAAATCGTCTATGATGATTACCGGAACGAAGATTTCATTGAAACTGTGGTCAACTATTTTGCAGAAGGAGCTGGATGATAAATTGAGGTATATTCTTTTTGGCGCGGGGGTTATCGGCGTCAGGGCAATGAAAATATTAGGCGGGGATTTGATTGAATGCTTTGCCGATAATTTTAAGTATGGTTCCACGGTCTGCGGGAAAAAAGTCATTTCCTTTGACGAGATGCTGGCAGTTGCAGATCAATTCTGCATTATGATCACATCCAACGATTATATAGATGAGCTTGAAAAGCAGTTATTGGCGGCAGGGATAGCGAATTATGTGATATTTAACCGGCGCTTTCCGGAAGGTATGTGCGAGATTCTTCCTGCGTATGACTATCTGCACAATGCGCAGTATATGAACTATACGGATATTCTGTTGAATTATCAGATTGAAAAATATAATAAAATAGCTGTTTACGGGGTGAACAAATTTACTGATTACTTATTGTTGGAAATAGGTATATTGAACGATCTGAAAAATGTGCTTTATATCATAGAGCCGGATATAGATTGCACGGAATTTCGGGGGATACCGGTGGTAAAGCTTGATGATGCCAGAGATAAGATTGACTGTCTTATCATAAATAAAAGGCGCACCGAGAGCGGGATTCGGGAAGAAGTAGATGATGATGGTTTTGACATTATCGATATTTACGATGTAGATAAATTTGTATTCCATAATATGCATCCGGAACTGGGAAAATATAAAGACATACATAAAGGAAAGAGGATATTTATTATCGGAAACGGGCCCAGTCTTACCACTGCAGATCTTGATGTGCTTCACGAAAACGGTGAGATTTGTTTTGCGCTGAATAAAATCCATAAGATTTTTCCACAGACTGCGTGGAGACCGGATTATATCGGTATGACGGATACAAGGCCGATTACGGCATGTGAGGATGAGCTGGATATTATAACAGAGAATTCCATTTTATTTATGGAGGACAAATACATAAATACGAATACTGCTATTGAGGATAAGCTGCAGTATGTCCATCTGAAATTTGAGCAATATGCGCCTAATCTGCCGGGATTTTCCGATGATATCACGAAGGGCGTTTTTTGGGGCTGTACCGTCACCTATGACTTCGCGATTCAGATTGCGGCATATATGGGTTTTGGCGAGATGTATCTGATAGGTATGGATCATCATAATGTCGGCGCGGCGACAGACGCAAGGAATCATTTTATCAAGGATTATTTTACACAGGAAGAAACCGGGCTTTACAAAAACGTCATAGCTGATTTTGGCGCGATGGAGCTGGCATATAAAAAGGCTGAAAACTATTCCAGAAAGCACGGGTTCAGAATTTATAACGCTACCCGGGGCGGAAAGCTTGAAATTTTTGAGCGTGTGGATTTTGACTCATTATTTGACAAAGGAGATAGAAGGTAAAATGAAATATATTCTTTTCGGAGCAGGTGATATCGGAATCAGGGCAATGAATTTATTAGGCGAGGATTTTGTTGAATGCTTTGCCGACAATTTCAAGCATGGCACTATAATTTGCGGGAAAAAGGTTATTTCGTTTGACGAGATGGTAGAACAGGCGGACAAGTTCCCTATTATGATAACTTCTATTAACTATATAGATGAACTTGAAAAACAGTTAGTGGCGGCAGGGGTTAAGAATTATGTCATATTTAACCGGCGTTTTCCAGAAATGATGCGGGAGGCGCTGCCTCAATATAATTACATGTTTAATACGCAGTATATGAGTTATACGGATATTTTATTAAATTATCACATTAGAAAATATAAAAAGATAGCCATTTACGGAGTAAATAAATTTATAGACTATTTGTTGTTAGAGATAGCTATTTTAAGTTCTATTAAAAACGTGTTTTATATCATAGATCCGGATGTTGCTGGTAAGGACTATAAAGGGATACCGATTGTAAAATTAGAAGCTGTCGAAGATGAAATTGACTGTCTTATCATAAATAAAAGGCGTACTGAGAGTGGGATACGGGAAGAAATAGATGATGTTGGCTTTGATGTGATTGATATCTATGATATTGACAAATTCATATTCTACAACAGGCATCCGGAACTGGAAAAGTATAAAAACATACATAAAGGGAAGCGGATATTCATTATCGGGAATGGGCCAAGCCTCACCATCAAGGATTTGAATGTGCTGCATGAGCATAATGAGCTTTGTTTTGCATTGAATAAAATACATAAGGTCTTTTCCCAGACTGAATGGAGACCGGATTATATCGGCATGACAGATACAAGAGCTATTCTTGCCAGTGAAGAGGATTTGGATATTATAACCGAGAACTCTGTCCTGTTTATGGCGGACAGATATATAAACAGTAATACAGCTTACGAAGACGGGCTGCAGTATGTCCATTTGAAATCGGAATATTATGCGCCTAATCCGCCGGGTTTTTCGGATGATATCACAAAAGGCGTTTTTTGGGGCTATACCGTCACCTATGATTTTGCGATTCAAATTGCGGCATATATGGGTTTTAGCGAGATGTATTTAATCGGTATGGATCATAATAATGTCGGTGCGGTGACAGATACGAGGAACCATTTTATCAAGGATTATTTTACACAGGAAGAAACCGACATTTACAAAGATGTTGTTGTTGATTTTGGCGCGATGGAACTGGCATATAAAAAGGCGGAAAGCTATTCCAGAAAGCATGGATTCAGAATCTATAACGCGACCCGCGGCGGAAAGCTTGAGGTTTTTGAGAGGGTGGACTTTGAATCACTGTTTTAGGATATGAAAGTCTGCGGCATGGAGGAATAGGAGGGTATCATATGAAATTTATCATATTTGGCGCAGGAGGAACTGGCGGTTGGGCGTTTAAATACTTTGGACGTAACAGAATACATTGCTTCGCGGACAATCATCCTGCGAGCGAATGGAAGTACGACAGAAAAATCATTTCGTACGAAGAGATGCTGGACGAGTATAAGGTGGATGAGAGTATCGTAATTATCATTGCTTCTGAAACGTACTGGGAGGAGATGGAGGCTCAGGTAAGGAAAGATCATATAGAGAGATATTTCGTATTTCGTGAAAACGATTTGTGTCATATGAATGCCGTCCTTCCATGGTATTACTTGTATCAGAGACCGATATATTTTTCCTATAAACAGGCGCTGGCAAATTATGAGCTAGAAAGCTATAAAAAAATCGCGGTTTATGGGGTAAATGAATTTCTGCCGTATCTACTGATTGAATTAAGAGAAAGAAACCATGGTGCAGATATAAAAGTGATCCGGCAGAATGGTTACGCTAAGGCATACTCTAGTCTGGGATTTGAGGAAATAAGTTTAGAGCAGGCTTTGAAATATGTCGACGCTATGGTAATTAACGCGGGGCAGTACGAAGATACAATACGGACCGAACTGCAAGATTTAGAGAACAAAGAGTTTGATGTTCTGGATTTATTTGATGTAGATGATTTTGAGCCGCTGTTCCAGCATAAGGAATTGGAAATTTACAAGGATATCCATAAAGGAAAAAGGATATTCGTAATAGGAAACGGACCAAGCCTCCGGATAGAGGATTTGAATACGCTTCATCAAAACCATGAGCTTTGCATTGCAAGTAATTTTGCCTACAGAGCATATGACCTGACTCCATGGAGGGCGGATTACTATTGTATGGTGGACGGAGAAGCGGTGCGTTGCTGGAGGGCAGAGCGGACTAATATAGAAGGAACGCTTTTTGTGGGAGACAGCTACCATTATGCGATAGGGGATCGTGATGAAACATTAAACTATTTTCATCGCAAAAACGAAAGATACTATCCCAATCGTGCCAGATTTTCGGCTGATTTGACAAAGGGTCTTTATGAAGGAGGGACGGTTACTTATGCTATGCTGCAACTTGCGGCATATATGGGTGCGGCGGAAATATATCTGATAGGAGTTGATCATGGCTGGAAAGATGGCACAAAGCTCTCAGACACTCATTTTATTAAGAACTATCTGACGGAAAAAGATGATATTCCGAAATACAACAGACCAATTTACAGAAAAGATAATATTGAGAAAGCATACGAGAGCGCTGAGATTTATTCCAGAAAACACGGGTTCAGAATCTATAATGCAACACGGGGAGGTTTTCTTGAAGTTTTTGAACGTGTAGATTTTGATTCCCTGTTTGTGTGAAGAATTATTATCAACAAAATCTAATGAAGGAGGATAAGAACGGTGAAATGTAAGATATGTTTCAGTGAAAATACAAAAATCATTTATCAGGGCAAAATTCGGAATGGCGGACTGGGCAAGTATACGGAGGAAGATGTCCCGGTATATCAATGTGAGGATTGTGATGCCATATGGCATGAAAATGTCTTGTCTGATACGAAGGATTATTATGAGACGACCGAGTATAGGAACTCCTTGGAAGGCGGCTCGGAGGAAGAAGAGTTCTATAAGCTTCATGACAAAGAGACGTTTCAGAAGTTTCAGTATACCGGGACGACCATATTCAGGAATAAGAAAGTCGCTGATATAGGCTGTGGCTGCGGAGCTTTTCTGGACTATATAAAAGGTGTGGCGGATGACGTAATAGCGATTGAACCGTCCAGAAAATATCGTGAAATCATGGACAGGAAGCAATTCCATACCTATCCCTATGCGGAAGCCGCAAATGCTGAGTGGAAGGGGCAGGTAGACGTTGTTACTTCCTTTGATGTGATAGAGCATGTGGAAAGCCCTAAGAAATTCTTGGAGGATATCTATGAGCTGCTTAAAGAAGGCGGGCAGGCGATTATCGGGACGCCGACCGATGCGCCGGTTATGAGGGCTCTCCTCGGCGAGATATATGAAAAGAAAATATTATTGAGCACGCAGCATTTATGGATACTTTCAGAGAAAAACCTCAGGCTGCTGTCAGAGCAGAGCGGATATAAGAAGATAGACATTAAGTATTTTCAGAGATACGGCATGGACAATATGCTCGGCTGGATACGGGACAAGGAGCCCAATTCCGAGATAAAAACGGCTGCCATAACGGAAACGTTAAACAACGTATGGAAGAGTCAGCTTGGTGAAAAGGGGCTGAGCGATTATATTGTCTTATATCTGCAGAAGTAATAATAGGAACAAGATAAATATAGGGGGTATCTCGATGGAAAAAGTAGTGTCATTTATACCGATCAAACTGAATAACCAGCGTCTGCCGGGGAAGAACCTGATGAATCTGGATGGTAGACCGTTATGCGACTACATATTCAAGACAATTAATCAGGTAGATACGATAGCGGAAAAATATGTATACTGCAGTGATGAGCAGATCAAGGCATATATTCCCGATGGTTTGTCTTTTCTGAAAAGAGATCCGTATCTGGATGGGTTTCAGGTAAAGGGTCTGGAGATCATAGATTACTTCGTAAAGGATGTGGATGCGGATATTTATGTCCTGACGCATGTGACGCAGCCATTCACAAAGCCGGAGTCTATAAAAAATGCTTTGGACAAGGTACTTTATGAAGGGTATGACTCTGCATTCAGCTGTACCTGTATACAGGATTATTGCTGGTATAAGGGTAAGCCGTTCAATTACGATATGAAAGATATCGTAACAACACAGAACCTGGAGCCTATCTATATGGAGACCGGCGCTTTCTTCATATTTAGGAAGGAAGTGTTTACCAAGCTGCACCAGAGAATCGGGGAGAATCCCTATATGGCGGTGATTGACCAGTTTGAGGCGGTGGATATCGATACGGCGGATGACTTTGAACTCGCAAAAGTGGTAGCGCAGTATTTAAAAGGGAAGGGTGTTTGATATTATGCAGAAGAATGTACAGCTTTTGGATTGTACCTTAAGGGATGGCGGAAGGATTATAGACTGCCGCTTTGAAGACAGCACAATATCTCATATGGCTAAGGATTTAACGATGGCTAACATTGATATTGTTGAGATGGGATTTTTGAGAGATCATAAGCTGGTTACATATAAAGGGGACTCCACCTTCTTTACCGAGGTTCCGCAGATAGCCCCGTTTATTCCGCAAGGCCGTAAAAATACGATGTATACAGCTTTTATTGACTATAACATGTATGACTTTTCAAAGCTGGAAGCGTGTGACGGCAGTTCTGTAACGGGCATCAGGGTGGGATTCACCAAGAAGCAGTTTGATACGGAGCTGGATCGGATAAAACAGGCGTTGTATAAGGTGAAGGAGAGGGGATATGCGCTTTTTGTACAGGGTGTGAACTCTTTGGCATATACCGACAGGGAATTGCTGGATTTAGTGGATATGGTAAATGAAGTGGAACCATATGGCTTCGGAATTGTAGATACCTATGGCGCTATGTATCTGGATGATATCGTACATTTTTATAGTTTAGTTGACCACAATCTGGATCCTGCTATCTGCATGGATATCCACTCGCATAATAATTTTCAGTCTTCCTTTGCCTTTGCGCAGGAAATGATAAGACAGTCGGACGGCAAGAGGAAGCTGATACTGGATGCTACGCTTAACGGTATGGGAAAATGTGCCGGAAACCTGAATACAGAGCTGATAGCGGATTATCTTGTAAGAAAGAAGAACTGTGATTATGATATTGACAGAATCCTCGATGCGATTGACACGTATCTTGTCCCTCTGAAGAATGAACATAAATGGGGATATTCCATTCCGGCATTTATGGCGGGTATTTATAAATCGCATCCGAATAATGTCATATATCTTACGGAAAAGTATCGATTAAACAGTAAGGATATAAAATACATATTATCGGGAATTGAGGAAAAAACCCGACAGACTTATGATTATGATAATATCCAGAGGGTTTACCGTACATATAATGAGAATTTGGTGGATGATAAGCAGAGCCTTTGGAAACTTCGTGAAAAACTGAGCGGAAAAGGTGTTTTAGTGCTTGCGCCGGGAAGTACAGTCAATGATTATCATAACAGAATAGAGGAATATATACGGGAAGAGGCGCCTGTTGTTATAAGCGTAAATTTTGTTCCCTCAAGGATTAAGAGCGATTATTATTTCTATGCCAACACAATTCACTGGAAGAGGGTATGTGATGAACTTACTCCGGATAAATGTATACTGACTTCAAATATCCACGACAATGTGCAGGATACGCTCTTGGTGGATTATTCGTCCTTGATTGTAGAAGACAGTAAACTCTTTGACAACAGCACCATAATGTTATTGAACCTTCTGAAAAAGCTTGATGTTTCCAAGATTGCCATAGCCGGGTTTGACGGTCTGAAGGAGGGCGGGGGCAATTATATAAATATTGCTTTTCCCAACGTTTCACAGGAAATGTCCGTTGCGGAAACAAATAAGGAAGTGCGGAAACTGTATGAGCAGTATAAAGGGAAGACAGCGGGGAAAATAGCAATCGAAATGCTGACTCCCAGCGTTTATGAGAACTTAGAGACAAAATAATTAGCGCCGTCTGAGCCGGCGTGAGGGGCTTTATGAAAAAGGTCAAGTATATGATTTTCGATATAGACGGTACATTGACGGATGGCAAGCTGTATATTGGCAACCGAGGCGAGGTGTTTAAGGCATTTCATGTAAAAGATGGCTATGCTATTCATGATATGCTCCCGCAGGCTGGTATAACGCCGGTTATCATAACTGCCAGAAATTCTGAAATTGTTTTAAGAAGATGTAGAGAGCTTGAGATTAGTCAATGTTATCAAGGGGTACGGAACAAGAAAGAAAAACTGCTTGAACTGGCGGATGAATGGCAGCTTACTTTAGGACAGGACGGAAAATTTAGTGAGATAGCTTATATAGGTGACGACATACCTGACTTGGAATGTATGGGTTTATGTTCCTTTACGGCGTGTCCTATGGATGCGACGGATGCGGTAAAAAATGCAGTGACCTATATCAGCAGTAAGAATGCTGGAGAAGGGGCGGTAAGGGATATCGTAGAGTGGTATATGGGAGACAGAGGCGGTGATGAATAAGGATGCACTATTAACTGCACTGGAATGTTACTTAAGTGAATATGACAGAATAATCCTTATTATAAATAGCAGCATTGGAGAAAGCGATCTGGTATCAAAGTTTATAAATTCCGAGGCAGTAAAGAACAACACAAAAAAAATTATGATAATGTCTTCCGATAATGCCCCCGAAAGCGAATATTATGTATCTTACAGGCTTTCTAAGGCTGAGGAAAAACAACTCGTGAGCCTGTATATGATGTATGAATTTTCGGACAGATTTCAAATACTGGCGTATGGTAATAATTTCGGTAATATATTTAATTATGTGAATACAGGGCTCATGACGTGGGAAGAAATGTTTGAAGCTATATTATATTAGCGGCATATAGGGTAATATGTTATGGATGAACTGCATTATAGAGAGATGGTGGCAAACCTGAACGATTTAATTCGGGAAAATGTCATACAGAATAAGAAGATTTTTTTATTTGGGCATTGTAATGCCACAGAGGAATTGGCTGACATCCTGCTGGAAAAAGGGTTTTCGGTTGTTTCGATTTTGGATAATAATACGGACAAGCATGGGAACGTATATCGCGGGATTCCCATACAGCCGCCGCAGGAGATTATGTCAGAAATTTCGAAGCAGACTTTGGTGTGCATTGTGGCGAGAGCTTATGCCGCCATGGCGGATCAGTTAAAACGAATAGGTTTTAAAGGTAAAATATGCAAGCTTGTGGATTATAATAGTTTTGCAGAGTATTCGCTTTCTTTTGATATAATAGAGCAGAAAAGACAACGTGTGGAAAGGGGAATGGAACTGCTTTGGGAACTGGAGAAAAAGTATCCGGGGCATTTTCGGCTGCTGTGCCCGTTTTCTGCATTGGGAGATATTTACTATATGATGTCATATCTGCCGGAGTTCTTGAAACAGAGGCAGATTGAAAAGTGTGTTATCGTAGTGGTTGGCAATTCCTGCAGAAATGTGGTATGCTTGTTTGGAGATTATAGTGTGGAAGTTGTACCACAAAGCAATATGGATGAAACCATTCAGGCTGCATTGTATACAAAAGACCCGCATACATACATCCCGCATCAGGATCGACCTTATGTGATAAATCTCCACAAGGCATTATATTTGAAAGAGATTCCTTTGGAAAAGATATACTGCTGTGGCGTATTTGGTCTACCGGCAGATACGCATGCACATACCCCGGTCTGTTTGCAGCAGTATCAAGAGACAGACAGAGTCCGGCGCGGGAAGGCGGTTATCTTATCTCCCTATGCTAAGTCGGTTACTGCACTGCCGATATCTGTATGGCAGCAGATTATAAGCGCATATTTGGGAAAAGGCTACCAATGCTTCACGAATGTGGTGGGAGATGAGCTGCCGCTGCCGGAAACTGAACCGATTAGTCCTAGGATAAATGAGATCCAGTCGCTTGTTGAATGGGCGGGAACATTTATCGGTGTGCGAAGCGGTATCTGTGATGTACTGCTGAAAGCGGAATGCCGGAAGATAGCGCTTTATCCGGATTATAATTATTGTGACACAAGGTGGAAGGCAATCGATATGTATACCATGGACGGTTGGGAACAGGTGGTCGTAAAGGAAGATTTTGTATGGAAAACGGATTGATTTTATCTACATTGCCCAAAACATGGGTGTTTGATCTGGACGGAACGGTAGTGAAACATAACGGGTATAAGGTGGACGGTTACGACACACTGCTTTCCGGGGCGAAAGCGTATCTGGATGAGATTCCAAAAGAGGATAGAGTGATTATATTTACGTCACGGACCGACGAATATAAGGAACAGACTTTGCGGTTCCTGATGGAAAATCATATAAGGTACGATGAAATAATGTTTAATATGCCGATGGGTGAACGCATTATCGTCAACGACAGGAAGCCGTCAGGGCTGGATATGGCTGTGGCAATTAATATTGACAGGGATGAGTTTGCGCTTCCGGTTGTGATAAGGGAGTATTAGGGAGAAAAGGCACCGAATCATAGAAAGGTTTCGCATGGAGTGAATAACATGTGGCATGAAATGAAAAGAGGAAATAAAAATGGACTTTGAATTAACAGCATCCATGATGTGCGCGAACTACGGTAATCTAGAAAAGGAAGTGCGAGATTTAGAAGAAGGCGGTATCGATTCATTTCATATCGATATCATGGACGGCAGATATGTGCCAAATTTTGCCATGTCGCTCAATGATATGAAATTTATTGCGTCAGCAACACAAAAGCCGCTGGACGTTCATCTTATGATAGAGCATCCGAACAACAATATCCATATTTTTCTGGAAAATTTGCGAAAAGGAGATACGGTTTATATTCATCCGGAGGCGGAGTATCATCCTTCCACCACCCTGCAGAAGATTATCAATGCCGGTATGATACCGGGAATTGCTATCAATCCCGGTACCAGTATCGAGACGGTTATGGAGATGCTGGTCATTGTGAAGAAGGTGCTGGTAATGGCGGTGAATCCGGGCAATGCCGGGCAAATGTATATGCCTTATGTTGGTAAGAAAATTACGAGACTTTTGGCAATCAAGGATGATTCTGACTTTGAGATATACTGGGACGGCGCCTGTGGAGCGGACAAGATCGGACAGTATGCGCCGAGAGGGGTAAAAGGTTTTGTGCTTGGGACAACCCTTCTTTTTGGCAAGGATGCGCCTTATGGGGAGACGCTTAAGAATATTCGTGAATTGCATTTCTGAGTAAGAAACAAGGCTGACATAGAAACGGAAGCTCTTTGGGAATCTTTAGAGATAGGATATAGCTGCCTATGGATGAACATAGACTGCCATGGGGGATATGAATATGGTAACGGCATTGCTTCTGTCCGGCGGAACCGGAACGAGGATGGGCGTGGAAACGCCGAAACAGTACATAGAGGTGAATGGAAAGCCGATTATCGCCTATTGTCTGCATACACTTCTCTTCCATGAGGGCATTGATGCGGTGCAGATTGTGGCGGATGATATGTGGCGGGAGACGATTTTGACCTGCATGAAGCGCTTTCAGGATGGTGGGTGCGATGTGACAGCGCCTAAGAAGAAAGACTGTGGGATTGAAAAATTTCGGGGTTTTTCCGCGCCGGGAGAAACGAGACAGCTTTCGATACTAAACGGCTTGGAGGATATCGCGAAATATGCGTCGGATGCGGACTATGTGCTGGTTCACGACGCGGCGAGACCGTTGCTTTCCGCCGCGCTGGTTGCGGACTGTCTGAAAGCGGCGGCATTGCACGACGGGGCGATTCCGGTACTGCCGATGAAGGATACGGTGTATTTCAGCGACGACAGAGAACGGATTACCTCGCTTCTGGAGCGCAGCCGCATTTTTGCGGGACAGGCGCCGGAGGCGTTTCAGTTAGGAAAATATGTGGAGGCGAACAGAGCGCTTCTGCCGGAGCGGATTCTTAAGATTAACGGTTCTACGGAGCCGGCGATTATGGCGGGGATGGATATTGCCATGATACCGGGGGACGAGGGGAATTTTAAGATTACAACGAGGGCGGATCTGGTGAGATTTCAGGAGGTTGTCTGGCATGAAAGCATGGGTGCTGCACGGGATAAATGATCTGAGATTTGAAGAAGTAAACACTCCTATAATAGGAGAGAATGAGGTGCTGCTCGCGGTAAAAGCAGCGGGCATTTGCGGCTCTGATATTCCGCGGATATTTTATACGGGCACTTATTCGTATCCGCTCATACCGGGACATGAGTTTGCCGGACAAGTGGAAGCCGTGGGCGCCGCCGTGGATGAAAAATGGCAGGGAAAACGGGTCGGTGTATTCCCGCTGATTCCCTGTGGAGAATGTCCGCCCTGTCAGAAGGCGCAGTATGAAATGTGCCGGCATTACAGTTATCTCGGTTCCCGCAGGGACGGCGGATTCGCGGCGTATGTGGCGGTGCCGGAAAAGAGCCTGATTGCGCTGCCGGAGCGTGTGAGTTTCGAGGAGGCGGCGATGTTTGAGCCTATGTCGGTGGCGGTTCATGCCATGAGAAAGGCGGCGCCACTGCCGGAGGAGTGCACTGTGATCTGCGGGCTGGGAACAATCGGTCTGTTCCTGCTTATGTTTCTGCTGGAGGCGGGGCATCAGAATATACTTGTAATCGGAAATAAGGATTTTCAGAAACGAATGGCGGTGCAGCTCGGTCTGTCGGAGACGTCCTTTTGTGACAGCAGGACGCAGGATGCGGAATCGTGGCTGCTTGAACGGACAGACGGCAGAGGGGCGGACGTGTTCTTCGAGTGCGTCGGAAAAAATGAGACCGTGACGCAGGCGGTTGGAATGACCGGACCCGGCGGACGGATTATGCTGGTGGGCAATCCTGCCTCCGATATGACGCTGCCGAAAGCGGTGTACTGGAAGATTCTGCGCAACCAGCTCACTGTGTTCGGTACTTGGAATTCTTCTTTTACGCATTCGCCGGAGGATGACTGGCATTATGTGCTGGACAGGCTGGGTGACGGGCGGATAAACCCCGCGCAGATGATTACCCACAGGGTCCCACTGGAGGAACTGAACCGTGGACTTGCGGTGATGCGGGATAAGAGGGAAGAATATGGGAAAGTGATGGTTTTTATGTGAAGTTTTTGCACTTATTTTAAAAAAATATTTTCCATCATTCTTACAATAATTGGGAAATTAGTCGATAGCTTAAATGGAGTATTAGTTTATGTATTTTATCAGCTTTTAAGGATTATGGCAGCACTCCGAACTCTCAAAAAACTAGGGGGGGGGCAAAATCATGTCCATGTTAATACAACACAATTTAGCGGCAATGAATGCGCAAAGACAGTTTAATACAGTCACGAAGTCAAAGAATAAAAAGGCGGAGAGACTCTCATCCGGCTATCGGATCAACCGTGCGGCGGACGATGCGGCGGGTCTGTCTATTTCAGAAAAGATGCGCAGGCAGATCAGGGGTCTGAGAGTAGGTACTGAGAATGCCGAGATGGGCATTTCGTGGGTGCAGATCGGTGAGGGCGCACTCAACGAGGCGCATGATATCCTGCATCGGATGAACGAGCTTTCTATCAAGGCGCAGAACGGGACGAACACGCTTGTGGACAGGGCTTATATGGAGGCGGAGTTCGAGCAGCTTCAGAGCGAGCTGGATCGGATCAGCACCACGACCACCTTCAATGAGCTGAATATTTTTGAGGAGCACGAGCCGGTCTATGACCAGATTAGCGGCAATATCAAGTGGGATTACGAGGAATACCACGAAATAGTGGACGGAAGAAACAACGAATTGACGATTACTTACCGGGAAAGCGCGGAGTCGGAGGCGCAGGTGCTGACTATCAAGGTGCCCCCGGGAAGATATACGACCCATGAGCTGATGGATGAGATAGACGATGCCTTCGGCATTGACAGCCCGATCCATATGGAGTTCACGGAGAAGGGGTTCTGCAGATTGAATCTGGAGGGCGGTGAAGTCATGGATTCCGTGACGGGCGGATTGTCTTATCTTTTGTGGGATAATTATGATGGCGGCGGGTACGGTACGCTGATCGGGACAACGGAATTTGTCGACGGGGGACTGTTGGATATTATTGATGGCAAGAACGACACGATGAGTTTCTGGATCGAGTATTTTGACGGAAGCCCTGCGAATAAAGTCGACATTAAAATACAGGCTGGAAAATACGATAAAGAGACTTTGATGGAAAAAATTAATGCACAGATTGATTCTAAGACTGGCATCAAGGCTAGTGATCATGGCGATTCCATCATGTTGTCCAGTGATCTCGGTATCGTTACTGGTTTTAAGGGAAATATGTTCGATATTGACGGACCGGATTATTCTTCTGTCTTTTATGACAATATTCAAAAGGGATATGTGTGGCAGGATCCGGCTGCCGTAGTAGGCGGTGCGGTTTTAACTACTGACTCGCGTGATGAGGAGCACAACCGATATTATATTGATAGCACGAATAATAAGCTGGTGTTGCAGCCTAATCTACTTACGGCCCCTGTTACAATCGAGATCCCGGTGAAAGCAGCGAATAAGGACGACCCTACAAAAGAGGGATATACAGCGCAGGAAATGGTGGATGCGTTGAATAAGTTATTCGATGATCCGAGTAATGGTCTCAAGGGGGAAGTCAAGGCGTATTTAGTCGAGTACAAACAAAGGGTTGGGTTTCCGGATGACCCTACAAAACCCATCGGAGAGAAGAAGACGGAATCTGTGGGCGATGATTACGTGATCTTTCAGGGCGTGGAGATTCGGACCGTGAAGGAGGGACCGGATGCCATTGTAAATATTGATAAGGCGGCTAGCACAGCATACGATACGCTGTTTACGATCAAGAACTATAATACGTATGGCACGAACGCTGCGGACGCGAAAGTGAATAACGAGACCAGAGCGGACTTCAATGCCAGTGCCGCGAGCTACAAGACATATACGGCCGGCACTACGAATGTCGCTACGTTCAACAAAAATAATAATAAGTTTACGATTACGCTGCGAAGTAGAGATCAAAACGGCGGGACTGATTTTAAAGATACGACACACGTCATTGATGTAGGAACTGGTGCAAAAAATGTAAATCAGGTCGTTTCGGCAATCAATACTTCGATTGCAAAATATGCCGATTTTAAGGATAGAATTAAGGCGGTATACAACCCTACGAGTAAAAGAATCGAAATCGTGGATAAGGATTATACAGACACGGATGATAAGGTACTTGCCAATGTGACAGATCCTTATCTGAACTGGAACACGACTATCGAAGTTGACAGTTATGGCAGCAATACCGGCTTGCGGACGATCTTTGAACAGTCATACACATATTATGTGAATCAGACAAAGACTGGAAAAGGATCCTTAACGCTTGATAAGGGTAGTTCTTTTGGCACCAGTATGAATATTACGATCAATGGTGTTACCCAGAATTTTAGCTTTAAGGGTGCAACGACTATAGAAGGGATTCGGGATGCAATTAATTCAAAGAATCCCATAAAGTTTAGCGATGCAAGCGATTCCGGGTCTATGAACGGCAAGACTGTCACGATGAAGGGTACCGGCGAGACAGATGTGCCCATCTATGCGGGTGACAGTGTGCGGGGCGAATCGGAAAGACTGGAAGGTACTACAAGATTCAAGAAAAACTCGCCGGCGACGCTCGCGATAGGACCGGCGCTCAAGTCGAGTATGGAGGTCGATTCGTCCAATAATAAAATTACACTCACAATAAACGGAGTGACGAAGACACTTACTCTGGAGAACAGCAAGAGAACCGACGGCGCTTTCAGTGCTTTTGATACGAATAAGGACGGAAAATATACGCAGGCGGAATTGGTGGAGGCTCTGCAGGCGGCAATCGATGCTGATGATGGGACGGGGTTTGGAACGGGTATGGGCGGCGCTTCGGTGTCAGTAAGTGGAGGTCAGCTTGTTATTACCTGCAATCTGCCAAAGGGCGAAGCCGGGAAGGATACCACTATCACTTCCTATGGCAGCGGAGAACAGACGAACACCTTTTTTGACTATCTCTGTAATCTGGACAAAGTAGAGACGGCGGCAACAGCTACGAGCAATCTGGATCTTAACGCGAGTATTACGCTGGCGGATGATGGAGCTGAAGATATTTTCAGTTTCAAATATACGGACAGCACAGGACCGCATACCGTAACCCTTGATCTGATCAGTGACGGAAGCGCCACGAAAACATTTACGACGCGGCAGCAGTTTGTGGATGCCATCAATGACGCCATCGATGCAATAACAAATTCTGATGGTACGAAGAAGTACAAGGTTACAGCGAAGCTTAGTGGCAACAAACTGCAGCTCGTTACCGATGAGCCGGGAAAGCAGACCTCGATTAGCTATAGCGAAAATAGCACGAACAAGAACGCTAACACGATCTTTGCGGGGATTTCCAATCCCACGAAGGCATCGATCACTCTGGATAAGGCGGTGAAGGAGAGTTCTTCTGAGGGCGGCACCTTTGGTCTGTGGATTGACGGCAACTATAAGGAAGTGACGATTGGAGGTTGGAATAACACCAAGAAGGATCAGCATCTGGATCAGGTATTGAATAAGCAATTAAGTTCTTTAGGCGTGACAGCTTCGTTAAGTGGCAGCGCCGGCAGCCGTAAACTCACCCTGACGAGGGAGAAGACCGGAGACGGCACCATAGCTATGCGATATATGAGCAGCTGTACGTCCTTTGAAAAGATTTTCGGTACGGAGGCGGATACCGGCGTGAGGGCATCGGTTGTGGGAACCGGGGCAAACAAGCAGTTGAGGATAACAGGTGGAAAGAACGATGTCATCGCAGTCAGTTCCAGCAGCAGCGGTGGTATGCTGAAACAGATAGCGAAGACAGGATACTATTCGGCGGTTGAATCAGGCGGTTTCCATTCTGCTAAATTTAGTACCGTGACCAGTGCCGATCTTTCAAAGTATGTAAAAGATGGCGGGATCGAGCTGAATAAATGGAACAATGAATTGGAGTTTGAGTTTACTAAAAATGGCACGGGTGCGACGGAAGCTGATCAGAAATGGACGAAAGTGAGCTTCCGGCTGACGGAGAGTGCGCCCGGAACGAAGACTTCCATAGACGATGTTGTGAAGGAATTGCAGACAAATATTGATGCAAAGCTTGGAAAAGATGTGGTGGAAGTTCTGTTTGACAACAATACGAAGAAACTGTCTTTTAAGTCCAAGAAAGCGGGAGCGCAGTTCCAGTTCAGAGCGTTGGAGAGTAGAGCCACCGATACGGCAAATCAGCCGGACAAATATAAGATGGGGGGCGGCTTTTTCCACCATGTGATGTGTCAGTATAAGACGAATGAGAATAAGTTGGCTACTCCTGCAGATATAAATGGTGAACAGTACGCGGGCGATATCTTCGCACAGGGACGTCATGATGTAAAATTCGATCGAACCAAGCTAAGACCCGGTATGAGCGATACCCTGATAATGGATCTGACTTTTATTGAGGATAAAGATCATAACGGTAAACTGGAGGATGCGGAAATCAAGGATCCGAAGACGATCACGCTGACGCTGAATCTTGACACGAAAGGGAAAGAGTGGGAGTCTTTTGGCAGTGCTGAGCTTTTAAAGATGCTCCGAAAGAAGATTGATGAGGCTATTGAAGATCCGGAAACACAGGCTGAGGCAAAGAAAATGGGCATTGAGCTCCATAAAGGATTGATTGAGGTGGATATCGGCAGGCATAATACTGGCGTTGTCGGTAATATGGATGATGTGTCTTTCAGCTTTACCATAACGAAAAATCCTGATATTGCTACACCGGTGGAAGGGTCTTTCTACATCGACGGCATTCGGGGTAACGCAGCCTACGAGACCTTTTACTATACCGAGGGTGAGCTGATTCCGGCTTACATTGAGGGGACGAAGGATATCAGCGACGGTGTGGTTCTGGGTAAAGACGATAATCAACTGGTGTTCCTTGTGGATGGAGAAATGAAGACAGTTGATCTGTCGAAGCTGGAAAAAGGCAAAAAATACTCGGCGGAGGAGATTGTTCAGGCGATCACGGATGAGTTTAAGGCGCAGAACCTTCCTCTTGCGGCGACGATCACCAGAAAGGGCGCCCTAAAGATTTCCTTTGACAGAATGGGCAAACATAACATCGAGCAGGTGACCGGCAGCGCGAGAAATAAGCTGTTCTTTGAGGAACATGCGAAGAAACGCCCTCATCTGGAACGGGAGATCAGGGTCAGCAGTAACGAGGGTGACAGGATTTCGGTGTACAGCCCGAGGTTCTCTACGGCTATGCTGAATATCAATTCCATCTGCATTTCTACGGTTAAGAATGCGGAAAAAGCGACAAACAGGCTGAAGGATGCGATAAAGAAGGTGGCGGATATGAGGACTACCTTTGGCGTGATCCAGAATCGGATCGAGCATACGATTAATAACAACCGGAACAAAGAAGAGAATACGCAGGCGGCGGAATCCCGCATCCGCGATGCGGATATTTCACAGGAGATGATGGAGTTTTCCGGTTTGAATATCATACAGCAGGCGGGTCAGGCGATTCTGGCACAGGCAAATCAGTCGAGACAGGGCATGTTGTCACTGCTTCAGTAAATGAAAATGGGGAACAGAACGGAAAAGGTTCTGTTCCTCTTGTTTTTTTCCCGATTGCGTGCTATAATTCGTCTAATACCGAAAACGATTCGGAATTAGTCGGAGGCATGTATGCATTATATCAGAAGAGCAATGGAAGCCAGACTGGAAAAATACAGCCGGACTTATAAAGCCGTTTTGGTGACGGGTGCAAGACAGGTTGGAAAATCAACACTGTTAAAGAAGGTTTTTCCCGAGCGGAGATATGTGTCTTTGGACGATCCGTTTTTGGAGGAACAGGCGAAGCAAAACGGGGATATGTTTTTGTCTCTGAATCCTGCGCCGGTTACGATTGACGAGGTGCAGCGCGCGAAGGAATTGTTCCGGTATATAAAAATAAAATGTGATGAGTCGGAGGAAAAGGGACTGTTTTGCCTGTCGGGTTCTCAGTCTTTTCATCTGATGGAAGGTGTGTCGGAGTCGCTGTCGGGGCGGATTGGCATTATCGAACTGTCCGGGCTGTCCATGCGGGAGCTTTTGGGCGATTCGTTTGACAGACATTTTCTGCCTACCATGGAGTATGTGACAGCCAGAAAGGAAACCGTGCGGCGTCCCTCTAATTTATGGGAGATCATTCATCGTGGGAGTTATCCGGAGATGGCAGATTCTGAAAAAGAGTGGGGTGCGTTTTACGCGGATTATGTCAAGACATATCTGGAGAGAGACGTCCGGGAGCTGGCGGCAGTGCAGGATCTGAATGTGTTTAGGCGGTTTATGATTGCGGCGGCGGCGCGGACGGGGAAAATATTGAATTACAGCAATATCGCGTCGGAAATAGGGAAGGACGCCGACACGGTAAAACGGTGGATTTCCATATTGGAAGCGTCGGGCGTGGTTTATCTTTTGGAGCCGTATGCGTCGAGCGTTTTAAAACGGGCAATCAAAAGCCCGAAACTGTATTTTCGGGATACAGGGCTGGCGTGTTATCTGACGCGATGGCTGACGCCGGAGGCGCTGGCGTACGGCGCTATGAACGGTGCCATGTTTGAGACCTTCACCATATCCGAAATCTTAAAGTCCTTTTCTAATGAGGGACTGGACTATCGCTACATGGTATCCTATTACAGAGGAAAGGACAAAGACAGGAAAACAGGGGATGGCGGACAGACACAGAAAGAGTCGGAAATTGACTTTATTATAGCAGAAAACGGCGTGCTCTACCCTGTAGAGATTAAGATGAACAGTAAGGTAACGGCGGATATGACGGCGGCATTTCAGGTGCTGGACAAAATACCCGAAAAGAAAAGGGGAACAGGGGCGGTTCTGTGTACCTGCCCGCAGCCGGGGATGCTGCGGGAGAACGTACTGCAGATTCCTATATGGTACGTTTGACCTTGCATCTTTCCCGAATTTGTTATATGATATTTCTATATTTTCATAGGACAGGCAGAAAAGTCCTTCCAAACGACAGATAGCGTTTACTTTGATGACGGAGGTTACTGTATGAGTGAAACATATGTGGAATTGCTGGTAGCGAGAAAGCCATCCGTGCCGATGCGTTTCTTAAAGATGCTGCTTATCATGCTGACGGCGGTTTTCGGATTGATTGGCTTCCTGACGCCCTTTGTGGTGGGAATGCTGATTGCGATCGTGCTGGGCGGCTGCGCGTATTTTGCGCATATGTACGCGGAGATCGAGTACGAGTACCTGTATCTCGACAAGGAACTGAGCGTCGATAAGGTTCTGGCAAAGACCCGCAGAAAGAAAGCGGGCAGCTATTCGTTGGAGCAGATGGAAATTTTTGCGCCTCTTAATTCTCACAGACTGGATTCTTATAAAAACCGTCAGATGAAGACGATTGATTACAGCTCGGGCATTGCTGCGCAGCCGGAGCGTCGTTATATGATGATTTGGAACGGTGACACGAAGCTGATTCTGGAGCCGAATGCAGAGATGGTAAAGGCAATTCAGGGCGTTGCGCCCCGTAAAGTTTTTACGGATTAGCAGAATAAAGTGTGGAAAGCAATACTGTCAGTTGAAGGGCTGGCAGTATTTTGTATAGATACCTATAATTAGCACAACATACAGGAGGAGAGAAGATGGGTCAGATTATTGGCGAAGGAATTACTTTTGACGACGTGCTTTTAGTGCCGAGCTATTCTCAGGTGATTCCGAATCAGGTGGACTTGACAACGAATCTAACGAAGAAGATCAGGCTGAACATTCCCATGATGAGCGCGGGAATGGATACGGTGACCGAGTACAGAATGGCCATTGCTATGGCCAGACAGGGAGGCATCGGTATTATTCACAAAAACATGTCTATTGAGGCGCAGGCTGATGAAGTGGATAAGGTGAAACGCTCCGAGAACGGCGTTATCACGGATCCTTTTTCTCTGACGCCGGAGCATACACTGGCTGACGCTGACGCGTTGATGGCGAAATTCCGGATTTCCGGCGTCCCTATTACGGAAGGTCGGAAGCTTGTCGGTATCATTACCAATCGTGATTTAAAATTCGAGACAGATTTCAAGAAAAAAATTAAAGAATCCATGACTTCCGAGAATCTGATTACTGCCAAGGCGGGTATTACGCTGGATCAGGCCAAAGAGATTCTTGCGAAGGCCAGAAAAGAAAAACTTCCTATTGTGGACGACGATTATAATCTGGTGGGGCTCATTACCATAAAGGATATTGAGAAAACCATCAAGTACCCTCTTTCCGCAAAGGACAGCCAAGGCAGACTTTTGTGCGGTGCGGCGGTGGGCATTACCGCCAATGTGCTTGACAGAGTAAAAGAATTGATTGATGCGAAGGTGGATGTGATTGTGCTCGACTCCGCGCATGGGCATTCCGAGAATGTGCTTAAGTGTGTGCGGATGATTAAGGACAAATATCCTGATTTACAGGTTATTGCGGGCAATGTAGCTACGGGAGAAGGCACGCGCGCACTGATTGAGGCGGGGGCGGACGCAGTGAAGGTGGGCATTGGTCCCGGCTCCATCTGTACGACCCGCGTGGTGGCAGGTATCGGTGTGCCGCAGATTACGGCGATTATGAACGCGTA
>ERZ808037.942-NODE-942-length-22296-cov-13.671137_pt1 | contig 22296 bp, 21 predicted proteins | sample MGYA00380190_ERZ808037 | MGnify/ENA primary metagenome ERZ808037 (study PRJEB31490, sample SAMN06133399) | mouse gut metagenome | isolation source: J9 | host: mice | place: China: Chengdu | collected 2015-05 ... | reverse complement strand
CCACAGTACAGCATACCTGCCGTACTGTGAAAAATCTTTATATTTTTTCGCTGTCCTCTTGACGGGGTGCGGGTCATCTCCCGCACCTCGCAGGGCTTCATCGGCTCCACCACCATGATCTTGATCTTATCGCTCACGATGGCCACGTCCTTTCGGCGGTTTGCTGCGGCCAACAGCCTCGCTGTTGATGCGCTCCGTCTCCTGATGCACCTCCCGCACAGCGTGATCCCACGCCTTTTTCAGTGCGGCCACCGGCAGGCCGTTCTGTTGGTAGCCCTCCAGGATACCGTTGTAGTAGGACTCGGTGGGCAGCATCGGTTCCCGGAACCGCTCATCCATGATGTACACCATGACGGACAGTGACCGCCCTTCACTGTCCCGGACCGTCACCATCTGCTTGTCATAGAAGCGGGGATAGCCCTCGTAGCAGTCCAGGGAGCGCTCACACTCCGGCGTGATGCTCCACAGCAAGCCCTGGATGGTCGCTCCCTCCTTGGGGGCGATGGTGGCGAAGCCGCCCCTGCGAAACAGCAGTTCCCAGCCCTCCAACACCACCGGCCCTACCACCGAGGCGTCCGGGCAGCGGTACTCCATCTGCCCCAGGTTGATGTTGCTCCCATAGGCGAAATACAAAGTTTGTTCCATCGTCATTCCTCCAAGATCGTCAGCGCCCCGGCCTTGGCCAGATGGGCGAACATGGCCTGAGCCTGCCGCTCCACACCGGATTCCGGCAGGGGACAGTCCAGGTCGGTGGCCCGGATGAAGTTGCTCCGAAGCTGGAAAATGTAGCTTTCGGTGTCCGGGTACTCCGTGGGGTCGAAGGTCTGCTGGCGGAGCTGTTCCATGATCTCCACAGCGCTGCCCTCGTGGGTGCGCTCGTCAATGCAGATTTTCATATTGCATCACCTCTCTGCTTCTCGATTGCGTTTTTTCTTTTTGTTGACTTCATAGCTGTCCTTATCGTGGCGCCACGCGCGGTCACCCTCAAGGTGGGCAAGCAAATGGTCACGGGTGTGCTTGAACTCCTCGCCGTTGAGGCCCAGGCGGACCAGCCAGACCCGGAAGGTGAACAGCTCGTTCTCGCTTTTGGTCTTGCGCATGACGGTGCTGCGCTGGGCGATGGCCTGGGCGGAGATGGCGAGGCACAGGTTCACATAGGCGGCCACCTTCCCGGCGTGGAGGGTGGAATTGAAGCAGCGGAACTCCACCGTGCCCCGGTAGAACACCGAGTGCAGGTTGAGTGCGTGATAGCGGGTCGGGTTGTAGTGGTTGTGCTCCACATTGCCCTCATACCATATCCGCTCCAACTCGGTTAGATCCTTTGTTTCGTCCGCAGACAGGCCACGGGCCTGCCGCAGCATGGGTTCCCTCACCTTTTTGCACCATCTTTTGGCCCGTTCCCCATTTACCTGGAGGGCCTTGAACAAAATGTCCTCCTTGGAGAACATGATTCCAATCAGATTTTTCAAGCTCTGCCGGTTGTGGTTGGCGGCATCCACATGGATGTGGATGCCGCAGGAGCTGTTCACCTTGGCCCCGGCCTGTCTCACCCGCCGCACACACTCCTGAAGCACAGGGAGTTCATCGTAGGTGAGCTTGGGCGTGACCATCTCCACCCAATAGTCCCAGCCCTCGTCATCATCGGGGATGACCTCATAGTCGCTGACGGTTTTTTTCTCCGCGAGGATGCTGCTGTCGCTCACCAGCTTCCAGGTTCTCCGTCTGGGATCTTTCACAGTCCAGGTGCCATAAGTGCCGCCCGTATACTGGGCTTCGGTTCCGAAATAGTCCGCCAGCGCATGGGCGGCCTGCCCCCGGGTGATGCCGGTCATCTCCACCTCCACGCCGAAGCATTGATCCTTGATGCCGATCTCGCTCATGCGTCAGAGTCCTCCTTTTTGAGCTGCTCATCCACCGCCCGGATGCGGCGGCAAATGGCCTCGATCACATTGACCGTGACTGAATTTCCGGCCTGCTTATAAGCCTGGGCGTCCGAGGTGATGGCCAGCAGGCGGTCGATCTGATCCTCAGCGAAGCCCTGGAGGCGGAGGCATTCCCTGGGCATCAGGCGGCGGATGCGCCCACCGCGCTCCACGATGCCCTGGATGATGCTGGTCTCCAAGGTATGGGCGATGTCATGCCCTACACGGCCTCGGCGGGTGTTGCTCCCGGCGTAGCCCAGATCCACGCTGTCGCCGGGGCTGGCCTCCTTGTAGCCCCGTTTGGTCGCTTCTTTGATCAGCAGCACCCCGGAACGCTCCCTGGGGTGGGTGGACAGGCTCGTCTGCCCGTACCGGGCGGTAAGACACCGGGCGATCTCCGTCTGCGCCGGCGCTCCCTTGCTGAGATCCACCAGGTACAGCCCTGTTTTGCCGCCCTTGCCTCCGGCGCCGGAGGTCTGGGTGCAGGCTACCCCTTCCGGGTCGTAGACTCTCGATCCCTGCGGCCCGCCGATGATTTGTATAAGAGCTTTTGCGTCATCTCCGAAGACAGGAAGTATTTTTCCGGCGCATCGGGGATCAAGATAGCAGATAAGGAACACCCGCTTCCGCGATTGGGGGACATGGAAATTGGCGCTGTTAAGCACTGACCACTCGACATGATACCCCAGCTCATCCAGCGCGGAGAGGATGACAGCAAACGTCCTCCCTTGGTCATGCGTGAGCAGGCCGGGAACATTTTCAAGCAGCAGATACGCAGGTCTCCGGGCTTCAGCCAGTCGGGCGATCTCAAAGAAGAGAGTGCCTCTGGCGTCATCGAAGCCTTTTCTTTTGCCAGCGTTAGAAAACGCTTGGCAGGGGAATCCTCCGCACAGGAGGTCAAAGGGGGGCAGGTCGCTGGGGTCGATCTCTCTTGCATCTGGATAGTATTTTTCCTCCTTCCCAATATCGTGGATGGCGCGGTAGCTGGCGTCGGCATACTTGTCGATCTCGCAGTGGCCGACACACTGGAACCCGCCCGCGCGGGTCAGTCCGGCCCGGAAGCCGCCGATCCCCGCGAACATATCAAAATAGCGAATCAGGCAGTATCATCTCCTTCCTGCTGCAGCGCAAGCAGAAAGCCGAGGACGTTGTCATCCACGTCCCCGGCCTGCGGCTGCTCTGTCGTTTCTTTTTCTGAGATAAATTCCACGCCGCGCAGCTCCTCCCGGACGATCTGGCGGACAGCCTCCAGCAGAGCGTCTTGCTCATACATCCGACAGACGGCACGGCACACAGCGTCCGTCCGCTGTCCAGAGGGGATGGTGCACAGCCGTTTCCACGCTTCCCGCTGGAAGGGCGAGGCCATGGAGAACGAAAGGTTCAGCCGCCGTTTTTCAGCCATTGGCTGTGGCCCGCGACAACTGGCCCACAAGGCGTTCATACCCTTTGGCGTTCAGACATACGTCATCCAGGATAAGAGGCCGACAAAGGCCGTCTGTGGCCGACACATGGCGTTTCAGGAGCGCGGCCCCGCCGCCCAGGAAGACGGCGGGCATGGCACAGGTGTCCAGACCGCTTTCCATGATGGCGGACAGCAGGCGGCGGACATAGGCCCCGGCCTCCCTGTGGATGATCTCCCTGGCCTGTTCGCCCACGCTGCCCGCTTCGCCCCGGAGGACACTCTCGATCTGCGCCGCCGTCATGGACAGGCCCAAGGAACGGCGCACCTGCTCCGCGATCTCGTCCAGGCAGCGGATCATGCCCAGCTCCAGGCTCCGGCAGGTGGCGGCATTGGGGATACGGTTGTCCAGCCGCATCAGGTCCACCGTCCAGCCCCCGATGTCCGCCACAATGACAGAGGGTTCGTCCAGTAGTTCCTGCTGGGTCAGCACAGCGGCATAGCCCTGGGGGAACAGGGACACCTCGGTGATGGTGACGGTATAGGCGATGCCCTCATAGCGGAAGAACACCGGCTGCCTATCCCGAAGCAGGTAGCCTCGGAACTTCTTCTTGTCCCGCCCGAAGCTGGTGAGGGGCAGGCCAGCCGCCAGATGGACGGCGGCGTTGGGGTCCGCGCCCCGGTGGGCCAGCTCTCTGGCGATGGCGGCGAGGGTCAGGAGGTAGTAGTCCTCGGTGACCGTTTTGTCCTTCTGGAGCGGCTGCCGTCCGCTGCCCACCACGTAGAATTTACCGCCATATTCCAGCACATCCTGCTGGGTATACGGCTCATATTCGTACCCCACCAGTCCGGCGGGGAAGGAGAAATTTTTGCTTTTCATGGCGGCGTAGCCGTGATCCACCCCAATGGTGATGGTCTCGCTCATCTGGAATCACCCCGATCCTTCTTGATTTTTTTGCTTTTCTGAGCGGTGGCGCGGGCCGCGCTGATCTCCAAACTGTTTATATTCCAAGCGCCGATGTTCACCCCTTCCGGCATATACCTGCGGCACAGGCGGGGCAGGTAGGCGGGGACATCGGTGGCGTCATAAGGATACCCGATCCCATCGCCGTACACGATGTCCTGCTTCAGCGACCTTTTCAGCGTGTCATATCTTGCGGGGTCAAAGTTCTCGTATATCTCCCGGCCTGTGAGTTCCTCATAGGCACGATCCCCCATGTGGGGAAGACAGACAAAGCGCTGATCCTGATAGTCCGGCGCGTCCGCCAGGGAGTCCGGGTCGGCCAGCGCCGCCATATACACCTCACGGCCCTGGGCGATCAGCCAGCCCCGAAAGTCGATGAAGCCGTCATCGGTGCAGCCGCCCTTCTCCATAACATTGGCGGCAGTCCACAGCCCATACTGATAGGCCAAGCTGGTATAGGCGCAGGCGATGTCATCGAACGCTTTTGCCTGCTCCGGCCCCAGATCCATCAGCCGTTCCATCAGCCACTCGCTGGGGCCGCCCGGATGCTCCTTCGCCTGTTCAATCAGCGCCCAGAAGGCGTTTTTGTTGATGTTAATTCCCCCTTTGAACAAAATAGCCGCTTGCCAGTAGAATTTGGCAAGCGGCATGGACAAACATTGTTGAGTTTTTGCGACAAAACTGTCTGTTTGAAAATTTTTACCTATCGGACTCTAAATTCCTTGCCATCATTCACTGCAATCAATGTACTGAGCAATTGGTACCAGTTCCCCACCAACAATGAGTTTACCTTTGCTAAATGCCGATAAAATTTGGTGCGAACTTTCATCAAGCAGGTTTCTGTTTTTTTCTTCAAGCATGAGGTCAATCTGGCTCATTACTTCTTTTGTGACTAATTCTTCCAATTGTTTCTTAGATGCCTCAAGTTTTTTCGGGTCGTTTCCATCATCAAATGCTATGGTATTTGTCAGAACCCTTATGCAAGTCGCTGTGATAAGGACACTTTTTCTCATAACATCTATAACTTGCTGTATTTCTTCTGCGCTACGATGCTCTTTCTGAAACTTGTGTTCCTCTGCCTGCTCCGCTTCAGTTAGGGTAATTATCTTCTCTTTTTCATGTAATACTCTGCTTGCTTTAATATCTTTACCAAGTAGCCCATCTCTTATGCCTTCAGCATATATTTTTGTGTTTTTAGCAAGTCTCTTTATGGTTTGCTTCGCTGATGGGATGCCTTTTTCAGAAAGATAGAGTATCAGCTTATCTGTACCCATTTTTAACACATATTCTATGCTTGGGGCAACTACCTCATCTAAAATAATACGTACATATGGATTTATTTCTTGTGGTGTTTGGCTTGCTATGATTTCATCAATATCCACTTCTTCAAGTTCGACCGGACCGTTGAGCTTATTATTTTTATCATCAAACTGGATAGCCACTGTTCTGCCATCTTTGTTAACTTTTGTGCTGATGTGGTTATCTCTGGATTTATAAACTTTATAATATTTTCCATCTGATTCTTTTTTCCCATATCGTTTCCTCCAATTCCCATTAATTAACTTTTTTCATAGTATACCACACCAACAAAAATAAAACAACCGGGGCAAGATTACCTTTCGCTACTTGGGATTACCCCGCCTATCTGAACCGGGAGAGCAGGTGATCCAGTACACGGATGCGGCCCCGCACTTTCCTGGAAGATACGTCCAGCCCCTTCATTTGGCTCCGAATGCGATAACGGATGGCTTTGAGATCCTGCCGGTCAGCACAGCACTCCACCACGATGTACTCACTGCCGCGGGCCAGCACCTCCCGTCTGCCGTCCTCATCCCGGATGCTGGCCATCAGACGTTGGCCCAGACGCTTCCGATAGCTGTTCTGGAGGGCCTCCTCGTCCCCGGACACGCCGTGCTTTTTCAAAATAGCGGCGATCTCCCCGGAGCTGATCCGCATATTGGCGGACAGCATATCCATGATCTCCTGCTCCGCCTCCAGCGGCAGGGCGGGCCTGCCGGGAGGCCCTGCCGCTCGTGCGGGATGTTCTTTGCTCATCGTTCCGGCTCCTTTCTTTTCTGAGATTTGGCAGTGTCCTGGGATGCCAGATCGGGCAGGGGAAGCCCCGCATCCTGCGGGCAGCAGACATACATCCCTCTGATGGCATGGGCCTGCTCCGAAACAAAACCGGCAGGCGTGTCCTCCGGGCTGGCCACCGCCAGAACCGTCCGCTTGCGCCGGTCCTGGCGAGAGGTGTAGCTGTAGCAATGTTCCCCGTCCCGGTAGATGTGGAGGCCCTCCGGCTCCCCCCGCTGCCGTGCGTAGGCGGTCACAGCGTCCTTTTCCGCGATGAACGGAGGGATGACACCCTGTTGCAACTCCGGGCCGATGCCGTTGATATATCGGATCATATCCCGGATATTCCGGCAGTCGAACTCCGGCGCGTCAAAGCCGTACCGCTCCGTGACCAGTGCCCATCTCATCCGCTCATGGGGGCTGTCCAGCGAAACCACAAAATACTTTCCATCGCGCTCCCCGGACAGCGGCTCGAAGCGGGCATCGTCATACAACGGCCCGTTCAGTGGGCAGTTGTTTTTGAACCATACGTAGTAATGATCCAGGATGAAAGGGGCGGTGATGCCCATGACCACCCTGCCGATCTTCTTCAGCCGTCCGGCCAGGGCGGAGTCTTGGCAGAACCAATCGTACCAGCCCGCTCTGCACTGTGTAGCATAGTCGGAGCGTTCAAAGGCCCCAGCACGGAATTGCTCCTGCCACTGGCGGACAGACAGCTCATCCGGCATTGCCGTCACCTCCCGGTAGCAGCGTTTCCAGGATACCGGCGATGGCGGCGAACACCTCCGCCAGCTCACGGGCGTCCTTCACACTGTCCTCGATCTCCTCCCGCGTCATGCGGGTGCACTCCGTCCAGATACGCACGTTTTCCTCTGTAGGGGTCAGCAGCACGGCCTTTTCAAAGGCTTTGCAGAATGATCCGGCGATCTTGCCCCGCCGGTCAGCCTCCGCGTCTGATTGCCGGATCTCCTTTTTTGCCTTTTCAAGCTCCACCGCCAGGGCGGCGGCCTCCTCCCGCTGCTCCTCCGGCAGCTCCCGCACCTGCTGGGTGATGTTATAGCCCTGGTTGATGGACAGGCCGCCGCTGTCCAGGGCCTCCTTCACGGCGGCGGGGGCGTGTTCATCAATCTGCATGACCTTGCCCATGGTGCGCTCCCCCAGGCCAACAGCGTCTGCCAGTTCCTTGCGGGTGTCCACAGGGTCAGAACCTTTCGGCAATGTTGCCGAAAGGTCTGTGCGGGTCCCCATATTCTCCCTGGCTCTGGCTTCGATGTCCGGCTTCAGCCGGAGGGCGATCTTGCCCAGCTCCCACTTGTCCAGGTTGCGGCGGCCCTTCTGGGTATCCAGCGCCCACTGCTTGGCCTCCAGCATGGTTTCAAACGAGAACACGGCCATCTGATAGGGCAGATCGTGCTGGTCGCACAGCCTCTGCCGGTTGTGGCCGTCAATGATCACCATGTCCTCGCTAACGATCACCGGGGAGTAGCAGCCGTTCTTCAGGATGTCCGCCTCCAGGGCGGCGAGCTGCTCCCCCGTCAGCGGGGGGAGCAGCTCGGCCATCTCAGGCAGAACAGTGGGGGTGCGCTCGGTGCTGCTGTAGATGATCCCGGTGTTGCGCATCAGGCCACAGCCTCGGCGGTGTCGGTAGCGTCAGCCGCGCTGGCGCCCTCCTCCACCTTCCGGGGGGACAGGAACTCCACCTCGGTGGCCTTGATGAGAAAACCGGGCTGGCGGCTGGGGTCCTCCGCGAAGCAGATGGTCTCGAAGTCGCCGGAGGCGGCCAGCTTGCAGCCCTTGTAGGCGAAGGCGGCGCACCGCTCCGCCAGAGCGCCCCGGACCTTGATGGAGATGAAGTCGGTGAGCTTGTTGCCGTCCCGGTCCCGGTAGCGGCGGTCGGAGGCGATGCGGAGGATGGCGTAGGGCTTGCCGTCCTCATGGGAGCGCAGCTCCACATCGTTGGTCAGGTTCCCGATTGCGGTGATCTTCAGCATAGATATTTCTCCTTTTCAAAGTGATGGTTTGATGGTATTATTTAATGTATAGGGAGAGCTGAGGCCCCCCCTTTCGGGGAGCCTCCAGGGACGCGCTTAATACCCAGTGGTGGGCAGACGGGTGGGCTTGCCGTAGACTGTGGTCACCCAGCGGCTGATGGCCTGCACCCAGACCCCGTTGTACACGCCGCCCACATCCGAGATGTTAACGAAGCTGCTCCCGGCGGTCAGGCCGGCGATGGCGGTACACTTGATCTGGGGCTTCTCCACCTGGGCGAAACCGGCGGGGGCCTGCCCGAAGACGAACATCACTTCCGTCACCCGCTCATTGGCCGCGAGGCCCAGGGCGGCGGGGGACGCCTGCAAGGTGTAGTTCCTGCCGGTGGACAGATTGTCCGCCAGCGTCCTGTACTCGCCGCCGTTCACCCGGTAGGTGATCTTATACACGCCGGGAAAGTTGTAGGTCCCGGTGACGATGGTGTTCAGCCGCACCTGGGCGGGGAGGGTGTCGCGCCAGTAGAAGGACTGGAGCATGACGTTAGAATTGTTGGCGATGCCGGACAGCACATAGTTCACCGGCTGGCCCGCCATGGCCTCCTTGGGGCCGGTCTTGGTGATGGACACCCCAGTGGTCAGGCTCTTGTTGGTCACCTCGAAGCGGACGATCTGGCCCGCGTGTTCCAGGTAGGCCGTCAGCTCCTGGTCGCTCACACCGTAATTTGCCGGGGCCTTGACCTCCTTGATGGTATAGCGCGAAAGCGGGAGGGGCTTGGATGTGGCCAGCCCCCGTTTGTCGCTCTTGATGGTGTCAACAAGGTTCCCAGCCTTGTCATAGATCTCGAACACAGCCCCCTCCAGCAGCGTACCGGCAGGCAGGCCATTGGTGGAGTTGTAGTCGGCGGACTTCTTCACGATTTGGATCTGGCCGGTGATCGGGGTGTTCTTCCATTCCACCAGGGTCACCTCGCCCGCCTTGACGTAAACGGTTTTCATCTGGGTATCCGGGATATAGCCCGGATTTTCCAGTTCCCGCAGGTAGTAGCGGCCACCGTCCGTCAGACCCTCGATGTACACATAGCCCTGGTTATCGCTGGTATATTGCCCGATAGGCTTGTTGGCGCTGTCATAGAGCAGGAAGGTCACCCCATAGAGTCCTTCGCCTGTGGTACTGCTGGTCTTGTGAATCAGAATGCCTGAAAATGCCTTGTTTTCCACCGTTAAAGTGGTATTTTTTCCGTCCCGCACGGTAAACGTGTGGCGGCTGGAATCCAGCTTATACTCCTTCGGGCACTCAGTCTCCACGGCATAGTAATTGCCCGCGTCCAACTGGAGGGTGGCGCGGCCATCGCTGTCGGTGGTGATGGTATCGATCAGGGCATCATCATCGGCACGGCGGATCTCAAAGGTGACGTTGGGAATACGCTTTTCCTTGTTGCCCGCCACCACCTTGATCAGCTCGAAATTGCCCGCGGGGGCGTTGAGGAAGACCAGGGTCTGCTGGTCGTCGGGCCGCACCGTCACCGTCTGGGTCTGGGTGGCCGGGTCGATGGAGTACCCGGCGGGGCTTTTTACCTCCTTCGCTACCACCGTGCCCACCACATTGACCCGGATCTCGCCGTTTTTGTCGGTGGTGTACAGGCCGTTGCTGGACAGATGGCCGTTGGCCGCGTCCACATACCTGCCGTCCGCATAGGTCAAAAGGAATTCGGCCCCGCTCAGAAGCTCCCCGGTGGTGCTCTTTTTCTGGATCACCAAGGTCCCGACACGCTCGTTCCAGAAGATCAATTCGGGCGCCTGAGCGCCGGCCTTGATCTTGACCGTTTTGGGTTCGCCGTCCAGGACAAACCCCTCCACCGTGGAGATCTCTCGCGCGGTGACGGTGGTTCCCGGCTCCAGCCCCTCGATCACGATCTCGCCTGCGGAATTGGTGTAGAAGGTCCCATCGCCGGGGCCAACCGCCGCGCCATCGCCAGTGGTGACCTTGAAGCACACCCCGGCCAACGGCTCCCGGTCAGTGCCCTTGATGTATTTGCGGATCGTTAAGGTCATCTTGGGGTCGTTCTCGAAATCCAGGTTATTCCCGTTGCCCCCGGTGTTTCCGCCGGGGGTAGTCCCTGTTCCGCCGCTGATGACGGTGTTGGCCCCGCTTTTCAGCACGATGGTCTGGGGTGTGGAATTGAGAACGTGGGTGTCCGGCACCTTGGTCTCGGTGGCGATGATGGTGGAACCGGGCAGGAGGCCGCTGACGGTGACCGTCCCGTCCTTCCCGGTGGTATATTTCCCAATCAGCTCCCCGTTGGCGTATTTCAAGGTAAATTGGGTGTTGGGTACGGGTTTTTTCGTGATCGAATCGACCTTGGAGAGCGTCAACGAACACAGGGGCGTGTTGTAGAAGTAAAGGCTCTGCGTGTCGCCGCCGGGGTTGATCGCCACCGTCTGGCTGCGGGTGTTGGGGTCGATGGCGTAGCCGGGAGCACTGGACACCTCCGTGCAGATGATGGTGCCCGTGATGCCGGAGAGGATGATCTGCCCCTCCTTGTTGGTGGTGTACAGCCCGTTGGAGGACAACTGGCCGCCGGCATCGTCCACCACTTTGCCGTCCGCGTAGGTCAATTTGAACTGGGCCCCCTCAATGGGGCTCCTGTCGGCGCTGGACAGCTTGTGGAGGACGAGGTTTCCCAGCTTTTTGTTTCTGAATTCCAGGGTCACGGTCTGTCCAGCCTTGATTTTTGCCACCTGGGGGGTGTCGTCCAGCAGGTAGCCGGACTTGGCCCTGGTTTCCTTGACCACCAGGGAAGTTCCCGGCTCGATGTTCTCCACCAGGAAGGTCCCCGCACTGTCCGTGACGAACTTGCCGTTGCTGTCGCCCACCACAGTCCCATCGCTGGTGGTCACGAAGAACTCCACGTTACTGAGGGGGGAGCCATCGCTGTCCGACACCTTCTTGACAAGGAGGGAACCCTTGGCGCTGTTGCCGAAACGGACGTGGACGACCTCCTGCTCCTCGCCGGAGAGATACACGGTCTGGGGCGGGGTGTCGATGACGTGGCCCCCATCGCTGGACAGCTCCTCGATGATGTAGGTGCCCTTTTTCAGCCCGGTTACGGTAAAAGAGCCATTTTTCGAGGTCTGATAGGTGCCGATCACAGTGCCGCCCGTGCCGGAGGTGTTGCCGGACAGGTAGCGGATCTGGAACACGGCCCCCTCGATGGCCACGTTGGGGTGCTGGGAATCATACTTCCACACGCAGACGGCGGATAGCGGCTGGTTGCGGAAGCGGAAGGTGTGGCCCTGGCCCGCGGGGACGAATGCCTCCTGGGTGTCGGGATCGGCCTTGGCGAAGCCCTTCAGCGGCTCCAGCTCCTGGACACGGAACCAGCCGTCCCGGAGGCCCAGAGTGCCCATCTTGGTGCCGTCCAGTTCGATGCGGCCATTTTCATCGGTGTAAAACACCCCCAGGTCGTTCATCTCGCCGGTGGCGGTGTTGTTGCTGGCGTACCACATCCGGAAGGGCACATTGGCCAGCCGGTCGAAGGTGACGGCATTCTCCTTGATGATCTCGATTACAGGCCGCTTGTGGTTCTTGAAGTAGGCGGTGTGATCCCGGTTGGGGTAGAGGGTCACCAATTGGGGGTCAGCGTCCTTCAGCCAGGGGGAGGGCACGGATTTTTCGGTGATCTCATATACCCCAGGCAGGAGGTTCTTCAGCTCGGCTTTTCCGTCCGGCCCGGTCTCGATCTCGTCCACGGAGTGCCCGTCCGCCGCGCGGACGATAAAGATCGTATGCTCAATCGGGCTGCCATCGTCCGCGTCATTTTTGTATACGTACAAATTGGGGCGCTTGTGGTTTTCCAGCACGATAGTGCTGGTTTTTCCGGGAAACAGCTCCACATGATGCTCTTTCAGGTCGATGATGTGGTCGTTTTTCGTGGCGGTTTCTTTTAGGGAGTACACACCCGGCTCCAGCCCTTCCCACAGGATCTCGCCGTTTTTATCGGTGACGCGGTCCAGGTAATGGGAACCGTCCTCGATCCTGGCCAGCCGGAAGGAAACACCCTCCAGAGGGCTGCCGTCCGAGCTGGTTTTCGTCAGAAGGAGGGAAGGCTTCTTGGAGTTGGTGAACACGAACTGCACATTCTCGTTGGGCTTCAGCTCGATGATCCGCTGGAAGTCATCGATCACATAGCCGGGACACTCCAGCTCCTCCACCACCATGGCGCCCAAGGGGAGCTTGGACAGGTCGATGGTACCGTCCACTCCGGTGGTCAGCTCCTCCGGCCCCCAACTCCCGTCCACCGCCGTGAACTTAAATTTGGCGTTGGCGATGGGCTTGCTGAGGCCGGCGCTGTCCACCTTGATGAGGTGCATTCCGGGCTTCAAATCGTTGAAAAACACCAGTTCCTGGGTGGCCGTCTGGCCCGCTTTCAGCTCGATCTGCTGGGGGGTGGTGGTGACGATGTGAGCGTCGTCGCTGGACACCTCCTTCACCAAATAGGTTCCGGGATCGAGGTCGAACAGCTCGATCACACCGCTTTCCGGCGTGGTCTTGGTGTCGAACAGCTCGGCGTCCTTATAGATCTCGAAGGTCACCCCGGACAGTTTTGTGCCGCTGGTCCGGTCATATTTGATGATCCGGAGGGAGGGCTTGGACAGGTTGACCACCGTCAGGACGGGGTCGTCCTCGATGGCAGGGTCGTAGGGGTCGATGTGGATGCCGTGGGAAGTGCGGTCCAGCACATAGCCGGCCGGAGCCACCTTTTCCACCACCTCAACGTAGGCTTCCTCCTGGATGCCGGTCACCCTGGCCTCGCCGGAGCTGTTGGTCTCAACGGAGGTGATGAACTTGCCGTCCGCATACACATCGAAAACCGCGCCCTCCAGGGAGGTACCCAGCTCGTTCACCTTCAGGATGGTGAGGCTGATGTCCCTGACGTTCTCAAAGACCAGCAGCACGTCCCGTTCGCCGGTCCATTCCACCGTCTCCACACGGGTGTCCTTCAGGTAGCCGGGGGCGCTGGACTCCTCCGTCACCCGGTAGCTGCCGTAGGGCAGCTCATCCCCCTGGAAGGAGATCGTGCCGTCAAAGCCGGTGATGCCGGTGGTGGTGTAGTCCCCATCGATCTGCTCAAAACGGAACACGGCCCCCTGCAAACTGCCCTTATTCTGGGCGTCGACCTTCTTGACGGTAAAGCCCTTTTCGGACTCGTTGGGCACGGTCACATACTCGGTGCGGCCGGGGGTGAGGGTGATGTTCATGGGGGCGATGACCTGGTGCCCCTCCGGGGCGGTGGTCTCGGTCAGGGTGAATTTTTCATCGGCGGGGAGGTCCGTCCAGACCACCTGTCCATTGCGGTCGCTGGTGCCGGAGACGGTGGTGCCGCCGCTGCCGGTGAGGGTGAACTCGGCCCCCTCCAGGGGCGCGCCGCCGGGGCCGGTCTTGACGATCTGGAGGCTGGCGGTGTCGGGTTCCTCCGTGCCGCTCCACTTGAAGGGGGCCTGGGCCTCCAGGGTGGTGTAGCCGGGGTCGGAGATGATGTAGGACTGCTCGGTGGAGCTGGGGTTGTTGGCCAGGAACAGATTGAACTGAGCCACGCCGCCAACAGCTTTGATGGTAAAGCCGCCCTCATCGGCCGCATTATCCACGGGGATGCAGACCTTGAACGCGCCGTAATACTCGCTGCCATTGGCGTTGAGGTTGGTGCCGCGCTGCTTGCTGGTGTCCACCTTGTAACAGACGGCCCCGTTCTCCTGCACCGTCTCCAGGGGGGAGCCGTTCTCGGCGGTGAAGATGGTCCCCTGGGGGGCGTCGGTGGAATAGACCTTGGTGGTGTAGCCGTCGATCCAAGTGGAGGTGGCGGAGGCCACATACATGGTGCGGGTGTAATACTCTTTCCCGCCGATGGTCTCCTTTTTGATGCCGTCCTCGTTGTCGGCGGCGGCGCCCTCCAGGCCGTACTCGTTGAGGACTTCCACGCCGCGAACATCCCTGTCCTCCTCGGCGCGGAGGTACAACCCGGTATAGAGGTATTTCGACCAGCCATTGGCGAGGCTCAGGATGGCCTTGACGCTGTCGTACACCCGGATCTGCCGGGCGTCCGCGGTCGGCACCACCAAGGAGGCCCGGCCTGCGGTGAAGGAGGTGCCGGGGACGGAGAGCTGATCACAGGTGGCCCAGACCGCCACCTGGGTGGCGTACTTGTACTCGTCCTCGGTCAGACTGGCGATGCCCCGCACATCGTCCGCGTGAAGCTCCTTGAACTGTGCCAGGGTGCGGTTGGGGTAGCCGTTGGCGAAAGCTCCCATGGTCTTGGGGCTGCGGTTGTACTCCTGAATGGTGAGGGACTTGGAGGGGGACACCCCCTTCAGGCCCCAGTTGACGCAGTAGGCGGCGCCAGTGAGGCCGTCATTGCTGGTATACTTCCAATAGCCGCCGCCGATGGTGCCGCCGCTGCTCTTGCTGAGATAGCTGCCGAAGCCGGCCTGTTGGATGGTGACGCTGCCGCTGCCGCCCAGCGTGGCGGCGCTGGCGGGCAGGGTGAACAGGCCGGCCAGCGTGGCCACCACCAACAGAAGGGATAAAATTCGGGTAAAAGGCTTACGTTTCATAAGGTCTCCTTTCTTATGCGATCTGTTTGAGAACAAAAAAGCTGGCGGGCTGTTTTCACAGCCTGCCAGCGTAGGGGATCGGTCTTTACTTTGTGGAGCCAGGTACAAATAGTTCTTTGAGGAAGGCGGTGGCCTCCGGGGCCTGATCCTTCCCGGTTTGATAGGTCTCGATGAGCAGGACGCCGTTCCTGCCGGAGAGGTCGTTGGCGGACACGTCCACATGGAGCCATTGGCCGTCCACATACACGAGGTTCCAGGTGTGGGTTTTGCTGCTGACGGTGAAGCAGGGGATGTCCGCTGCGGCACAGAGGAACTTCATCGCTCTGGCGTAGGACCCGCAGGCCGCTTTCAGTTCCCCGGCGTGGGGGGAGAAGGTCTGGGTGATGCCGGAGGTTTTTCCCTTTTCATAGGTCAGCAGGGTGCAGATGTAGTCGTTGAAGGCTTCCACCCGTTCCCGGTCCGTCATCTCCGCCGTGGCCTCGATGACCGGCTGGATGAAGTCCAAGGGAGCTTGATAGTTTTCCGGCATTTCTGCGGACACGGCGAAGTAGTCCAGATACCGCCAGTAGTCGGTGAAGCCCTGGGGCACATAGTGTTCATACCGCAGCACCCCTTCCATGCGGCCCAGCACCTGCTTCACCGCGCCGTAGTCCTCCTTAGACACCATGGTGTAGGCGGGGGCGGTACCGCTGGTCCCGTCCACCATGGTCTGGCGGATGGCGTTGTACAACTCCCGGCTGTACACGCCAGTGAACACCTCCGGGCTGGCCTCTTGGGAGAAGTCCTCCCTGCTCCAGTGATCCGCGCTGATGGCGTAGGGGGCGGGCGTCTGGGGCCGGTACTCCGCCGCCTGGGCGGGGACGGCCAGCAGGGCTGTGGTCATGGCTCCTGTCAGCAGCAGGGATACGATTTTTTTGCTTTTCATGCTCGATTCCTCCGTTTCGTAATATGGTGGGGCTTTCGCAAACCGAACCATACCACAGAAGGTGGGGAAAGTCGAACACAATCGGCAGACAGCCGTGGGGAAATGACGAACAGTGTTATCCCTGCTGGATGGCGGTGACCTTCCAACGGTACTCCGGCTGGTTCATGACGCAGGTATAGAGCGTCACCCGGTTGTCCGTGGTGGGAGCAGTGCCGCTGGAGTCGTTGACGCTGACCTTCTCCACGCTGGCCACAGCATAGGTGCGGGTCCCCAGCATGGTGGTCAGGGTGACGATATCACCTGCGGACAGGGTGTGGAGTTTCCCGAAATCATTGCGGACACCCCGGTTGTGGCCAGCCAGGGCCACGTTGCCGTCCCAGATGCTGGTGTTGGTGAAATGGCCCGCGCCTTTCAGCAGGGGGGCGCTGCCGGTGCCCTCGTAGATGCCCACCGTCAGGCCGATGGAGGGGATCTTGAGGATGCCCAGGCTGCCGTTGGCATAGTACAGGCCGCTGGTCACCTCGGTGTAGCCGCTGCCCTGGGCGATATCGGTGGGGCCGCTGCCGGGTATCTGGGTCGTGGTGATGCTGCCGCCCACCGAGGGGTACTGGCCGGGGACGACAGAACTGCCCGCCGTCCCTCCGTTGATGTTGGCGCTGCCCACCTGATTCACCAACCCGCCGCTGAGAGCGCCGGGGACGAGGTTGGGCGTGAGATACTCGCCGCTGCCGGGGAGGTAGCTGGTGGGGGTCCCGAATCCGGGGGCCACAAGGGCCGTGTTCTTGCTCCGATCCACGTTGGGGTCCTCCCACTCGTAGATGGTGTCATCGCTGGTGGGCTGGCCGAAGAGGTAGTCCTCCGGGGCGTCGAAACTGTATTCCAGCGCATGGGCCGGGACGCAGCAGAGGGCGCACAGCATCATGGCCAGCAGAAAACTGCGGATCTTCAAGGGCTTCATCTCCTCTCTTTGAATTTCTTAAAGGCGAACACACCGCCAACACCCAGGGCCAGCACCACCACCCCGATGATCACGGGGTGCTTCAGGCCGGACAGATCCACAGGCTCCTTGGCGGTGTCCGGGGCCTCCGTGCTGCCGGGGGCCTCCGTCTGACCAGGGGCGGGGTCATGCTGCTCGTTGCCGCCAGGGGCTTCGGACTCCTCCGGGGCCTTTTCGCTGCCGAAGATGGCGGTGTAGGTGACCACGGCACAGTTGGGCTTGGATACCTCGCCGGTGTAGCTGGCGCTGACCGTGTAGCCGGTGGCATACCGGCTGCTGGCGGTCCCGGTATAGCTGGCGGTGGCGGTGTACCGGGTGACGGGGTTGCCCTCGCCGTCCACATCCATGGACTCGCTCCACTTCACATCCCCCAGGGTCAGGGTCTTGCCCTTGTCCTCGATGCTCTTGGGGATGAGAGACACATCCGCCTCAGACAGATTGGGATAGCTGCGGCTGGCGGTAAGGGTGCTGGTCTTGGTGGCGTAGCCGTCCGTGGTCACTTGTACGCTGGTGTGGTCCAGCCTCAAGATGCCCACATAGCCGTCCTCGGTGGCCACCTCCATCTCCGCGTCCAGCCGCTGGAGGATAGTCTCCAGGCTGTTGGTGTCGCTGGCCTGGGTGATGGTCTCGGTGTGGGTCTGGATGTCCACCCCCACCTCGTCCTTACGGGTCATGTCCAGCAGGTAATACCTCCGCCCGTTGCGGATGAAGTCCTCCGTGGGGATGAGGCCGGGATCGTCCGAAAGGGAAAGCTGGTACACCTTATTGATGCGCAACTCGTCCAAGGGGCCGTAGGTGTACTCCTCCACCGAAATGGGGTAATAGCTGGCGCTCTGGCCCGTGTCATCTGCGGCCAGGGCGGTGGCGCTCCCGGCCATGACGAGGGCCAGGGCACACAGGATAGTGAAAATGCGTTTCATGGTATTCTCCTCCGTTTTTTCGTATTTTTTAGCCTGGATGATGCGATTATCTGGCAATACTTTGGCGCTGATCCCCCCTTTCTCCGGCGTGCCCGCGCTGCTGCAGGTACGCGTTCCAGTCCTTCCCCTGGGCAGGTGTCCGGGTGGACACGTCATAGCCCTTCTGCCCGTATTCCGCCCGAAGCTTCTCTGTGGCCTCCTGCCCCGGCCCATCCGCGTCCAGACACAGGACGATCCGCTTCAGGTGCGGATTCTCCCGCAGGTAGGTGTCCAGTGGGCCTTGGTACAGGCCGCATAAGGTCACGGCGTTGCTGGTGACCGCCCGGTGCAGAGTGCAGAAACTCATCAGGTCGATGGGTGCCTCGAACACCGCCACCCAATCCAGGGCTGGGTCGCAGGGGAGCCGGAAGGCCACATCTTTGTTGCTGCCGGGAACATCTCCTTTGAAGCCGGAGCCGTTCAGGTCGTAGGTGCCGCGCTTGCTGGCGAACACCGCCTTGCCGCCAGCCTCCCAACCCACGAAGACGCAGTTGTGGTGCAGGCTGTCCTCATAGAGCAGGCCGGAGTTGATGAAGCCCCGGATGACCTGGGCGGCGATGCCCCTCTTTTGAAGATAGGCAAACACCCGCCACTGGTCCGCATGGGCGATGGGCAGGGCAAAGACAGGCTTTTCTGACCGCTCGGCTGGCTTGGGGCGCGGGGCGGGGGAGTCCCTGGAACGCTTGCCGTTGAACTCCAGCAGATAGTTCACCGCTTCCCGGAAGTCCTTGCCGCAAAACTCCTGCAAAAACGTGATGGCGTCCCCGCCTTTGCCGTTGGAGTACCGCTTCCAGGTGCGCCGGTCCTTGATGCGAAGGCTGTCCATCTCCCTGGTGGTGTGGTACCGGCTGCCCAAGCGGCGGATGGTATAGCCCAGGTGTTCCAGCAGATCCGGCAGGTCTGTCCCCTTGGCGGTCTCCATCTCCTCGTCCGTGAAACGGAAATCCGGGGCATAGTCTTGTTTCGTAATGTTTGATCACCTCCTTCTGGCGAAACGAAAAAAGGCGGGCCAGAACATCCCGTTGCTGGGATGCTCTGGCCCGCCTCTTTTTTCGGTCATCTGTCCGGCTGGTTTCTGTGCTTGGAAGAACGCTTCCGGCTGGAACACCTCTGCCGCATGGGCGGGCTGGACTCCCGCTCATCGCGCAACTTCTCCCACAGCGGATTTACCTCAATGGCAACGCTCCCACTGTCCACGTCAATGGTGATGCGGCCTGCGGTGATAGGGCTGGAGGCCATCAGCCGGGACAGCTTCTCCGCCATGGAGGACTCCGGGCCATAGACAGCCTTGTTGGCTTCCACACTGGCCGTCTGCATATTGCGGTAGTCGAACCGCTGGATGGGCTCTGTTACCGTGATGCCGACGCGTCCTGCCTGGGCCGCCGCCGCATCCAGCAACTCCTGGGGGTCGAACTGCCTGAAGTGGAGGGTGTAGAACCGCGTCTCTGCCCCATGCTCCCGCACCGTGCAGATGCCCATGGTACTGAGCGTGTCGGGGGCATTCGGCGTGGACAGGATCTGAAAATCCTGCCACTCCTGTTTGCCGATCTCCTGCAGGGGCATCCCTGCCTGAAGGTAGATCGCTGTACCCACCAGCTCCCACGGCAGGATGCCGTGATCCTTGTCTTTGCACAGATCGTATACCTTCTGCAGCGTCTCCGGGGTGAAGTGGTTTGAGATGAAGGAGAAGGTGTAGTACAGATCCTCCTTCATCTCAAACCAAAGGCTGTGGGCAAGGTCCAGCAGGCTGTCGTTGACCTCCGCGCTGGGGGCGGGGATCAGCGTGGCCATGCGCACAGTAAACTCCTGGTCGGTCATATAGACTTTTTGATTCATGGCGTCCTCCTCATCCGTATTTTCATGTTATATGCGGCCAGAGCGGCCCAGGCCGATCCGTTGGGATGGCCTGGGCCGCTCTGTTGCTGCTGTCACTTGTCCTGGCTTTCGGGGAGGCCCGCCTCGTCCTCACACGGCTCGTCACCGCCCTCACCGGGGATGTCCTGGGGCAGGATGCCGCCGTCCTCCGGCTGGGTCTCACAGAGGCCGGTATCGGCTCCCTCGCCGGGCTGTTCCTCCTTCTCAGGGATGTCCTCCTCCGCCTGCTGTTCGGTCCCGTCCAGCGCCGCCTCCACCAGCCCCAGGGGAAGGCCCGCCTCGTCCTCACACCGCTCCTCATCGTCCTCGCCGGGGATGTCCTGGGGCTGGATGCCGCCGTTCTCCGGCAGAGCCTCACAGGGCCCGGTATCGGCTCCCCCGCTGGGCTGCTCCGCCTGCTCAGGGTCCTTCGCCGCCTGCCGCTCGGCCTCGTCCAGTGCTGCCTCCACCAGCCCCAGCACGAACTCCCGCTGGGTCAGCTTCCGGCCCGTGCGCTGGGTCTCGCGCTCCAGGTGGGCTTTGATCCGCTGGAAGAGGTCCTCCGGGATCTGGAATGCCATCGTTCGAGTGTTGTTGTTTGCCATGGTCACTTTACCTCCATTTTCTTTCATTTCGTAGTATTCGAGCAACAGGTTGGTGATGTACTGGGCGGTGGTCAGGCCCGACTGCTCTTTGGCCTCGCAGACCCGTTCGTGAAGGGCGGTGGGAATCTGGGCACATAAATTTTTGGTCTGGGCCATTACTGTTCCTCCTTTTTGAACTCTGGCGCGTTCTCAACGTAATCGTGGACCATCTCCAGCAGGATAGATTTGAGGGTGCAGCCCCGGTAAAAACACAGCAATTTCAGTTTTTTGTGTTCTGCCGCTTCTACCGCAAAATTAAGGTATTTGCTGTCGGACGCCATTTCTTCGTGCCCTCCTTTCGGATTGGTAGGCCAAGTATAGCCGAAAGGCATCGACAAAGCTATCACCAATACCAACAAGGAATGACAGACAAACCAAGCATGACCACCAATGTGAACAGTCGAGGAAACAAAAAAGCCGCCCGCCGTCCTTACCAATGTTTGGCTGGACAGCGGGCGGCCTTCTTCGCTTTTTGAATGCTTGAGAGTTCAAGTCATGCGGGTTTTCTGAAATCCTCAAATCCGGCGGATTTGCATCTCCGAAACGTTATTTTTATTTTACGGCCCCTGGATTTTCCAATTCGCGGTTATTGTTTTCGATTTCTTTCATTTTCTTTCTATATGCGCAAAAATCCCGCACCGAAGTGCGGGATTTTTGCCTGCATCTTTTTTGTCAATGCAAGTTGGCGCGGAAGGAGGGATTTGAACCCTCGCACGGTGTTACCCGCCTACTCCCTTAGCAGGGGAGCCCCTTCGGCCACTTGGGTACTTCCGCGTGTCGAAAACATCAGATGGTGTGAACTTATAATTTGGCGGAGAGAGTGGGATTCGAACCCACGGCCCTTTCGGGTCACCGGTTTTCAAGACCGGCTCCTTAAACCACTCGGACATCTCTCCGAATCGGTAACCGTCAGGCGCATGTGATATGTTACCACATGGAGGCGGGTTTGTCAATGGGAAACTTTCTCTTTCATGCGTTAAGATGAGAAAATAAAACGGGGACTGCCGTTTAGGCAGTCCCCCGTGAAATTCTGGATCATGGCGCAAATTCCCGCCGCTCAAAAAGGGTCCATTCATTCTCGAGCAAGACAACAAACCCATCAGAGGTCATTGCGTAGGGGGAATCCAGGCCGTCAAAGTTCGCCTGTCCATCCTCCTCCGGCCACTGCGAAGGGGAGACAACGGACGCAATTCTTCCCAGAATCTCTTCCACCTCACCGGGCATTTGTTTTCCTGTGGTGCAATAAATGTCACCGCCATACATGACAGACGGCGCACAGGTGCTGGGCGCAGAGTCTTTGCCCTGACACCCGGCGAGCCCGAGAGCAAGCGCCAGCAGGAGCAGCAGCATGCCATATTTTTTCACATTGATTCCCCCCAGAGTGATGTGTTGAAAAGGGCCCTTCCCCGCCGGGGCGGCGCAGATGCTAGGAGGGGAGCAGGCCGCAGATGAGGATGACCAGCACCAGCAGCGGCAGGACAAATTGAAAATAGGGCTTGAGCCAGCGGGGCATTTTGATGCCCTCGCCGGTGTTCACCTCCGCCAGGTACCGGTCATAGCCCCAGCCCCATTTGGACACGCAGAACAGCAGGTACACCAGGGAGCCGATGGGAAGGAGCAGGTTGGACACCAGGAAGTCCTCGAAATCCAGCACGTCCCGGCCCAGGATGCGCACCTCGCTCCACAGGTTGTTCCCCAGCACGCAGGGCAGGCTGGCAAGGAGGATGAACACGCAGTTGATGACGGCGGCCTTCTTCCGGCTCCAGCCGAAGTTGTCAATGGCGTTGGCCTGGAGGTTCTCAAACACGGCGATGACGGTGGAGAAGCTGGCAAAGGTCATGAACAGGAAGAACAGCGTTCCCCACAGCCGCCCCCCGGCCATGTTCAGGAACACCTTGGGCAGGGTGTAGAAGATGAGGGACGGCCCCGCGTCCGGCTCCACCCCGAAGGAGAAGCAGGCGG
>ERZ808037.941-NODE-941-length-22301-cov-4.609791_pt1 | contig 22301 bp, 16 predicted proteins | sample MGYA00380190_ERZ808037 | MGnify/ENA primary metagenome ERZ808037 (study PRJEB31490, sample SAMN06133399) | mouse gut metagenome | isolation source: J9 | host: mice | place: China: Chengdu | collected 2015-05 ... | reverse complement strand
TATATCCAGCGTGAAAAAATAACCGTCGCCTGCAATCTGTTAGAGCACACAGACCGCCCCATATCAGAAATTTCAGTTTATCTGGGCTTTAAGAGCCAGAGCAATTTTGCGGCTATTTTCAAAAAATGGCGGAATATGACACCTACGGAATACCGGGATATAAATTATCGGGAAGTGTACTGACACACTTCCCGATGCTTGAAATAGCCCACTCATCTATTCTTTTGAACATCCTGCCAGTTGGCATTGTTCAGGATTTCCGCATTGTCGCCGAGGAAAACCGTGCCTGCGGTTTCATCCCCCTGCAGATGATACATCAACCAGGCAGTCATATAGCCATCGGCATAGGGCAGCATATCCCCATGTCCTGTATCCGTTCTCCGTGCCAGTACCTTTGTAGTGGTCAAGCATTTTTGTAACGCTTGTGGCTAAAAAATATTTCTTTTATTACCAGGATTGCGGCGGTTTCCGCCACCCTTGACAGACGTCCAAAGGGATGCTGCCAGATGGGTACCGACGGCGAAGAACTCAGGAACAGGATTTTACCTTATGCCCGCCGTCGGGGTTGGAAGTGTACCATCCCTTTGGGCATCCGTCAAGGGCAGGCCCCTGCGGGGTGGCTGCTTTTCCTTCCTCCGGCTCGGAATCTTGGAACAGCCAGCCAGCACCTGCTCTTATGCACACCGTGCTTCAAAAGGGGTTTTATATCCGTTATAGGAATGCGGCCGCATATGGTTGTATGTGACATAGGCGAATTCTTCCACTGTCTGATACAGGGCTGATTCTTCCCTGAATTCATACAGCTTTGTGCATTCGTTCTTCAATGTGTTGAAATATCTCTCCATTGGGGCATTGTCGTATGGGTATCCGGCTTTACTCATGCTCTGGAGCACATGAACGGATTCGCAAAACCCTGTGAAAGCTTTCGATGTGTACTGGCTCCCCTGGTCACTGTGCAGGATAAGCCCATCTTCGGCCGGCCGCTGTGATTCCAATGCTTTTTGCAGTGTGCGGATCGCCAATTCACTGGTGATGTGCCTGTCCGTTATGCTGGCGATCACGCTCCGGTCATGGAGGTCTATGATGGTGCAGTTGTACCGGACATCCCCGTGCAACCGTTCCCGTCGGCACTGGCTCCGACAGAAGTCCCCTGTCAACGCCTGCTGCTGCCAATATCTCCCCGCTCCAGTCCAGTTTTGCAATATCAAAAGCCATCGTCCTGGCCGCCAGAGAATAATCGATCTGTGCTCTTCCTGTCAAATGCCAGACCACATAGTCTTCCATCAACAATATTCTTCTGGTATTTTCATAGATCTCCGGATGATGCTTCCTGATCCACATGATCTTGGCAATGCTGTACATCTCATGAGGACGCAGACCGGTAATACCCGCGATCCGCCTTTCTCCCAGCTTCTCTGCCAGACATGCACACTCTTTTTTCCCTCTTGGATCCGTATAGAGCATAGCCGGATGAAGCGGGTGTCCCGTCTCATCCACACAGACAAAAGTCTCTCCGAAACTTGTAACACCGATCCCCGCAATATCCGGATATTTGTATGCCATTTCCCGTATCACCCGGAACACGCTGTCCATCACGGCAGAAGCATCCATCTCATGACACCCCACCGCCCGCTTTACCGTATAGTCACGGTAAGCCTTATCCAGAAACCGTCCCTGTGCGTCAAACACAGTGCATTTACATCCGGTCGTTCCGATATCCAATCCCGCTGTCTTCATAGCACCACCCCATTATCATTCCTGCAGTACTCAGTCAATCTCCACCCATTCATAGCCCAGATAGACGGTAAATGCCTCATGCAGTATCTCTTTCATATGTCCCGCGCCGACACTGGTATGGTGCTTAAAGCCTCCTCTTGCCAGCCGGATCATCTTATCCTGCATATCCGGTATCTCACAGACACCTCCACAGCCGAAAAATGCGTCCTCAATCGGATCCTCCGTAAATCTTGCCTCAGATGCATACACCAGGATCCTGCCGTCCCTGGTCTGGCAGTTGGACAACGTAACGTCTCCTGCTTTGATTCTTCCTTCGCAGGTTCCGCAGCCACTCCCGGCATCCGTTTTGTCAAACATTTTATGACTGGTCACTCTGCCCTTATCTGTCATCAGGGATGTAGGAACCGGTCCGCAGTGAAACAGGATCACCTTATTCTCATCCTCCCCGTAATTGTTGTTCCAGTCGAGTACCGTCGTCGGCATCCCGCTGGCAAGCGCCATGGCACGCATGGTGACAGCGGAACACAGATCGATCTCGCAGGAAGCCGTTATCCCCCTGTCATTCAGTTCCGACAGCAGTACACAGGGACAGACGCGCAGGATCTCCTCCATTTCGTTCCAGCAGCGCAGCGCCAGGGCATCCAGATGATAAGTCTCTATATACTCGTCAATGACCACCGCAATCTTTGATAAAGTGTTCCTTTTTGTCTCCGGCACCGCAGTGAAATCAGAATAATGCTCCAGCGCCGCTTTCTTTGCCAGCACCCGTTCCTCCGTATCGGACAGCTTTCCAACCTTGAAGACAAGTTCACTCAGGTCAAAAGACTCCACGTTGATCCCATACTTCTGCAGGGCGATCTCATCAAAGCGCACAGTCTTAAATGCAGTCGTTCTTGCCCCGATACAACCGATATTACAGCGTTTCATGCCATTGACTACCCTGCATATGGCCGCAAAGTCACGCAGATTCTGTGCAAAAGCCGCAGACAGGGGGTGTACCACATGCGGTTTCATGACGGTAAAGGGTACCTGATACTGCGTAAAAACATCCGTCACAGAGAATTTCCCACAAAAAGCGTCCCTCCTGTGCTCAAAATCCATCTTCCCGATTTCATCCGGGTATGCCTGCAGCAGGATCGGCACACCGGCATCCTGTAAAGCAGTGACCGCACCATTTTCATCTGCGAAGATCGGCATGGAAAAGATCACACCATCATATTCCCCCTCATGCTGCTTTAACCATTTCGCATACAAAAGTCCTTCGTCCCGTGTCTCGATTCCGCCATATCTGGTAAGTTCCGCATCCATGACAATGTAATCATATCCTGCATCCGTCACCGCCTTCGCCATATCTTCCCGTGCTCCATAGATCAGTTCCCCCGGCATAAATCCCCTGTTGCAAAATGCCAGTGCAAATGTCATCCTTTTTTCCATGACCAGCCTCCCTTTCTCTTCTGCCTGTCACTGCAGTGCAAACTGCTTCATCGCCGTCTTCACATTCTCTTTCATGGCCGCTCTCGCCGCCATGGATATGGAAGAAAAAAATACCTGTTCCCCCGCCTTAAGGCTTCGCAGATAGTCTTCCGCCGCATTACCGCCGGCCTTATCCATATAAGTAAAATAATTGATCTTGCGCACGCCTGCCGCAATCGCTTTCCGGTAATCCTCTCTGCCAACCCCGGAACCGCCATGCATCACAACCGGAATCTGATCTGCAAGTTTTCTCACATTTCTTACCACATCCAGATCAAGCCGCGGCTCTGTCAGATAGATGCCATGCGTCGTGCCAAAAGAGCACGCCAGTGCATCTATTCCTGTCTCCTTCACAAAGACGGAGGCCAATTCCGGGTCGGTATAGATCCTGGTCTCGTCTTCCTCCTCGGGATTTGTTCCACTCCCGGACTCTCTCCTGCCCATAGATCCCAGTTCCGCCTCCACCGACGCTCCGCTCTTTGCCGCCATCTCCACCGCTTTCTTCGTGTTCGCAAGGTTTTCTTCATAAGGACACGTGGAGCCGTCATACATAATCCCGGTAAAACCGATCTCAAGCGCCTGCTGCAGATATTCCAGTGTCTCGCCATGATCCAGATGTACACAGACCGGAACCCTGGCGTGCTTTGCCATCTCCACCATAACAGGCCCTATGACGGTAAGCGGAATCCACGGCTCATGACACTGGGCAAACTGGAAGATCACCGGCAGTCCCAGTTCCTCCGCCGCTTCCTTCACCGCCTGCAGCGCTTCCAGATTCGGTGTGTTAAAAGAACCGACCGCGATATTCCTATCCTCTGCGATCCTAAGCACTTCCTTCAATGTTGCCAGCATGATTTTCCCTCCTGCTTCTTATTCTGCCTTTATCATACCGGGTGCAGAAATGAATTTATATAGTGTTTTGTTCTATTTACTTTGAATCTGTTCGCAAAAAAATATCGGGTAGAAGATAGATAATCATTTTATCTACCTTCTACCCGATTGGTACTCTTTTCCCTGCTCATACCGCTTAATATCCTTCAATTCCTGATACAGCACCCTGTAATTCTCATACCGCACCCGGCTGATCCTGCCGTCCTCCACGGCTTCCTTCACCCCGCAGGACGGCTCGCTCATATGCGCGCATCCGCTGAAACGGCAATACGGTTCGTACTGCACGAACTCTGGATAATACTGTCCCAGCTCTTCTTTCGTGATCTCGGCGATGCTGAGTGAGGTGAAGCCCGGCGTATCCATGATATAGGATGCCTCCCCCAGCGCGATGATCTCCGAATGGCGCGTGGTATGTCTGCCCCGCTCGATCTTCCTGCTGATCGCTCCTGTCTCCATTCCGGCCTGCGGTGAAAGCCTGTTGATCAGCGACGACTTGCCCACGCCGCTTGGCCCCGCCACGGTGGTGGTCTTCCCCTGCAGAAGCGCCCGGATCTCCTCCACGCCCTCATTCTCCAGCGCACTGAAAAATAAAACCCGGCAGCCGCAGGTCTCATAGGCCTGCCGCAGCGCTTCCTTCTCCCCGGCGGACGCGATATCCTGCTTGTTAAAACAGATGATGGTCGGCAGACCCTGCCGCTCCATCCGGATCAAAAATCTGTCCAGCAGGTTAAAATTCGGCTGCGGCTTGACAATGGCGAAGATGACCAGCGCCTGATCCACATTGGCCACTGCCGGCCGCAGCAGAGCATTCCGTCTCGGCAGGATCTCCCGGATATTGCCTGTCATCTGCGCATCGTCAAGCACATCCACAAGCACGTCATCCCCTACCAGAGGCTTTACGCCGTCTTTTCTGAAAATTCCCTTCGCCCTGCACTCGTAGGTTCCCTGTCCTTCCACATGGACATAATAGAACCCGGCGATTCCTTTGATGATCTTGCCCTGCATGCCCCGTCCCTATTCCTGTGTAAAATTGACATCCCGCCGCACGGTCCTCTCCTCCGAAACAGGCGGAGTCGTCACCGTCTCTCCCGTATTGGGATCCGTCGCAGTCACCGCTTCCTTCTCCACCTGAAAAGTGAATGTGATCGTTCCGGTGGCCGATCTGATCCCCGTATAATTGGCCGCCACCGGAAAAGTGGTGGACTGTGTGCTCAAAAGCTGCGTACCGTCCGCCGCCGTGAGCGTGACATTTACCGACATACCGTTGTGATAATCCGGATCTTCCGTGGGCGCGGCGATCCCTTCCGTATATTTATAGGTAGCCGCTTCCGGTCCCGTACTGATCGACAGATCTATGGCCGTCCCTTTATCCACATAAGAACCTACAGAATAACTTTGATAACAGACTTTGCCTGTCAAAGACGCATCATCATTGCTGACCGATGTCACATTGCCGACCGGAAGACCAAGCTCCGTCAGGCTCACCGTGGCATCCATCTCATCCATACCGACAAGGTTCGGCACCCGCACCTTGTTCTCGTCCGTGCCCTGGCTGACACGGATCGTAACAGAGGAACCCTGGGGCGCAGTCGTCCCCGGTTCCGGCGACTGCGAGATGACGTAGCCGTTTTGCACCGACGCATCATACCCTTCCGTCACATTGACCACGAACCCTTCTTTCTCAAGAATGGTCGTCGCCTCTTCCTGTGATTTGCCGGTGGCGGACGGCACCTTGACGCCCTCTGCACTCTCGGCCACGGTCATGGAAATCACGGTGCCTTTGTCTATCATAAGACCGTCCTGTACGCTGGCCCGCAGAACAGTGCCCGCATCGTAGGCGTTCGTTGCCTCATATTTGATTTCCGGTGTCAGACCCAGATCCAGCAGGGAACGCTTGGCTTCTTCCACGTTCATGCCCACGACTCTGATCATCTCCACCTGTTCTTTCTCTTCTTCCGTGTCAGCCTGCTGGCTGTCCTCCGTCTCCGCGCCGATCTGGAACACGCCGAAAGCCCTGCCGGCTACGAAGATGATGATACCGCCCACCAGCAGCGCCGCCACTACCGCCAGGATCGTGGTGATCCGCTCCATCTTGGGATCGTAATCGTCGTCCTCATCATCCCAGTCGTCCTCATCCTCGTCTTCTTCGTCCTCGTCATCCTCGTCTTCATAATCGCGCATGGCGTTCTTTTTCAGGCGCATGGCCTCTTCCATGGAATCCCGTCTGTCGGACTGCCGCTTGATCTGTGCCATATCCCTGTCCGTGATCATTCTCGTGGATGCCTCCTCGTCAGGATCCACCAGCTTCACGAAATCTTCGTCCGGATTGATCAGGGACTGCTTGAGATCAACGATCAGTTCCTGCATGGACTGATAGCGTCTGTCCGGACTCTTCTGGCAGCATTTACACACGATCTGTTCCACGCTGATCGGAATCTCCGGCACATAGTCTCTCGGCGAAGGCATCTCCTCCTGAATATGCTTGATGGCGATCGCCACCGTGGTCTCTCCGTTAAAAGGCACCCTGCCCGTCAGCATCTCGAACATGGTGATACCGAGCGAATAGATATCGCTCTTCTCATCGCTGTAACCGCCTCTGGCCTGCTCCGGCGAAGTGTAATGCACCGATCCCATCACATTGGAAGTGATCGTATTGCTGGTGGCCGCCTTGGCGATGCCGAAGTCCGTCACCTTCACCTTGCCTTCCTTCGAAATGATGATATTCTGCGGCTTGATATCCCGATGAATGATATGGTTGTTGTGGGCCGCTTCCAGCCCCATGGATACCTGAATGGCGATGCTCACCGCCTCCTTGACGGACAGTCTCGCCTTCTTCTCGATATATTTCTTCAACGTGATACCTTCTACCAGCTCCATCACAATATAGTAGATACCACCCTCTTCGCCCACATCATATACATTGACGATATTCGGATGCATAAGTCCGGCCGCCGCCTGCGCCTCGACCCTGAACTTGGACACGAAGTTGGCGTTTTCGCTGAATTCCTGTTTCAACACCTTGACCGCCACAAAACGGTTCAGCTTATAATCCTTGGCCTTATACACATCTGACATTCCGCCGGTACCGATCCGCTCCAGAATCTCATACCGCTCGCCTATCATCATACCTATCTTAATCATGTTCCACCTCGTCTGCTAACGGCTCGATAACGATCACTGAAATATTATCTTTACCGCCGTTTTGATTGGCAACCCTTACCAATTCCTCTACTCTGTCCTCAAGACTGCCGCCGCATTTCAAGATGCGGAAGATCGTCTCATCGTCCACCATATTTGTCAACCCATCAGAACAAAGTAAAACCATATCTCCCGTGTGCAGCTCCAGATTAAAAAAATCCGCCTCCACATAATCCCTTGCGCCGATCGCGCGGGTAATAATATTTTTATCCGGATGGTTCCTGGCCGAAGCCCTGTCGATCCCACCCATACGTACCATCTCTTCTACCAGGGAATGATCCTGTGTGATCTGCCTGATCCTGTCGCTGATGACATAAAGCCTGCTGTCACCCACATTGGCCACTTCCAGATACCGGCCGATGAAGGTTGCTATGACCATAGTCGTTCCCATACCGCTGTAAGAGACATCCTCCCTGGCCCGCTGCCTGATCATCCGGTTTGCCCGGTCGATGGCTCTGCCCAGGATCTTGACCGGATTCTTCTCAAAAGAGATCTCAATCTCCTCCACCAGAGTCTCCACCGCATACCTTGAGGCATAATCTCCCGCATTGTGGCCGCCCATGCCGTCCGCCACGATAAATACATTGGGCAGATTGCCGACCGGAACCTCCGATAAATAAATAAAATCCTGATTCAGCTGTCTTTTCCGTCCGATATCCGTCGTCGCATAGGATCTGAGCACTGTCTGTTCCCCCTGTTTTGCCGTTGTGACCTGTCATACCGCAGGCAGATAGCGCCCGCCGGCATGATACTTTGAATATTCTACCATAATAGGAAAAAAAGGACAAGTGCCGTGACCAAACGCTACAGATATCTGCGGCGCAGCTGTCCGCATGCCCCGTCGATATCCCGTCCCATTTCTCTTCTGACCGTCACCTGGATCCCGCTTTTTTCCAGCCGGCTCCGGAAGGCTTCCACCGCCCGGTGCTCAGACTGCACATACTCCCGTTCTTTGACCGGATTGACCGGAATCAGATTGACGTGACAGTTAAGCCCCCTGATCAGCGCGGTCAACTGCGCTGCATCCTCACTTGTATCATTGACACCTTTTACCAAACTATACTCAAAAGTGATCCGCCTGCCGGTCTGCTCAAAATAGTAGGCGCAGGTATCCAGCAGCTCCCGCAGGCAATAGCGCTCGGCCACAGGCATCAGCTTCCTCCGCTTCTCGTCCGTCGCCGCATGGAGGGAGAGGGCCAGTGTGATCTGCAGCTTCCGCTCCGCCAGCCGCCGCATCTCCGGTACCAGGCCGCAGGTGGACACCGTAATGTTCCGCTGGCTGATGTGCAGGCCGTTTTCGTCTGTCAGAAGGGTGATGAACTGCAGCAGATTGTCGAAATTGTCCATCGGCTCCCCGGTCCCCATCACCACCACATTGCTCACCCGCTCCCCGGTATGCCGCGTGATGGCATAGATCTGTTCGAGCATCTCCGAGGGCAGCAGATTCCGCTCCAGCCCGTCCAGCGTGGACGCACAGAACCGGCACCCCATCCGGCATCCCACCTGGGAGGAAATACACACGCTGTTGCCGTGCCGGTAGCGCATCCACACACTTTCCACCGTATTGCCGTCCGGCAGTCTGAACAGATACTTCCGCGTCCCGTCGATCTTCGACTCCTGCACCGTGACCATCTCCAGCACCGTATACCTGTAGCGCTCCGCACATTTCTGCGCCAGCCCACGGGGAATATTCGTCATCTCCTCATATCCTTCCGCCAGCTTTTCATGCATCCACGTATACAGCTGTCCGGCCCGGAAAGGCTTCTCCCCCAGGCTCTCCATCTCTTCCTGCAGCTGCATAAGCGTAAGCGACTTGATGTCTTTTACACGTCTGCGCAGCTTCGCAAAGAAAAACCCGTCCGTCGGATGCACCCCCGGAAGCAGCTGCACACAGCCTGTCTCGCCGTCCGCCTTTAACGCCGCCGGCAATTCCTCTGCCATGCTCACCGTCTCCATGGAAAACGTCCGGCAGATCCATCGCACCATCTCTTCGTTCTCTGCCGGATTCATCGTACAGGTGCTGTACATCATCGTGCCGTCCGCTTTCAGATACTGTACCACGTTGCTGACGATCTCCTTCTGCAGTGTGACGATCTCAGACAGGGACTGGGCGCTTACCCGGTATTTGATGTCCTGCTTCCGGCCGATCACGCCCAGCCCGGAGCAGGGCACGTCCACGATCAGCACGTCCGCACTGCCCCGCAGCGCCTCGTCCATCATCCGCGCATCCTGCAGTCTCACCGACAGATTATCGGCCCGCATCCGCTCTCTGTTCTCTTCTATCCTGGCCGTCTTATACTCCGTCAGATCGCAGGCGATCACCTGCCCTGTGCCTGCCAGCTTCGCCGCCGCATGAAGTGCCTTGCCGCCGGGTGCGGCGCACACGTCAAGCACCGTATCTCCCGCCCGGATCCCGGCCGCCTCCACCACCAGCATGGAACTCACATCCTGCACTGCAAAGGCCCCCTCCCGGTAGCCTTCCAGATTCTGGATGCCCTCCGACTTCTCCACCATAGCGGCATAGGGCAGATAGGGATGTTTCTTCACCGTCACACCGTCCTGCCGCCACATTTCCATAAGCCGCTCCCGCTCCTGCACGGGCAGTGTCTCCTGCAGCCGGATACAGACCGGTTTTCTTGTCAGAAAAGATTCCAGGATGCGCTCGCAATGCTCTGCCCCGTACACGCTGCGAAGATGCGCCGCCAGCCACACCGGCACGGAATAGCAGACCGACCAGAACGCATCCGGCTCCTTCTGCCGGTCCGGATAAACGATATCGTCCTTCCCTCTTGCCACCGCCCGCAGCACACCGTTCACATAACCCTGCAGCGACTGGAATTTCCGTTTTTTCGCCAGCTTCACCGCCTCGTTGCAGACCGCCGCGTCAGGTATATGCTCCATAAAAAGGATCTGGTAGACACTCATCCGCAGCAGTGCCCGGATAAGCGGCTTCATCTTCTGCGTCTTCACCTTCGAGAACAGATCCAGCACATGATCGATCTGGATCCTGCGCTCCACGGTCCCCTCACTGACCCTCTTGATAAAAGCCTTTTCCCGCCCGTCAAGATAGTCGTACTTCTTAAGCACATCCGCCAGCAGGATATTCACATATTCCTGCTCTCTCTCCAGTTCCAGCAGGATGTCCAGAACAATTTCTCTTGTGTCCATTCCCGTACCCCTGCTTCTTTCAGCCATCTCTTCTCCTGTCACTGCCGCCGAACAGCAGCACCAGCCGCAGCAGCTGCAGAATGGCGGAAGCCGCTGCCGCCACATAGGTGAGCGCCGCCGCGTTTAAGACGCTGCGGCAGCCGTTCGTCTCGTCCCGCTCCAACATGCCGTAATCCCCCAGCATCGCCAGCGCCCTGCCTGAGGCATTGAATTCCACCGGCAGCGTGACCAGCTGAAAGAGGACCGCCAGCGCGAACACCCAGATGCCGATCTGGATAAAAAGCTGGTTCATCCCCAGTAAAACGCCGAGAAAGATCAGTGGTATTCCCGCCCTGGAACCGATATTGGCTGCCGGGACAAGCGCCGTCCTGATCTTCAAAGGTGTATACCCTTTATGATGCTGTACCGCGTGGCCGCACTCGTGCGCCGCCACACCGACAGCCGCCAGCGAAGCGGATCCGTATACGGAATCCGATAACCGCAGAACTTTATGCGCGGGATCGTAATGATCCGTCAATTCGCCGCGCACATGCTCGATGCGCACGTCATGGATCCCCGACAGCTGCAGGATCCTCTGCGCCGCCTCCGCTCCCGTCAGGCCGCTCCTGCTCCTGATCCGCGCATATTTCTTATAAGCGGAAGAAACCCGCATCTGCGCAAAAATACACAGGACTGCCCCGATCAGCACAAGCAGATAGGTCGGATCCATATAATATCCGTAATAGTATCCCATAACAACTCACCATACCTTTCCTGATTTACTGTGTTCCTGCCCTATCCTAATTGTTCCCCGTTCTTTATCTGATATCCCAGCAGAAACTCTTTGACCGGCATCCGCCTCTTACCCTCCGGCTGTACGGACAGAATCTTCAGGATACCGTCTCCGGTCCATACATAGAAGGCGTCTTTGCTCACACCGGCCACCGTGCCGGGAACAGATGCGCCGTCCCCCTCCATCGTCACTCCCGAAAGGGTAAGCGCCTCTTTGGATGCCACTTCCTCCTCCCAGATCTTCAGGTTCTTTCCCCTGAACCTGGTGCAGGCGCCGGGCCAGGAAATCAGCCCCCTGATCAGGCAGTCCAGCTTCTTCGCGCTCTGCTGCCAGTCGATTTGTCCCATGGATTTCTGCAGCATCTTCGCGTAACAGCTCTCCTCGTCTTTTTGTCTGACCGGAACAAGCTCACCGCGCTCAATCTTCGGCAGAGCCTCCACGATCAGCTCTGCCCCGGCCCTGGCCAGCTTGTCATGCAGGCTGTCGCCGGTCTCCTTCGGGTCGATCATAACCTCCGTCTTCAACAGCATGTCACCGGTGTCGATCCCTTTATCCATCTGCATAATGGTCACGCCGGTCTTCTCTTCCCCGTTGATGATCGCCCACTGGATCGGCCCTGCACCTCTGTATTTCGGTAAAAGAGAAGCATGGATGTTCACACAGCCGTACCGGGGCATGGTCAGGATCTCCTCCGAAAGGATCTGCCCGAAGGCCGCCACCACGAACACGTCCGCCTGGTAGCTTCGCAGCACCTCCACAGCCTCTTTGTCCCTGACCTTTACCGGCTGGAATACCGGAATACCGTGCGCCTGCGCGCAGGCCTTGACCGGCGTCACCTGTACTTCCTTTCCTCTGCCCTTCGGCTTATCCGGCTGTGTCACCACCGCCGGCACCTGATGTCCGGCTGCCAGGATCGCTTCCAGCGCACCCACCGAGAAATCCGGCGTTCCCATAAAAACAACTTTCATCTGCAGCACCTCTCCTTCCTGCATCGAACGAACCGTAACATAACCGCTGCCCTACTGCTGTTCCTCCAGATCCTCCGTGTTGACAAGCGGACCTTCCACTCTCTCCACGTAAAGCTGTCCTTCCAGATGATCCAGCTCATGGCAGATGGCCCGGGCAAGCAGCTCCGTTCCTTCCAGTTCAAACGGGTTCATTTCCTCGTCATAGGCAAGCACTTTGGCATAATTGGGTCTGGTCACGTTCCCCTGTTTGCCCGGCACGCTCAGGCATCCTTCGTATCCCGTCTGCTCTCCGCTGGATTCCAGCAGCTTCGGGTTGATCAGCAGAATCGGATCCTCTCCCGTCACATCGATCACCACGATCCTTTTCAGGATACCCACCTGAGGCGCCGCCAGGCCTACACCTTCCGCCTCGTACAATGTCTCAAACATATCGTCGATCAGATCCTGCACTCTGGGCGTGATCTCCGTTACTTCCTTACACCGTTTATTCAGGACCGGATCCCCGATCTCCCTGATTTTTCTGATTGCCATCTTCTCCTCCATTCTCAAACGCTTCTGCTTCTAATATGTATTCATCGGGTCAAAATCATACTGCACCGTCTGGTTTTTCAGTTCCTCCCCTTTGCAGAGCTGTTCCAAATTATCCTTGATCTCCACCAGCACCTGATAATCCGGGTGCTTCATATAAAAAACATGCCGGTACAGGTCATTGATCCTGCCGATCGACGCCTCCGCCGGCCCGATCACCTGCAGCAGCTGCCACTTCTCCGCATCTGCATCCTGCTCCATCTTTCCGACGGCATCCGACACTGCCTGCTCCTGCTTTCCGACAGCCTCCAACGCTGCCTGTCCCGGAAAATTGTCCGTCCTGCCGGTGCGGGTTTTGCCCTGCCTCAGCGCATTAACGGCCCCTGCCAGCCTCGCACACAGCGCCGTGCCCTGCTCCTGCTCTCTGGAAGTCACCAGCACGGCCAGCATATGGGCCGCCGGCGGATACTGCATCAGCTCCCGGTAGGCGATCTCCTCTTCATAGAAGCCCGCATAGTCCTGTCTGGCCGCATGTACGATGCTGAAATGTTCCGGCTGATAGGTCTGGATCACCACTTCCCCCGGCTTCTGTCCCCGTCCGGCCCGTCCCGCAGCCTGGGTGAGCAGCTGAAAAGTCCTCTCCCCGGCCCGGTAATCGTTCTGGTTCAGCGACAGATCCGCCGCCAGGATTCCTACCAGTGTCACATTGGGAAAATCATGTCCCTTCACGATCATCTGCGTCCCCACCAGGATATCCGCCTTTTCATCCGCAAAGGCTGACAGAATCTTCTCATAGCTCTCCTTCGTCCTGGTCGTATCGGCATCCATGCGCAGCACGCGCGCCTGCGGAAACTCCTTATGCAGCGCTTCCTCGATCTGCTGTGTACCGGCCTTAAAGCCAAGCAGATATTTCGAACCGCACACCGGACAGACAGCGCTTTTTGACTCCTCATGGCCACAATAATGACATAATAACATATTTCCCCTGTGTTCGGAAAGAGAAACATCACAATGCGGGCATTTCATCACATGCCCGCAGGCCCGGCAGGAGATAAAGCCCGCATACCCCCTTCTGTTTAAGAAAAGCATGGTCTGCTCTCCCGCCTGCAGCCTTCCTTCCAGCAGTTCCCGCAGCTTCCTGCTGAACATGGAGCGGTTGCCCTGCTTCAATTCTTCCCGCAGATCCACCGTGTATACGCGGGGCAGCATACTGTTTCCGTGGCGTCCGGTCATCTCATACAGCCTGTACTGCCCCTGCCTTGCCCGGTAATAGGCCTCCATGGAAGGCGTGGCCGAACCGAGCACGACGCTGGCCCCGTGCATGGATGCGATCTGCACGGCCGTCTCTCTGGCGTGGTACTTCGGCATGGACTCGCTCTTGTAACTGTTCTCATGCTCTTCGTCAATGATGATCATACCCAGATTGGGAAAAGGCGTAAACAGCGCCGATCTGGGGCCGATGATCACATCCAGCTCTCCCGCCTGCGCCCGCCTGATCTGGTCGTACTTCTCCCCCATGGAGAGCGAGGAATTGATGACCGACACCCGGTCGCCGAACCGCCTGTAGAACCGCAGCAGCGTCTGGTAGGTGAGGGCGATCTCCGGAATCAGCACGATCGCCTGTCTGCCCATGGACACCATCTGTTCGATCATGCCCAGATATACCTCTGTCTTGCCGCTGCCCGTCACCCCGTGGAGCAGATACGTTCCCGGCCGCCCGGCCCGGTAATCTGCAAGGACCCCGTCAATAACAGTGCGCTGCGCGGCGCTCAGCGCCACCCTGTTCTCCGTCCCGGCCGCGCACCGCACCGGATTGCGGTAGAAGGCCTCCGCCTCAATACGCAGGACGCCCTGCTTCTCCAGCGCCGTAAGGACAGACGGCGACACATTCAGCTTCTGCCGGATCAGCTCGTAGGGAAGCACCTCATCCGCCATCAGGGCATACAGAACCCGCGCCCTGGCCGTCTGATGCCTGCGCATACACTGATCGGCCGCCTCCTTAAGCGCCTCCCCTTCGATGCATCTGGTGACCTTCTTCTTCTCCATCTGCTTCAGCTTCTGCTTCACCGGCAGCACGGTCTTCAGGGCGGCGATCGTCGTCGATCCGTACTGCCTTTTCATCCAGTAGGCGATCTGGATCTGGCTGCCCTGTACCGTGATGCCCTTACTGTCCACTGCCGTAATGGTTTTGAGCTTATCCGGCGGATACGCCGCCTGCCCGGAAAGATCCACCACATATCCCAGCTTATCCTGATTGCCTCTGCCAAAAGGCACATGCACCCGCACCCCCGGATACACCTGCTGTATCAGCTCCGGCGGAATCCGGTACTGAAAGGGGCGGTCAACCTTTTCATGGGAAATCTCTATGATCACATCCGCATACTGCTGCATTACCATTTCTTTCATGCCTGCTGCCGCTCCGCCAGAATCTCCTTGATCAGCACTCTCTCGTCCATGGGATACTTGACCCCGTTGATCTCCTGATAATCCTCGTGTCCTTTGCCGGCCAGCACGATGATATCGCCCGGCTCCCCGTGGTCGATGGCATAGGCGACAGCCTCTTTCCGGTCACAGATCTCCACATATCTGCCTTCCGTCTTCCCGATCCCCAGCTTAATGTCGTCGATGATGGCCTGAGGCTCCTCCATCCTGGGATTATCTGATGTGATGATGGTCAGATCCGCCAGCCTGCCGCTGACCTCTCCCATCTCATAGCGTCTGGACTTGGCCCGGTTGCCGCCGCAGCCGAACAGACACACAAGACGGTGCGGCTCATAGGCCCGCAGCGTAGTCAGAAGGCTCTCCAGCGCCATGGCATTGTGGGCATAATCGATCATCAGCGTAAATTCGTCGGACACCTTCACCGGTTCGATCCGTCCCTTCACCTTCGCCTGCAGAAGCGCATTCTGCACCGCTTCCTCGGACACCGCAAAATGCCTGCAGATGGCTATGGCCGTCAGGGCATTGTATACGCTGAACCTGCCGGGCACCGAAATCTGCACCGGAAAATGCAGCAGGCCGGTCACGTCAAAGCGCATCCCCAGACTGCCCTTCTCCTTCACAAACGCAAGGTTCTCCGCCCGCAGGTCTGCCGCCGTATCAATCCCGTAGGTCTCCAGCGTGCAGGTATGTTCCGCGGTGACAGCCTTCCAGTGTGCGTCGTCCCTGTTGACGATACCGGTCCGGCACTGCTGGAACAGCAGGCTCTTACAGTACAGATAATCCTCGAAATCCCTGTGCTCCCCTTTGCCGATATGATCCGGCTCCAGATTGGTAAAGATACCGAAGTCGAAGACAAAGCCCTGCGTCCTGTGCAGCATCAGTCCCTGGGAAGATACCTCCATCACCACCGTGTCACAGCCCGCATCGGCCATCTGCCGGAAATATTTCTGCACCAGATAAGATTCCGGCGTGGTATGGTCTGCCGGAATGTGCGTATCGCCGATGATGATCTCGATGGTGCCGATCAGTCCCACCTTCCTGCCCGCCTGCTCCAGAATGGAACGCACAAGATAAGTACTGGTGGTCTTTCCTTTTGTTCCCGTAATACCGATGATCTTCATCTGTTTCGCCGGATGGCCGAAGAAAGCAGCCGACAGGAAGGCCATCGCATACCGGGTATCCGGCACCCTGATCACCGTCACATCCGCCTCCGTCGTAAGCTCCATCTCCTTCTCCACAAGCAGCACCCCCGCACCGGCTTCCACCGCTGCCGCCGCGAACCGGTGTCCGTCCACCAAAGCGCCCGGAATGCAGACAAACATACTGCCCGGCACTACCTGCCTGGAATCATAGATGATGTCCGTCACTTCTCTATCCAGCGTGCCCCGTACACACGCATATTCAATCTCTGCCAATAACTCTCTCAACAACGCCATCTTACAGCAAACTCCTCTCAAACAGTCTTTGTCATCTCTTACAGAAGAAGCTCTTCTGACACTATACTAAGATAGCATGAAAAATGCCTTTTTTCAATATTTATACCCGTTTCCTTTCCCGCAGGGCCTGTTCCGTGCCCGCACGGGGCGTACTTCATTTTTCTTTTAGACTCTCTTTAATCTTTCTTAAGGTATTTTTATATTTTTATAACAAACAGAACACATTTTGGACACATTTTCACTTTATGATAGTAATCAAGATAGTTGATGAACTCACTATCTCCCCCCTCATAAGAAAATGCGAAAAAGTCTGGGACGCCCAGACTTTTTTGTTGTCTGTTTTTCTTCATGCAGGGTCATGCGGGGCTGTAATCCTGCATGATCATCTGCAGGCTCTCCCGCCCCTGGTACACATTGATATCCGGATAGTATATGACGTGGATCCGGATGCCCTCTGTACATCCTCCCTGATAGAGTTTCTCCTGGGCCGTGCGGCCGAAATGCTCCTGCAAAAACAGATGGAACCGCTCCAGATCGCCGAAATACATCAGGTCATAGCGCCGGCCGCTTTCGTCCGCTGCACAGTATTTGCCCACGTTGGCGTTTTTGCCTAGAATCCGGCCGCTTATCAGTCTGATGTTCTTCTGTGCAAAGACCGGCTTGCTGTTGCCGTTGCCAAAAGGTTCCAGAACAGACAGCTGTTTCACAAACGCCGTCGTCACATAGGACATCGGCATGGGTACATCAATATGGATCTTCTCCACAAAATCTTCCTCCGTCAGACCGCAGTGTGCATTCAAATAAGCGCGGAAGGGTTCCACGTTTTCCTCCGGCATGGACACGCCTGCCGCCAGCTTGTGGCCGCCGTATTTCGTGTAAAGCTCTTTGCATTCGCTCATCTTCTCATACATATGATATGCTTCGATGGAGCGGCCGGAACCTTTTACCCCGTCTTCCGAGCGGGTCAGCACGAAGGACGGCTTGTGATACCGCTCCCGGATACGGCCCGCAATGATCCCGGCCAGGCTCTCGTGACAGTCCGGCAGATAGAGTACAAGCACGCTGTCCTCTTTCAAACCGCCTGTCTCGATCATCCGGATGGCTTCCTCCGTCCCCTGCATCGTCATGTCCTTGCGGCTCTCATTCAGCGCCTTAAGCTCCCCGGCGATGGTCACGGCCTCCGCCCTGTCCTTCGTACAGAACATACGCAGGGCCCTCTTTGCCGTATCCAGCCTGCCCGTAGCGTTGAGACAGGGGCCCAGCACGAAACCGATATGATAGGCCGACAGCTTCTTATCCTGCAGACCGTTCACTGAAAGCAGCGCCTGCAGACCCGGATTGGCGGAATGAACGATCTGCCGCAGTCCCAAACGGACGATGATACGATTCTCCTCCACCAGTTCCATCACGTCTCCCACAGTGGCAAAAGCCGCAAAAGAAAGCAGCTCCTGCAGCAGCTCCTGCGTCTGCGCCGTGTCGTCTCCCGCAAACAGTACCTGCAGGAATTTGTAGGCCACCACGGCCCCGCAGATACCGTCGAAGGGATAGCCGCAGTCCTTCCTCTTCGGGTCGATCACCGCATCCGCCTCCGGCAGACACTCCTGCCTGCTCCCGTCCTCCAGCACTTCATAAGGCACCTCATGATGATCCGTCACGATCACCGTCATGCCGAGAGACTTCGCATGGGCGATCTGGGACGCAGCCGCAATCCCGTTGTCGCAGGTTATGATGGTATCCGTCCCTGCTTCCCACGCCTCCTGGATCAGATGTTCGTTGAGTCCGTAGCCGTCATGGATCCTATGGGGGATCGCCGTGTCCACGGACGCCCCGCAGTGAATCAGTCCCGCCAGCAGTATGTAGGTGGAGCAGATGCCGTCGATATCATAATCCCCTATGATCCGGATCCGTTTCCCGCAGGCGATCTTCTCCCGCACGATCTGTGCCCCTTTCTGTGCATCCGCCAGCAGGAAAGGATCGTGCAGATCCTGCAGCGTGCCGTGCAGAAACCTGTCGATCGCTTCCTCCCCGACGATATCCCTGTTGCGGATGATCCTGGCGATCACCGGATCGATCCCGAACTTTTCCGCTATTGCATTGAAGTCCGCCTTCTTGGCAGACACCATCCATTTGGCCATCTTACGCTCTCCTCTTCTTCTATAAAATATGACGATTACTGCAGCTCATTTCCGCTGCACATGATCCGCTGTCGTAAGAAGGGCGCTCCGCACATCGCGAAGCGCCCTTGCATAGTCTATGAAACACATCCGTTCTCTTATTTGGATGCCGCTTTCGCTTTCTTACCCGCCTTCGTGCGCAGTACGAACCACATCGCACCGGTCAGGCAGATGGAAGAATAGGTGCCGCAGATGATACCCGCGATCAACGGCAGCGCAAACTCCCTGATGGAAGATACGCCGAATACCTCCAGTGCCGCCACCATGAAGAAAGTGGTCAGTGAAGTAAAGATACTTCTGGAAAGCGTCTGGGAAATACTTCTGTTGACCAGCTCCTGCAGCTCGTCCCTGTTGCGCATCTCCCGCATATTCTCACGGATCCGGTCGAAGATAACGATGGTCGCATTGATGGAGTAGCCGACGATCGTCAACATGCAGGCGATAAACGTATTGCCGACAGAGATCTTCACGATCGCATAGAAGGCCAGTACCACCAGCACATCATGTACCAGTGCCGCCACGGCGCTGGCGCCGAAACGGATATCCTTAAACCGGAACCAGATATAGAGAAGCATCAGAACCGTCGCCACAACGATCGCCTTGATGGCGTCCGCCTGCATTTCAGAGCTGATCGTGGCGCTGATCGTCTCTGCCGTAATGCTGTCCGGCGCCACATCAAAATTGTTCACCATCACATCCGAAAATGTCTTACGTTCTTCCACATTCAGCGTTCTCGTCTTGATGATCACCTCATTCGAGCCTGCCACCTTCGTGGTCTGCACATTGCCGTCCCCGGTAATGTCCTCGATCATCGGCACGATCTGTGCATCAATCTCTTCTATACTCATATCCTCGGGCAGTGTCATGGTCGTAGACGTTCCACCCACAAAATCAAGGCTGTAATTCAACGGCATACCCATCTGTGACTGGTTGATCCCCATCACAACGAATCCGGCAAGGATCACCGCAGCGGACAGGCCGAAAAACACATTCTTCCTGGACAGGAAATTGATCGTCTTCTTCTCTTTGCCCACGCCGTAAGCCTTTTCGCTCTGGACGCCCAGCGCATACAGCACATTGATCAGGAATTTGGTCACAAAAAGCGCGGTAAACATGGACAGGCCGATACCAAGCATCAGCGTGATCGAGAAGCCCTTGATCGTACCGCTGCCCATCAGGTACAGTACGATCGCGGCAATAAAGGTCGTGATATTACCGTCCAGAATCGCCGACAGCGCCTTGCTGAAACCGATCTTGATCGAAGACTGTACCGTCTTGCCGGTCGCCAGTTCCTCTCTGATCCTGGCAAAAATGATCACATTGGCATCCACCGCCATACCGACAGACAGGATGATACCTGCGATACCGGGCAGGGTCAGAGTAGCCTCAAAGGAATAAAGCAGGATCACCATCAGTTCCGCATACAGGCACAACGCCAGAGACGCCGCCAGACCGGAAATATAATAAACCGCGATCATAAACACCACTACCAGTGCAAAACCAACCGCTGCCGCGATCAGGCTGGTGTTGATCGCCTCGGATCCCAGCTGGGCGCCGACCACATTGGAACGCAGCTCCTCCAGCTCCAGTTTCAGGCCGCCGATACGGATCGTTGATGCCAGCTGCTCCGCTTCCGCCGCCGTCTTCTGTCCTGAAATAACCGCATTGCCATCCGTGATCACGGCCTGCACATTGGGCACCGTGACGAATTCTTCATCATAGTAGATCGCGATCGTCTCGCCATTGTTAAAAGCTCTCTCCGTCGCTTTGGCAAAGGCTTCCTTGCCCGTCTCATTCAAAGACAGCGCTACCACATTTTCGCTGTTCCCCATGGAGTCCTGCTGCGCCCGCGCCTGCGCGCCCGCCACTTCCGTACCGGTCAGCACGATGGAACCGTCTGCCTGCAGTTCCTCTATGGTTTTGAGCAGCGTATACTGTATTACGACTTCACCCTCTGCATCCACAGCGTAGCTGCCCGTGTAGTTCTGATTCCCCTCACTGTCCGTCTGGGCGATAAAATACAGGCTGCCCGGTTTACCCAGCTCTTCCAGGATCGCATTGGCGTCCGATACACCGGGAATCTCGATATTGATCCGGTCAGAACCCTCCTGATATACCTGCGCCTCCGTGCTGTAATTCTGTACACGCTGCTGCAGCTTGTAGATCGTGTCCTCCATATCCTCGCCATCCGGGTCTTCATCTCCCACCACCTGATAGGTGATGCTGACACCGCCAGCCAGATCCAGTCCCAGCTTAATACTGGAAGCCGAACCGGACTTGTCCAAACCCACTCCGAAAACTGCCGTGTAACCGAGCAGCCCGAGTATCAGGACAAACACGATCAGACTGATCACCGCTCTCTTCTTTTTCATAATGCATTCTCCTTTTCCTCATCGGCAAGCGCCGCTTTTATCATAATTGCGCATTCCACACGCTTCCTCTGCAACTCACAGCCAAGATCATAGGTGCCGTTTATGCTGCCGCTGAAATGGCAGTCATTGGCCGCGCATCCGCCGCTGCAGTAGAATTTCGCAAAACAGCTCCGGCACTTCTCCTTCGCATACACATTGCATGTCTTAAACGTATCCCGGATATCTGTGCGCAGGATGCCCTCATCCACATTGCCCAGCAGAAATTCCTCCTGTCCCACAAACTGATGACAGGGATAGAGATCCCCCCAGGGAGTCACCGCCAGGTACTCTGTGCCTGACCCGCAGCCTGACAGCCGCTTGGCCACGCATGGGCCACCTTCTAAATCTATCATAAAATGGAAGAAATTAAAACCTTTTCCTTCTTTTTTCCTGCGGATATATTCCAGCGCCAGTTTATCATATTCCGCCAGAATGGCCGGTATATCCTCCTCACGCAGCGCATAGTCCTCCGTGTCGTCCGCCACCACCGGCTCCACGGAGATCTGCTCGAATCCCAGGTCCGCCAGATGCTTCACGTCCTCGGCAAAGTCCAGATTGTTTCTGGTAAAAGTGCCCCGCACATAATAATTCATCTGGTGCCTGCTCTCGGCCACCTTCTGATACTTCGGCACCACCTCGTCATAACTGCCCTGTCCGCCCCGGTGCGGCCGCATCAGGTCGTGGATTCTTTTTCGCCCGTCAATGCTGAGAACGATATTCGCCATCTCCGCGTTGGCAAATTCCAGTATCTCGTCGTTCAAAAGGACGCCGTTGGTGGTCAGCGTAAACCGGAACTTCTTGTGGTGCGGCGCTTCCAGACTTCTGCCATAAGCCACCAGATCCTTCACCACCTGCCAGTTAAGCAGCGGTTCCCCGCCGAAGAAGTCCACCTCCAGATTGACCCGGTTCCCCGAATGCGCCACCAGAAAGTCAAGCGCCTTCCTGCCCGTCTCATAACTCATGAGCGCCCTTCTGCCGTGGTACTCTCCTTCTTCCGCAAAACAGTATCTGCAGGCCAGATTACAGTCGTGAGCGATATGCAGACAGAGCGCCTTCACCACCGTCTCCCTGCTTTTATATGCACCGCTATACTGCTCGTATAT